>Ga0310345_10001174_pt1 | contig 30754 bp, 35 predicted proteins | sample HC15DNA20500_MG_FD_204667 | JGI IMG/M metagenome (GOLD analysis project Ga0310345, IMG submission 204667) | Marine microbial communities from station ALOHA, North Pacific Subtropical Gyre - HC15-DNA-20-500_MG | ecosystem: Environmental > Aquatic > Marine > Oceanic | place: Pacific Ocean: North... | reverse complement strand
GCTCACGGCATGACCTATTGCCCATTTCTGGCGTACTTCCTGCGTCGGATCAGGCGATAAAATGTCTGGGGCAACAATCAATGGCCTATGGCGAGTCTGTTTCTGTACCCCGTTCTTTAATTGGGTGCAGACATGGAACACCTGTGCTGCATTCAGTTGCCAATTGAGAAAACCACCAACTCTTCTTCACACGAATCAAGCCGTGCCATGTGAAACTCGGTTTGCTGAAAGATGAAGGATACTTTGAAATGTTAATTCAAGTGTTCCAATTGACCTTACCACCCCAGCTATCAATTATTGTGATGCTGTGAGCTTGCCGTCAAATCACGATACGCATCCATCAATGGACGATCCACGGTGTCATGTTCCGTTCGCTCCTGATCAAGCTTTTCAAGGGCTCTTAGCATAAATTCGGCAATATCAAGCCTTTCGCAGCTGCAGGCATGTTTGAAAGCATGCAAAACTACATACTCCAATTGTTCATCACTTGAGGTCGTCATTTAATCGCTCCTTAATCCGGTATTGGGTAAGAGAGGTTTTTGCCGAGAAGAACTTCTCCTACCGGTACTTTGACGCACTCACGATCTAATAGAACTTTTCAGTTCTTTCTCAATCCAATCACGCGATCACAACATACGCATTACCGGCACAATTTTACGGAGCCGCAATGCATTTGTTAAAACAAAGACCGAAGACAACGCCATTGCGCCTGCTGCGAGAACAGGAGTGAGCAGAATTCCAGAGAAAGGATAAAGCAGACCTGCAGCAACAGGGATAAGTGCGGTGTTATAGCCAAAAGCCCAAAACAGATTTTGCTGAATGTTTCGCATCGTCCGGTTGGATACTTCAAAGGCATTGATGACGCCGCCAAGATCGCCAGACATCAGAACAATATCTGCCGACTCAATTGCCACGTCAGTGCCTGTGCCTATCGCGATCCCAACATCGGCATGAGCGAGAGCAGGTGCGTCATTAATACCGTCACCAACAAATGCAATCTTCCGCCCCTCTCCACGAAGATCATTCAAGGCCGCAACCTTGCCGTCTGGCAACACTCCAGCAACTACATGATCAATTCCAGTTTCCTCTGCAATTACCTGTGCAGTCTCAAGACTGTCACCTGTTATCATTGCGACTTTCAGGTCAAGGCTGTGAAGCGCTTTTATCACGTCCCTGCTTGAAGGCTTTACAGGATCTGACACTCCGATAACAGCAGCAACCTGTCCGTCAATTGCTGCGTACAATGCTGTTCGCCCGTTTCGTGAGAGCTTTTGAACAACTGCAGGAAAATCTTTGAGATCAATCTGTTCTCGTCGCATCAGGCGTTCAGTTCCAACTAGGACAGTTGCATCATCAACCTTTGCTCGGACGCCGTAACCAGTGAATGAGGTGAAATCTGTAACTGGTTGGTCTGCGTCAATATTCTCACGGCGCGCCGTAGATACGATTGCGTTGGCAATCGGGTGTTCCGATCTGGCTTCAACAGCAGCTACATACCTTAAAACTTCAAGTTTTGTGAAGCCTTGAGCAACCACAAAATCGGTTACCTCTGGCCGTCCTTCCGTCAAAGTACCAGTCTTGTCGAGCGCAACGATCTGAACGGAACGAAGTTCCTGAAGTGCGTCTCCCTTGCGAAACAAAATACCCATTTCAGCTGCACGACCTGTTCCAACCATGATGGAGGTTGGTGTGGCTAACCCCATTGCGCAAGGACAGGCTATTATTAGAACAGAAACACCTGCCACCAACGCCATTGTAACGGCTGGCTCAGGACCGAACAAAAACCATGCCAAGACACTTAGTGCAGCAAAAAACATGACTGCAGGTACAAACCATTGAGTTACGCGATCAACCAGACTCTGAATGGGAAGTTTGGTGGATTGGGCTTCTTCAACCATCCGAATTATTTGCGATAATGTTGTGTCTTCACCAACACGAGTTGCGCGAAAACTGAAGCCTCCTGCACCATTCACGGTTCCTCCTGTGACTTTTGAATCAGCTTGTTTGGCAACAGGAATTGGCTCGCCCGTTATCATGCTCTCGTCAATATGACTGTTTCCCTCAACAATTACACCATCAACCGGGATTCGTTCACCCGGGCGCACTATAATAACATCGCCAACTTGAAGGTCATCAACAGGAACAATGACGCTTTCGCCATCGCGTTGTACTCGTGCTTCTATAACTTGAAGTCCCAGAAGTTTTTGGATCGCCGCTCCAGTCCTCCCCTTTGCACGGGCTTCCAGAAAACGGCCAAGCAGGATGAGAACAATGATGACTGCTGCGGCTTCGAAATATACTGCGCGAACTTCCACAGGTATAAGTTCAGGAAGAAATGTGGAAACGGTAGAGAATATATAAGCCGCTCCCGTTCCGAGTGCGACCAGACTGTTCATATCTGGAGAACCTTTCAGAAGAGAAGGGACACCTCTGATGAAGAAGTATCTGCCCGGCCCGGCAAGAATTGCTGTTGTTAAGATAAATTGCAGCGTCCAGTAAGTTTGCTGCCCGATCGTGCTTTCGATAACATTAGCAAGTTCCGGGATGATATGACCGCCCATTTCGGTCAGAAAAATAGGCAGAGTTAGCAAAGCAGCCCAAAGCGTACGGTAGGCTATTTCACGCGCAACCTGTTTATTCTTGATAGAACTGTCCGTTGTTTCTTTGATCTCAGATGGATAACCGGAAGCAGTCAGTTGGGAGGACAATTCAGTCGGAGAGACAACATTCTGTAGGAATTTCACCGCTACAGTCTCAGTTGGAAGGTTGACGGCTACGTCTATTACGCCGGTGACTTGGCCAAGCGACTTTGAGATGCGATTAACACAAGAGGCGCATGACATTGAATTCACACTTAGAGTTACGTTGCCATATTGGGGGGCATAACCAAGTTTCTGAAGCGCTTGAGCAATCTCGACAAGCCTTTGCGCCTTGTCGACCTTCATTCGGGCCGTCTCATTCGCCTGATTGACCGATACTTCTCCGACACCTTTCATCGCGGATAGAGTTTGCTCGATTCTTGCTACGCAAGAGGAGCAGGTTATCCCATCAAGTTTTATTTGCACGTGATTATGGTTTTGCATCTGAACCTCTGATTGTCTGCTGTTTAAGCAAGTATGAAGGTTCCAGTCACTGGAAGGTCAAGTATTTTGTTCGAAGTGTCTCACACGACGTGTACTTTGCTGTTTTCTTCCAATTTTTCGGCAAAAAATAGCGCGCACAAGTCACTACTAAGAAAGCCATTAACTGTTGGAAGGTTCTTCCTGGCCCGTCAACCAATGCGCCCCAAAAGCGGGAATGTTTCCAGCAGCCAGAACGCAAAGGCGGACATATAACCGGTCATCATGGCAACTCCCATGGCGATCATGATCAAGGCCGCCGCTGCACGGAGATAACGCCCAAAGCGTCCTATGGATTTCAATCTGACAGACAGGCTCTCGGTAAACAGTGCTGCCAAGAGAAACGGCACTCCAAGCCCCACGGAATATACGATCAACAAAGCAATACCATCGCTGACAGTTGCCGACGAGGCGCTGACAGTCAGAATGGCACCGAGAATAGGACCGATGCAGGGTGTCCAGCCGAACGCAAAAGCAAGCCCAAGAGTATATGCCGAAACCACACGTCCACCAGGCAGATCAAGATGAAAGCGCGCTTCACGCATCATCCACGCCGGACGGAGCGTTCCCAGCATGAACAGCCCGAACAGAATGACAATGCCGCCACCAATCAGATTCATCTCGAACCGGTACCCGAGCAGGACCTGACCAAGTGCTGTTGCACTGGCCCCCAGAAGGACGAAAACCGTGGTGAAGCCCAAAACGAAACACAGGCTGAAACCAAGAGATGACAATCGACCAACTCGGATTGCCTCCGTTCTGGTCGAAAGAGAGGCACCACCCGCGATATAGGAGATATATCCGGGAACCAGAGGCAGCACGCATGGCGAGAGAAACGATATGAGGCCTGCGGCGAACGCGCTTATTATGCCGATATTGGAAAGTTCAGGCATTAATCTGTATTCCGTAAAATCAGGAACCAAGTATTCAGAGAACAGGAAGGTCAGCTAACCAAACAGTGCTAAGCCTATCTTTGTTCAGGGCTCTTTTCCTACTTTTGAGAACCAGTCTGTTAACTGATCGAGCCACCCCTTTTCAACAGGCGGCTTTGGGGGGTGGACAGCGTTTGTCAATCCGTTCACGTAAAGGATCAGATTCATCTGATTGAAACTCGTGCCGTGAAAAATACCGGCATGGCGGGTATTCCGATCGATAATATGAATCATCGGCGCAGACCCGTCACGCTGGCTCAATTTGGCGAATTTATCGGCAACAGTTACAGCACTGATATCCGAAGACGGCATAACAGGCCGCCAGTTCACCAGATCCCAAGAAGGAGTATCTGAAAAATCTTCGGAATGAACGGTAATGAACGTGACCATTTCCCGCATCGGGCTAATATTCAGCCTCGCCTGAGAGGACGCCAGTAGGGTTTGCTGTTCTGCACAGGCTGCACCACAATCCCTTGGCACAAAACTTAAAATAAGTATCTGATCATCAAGGTCGCTCAAATTAAAGCGACCTTGATTTTGGTTAAAAAGTTCTATCTCTGGAACCTTTCCGGTGTTTGTCACCTCAAAATATGGCTCTTTATCCGCCATCACCTCGTCAAGGTGTTCACCGGGATGATTCGCAAAAGCTGGTGAGGCCGTCAACGCCAGGATCAAAAACAACCACCGGATCATTCTGTTTCCCCCTGCGGCCCGGCGGCAGCTATGCCAAGAATGGCGACGTCAATGCTAATCTCGCCTGCGTTTTCAAAGCGCAATGTCATGGGAAACTTCTCACCTTCACGGAGTTTTTCATGCAATCCCGTCAACATGAGATGCATTGCCCCCGGCGCCAGAGTGACCGGGCGGTTGGCCGGAACATCCAGAGCCATGACATGTCGCATCCGGCGAACATCATCGACCGTGACGACATCATGTATCATCACATGGTCGGCCACAGCTGTGGTGATTTCCAGAAGGCGGTCGGTCGCAGCGCTTGTGATCGTAAGATATGCCACACCCGGACGGGATGTCAGAATCGTGGCACGTGCCCAGGCGTCAGATATTTCGACAAGGTTTCCGGCAGAAACCGGTAGTGCTGATAGCAAGGTCATGACGAGGGCGATGGCTGTTCTTTTCATATTGTACTCCCATTCATGATCGCGAGAATCCGGATTGCCATGTCTTCTGCCGGCTGATCTCCTTCACGAAAGACAGTCAGGTAACGCCCATCCGGTGCCATCAGATAAAGATGCCCGGAATGGGCCATCAAATAGCCGTCCGGTGCTGTATCGTCGTCCAACTTTTCGTAATAGACCCGAAAAGCCTCGGCGGCTGCAGCGACATCCTCCTTACTACCGGTCAATCCGATCAGCGCCGGATGAAAGGCCTCGACATATTCCGCCATGACGTCAGGTGTATCGCGTGCCGGATCAATTGTAATGAATATCGGTGCCACGCTGTCGGCTTCACGCCCCATGCGGTCAAGCGCATCCGCCATATAGGCAAGTGTGGTCGGACAAACATCAGGACAATGTGTGAAACCGAAAAAGACAAGCTGCCAACGCCCCGGGAAGCTTGCTTCACTCACACGGTTCCCCTGATGATCGGTCAAGGAAAAATCAGAGTGAATGGCGGCTTCTCCCGTCCCTTCGGCCCCCGACGACATTTGCTTGCGGTCGGAAGCCTGGAAGATATATGCGCCGCCAAAGAGCAGTACAGCAAGGACAACCATCCCCCACAATAGGGAACGGATGAAACGTAACCGGTTGAAATTATTCGATGTCATGAAACGATCCCGTGGAAAATCCCGCCCGGGTATTTGTCCCGGGCGGGTGTCATGTCACGATGTTATTTGTCGGAAGGCTGCGGCATGTGATCGGTCATAGCAGCCATCATTTCAGTACACTGCTCCATCATCGGCCCCATCTGGCTCATCATCTTCATCATACCCATCATGCCCTGCATATCCCCCATGCCTGAATTGCCATCATGCTCCATCATCGGGGATTGCTTGTCCGGAGTTTGGGCTTCCTGGGCATATAGGGCTGTTGTCGCCAGTCCCGCGACCATCATTGTGGCAAACGCGGTGAGTTTGATTGATTTACGCATCTCTAACATTCCTTTCGGTTGTGGACTCATGTCCCGACTGGGGTGTTACAGACGCTATATTTGCGCCTGATGCAGCCGGGGACCTTCCGGCCTCGTTGCCGGGAAGACTGTTTTTCGGGGTTTCATCGGATGAAGGGGCGATATCGCTGGCGCTCTTTTTCGACGAACAGGCCTTTTTGTTCATGCATAAACCCAGCGCACACATGGCTACGCAAGGCAGAACAGAAAGGAGCAAAGGTGCAATGCCGACCGCAACCATCCAGCTCCAGTTAAATGCAAGCCCAGCGACAAGGGCAGTTCCAGCCAGCACAAATACACCGCGACGTCCCTTCAGGTAATATCGAACGGCATGAACCACGTCATGCCCAAGCGAGGTATTACCGGATTTGGCTTGTTGTATCTCGGTCATAGGAGTTCCTTCCTCAATCGGTGTAGATGTGGGATTTAAGAAAATCTATCATCTCTGCTGTCGCCCATTCGGTCGGTCCGACAAGTCGACCAAGCTCGCGGCCGTTCCTGTCAATCAGAAGCGTCGTCGGTAAACCGGGGATGCCCAGAGCCGTCGTGGTTTTCATGGTTGGATCGATGAAGAGGTCCAGATTCCGGATGCCGATTTCGCTATAGAAATCCTGCACGACATCCGCTCCGGCCCGGTCGATCGACAAGGCAACGACTTTGAACTCCGAACTGCCGAGTTCGGCCTGCAGGGCATCCAGGGTCGGCATTTCCTCGCGGCAAGGAACACACCAGGTAGCCCAGACATTCAGCAAGACGACCGTTCCCTCGAAATCACTCAGTGTCATGGGTTGACCTTCGGCGTTTTCGAACCCGAATTCGGGAAGAGGCCGGGGAACGTCATGCATGACAAACGAGCGCTGTTGTCTCTGCCTTACATTGTCCGCTGCCTGATCGGTGACATTCTTCTCGTTGCGTAACGAAACTATGGTCAATGTGGTAACAACCACCAGTATGATGCCAGCGGCAAACCCCACTTTCAGGTTCATATGCACCAAGAGGCTCTTCATCGAGGTGCCTCCGCAGTTCCGGCACCTGAGGCCTCATTACGCAATTTTTCGACCCTTGGCAGAATGGTCTCGGCCAACACTTTTTCCGTTACCGGCCCGACATGCTTGTAAGCAATGTTCCCTTTTGCATCGACAACGAAGGTCTCAGGGACGCCATAGACGCCCCAGTCAATTGCCACACGCCCGTTAATGTCCGCACCTGTTCTCGTATAGGGATCGCCAAGGCTATCGAGCCATTCTGCAGCGTCGTCAGGCTGATCCTTATAGTTCAGACCATGCAGTGGAACGGTGCCGTCGCGGGCCAGTTTCATGAACACGGGGTGTTCTTCACGGCACGCGACACACCAGGAGGCAAAAACATTGACCAGCGACACTTCACCTTTGAGATCCGTACTCGACAAACCTTGCATCCGGCCTTTTACCGGCGGAAGGTCAAATTCGGGGACCTGTCTGCCCAACAGGGCCGAGGGGAGTGTGTTGGGATCAAGAGTCAATCCCTTCGCCAGGGCCACACCCAATATCAAGGCGATGCCAAGCGGCAGAAAATAGATCAGCCGGTTGAAGTGCTTTTGCGGGCGATGTTCTTTGGGGACTGCACTCATTTCGCCCTCCCGTCTTTAGGATTCAGATTGTGCTGGAATGCGCGTTCCTCGTCCGACCAGACACTCTTGATATAGCCAAGTACAGCGATGATCTCCTCATCACTCAGAACATCCTCGAATGCAGGCATATCGCTCTCATATCCCGGCACGACAGCGCCAATCCCGAACTTGGTCATCGCATAAAGTTCCAGGTCGCTATGGCGCCATGTATGACCACTGGCATCGTGCGGCGGCGCAGGCATCCGCCCGGTATCAAGGCGGCGCTTCCAGTTTTTCTGCCCCTCAAGATTTGCACCATGGCACGATGCGCAGAATTCAGCATAGACATCGTTGCCCAGTGCAATCTGTTCCGGAGTGATCGGCTTTTCCAGAAAAGTCAGATTCTCGGGCGTTGATCCAGCATCCGCTACCCCGGACAACAAAGCCATGCCGACGCCAGCCATTAATCCGGTGACCAATGATCCAGGCGATACAGCGATCATTTCCTGCCCCGCAGATATTTAAACAACGCGAGAACACTCATGATCAGGATCGCAAGGATCAGAAGAAACACAAGACCGCCTCCTGCCATCATCAGCATCATCATCGGGCCCCCCATCATCGAACCATCCATCATCTGTCCAAAACACTCATTCATTGGCGTAAACGGCAATGCCGTCCTCTCCGAACGCATAGGTTTTCAGCGTCCCGGTTTTTTCACGTGCCATGCCCGGCGCATTTGGTGGCATGCCGGGCAGCGTGATACCCGTTATATCCGGGCGTTCATCAAGCATCCGTTCAATGATCTCGGCGGGAACCAGCCCGCTTACGACATATCCGTCAATCTCGGCCAAATGGCAGCCCAGCCCTTGCTCCGGGACACCGGCGGCAACGGATCGCTTGTCGAAATCGCGATCATCGACACGGGTAACCTGATATCCATTGGTCTCAAGATATTCGCCATAGGCATCACAGCATCCGCAGTTCGGATCCCGATAGATTGTGATCGATTTGCTTCTCTCACCAGCTACTGTCACGTTCGTTTGCGCCTCTCCTTTTCCCGGAGCAAACATTGTAAATGCAGCACTTCCGGCAACAGCCAGAATCGCAACACCTGTCACAATCACTAATTTTCTCATCTGTTTCTCCATCATCATATGTTCGCAATGGCGGTCCACGTCCTGCCACCGTCTGGGCTTTGTAAAACCCCGTCGTTATTCACAATTACGAGATCATCAGCGCGTAGCGGATGAACCGCGAGTGCTGTTGCGATAACTTCTGAACGCTTTAACCAGGTGACACCCGCATCGTGCGATTGCCAAATTCCGGATGGCAATCCGGCATAAAGTGTGGCCGGTCGCGATACCGCACTGACCAGCGCACTCACAGGTTCACCCTCAGGTAAGGGTACTTTGGGAGTTGCCTGCTTTCCGGACGCAAGAGCATCCATGGCATCGCCCGGCTGAACATCCTGCCAACGGCAGAAACAATCCGGCACACGCGTTACACCGGTATCGGTTCCGGCATATAGCCAGATCCCACCCATTCCGGTTGCCAGATCGACTGAAGACAGTGCTGTCAGATCTCGCTCGGCATTCGCTAACCATGGCCGGTCCATGACAAACACCCATGACTGACCAGCATCATCGCTCTGCCATAAGCCGTCACCGCGAATGGCGGCATATATGGTATCTGGGTTTGTCACCGCCGTTGTGATGGCAGTGACGGCAGCTTCTGGCAGTCCTTGCCCGCGCACGTCCCAACTTTTCCCGCCATCGACAGACAGAACAATCCCGCCGGTATCCAGACCGCCAACAATGCGGCCCGGCCTTTCCGGATGTGTTGTAAAAGTGAGAATGGTGCCTTCCGACACCTTCGGCAGCGCTGTCCAGTTTTGGCTCCCATTGCGATAAAGAAGCGAGGTACCGCGCGCAACAATCAGCGAATTGCCGTCAAAAACGATTGCACTGCTTGTGCTTTTGCTAATCGCGGCAAAGGCCGTGGCTGGCAACAGGTAGAGGCCGGCACCCGCCATGAGACCGCGAAGCAGCACACGTCTGGAAACGGCGCCACCCACTATGGTGTTTCTCTTCATATGCCTGTTTCTCAAGGAGTTGGAGCTATCAGACCGTGATACGGAACCTGCTCACAATGATCCTATAAGGTTTGATCTTCAGGGGTCGGGCTCCCGTAAAAACGGGGCGCTCAAGGCAGGGGCGGATTGCCGCCTGTCCATTGAGTGAAGCCGTGCTTTTGGGCCTCGTAGATCGGAAAACATGATTTCCGACCCTGTCTGAAGAAGCTCTCAAGCCCGCAATAAAAATTGCGGGCACGAAGCAGCACGTCATGAGAAATCGCGGTGATGCCCCATGACACTGATATCCTCAAACCAAAACGGATTAAGGAGATATCAGTTCAGAGTGTTGGTTCTGGGAGGGAATGGATCGGGAGAGTTTGAGCGGCCGGTAAGGCTGCCTGTCGGCCCGAAATGCTCGACTGAGGCGAGTGCAGGTATTGCAACTTGTACAGGCGAAATTGCGATAGTTGATACCTGAGGGCACGCAATATCGCAGTCCGGCATGATGTCGCCGCTGCCAGAACAATTCTGGCAATTGTCCATTGCCATGTCCGCCATCGGCATCCCGACATCCATAACAGCAGCGTTGACCGTCTGGAGACTTGTCCCGACGGCAAAAGCAGCGATCAAAAGTATGGTCAGAAGCCTGATACAAGCTAGCATACTTATAGTCTTATCCCAAGAATGAATATCTGTCGATAATAAATTCCCGTGAACATTCCTCTGTCAATCAAGAACATGTCTCTGCGCATAGTCCAGATGGGAAAGTCAGTGGGCTGCCCGACCTTCAAGAGGAAATGACCGCACTACATTTATCGACAGATTGCCCGCAAACTACGCTGGCAGATAGAGGAACAACTCATTGTGTCTACTCATCATTGGCAGGTTCGTGGTTCGGAAGCAATAAGTGCCTTCCTTTGTTGTTAAGGCCGTTTATTTCCGATTGGCCAGATAATCCCTAAAAACCAGAAGGGTTTCTTCGCTAGCATAGTGTTCCATACCTTCAGCGTCAATTCGAGCCGTCTCCGCACTAATACCAAGGGCACAAAGAAAACTTTCGACAATCTGATGGCGCTCCCGGCTTTGTCGGGCGAGCTTGCGGCCTTGGGCTGTCAGGAAGATACCACGGTAGGGTCTCTGTTTGATATATCCGTCAGAAGCGAGGCGCTTGAGCATTTTGGCAACGGTAGGTTGCGCAACGCCGAGCCTGCGAACAATATCGACCTGACGAGCTTCTCCGCCATCAGTTATCAGGTCGGCAATCAGTTCGACATAGTCCTCAACCAATTCATTTCGGCGACTATTCCGCGTTTGCCGAAAACTCTCTACTTGTACGTTTTCATCAACAAGGGCACTCGAAGGCGCTTCTTCTGTCTGATCGGTAAGCATGCGATTTCCTTGGTAGTTATCAGCAATAAGGTATAGCTAAAGCTATACCTTATTGCAATACAGCAAACTGTTGTCTGATTTAACAGGAACTGACGTGGTGATCTGTTTTAACATAGCTATTGCTATATTATAGAGTAAGTGCTTTTATTGATTGAAACCCCTGTATTAAGGAAACTCTCATGCGTCGATGGCTACCAGTAGTTCTTAACCGTCGGAGGTTCCTCGGAGCTGGCATCATCGCAACTGCGGGGGCGACCTTGGCTGCTCGGGAGACGCTTGGCCAATCGGACACATCACAGGGCACGAAGAACCATGATGGCGACAGATTGGGTAGCGGAAATATGTCGGAAATGCCGGGCCATGCTACTAACCATGGAACGATGATGACCGTTGGAGATGTCGACGAGGTGCGCAATGGCTTCGACACCTCAAAACTTCTTACCGATTGGGATACAGGAACGATCTCGCAGCTACCTGATGGACGGCGTCTGCGTACTTTCGAAATTGATGCCATCGACAAGGAGATCGAAATTGCTCCCGGTGTCATGTTCCCCGCATGGACATATAATGGCCGGGTACCAGGTCCGGCATTGCGAGCAACTGAAGGCGAGCGACTCAGAGTCATCTTCCGCAACTATGGCTCTCACCCGCACTCGATCCACTTCCACGGGATTCATTCGGCTCGCATGGACGGTGTGCCCGGGGCCGGAGTGGTTGGCCCAGGAGAAGAGTTTATCTATGAATTCGATGCCGAACCGTTCGGCTGCCACCTCTATCACTGCCACGCACTCCCCCTAAAACGGCACATCCATAAGGGGCTTTACGGGCTCTTTATCATTGATCCTGACCCGGGACGACATCCCGAAAATACTGATATCGCCAGATCCAGACTGCTAGGGACAAAGGAGAACAATCAGTGGCAGGAATTCGCAATGGTAATGAATGCCTTCGACACCAACTTTGACGACGAGAACGAGGTCTACGCGGTCAATACTGTTGCACATGCCTACATGAAGCGACCTATCCCTGTGAGACGCGACAGACCGGTCCGCATTTACCTTGCCAATCTCGTCGAATTCGATCCGATCAACTCGTTTCACCTGCATGCGAACTTCTTCAACTATTTCGATCACGGCACCACACTAACGCCGACACAACTGACGATTGATACCGTCATGCAGTGTCAGGGGCAGCGAGGCATTATCGAGTTCTCGTTCGAGAATCACGAGCCTGGGCTCTACATGTTTCATGCGCACCAGTCCGAGTTCGCCGAACTGGGCTGGATGAGCTTTTTTGATGTTCAGGAGGCCAGAGCATGAGTGACACGGACCCTTTAGCCCCAAACATCGATGCTCGGGATGCTTCACCTCGCAACAAGCTGGCTCTGATCTGGCTGGTCCTGCCACTTGCAGCACTTGCCGCCGCTATTGCATGGCTCGTTACGAGCGATCTTTTAGGCAGTTTTGACAACGGTGTACCACCAGTAGAGAATTTAACCTTCGAGCGGACAATTCTGTCCTCGGACGGCATTGCCACTCGAGTTCGCGCCAGTGGTTCTGATCCGATGATGATTGCTCAGGTACTTGTGGATGATGCGTATTGGCAATTCGAGCAGACTCCTCCGGGACCCTTGAGCCGGGGGCAGAGCGCATGGATTCATGTGCCATATCCCTGGGTTCAGGGAGAAGCGCATGTGATCAAGACAATTACGAATACAGGGGCAACATTCGAGCATGAGATCCCAGTGGCGGTGACGTCGCCAACCCAGAGTAATGGCACGTTGCTCTTCCAAACCCTTCTTGGCGTCTTCGTCGGTATCGTGCCGGTATCTATTGGCCTCCTGTTCTATCCCGCCTTGCGCGGCGTCGGCCAGCCGGGCATGAACTTCCTGCTCGCCATGACTGTTGGCCTGCTTGCTTACCTCATGATCGACGCTGCAGGAGAAGCGTTCGAACTCGCCAGTCAGTCTGCTGCCATCTTCCAAGGGCAGATCATGGTTGTCTTCGCCTCGGCGGCAAGCTTTCTCATACTTATGGCTGTTGGTCGACGACATGGTGCGCCGACGGGTTTGGCTCTCGCCACATTTATTGCTCTCGGGATCGGGTTGCATAATCTGGGAGAAGGTTTGGCTATCGGTGCCGCCTTTGCGGCTGGCTCGGCCGGGCTTGGTACGTTCCTGATCTTGGGTTTTGCCATCCATAACATCACGGAGGGCATTGGAATTGCGGCTCCCATTCTCAAAAAGCGACCGTCGTTAATCACTTTCCCGGCTCTTACCCTTCTTGCAGGAGGACCTGCAATCATTGGTTTGTGGATCGGAAGTCTGGCAGCGGCACCGCAATGGTCGGCCCTCGCCCTGTCCATCGGAGCGGGTGCCATCTTGCAGGTTATCATCGAGGTCGGTTCCTATCTGGCCAGAAGCAACGGACGCGGCAGTGCAGCGCTTTATTCGCCTTCAGTGTTGAGCGGATTGATTTTTGGCGTTGCCTTCATGTACGCAACGGCAATGCTGGTGAAAATCTAAACCTTTCACTGTCGAATACAGCGCCTTCATGCATTCAGACGTGGCTCGAACACATGATAGAGCATTTAAAGGCAGTAGATTGACGATTGCATGCCCGGCAATCACAATCATCTTTGATGACAAGTCGCCGAATGCTTCCATAACGACTGCTATTGCACAGATGACAAAAGTCCCGGCCATTGGCAGACGTAAAAAATATACATGGAAAAAAACTAGGGCTTGTTGAGTATCACCGTCCATTGATAATGGCAGCGACAGCATAGATCATGGCGCAGAAGCTATCATCTGTCTTGTCGCTCCGCATGGCGATGCGTTTGAACTCTTTGAGTTTGCAAAAGAAGTTTTCGATCGGATGCCGCCATTTGTACACTTCAAGGTCGATTTCCACGGGTTCGAGGCGCTGCGGGCGCTGTGATATGCAAATCATGGCACCGCGTTCATTGAGTTCATCTATAATCCAGTTGCAGTCGAACGCCTTGTCGGCCAGCAAGCCGCCGAAGTCGATGCCGTGGATCAGAGGTTCAACGCCAATTGTGTCGTAGCGATTGCCGGGCAGAAGCTCAAAACGAACGAGATTGCCAAGCGCATCGGTGAGCGCCAGGGTTTTCGTCGTCCAGCCCCCTTTAGATTTGCCTACAGCCTGGCTTTGAGTCCCCCTTTTGAGCCTTGACCATGACGATGAACCTTGACGATTGTGGCATCGATCATCGCGTATTCAATGTCCGGTACACCGCTTAAGGCATTGAACATACGATAGAATACATCGCGCTTGACCCATTCGCGAAATCGCTTGAACACCGTGTTCCACTTACCAAAGCATTCTGGTAAATCCCGCCATGGGCTATCCGTGCGCGCAACCCACAAAACCGCTTCCATAAAAAGTCGACAATCACCGCCGGTACGCCCGGGATCAGTCGGCTTGTCCAAGCAATGTGGTTCCATCAACACCCATATTCGATCCGTGATCACAAACCGATCTTCATTCATCAAAACCTCCTCAAAAGGAAGCTTGAATCACATTCGAACCGATTTGTGAATCCCAATACTCAACAAGCCCTACACTGACGGGTGAAGAATCTGTCAGAGCCGCCGCTATTAAAGTAGACAGAATAGGTGGGGCAGTTTCTTGTTCAGGTTACTTGCCCCAAACCGCAATCATCTGCGGAAGATCAGATTATACGTCATTGAAGATCATATCGGTAAACCTGCCTGCCGCATCGACTTGCTCCACAAGTGCCTTGGCAAGGTTTTGCGAGTTTTCGGGCAATTAGCTTTGAACACGGGCGTCATCTTTTTTGGTATATGACAACATTTGTAGTTAGGATGCCGTTTGCTGAAGCGTAAGCTGGGGAATGCTTTTCATTTGACTGTTCCGACAGTCGCTGTGTTAGAGATGAGGCCATTGGCTTCATGGCATTACGCTTCCCAACCCCTCCGATACCAGAACGAACAGGACAAAGCCGCCGATGAAGGCCAAAGGTGAGATGTGGGTATCTTCTCCGCTTCCGTGAGCCTCGGATATCATGTCCTCGATGGCAGCGATCGTGAGAAGGCCTGCCGTGAACGTCAATGCCGCTAGTTTAAGCGCTTCTGATTGGTTCCTGAGCACGAAGTAAGCGAAGACGGTCGCCGAGAGTACAGGAATTGCAAAGGAGGCAGAGATCAACAGGCGTTTGCTGCGGGAAATCCCTTTGTCTTTCATGTTGGCGATCGTCGCGAACCCTTCAGGAACGTCCGCGAGGACTTGTCCTGTCGCAAGAACTATTGCAACCGACGGCGAGACTGCCGACCCTGCTCCGATCAGAAGACCATCACTGAACAGGTCAATGGACACTGCGATATAGATCATCCAGACACTTGTCTGACTGTTGTCTTCCTGCTTGCCTCGTCGCGTGTAGAGAGACTCCACGAACTTCTCGATACCTGTGTAGGCGATACCACCCAATGCAAAAGCAACGGCTATTACCCAGCCTGAAAGGTTATCTAGTGCACGTGGCATGATTTCAACAGCCACTACAGCAATTACAAGGCCAGCGGCCCCATGAAGAGCGTAGTTGAGATGGCGTCCTGTGACTCGAGATACCTCCGCGGCAAGACCACCACTAAAGTTCCCCAAGGCGGGAAATAGCGCTAGACCGAGGACCAGCCAGATACTATCCATCATCCTTCTCCCTTTATTAATTCCTGGGAGCGCCAATTTGAAACCGCAATCTTTCGCTACTCGTTGTTGTTCCGGTCTGACTTGGATGTTAAGGATTGTAACGATAGATAGCGAAACACAACCTTATCCATTTGTCCGGCTCACATCGATTTTCATTGCCAAAGCCAAACTCATACCATCAGCAAATGAGATAAGACAGTTGCTGCCAGATCGCTATCATCTCCGCGAAATCAGACTCTAAATTGGAGTGACTGCCGGAGACATTGATAATGGTTAGGGCGTTGCTATTCTTCTGATCTGGAAACGGTTCTTTCTGGCAAACCGTTCGGGCGTCCATATCACTTCGTCACAGTCACAGTACCTGTCTGATTTTGGGAACGGCTATGTCCCTTGACTCGTGAAAATCGATAACGCCAGCGAAAATTCCATCGGCGTCATAGACGAAAACACCTGCGGTATGATTCATCGTATAGCCGTTTTCTGTTGGAACTCGTTCGTATTTGGCCCGAAAAGCCCTTGCCGCTTTATCGATTTCATCAAGAGGACCGGTATAACCTTTGATGGAGGGATGGAAATTACGAACATATTCGGCCATTGCCTGAACGGTATCTCGTTGAGGATCGACCGTGATGAAAACCGCATGCAACCGCGAGGCATCCTCTCCGAGTTGTTCGAGCCAGCGAGTTATGTCGGATAAGGTCGTCGGGCAAATATCGGGGCAATATGTGAACCCGAAAAACACGAGTGTGGGGCTACCGATCCAATCTTCCGGGCCGACTTTCCTGCCGGAATGGTCTGTCAGTTGAAAATCCATCTCAGAAAAGGGAAGAGGCAAAGCGCTGATGCGTGTTTGACGCTGAGGGGCAGCTGGTCCATCCACCCGCCACCATCCCGTCAGCAAAGTTGCTACGAGCATGCTGACCGCTCCAGCAGCAGTCCAAACCATCTTACGCCTTGAGACAGGCATCGTTTACTCCTCTAATATGGCGTTAAAATGGGTTCTGTTTTCCAGCCTAACTGGAGTTTTTACGTGCAACATCCGTTCTTTTTCCAAGGTCGGGTAAGAGCAAGCACAATGCCCCGATCGTAATGAAAACATCTGCGCTATTGAAAACGGGCCAATGGTATTGACCAACGTAAAGATTAAGAAAGTCTGTCACTGCATCGTCATAGAGACGGTCTATGAGATTCCCTATGGCGCCGCCAATGATCAAAGTGATGCCGATGATCTCGTTCATCCGTTGCGCCCGCCAGAGCCAAATAATCAGGACACCGACGATTCCAATCGCCAGGCCAGATAGAACGATGGGGCCCCAACGACCAAGGTCATCAAGAAGACCGAAACTGACACCTCGGTTGAAGACGAGGACGAGATCGAAGAAGGGCAGGAGAGGAATACGGTGCGGCGGATCCATGATGATCGTCTCTACGGCCCACTTTATCGTCAGATCCACTACCGATAAAAAGGCGGCTCCCGCCAAGGAAAAGACGAATACAGGCAACTGCAACGGATATTTGCGGTTCTTATCCATTGCCTCATCCCTCTTCCAGGATATAGGACTCATCCTGTGCTGTATTTTTCGGAGCTTTGATTTTCAGATCCTGCAACAATCGTTTAGCGGTCCGCCGGAACCGTGCAAGCTCGTCATCTGTCAGTATCTGTCGTGAGGATAGCTCAACGGTCATCGGATTTACCTGCTTACCGTCTTGCATAACCTCGTAGTGCAAGTTAGGACCGCTGACCAGGCCGGTTGCGCCGACATATCCTATGACTTCGCCTTGCCGAACACGGCGCCCCTGCTCAACGTTGTCCTTGTACTTGCTGAGATGAGCGTAAGCTGTGGAGTATCTGTTATCATGCCGGATACTGATATATTTCCCAAAACTTCCTTTGCGTTTCAGCTGGGTAACAATACCATCTCCTGCTGCGAGCACCGGCGTCCCCCGCGGGGCAGCAAAGTCTAGACCTTTGTGCATCCGTGTGTAACCGAGCACAGGATGTTCTCGCTGGCCAAACAGCGATGAAAGTTGTCCACCATCAACCGGGGTCTTTATCAGGTTCGTTTGAACGCTGTTACCTTTAGCATCGAAGAAGCCGGTAAAGCCTTCTCTGGTTTTATATCGGAAGTAGCTCAGTTTACGGTCGGCGAGGGTAACAGAGACGTAACTTAGCTTCCCGGGATGAGCTTGCTCATAATCGCCATCATCAAATCTTTCATAGCCCAGCGCGAAGCGATCACCTTCGCGAATATCGCGTTGAAAATCGACGGCCAGCCCCATAACATCATATAATTGCAACAGAATAGACTGTGGTACTTCTTGTTTGCGTACTGCTTCGTAAAGACTGGTATCCACCACGCCTGAAACAGATATCAATCTGGCGGAATGTTTGATTTGTTGGGTTTGTGCATCAAAACTATTGGAACTGGTGCGCTGGACAAAAATCAGACGATCTGTCTCGGGTAGCAGAGTCAAATTTTCGAGGCGGCGTTCTTTCGCTTTTTCGGAGACTATACTGACAATCAAATCCAGTCTTTGCCCCACCTTTAGCGTACGGAGGTCAATCAATCCCTTCAGCCTGTTTATAGCCGCATATGCTTCGCTAGTGGGAATGCCGGCTTCGGTCAGCACGCCCAGCAGCGTATCCCCGGGGGCCAGAACCAGAGGTATGGTCATTTTGGTCGCCTCTTGCCGGATGGATGTCTGTTCTGGACTTGTATCTTCCCGCTGGGCATGATCAGTATCAAGGAACGCTGCGGCGGATGCCGACACATTCTGTTCTTTGATGTCCGGGTTTCGGGAAAAAGGCCACTCCAAAAGCATTATGATTGCCGTGATCCCCATAACTCCAAAACCGGTTAGACCATATACTTGAGTAGGCATCATTCCTCAGGCCCTGAAGCACCCAGACTGTAGATTGGAACCGACACGTTTACCCGGCCTGCCTTCTCGAAAATCAAGGTCATTGGAAACCGTTCACCTTCTACCAACGCTCTTTGCAACCCAATGAGCATTATATGCAACCCTCCAGGAGCCAGTTTAACAGCATCCTTCGCGGGTATTTCCACCGGACCAGCTGGCGACATTGTGGAAACGTTATCATTGGTCTTTATCTCATGAACTTCCGGCATGCTGGAAATTTCGGTTTCAATGCCGGTCAATACGTCGGCTGATGATCCTTCGTTTCTGATCGTGATATAAGCAGCTGATGGGCGAGATGTACCAATAGAAGCGCGGGCCCAAGGTGCTTCAACAACCAGATCTCCACCCCTAACAGACTCAGCAGTCGCCGGAAATGCAAACAGAAGGAATAACAATGACGAAAGAGTGTTGAATAAAACTCGAGACATAGTGAACCTCATAATCTCTGTTGGACGTCTGCTGCAATTTTTTCCGGAGACGTTCCGTAGCTGTAAGTACGGACAAATACACCTTCTGGCGAAATCAAATATACTGCGGAAGTGTGACCCATGGTGTAGCCATCCGGAGCAGTTTCCTGTGGCAGCTTCTCGAAAAAAGCCTTGAAAGATTTAGCCGTCGCCGTGACTTCAGTCTCGGTCCCGGTTAACCCCACGATGGACGGATGAAAAGCAGAGACGTATTCTGCCATTGTTTCTACCCGGTCTCGTTCAGGATCAATTGAAATAAACAACGGTTGGGTCTTTTGGGCGTCCGGGCCAAGCAGGTCCATCAATTGTGCAAGTTCACCAAGTGTCGTCGGACAGATATCCGGGCAGTTGGTAAACCCGAAAAAAACCAGAAGCCATTTGCCACGATAAGTTTGCTCCGTGACGGCATTTCCCTGGTGATCGGTTAGCGAAAATTCCGGACGAAGTGTGTCCGTGTTTTGCGATAACTCACTCACAAAACGTTGATTGCTACCCTGCGATGTGTACAGCCAGAGAAAGGCTGCCGATGCAACGACGACAGCTCCCCAAAGGGTAAGGCGTACAGTTTTCAATTTTTTTCCACCTCTGCCTTGACCAAATCATTCAGTTGTTGAGCACCGAACTCTGTCAGCGGCTTCCCGTTCACGAAGAATGTTGGCGTCTTGTTCACGCCGACTGCGCTGACATCCATCGCATCCATGTTCATCGTTCCCACAATATCGGGCATTTTCGCATCCGATTTTGCTTTTGGGATATCAAGACCTGTGCCATCCAGAACTGTCCACGCGCTATCCGCAGGTCTTCCATGGGGCGCCCATCGAGGTTGAGTTTCCATGAGGCGTTCAAGAACCGGTTCAAATTTACCCTGCAACCGAGCGGCTTCAAGAATACGAACGACTTCCTCCGATGTTGGGTGAAACGCCGCATATCGAAGTATCAGGCGCACCTTGTCAGGATACGTCGACATGATTTCCTTGACGACGGGATAAAATGCCCGGCACGCTTCGCAGGCAGGGTCAAAAAATTCGACAATGGTAACTGGCGCGTCATCAGGGCCCAGCATAGGAGCGTGCGGTCGCACAAGTGGCGCGCTGTTTGCGTCCGAAGGTAAAGGGGGCGACAGGTTGTCACTGACAGGTTGATAAAACATCGCGCCGACGGCAAAAGCACCAAGAGCGACGACGGCAGTACCTGCTACAAAGGTTCGGCGGTTCATGTCGAGGCCTTTCTGAATGGAATGGTGAGCAAAAGAATAATTGCGGCAAAGGCAGCGACCGAAAGAAACGGTAACGGCAAAGCTCCGAACAAGGTCTGCTCATTTCCGGTACAGGACGGTCCTCCTCGTGAACAGGGTTGCACCGTCTCAGGTATAATTCCCAAAAACAAAAGACTGTGCCACAGAGCTACAAGGCCTCCAATCACTGCTATCGGCAATGCATAACGGCGAACTGCGTTGTCAGACAGGTAGGCAGCAATACCTAGTATAATGGTGAGGGGAAACATTGCGATGCGCTGGTACCAGCACAGAACACACGGTGTCCGTCCCATGATCTCGCCAAGGAATAGCGCGACAAGAGTAGATACAAGCGCGACTAACCAAGCCATATAGAGAGCGTTTTTTTGTGTTTGCACGGTAGGCATCTGATCATTTGTCCTAGTCGGCAGAATCAGTTTCAACGGAATATCGGCTTTCGCGAACTGCCTGCGTAATAATCTGCAACGCTGACCAAAGGAAAATCCTGGTCGTTACGCCAGCGACGACCAAGTCCGGCCATGCGGTGCCTGTAACAAAGACGCCGCTGGCTGCTAACAAAACGGCAACATTTCCAATAGCGTCGCGGAAACCTTCTGACGCACCCTAGAATTTTGGTTCGTTATCATCGCAGCTGGCAGATATGATTGTCTCAAAACTCTTTGATACATTCCCAATTCTCACGAAAGGTACTATCTCTAGTAGCTATAGGTTCAAGGAGAAAATAAGAATGATGAACTTGCTCACAATCGGCCGCGCGGCTGAAGCCGTCGGTTGCAAGGTGCAAACAATTCGGTATTACGAGCAGATTGGCCTTTTGCCATCTCCATCCCGATCCGGAGGCAATCAACGACTGTATGACGAAGAAGCAATCAGACGGCTTAGTTTCATTCGTCATGCGCGAGAGCTTGGCTTCCCATTGCAAACCATTCGGGATTTGATAAGCCTTGCTGACAATCCCGAATACTCGTGCGAGGCAGCGGATGCGATAGCAAAAAAACAGTTGGAGGATGTTGATCGGCGTCTAAAACGACTTCAGGCGCTTCGACGCGAGCTTGAGCGTATGGTGGAGCAATGCAAAGGAGGGCGGATTGCAAATTGCCGAGTGATAGAGACGCTTGGCGATCATACTCTGTGCGAAGCCAAGAATCATGACATACCTAAAGTTTGACCATGACAATTCCTTGCAAAATCACTCTTTGCGATGTCGCTATTGATTGATACAGGCTGTAAGAAGTTCTGCAGCTATTCCCTTATTGATTGGTGTGATATGACATTCGTTTTCATTAGCGAGGTTAGGTGTCAGTAATAGGAGCGTTTTCCGGTCTAATCGTCAGTGGCACATAATGTGATTTCACGGCGATGATTTCGATCTGGCGGTTATTAATCTGATCTCGTTCGCAGATAAAGTGGCTTTGGCACACGTGATAAAATCACTTAATCTGAACCAGAAATGCGCGATGAGTGCGAGTTTGGCCGCCGATAAGTGCAATCCTCTACAATTAGGCGTCAAACTTTACTAAGTACGGATGAACGTCGAATAAGGAACCCGCATAGATGAGCGATTATATTCTGCCCCCTCCCGCTGATCATCAGAAGCTTGAGAGAATTGTCTGCGATGCGCTTGAGGTTCATTGGGGGCTGCGAGATACGCAAGGGATGCTCCAATTGGAAGGTCCTGGAAGTGGGCCGCAGGGCGGAATTGACCTTTTCGGGTGTGACAACAAAGGCCGAATGACAGTAATTCAGGTTAAAAAAAGAGAAGATAGTCTGAGCGTCGCTGACATGAGGCATGATTTAGACGAATTCGCGCGTTACTCGAAAAAGAACTCGAATTTGTCATCTATTCATTGTTTCTATTTCGCTACTACGGCAAAAAATGAACGAGAACTCACTCACGCAGTTCAGGCACTTAGTAAAGAATTCGGTTTCTCAATCGATATTATCTACTGGAAGTCCATCTGCGGCTGGCTGAGGGAAGAGCCTGGCCTTATAGCCAAGCACTTTCCCGATTATAGCTTGCCGAGGCTTGTTACCAGGACGCAAGCTGTTGAATCGGCATTACCTGCTTTTCAAGCGGGATACCTGTTAAGATCGATAGAGAGTGAGTTTTACCATGTCAAAGAGCGAACTCTCGCGGACATCAGCCTGCCCTTGGCGAACCTGGGTAACGCTCTGCGACGATTGTTATCCCGTGAAATATCCAAGGAATGCTGTCGGAAAGTTCAAATATTGTGGGAAACAAGCAAAAGGCAACAGGACACCGGTCGGACAGAGGATCTAGTCCATGCCTATCAAAGATGGGCAGCAATGCTTATAGCTGAAAAAATCGAAGATACTTTTGACGGGAATCTTCTCGGGAGACGTAGTTTCGATCTCGGCTCGACACTAGGGCATTTTTCTGCGTGTTTTGACAGGCATCCGGATGAACTTAAGACAGGAAGACCGCTTCTCATGCCGGCGAACGTGGTCGAGATGGTGAATAATTATCTGCCGGATATCCCACGCGCTGAGATACTCCATTGGGTACAAGGCTATGTTAGTCATGGCATTCTTCATTCACATTTTGCTAATGTGGATTTCGGACAGATCATATATCTGAATATCGAAAGTAGACTGCTTTGGTTGAATGATACAACTCTCAATCGTCTGATATGAAGAGACAAGCATCATTCTATCATTAACTGCAGAAGTTGTTTGCAGGGGGCTGCGCCCGTATTACTCGTGTTAAATGACATTATGCGGACTAATAGGAGCCGGTTGATATGAGTAACGGAAAATAATACGCAATATTTTCCGTATCATGTGATATCTTATTGATATTCAGCTATTGTTTGGCGGTTATTGAAATGTCCGAGAGCATTCTGCAGCGCGCTGATGCGCTATTGAGCGAATTGAGATCTTCGCGTGAAGCATTGCTTGATTTTGACGGCATGGGTTTGCCTGAGCTCGCTGAGCCCGATGACACCCTTGACGATATTGCGGACGAAGCCGTTGTCAGCGAAGAAAGCCTTGACGCCACATGGATTGATGCTGAACGCCTGATTGGTCAAATGTCTGGTAGTTTCGGCGATGCCCGCAAGCTGGCAGGTCCATTGATCACAATTATGAACGCAAGCTTGCAGATGAACCTGGAGGAAGAAGTTGCGCCCGTGCGCCGAATTCTGAGGTTCATGGCTGAGAATGGAGAGCATTCAGAGGTCAATGAAGGCTTGTGGTCTGCAGCAGATATATCGCGAGCAGAACGTCGCGTTCTTGCCGATGCGGATCCGAGAACACATCTGAGCTTATCTGGTATGGAAAATGTGGCTCGGGTAATTGGATTGCGCGCCTTGGCAAATGAACAGCTGACATCCGAAGATATTGAAAGCTTGATTACCAGCCGCACAGTTCCCCTGCCATATAGCCGCGACTGCCTGAATGATTTGCGTGACGCATTGACAGGTGAGTATGGGGGCGTGGGATTAAAAGCAGCTGGTCGAAAAATTGCGATGGCGCTCAACTACATCCTTTCCAATCACTTGATTGATGAAGAACGGGTCGCCATTGAAGGTCAGAATGTCATTCGATACTGGACGCCGGGCAGCAGCGGCATATTGCTTTTGCGTACCCTGATCGCACTATTGCCTGCCGTGGTGGGCGCCTGCACTATTGGCCGTGTGATCCCAATGCTCGGTACTCCGAATATAGCCTTGATGGCCGAAGCTACTTCGGATTTGATTGAAAAGAGCGCGACAGGTAAACCCGGCCGCGCAGTGGATGCAAAGATGATCCCTCTCCTTTCCAGTTTCATCAGCAACTCTGCAAATTTCATGGCTGCCATCAAAGCAGTCAGAGACAAATGGTTGGAAAACTCCGCTGCATTGCCATCTCAATATAGTGAATTAGCCTCGCTGGCTTTGACGGATGGGTATTTAACATCGGGTTCATCGGCGAAGTATGCAAAGCGAACTGAGCGATGGGGGCGCAATGCCCTTGCGGAGATGGAGGCACGAAGCATCATCGAACCTCTGGTTAATAGATCGCGCTTTCGCATTTACGTGGCTGTTGGTCTCCCTGCTTTAGTCGAACGGTATCAATTGTGGTGATACATGTTACGAGTTCTTGTAACTAATTCGCCCGGTAAAAAAATTGTTAACAGAAATACGATTCCTTGGTTGCGAATATTGAAAAAATCGAAGGTCTGTTATATATTGTAAATAGAACGCAATCATGCGTTCTGACCCCATCAACAATCGAAAGGTATTGAGTGGCGGCATATAAATGAGGATTTACATAAAATGATTTTAACTACAATAATGGCGGCGGCCTTTAACGCGGCAGGTATTTATTTGGCATGGCAGCGTTGCGCAAAGTCAGGCGAGTTTGATACTGAATTCTTTCTTGCGATTCTTGCTTTCGGACTTACATACTTCCTGTAATTTTAGTGGCCCTGCTCACTCATCGTGGGCAGGGTTAATGATTAGTGGATTGTCCATGTAACGGGCATCGTAAAGTTGCTGGTACGTGTCGAGGATTTCAAAACCGCGAGAAATCAAAAATTCTCGACTGGCACCGAATAGTTCTTCTACATAGTCAGTGTCGGAGGTTTGCAGAAGTTCAATTGCTTCATTTGTAGCGGCTAAACGTCGATCGACAGCACCCGCAAACTGAGGGTCGGCAAAGTCAGGCAAATTATTAAATGAAACGAGCTGTTGATCTTTGCTCGAAATTAGCCTGAAGCCAATCTGCATAGGTTCGTCAGCCATAAATTGTGAGATGATCCGAACCGGATCTAAATCAGACACTGGACGATCGGACGAACTTGACGCAAGCAGTGTATCTTCCAAGGTGAAATTGATACTTCCGCCCGCGTCTCGTGAAGTCACAACAACCCAGGGCTCTGATTCACCTTCTTGGACCCTGCTGTTTGCAAGCACAAGCTCGGCAAAGGTTGGCGCGACGAATGACTCTGGCCTGTAAGCAGCAAACATGTCAAAGCCTTCAGGGCTCTTGCGTGGAATTGCCCCCAAATGTTCCAGCGATTCTACAAACTTGGCATAAACAGGGACAAGTGCACGATCTTCCGGCTCCCCTGGGATACCAATTTCAAGTCCTTGGAGAGCGCCTGTCGGACGCTCAACCGCGCGCTGCTCGGGAATACCACTGAAAGATCGAACGAAAACATTGAAGCCTGAATCTGCATCGTAGATCACTACCGGCCGATCAAATGCTTTGGCCAATTCCTGCCAATTCAGGCCATATATAAGCTCTCTCGATATATTGCGTACCCTCTCCTTGTCGCTGTGATTGTTATGGAATGCAATCCCATAGAAGCACCGTGGGCACACAACATTGAGTTCGATGGTTTCTGATGATTGATTATTTTCAGTATCGTAGACATTAAGACCAATCAGGTAACGACCGGGCACAGAAAATGTACAACGCAAAGTACGATAAAGATGCTCCTTTGTGCCGATAGGCTGGCAATCACCGAAACGGTTGATTGCAATTCCGTTTAGGGTCCAGTCGTACTTGATTATTTCACTTCCAGAAGTCGAACCTCCACCGTCGAAATGTACGGTTGAACTGATAGTAATTTTTCCTGAAGGCCCGGATATGCGTGCTTTCGGCTTTTCAAGTTGATTCAAAACAAGGTCAACCATGGCGGGGAACAAGCCAGAAGCCATAGAAATAATAAGCGCAAAGATACCACCCCAGATAGCTAAACCTCGCTTGCCAGTAAACAGCCGTTTGAACCGATAATTGGAACTGGCATCCGGCTTAGTGGTAGTATCGCCTTTAGGCTGTAGATTCCCTTTGTCGTCTTCTGACATTTGTTGCCCCCGCCAGCAGTTTGGTCGCGAAAGGGCGAGACAATCCACGATCCCCCTGCCCCTGAGAACACCACAAGTTGAAAATCATAAACCGTCATCAATTGATAGCGCAAGCATATATATTAGCAAGAGCCAATTCAAAGATGATGGTGGAGCGGCATGGAATTGCGGTTGGTCTATTTCCGGGTCGATCTCATACAAAAAACTAAACACGGTAACCAAAATATTCTGTATTCTGTGCCTAACACAGATATCAGCGTAATCACATTTTGTAGGAACCGGCGACATGACGAAAGACGGGGGCCTGTCCGGCGATCTTCTGGAAGCATCGCAATCGCTTCATGAGGGGGCAATTCGAAATGAATCCAGATTTATTACAATGCTTAATCTGGCCAACAGTGCAGCCCTCGCCCGGTCAGCCATGGTTGTTGCCGGTGGTACGGGTAATGGATTACGGGCAGTCGACATTCTGACAGGGCGATTGCCAGCAGATCGATCCGCACTTGAAACACTTCATGAGAGTATCGGCAAAGGACAGCCCCAAGGGAGCCTGCGATCTTTGCGAACGGTCGATTTCTATACAGAACAGGACGTTGAGCGGGCAGCAGAGCACGCTTTGGACTTGATCAATCTTGTGGCTCGCATGAATCCAAATCTTCAGCAGCGCCTACGTCAGCGCCTTGAGCAGTCGGTAAACAATACGACAGATCTATCCAACGAGACCGCTTTTCGTTTGGGCCGTTAGGCGTCGATTGGGTGCTCAAGAAATCAGGGGACCGGCATGAGCTTCCCAAAACTCCTTACTGAACTGGATGGGATGGATACTCCGGAAAATGGACTCCATGTCATAGTCAACCTCAATTCCAGACGGTTCTATATCCAGTCGTTTTATCCCCCGATTTACCCTGAAGACCTCGCTCGCGCATCAAAGGGGCTGGAGGCAGAGTATCCAAAGGTCAGGTTCTTATTGGCCAATAGCCTACCCTCCCTGGAAATCGATGGAGCTTTCGAAGAGTTTAAGGCTGCATACGCAGCAGCATTTCCTGATCGTGACCCGGAAGAGCAGAGATTGCATCTGTCAATCTGAGCAGATCCGCTGTCCATGACCATCCTACAAAATCCAAAAAATCAACCAGGATCGCCTTATGCATTTCTCAAACGCAGAAACCCGGCAGCTTGCGTCGGCCGTCCAAGACATCATGCTTTCTCACTTTGGTCAAAGCTCTAAACTGATCCAAGGAAATATCGTCTTTCACGGCGGCACTGCGCTAAAATTTGTCCATGGCTCATCGAGGTTTTCAGAAGATCTTGATTTCCTTTTAAATCGGCAGGCATTTGGCGACGAAGCCGGCAGCCTTCCCGAAACAATCAATGATATTATGGATAAGGGACTGACAAAGCTCAGCGAAGAGCTTCTCGACAGACCGGGCCTTGACATTGATTTTGCTGTTAACCTTCACCTGAAGACAGGCAATCGTTCATGGGAGCCAGGTCACCCTGGGAAATACAGCATCGAACTCTCCAGCCCAAACCGCCGCGGCAAAATCCGAACAGTATGCGAATTTTGGCCTACCAATCCCGAGTATCTTGCGAATTATGAATCCCTGCAACAAGCGGTTCCTGACAATGCCAACGCAGCGGTTTCCTGTCACGACCTGATCCAGACGGTCGAAGGTCGAATGTATCAGGACCTTCCTGTAGCAAGCATTGAAGCTATTCTGGCTGATAAATTTGTAGCGCTTGCCAATCGGGATTACCTCAAATGGCGCGACGTTTATGATGTCTGGTACGTGATGGAACGAATGACCCCTGCCCCACAGATTGATGGAAAATTTGTGGAACGGTTCCAGCATCATCTTACTGCTTACAGCGGCGAGGGCATTCAGAATCCGGAAAGCAAGTTGATTGCTGTCGCCGAAAGGATAGAGAGCGCATCTATTGAAGAAATTGGCCGAGGGCTAAGCACCTTCTTTACGACAATGGAATGGAACTCGATAGCCGAGGATTCGGCACAAAGAATCAAAAGCTCCGCATCTACTGCCTGTAACCGTCTCGCGCAAGAATTGCGTTTGCTGTCAGTGGAATCCGACCGTAAGTTGGATGCTACCCCAGAATAGGATAGGATTGTACCAACCTTCGAGTAGCGTCTATACCCATGTATTAAGCGTCATATATACATAAGATACAAAAAAATACGATTTTGTGTTGCGCGAATACACAAAAAATGGTGCAAGTATAACAACCTTGTTATACTTATTCCTGAAAATTGATGACCAGAAAAACCGCAATTTCAAGACTGTCGGACTTGCCATCTGTCTTCTCGGTAGAAGATTTGATCGCGGGGGGTATTAGCGATCGCAGATCCGCTCATGTCTATGTCAACCGGTGGCTTAAGGCAGACTTGATCGGCAGCATTGCCCCCTACTCGGGGATCTACTTCAAAGTGCTGCATGATGACCGCGCGACCGAAAGATGTCGGCGCATGGCCTTGCAGGCTATTCATCCTGAAGCGGTGTTGATCGGTCATTCCCTCCTACATGGAAATGGGTGGACCACCCAGCCTTGCAGGAGATTTCAACTCGCCGTAGAGGCAAAGAAAGCCGGAAAATCATTATGCAAACCGGGTGAACACAAAATGCTTGGTGATTTCGAGTTGTTTGCTGTTGATCCGGATTGGTTCGCGAGGTTGGCGAAGTGGATCGTGCCTGCGACTTCGTTCAACATCGCAGACATGAGTTTGACTACGTATGGCTACAATGCCCTCCGTCCGGCTGCAGCGTTTGTGGAAGACCTTGCTCAACTTCGCGCTGATCGCGCGTCATTTCTTGATCCAGATGATTACGAATTGGATGAAATGCACGCAGCGCGAGACGAGCTCATCGAAGTGAGCGCCAAGCTTAACTGTAAATTACCAAGCTGGGTGCTTGATGCATGATCTCTGAAAATACAGAAAACTAACCACTAAAATCGCTACTCAACCAGAAATTAAATACAAAAACCAAGTAACATCAATCCATGCTACTGTAACAGAGCCCTATTTCAGAACTCACCGGATCGAGGAAATCCCCATGAGCCAGCATCAATCAAACAGGGAGCAAGCCGCATTCGCTTTTGCTGAAGATGTAGTTTCGCGAGACCCTGCTTCTGCGAGAAAAGCTGGACTTGCCGAGACGGAAGAGCAGATTGCTATCAAAAGTGCAATTAGGCAGATGTATGCGGGTGATATTATGACCATCCGCGCTTTCGCTGGCGCGGGGAAAACATCCACCTTGGTCATCCTCGCAAAGGACGTTATGTCCAGGGGGCTAGGCAAGGGTCTGTACTTAGCATTCAACAGAGAAATCGCGAATGAAGCGACCAAGAAATTCAAACCATTCAATGTCGATTGCAGAACATCACATAGCCTTGCATTCCGGACAGTAATTGGTGGCAGCATCCCATGTTACAGCCTTAATTTAAGGGCCGTTCGTGAGACAGTTAATCATACCGCGCTACAAGATCTTATTTCGGCGACCGGATTACCAAAGGCTAAAGCGGAGGCGTTGGTTTTAAACTCCGTGGAACAGTTCTGCAGTAGCGACCAGCCTCATATAACGGATGAAATCAGCGCAGCAGCTATCATCAAAATGTTTGGGGACCCACTAAACGGTTCAGCGATGCAGCAAAAGCTGCGAACCCGACTTCTGAACTGTCGTAGTTATGTAACCACTGCAGCGATGTCGGTATGGAACGTAATTCGGAATCCTCGCGTGCACGGAGTGACCTATCATAGCGTTTATCTCAAGTTATTTGAGATGGACAAAAATGCTATAGCACGCGCATTTGGTCATTATGCCTGCGTATATCTTGACGAGGCACAAGATTTCTCCCCTGTCCAGACATCAATTCTCAGAACAATGTTGACGTTCAAAAGGCAGGCAGCGGTGTTGGTCGGTGACCGGTTTCAGCAAATCTATGCATGGCGGGGGGCTGTTGATGCTCTCGACGCATTTGACACACCTCATCAATACACCCTGACAACAAGTTTCCGGTTTACTCCTGATATCGCTGACGTTGCGAACCGGGTGCTTGACAGGATGCCGAATGCTGATCCCGATCGACCTAAAATTCAGGGCGCTGGACCTGGTAAAAATGTAACAGGCGAAGCGGTGATCACCAGGTCCAATATGGGAACACTCGATGCCGCTTTAAGTCACCCTGACCGACACATTTATATTCCGGGCGGGATCGACGATCTCATCCAGATGCTCGAAGACGCGGTCAATCTTAAGCGAGACAATCTGACTGCAATCCGCACCGAAGAATTCAGGCACTACACCTGCTGGATGGACTTCGTTGAAGAAACGGAGGCAACTGGCAATCCTGCGATGAAAACTATTC
>Ga0310345_10001173_pt1 | contig 30757 bp, 37 predicted proteins | sample HC15DNA20500_MG_FD_204667 | JGI IMG/M metagenome (GOLD analysis project Ga0310345, IMG submission 204667) | Marine microbial communities from station ALOHA, North Pacific Subtropical Gyre - HC15-DNA-20-500_MG | ecosystem: Environmental > Aquatic > Marine > Oceanic | place: Pacific Ocean: North... | reverse complement strand
CATCCGCCGATGGAACTCGCCGAATTGCTTCCTGCCGGAGGCGTCCCCTGCGTAGCCGAGGGCTTCGCCGAAGGCTAGGGGGTCGGACCAGATCTGGAGGATCTGGGCGGCGATATCGGGGTCGTCGGTGTAGGCCAATGGGGGCCGGCGCGGGGGCGAGACCGGGACTTCGCCCATTGGCCAGCACCCCCATAGTATCGGCCTGCGGGAGTATAGCATTTAGCGGATTTCAGATGCAGGTGGTCCCGGGGGGGAGGCTCGTTGGGGGGAAGGCCCCCCCCGTTTGCGACTTCCTACCCTTTGCGACATCCTAGCGGGGCCTTTGCGACATCCTAGCACCTGGAATTCCGGCCTGCTTCCTGAGACTGAGACTCGTTCTCAATAAACTTTCTGTAATTGTTGGCTCGGTGTCGTGCCGCCCCTTGCTGAGATTCGGTCTCATTAACTACTGAGACTCGGTCTCATTAGCCCAGCCGCCAGGGGCCGGACATAAAAAACCCGGACGGATCCCGTTATGGAAGATCTCCTAAACGGGATCCCGTTATGGAAGATTTCCTAAACAGGATCTGGCCTGCCAGGCCCGCCCAGGGGCCGGGCATAAAAAAACCCCGGCGAGCGTTGGCGCGCCGGGGTCGGGTTGGGTTGGGTCGGGTTCAGTCTTGGCAGTTCGCAGCGAGTGCGGCCGTGGCCGCAAGGCGGGAGACGATGTCTAGGTCGGTTCGGATGCGCCGCTCCGTTACATCACGCGCGGCCGCTTCTCCCATCCATGTAGCGTTGCCGAGCAGAATGCGCGCGGCAGACTGTCCACCAGCCGTGCGCTCGGCCGCGTCAAGGATGACGGCGCGCGCCGCATCCGCCGCCCGGATTCGCTCCGCCCGGATTAGCGGGGTTGCCGCCCCCGCTTCCATGTATGCGGGGTCGGGCATCTCGGACGGCATGCGCACCCGGTCGGGCCGGGCTCCGATGGCCGCGTCCAGTTCAAGAGGCAGGGGTTGCCGACGCTTCCCCTTCCCCCCTTCATCGATATCCTGCCGGATGCGCCGCCAACCCGCGACGGCGTAGACCCATGCCCGGCCCCGCGTCGCGGGGTTCAGGTAGAGAGCCTCCGCCCGGGACTGGCATTCGTCCGCGGACTGTTCGGCCCATATGGGGAGGGCGTCCCCCTTAAACGAACCCGCCTTGCCATCCGGACGCTTCACGCGAACTTCCCGCGTCCGGGGTGGGGTGTAGGAGTAATCCACAAAATGGGTTCCAAGAATGACCCCGCGTCGCGCGAAGGCCCGAATGTAGAACCGCCGGAATCCTTCCCGCAAGCGGGCTGGGATTGTGGCGGCATCGATTGTTTCAATCATGCCCCCATCATGACGCGGCCGGGGGAAAGTTTCCATAAATAATAATGGCGTAGGGGCGTTTCCCGGCGTTATATATAAGAGGGGTTCGCGTTTCCTTTCGGGGAGATTCGACCCCCGGCCAGAATTCCCGCTAGGAGAAACTCCGCTTGACTGGGAAGGACGGCCGAAGAAAGAGCGTTGCTAGCCTCGAGGGTTCGGGGCGAAAAGGACGCGGACGGTGATGTGTCAATCCGGGGGAAAAGGTGGGAATGCTAGCACAAGCCTTCGACCCGCGCAGTATACACCGCTCCCCTCCGCCCCAGCGACGCGGGATAGCTCTCGCCCTGCCGACTGCCAATTGCGGTAATCGGAACCCCTGGGCGGGGGCTGTTCCGAACCCCACCCCGAGCGGGTGGGCAGAACCATGGACGCTTTCAACATCCACTACCCTTTCGAGGCTTACTGCTCCTGCCGCGACTGCCGCAAGGCTTACAAGCTCGGCAAGAAGAGCATCCGCCGGATAGCACGGGCTCGCGTGAAGCGGGCCGTGCGTGAAGAGGTTTCCCGTATCTAGCGGGAAGCCTCAGCGTCCACAGAATGCTACAGGAAAAACCTGTTTTATCGGGTTCCGCCGTGTGCAAAAGGTCGATGCGCTTGCAAGGCAATCGGCCCTCGTTCATGCGGGGCCAATCTTATGGCTTCGACCTGACCCCTCGCGGGTCGGTCTTGGTCTACTTCACGGAGTACGCCGGAGGCGGAGGCGTACCGTTCAGGAAGGAGATCTTCCGCCAGTACTTCCTGCCGAGGGGCGGGGTTGGGATGGGATGACCTCCACGCTCACCCGAACCGGGTGGGCATAGCAAGGGAGGTTAGAATGGAAATGCCGACTAGAACGGAGTTCATAGAACGAGCCGAGGGTGAAGGTGTGCCGAACCATACTGCGTATGCAATAGCGGCGTGGGTCTGGGATGCCGAGCCCGGCGGGGGCTTCCTGAGTGCCCTGCTGTCTAACGACCTGGACTTGACTGTCTCGCGGGCGGACGGCCTAAACCGTGCCGCTCTCGCGGACATCGTGAAGTTCCTGTGGTGGAATGTCCCGGCTGACTGTCACTCGCTGGGAAGCGAGCCGAAGATGCCGTGGAAGGGGCTGAGTGCGGAATGAGCTACTGCGCGAGATGCAAGGAGGCGATTGCGGTACGCCTGGACATGGCCCACATGGGGCTGCTGCCGGACTCCGCCGATACGCCGGAGGAACAGGCCGAGATGCTGGCCTACGATGACGGGCAGCTTTGCTCATCCCGAGGGAAGCTATGCCCCGAGGAGGAGGAGGACGAATGATGACCTGGGCCATAGGCGACAGGGTGAGAGTCAAAGACCAGCCGGACATAACTGGCGAGGTCGTGCGGCACGACTGCGGAGGAAAGGTTGTCGTGCTTGACGATGATAGGGATGACTGGACAACCGAGGGGGAGGAAGGCACACTCGTCTTCCGCCCCGAGGAACTAACGAAGGAGGACGAATGAAGAAACGAAGAGTGATCAGGCTGGGAGGATACGGCGACCCGGCGATGCTGCCGGAGGCCGTGGTCGAGGGGCTGGCGGAGCAATACCAGATGCACCTGGGCTATACGCACCAGCGGCGGAAGGCCTTCGCTGACTGGGCGAAGAAGTACTGCATGGCGAGCGTCGAGGGCGTGGCCGATATGCGGTCAGCCTGGAAGGAGGGCTGGCGCACCTTCCGGGTGAGCTACGGAGCCGAGGCGGAGAAGGGCGAGATAGTCTGCCCGAATACGACGCACGGGATAAAGTGCGAGGACTGCGGCCTGTGCGATGGCGCGAGGCCGGGGGACAAGCGGAGGAGCATAGTGATTCTGGCTCACGGGGCCAAGAGCAACAAACACCTGGAGGTGTGACATGTGGAAATGTAAGGAATGCGGGAGCGACGATGTGGAGGTGAAAGTCTGGGCGAACTTGAAGACGGGCGAACAAGACCACTCGGTGTGGGGAAGTGACGACTGCTTTTGCGTCAAGTGCGAAGACCATGTTAGTCTGGTCTATGTCGAAGACGAGGAGGAGGAGCAATGAGCAGCAGGAAAATCTGGGAGGGGCCGAGCGCCTACGATGGCAAGCCTATAATGGCTGTGGTGTCCGAGGGCTCGAGCAATAGGAAGACGGGGAACGTGGACACGCTGTGGATACTGCCGGCAGGGGTAGACCCGAACACGGCGGTCAAGACGGGCGAGGACGCGGCGATCTGCGGCGACTGCCCGCACCGAAGGGAGCATGGCGCGCTGGGCGACTGCTATGTGCTGCCCTTCCAGGCCCCGCTAGGAATCTGGCGGGCCGTGAAGAGGAGAGAAACATGAGCCAAACATGGCACGAAAAATACTACGCGCAACTGACTGGCGCAAAAATCCAGCGGGTTGCGGTTCTGGCGGATGAGGACGGGTGCGACAGCGGCTGGCCTACCTTGAAGGTAGTGCTGACCAACGGTAAGAAGGTGACGCTCGAAGTCTCGCAGGATGAAGAGGGAAACGGGCCCGGCTTCATCTTCGGATTACCTAGCCCGAACACCGAGGAAGTAAATGGCGGTTAGAGAAAGAAAGACCACCAAGAAGGCCTTCGAGGCCGACTTGATTCGGCGACACGGGTTCGACGACCTGACTGTTGCCCCGCACCGAGAAGAAGTAGACCGGGACGATTGGGGTGAGCCCGTCTACACCAAGCTCCACCTCTACTATGTGAATGGTGTCCATGCTGGCACCTGGCAGAGTGGCGAGGGCTGGGAGTTTGAACTACCAAAGGAGGAAAAAGAATGACGGAGATACAATACTTCTACCAAAGAAGGGCGCGACAATGAATACCCTAGTCTTTGCTGGGAGTGTTGTACCTCTACGGGTTCTGGTGGCATGCGAAGAAACCCAGGCGGTAACCAAAGCGCTCCGGCGCAGGGGGCACGAAGCCTTCTCGTGTGATGTGCTGGAGTGCTCGGGGGGCCACCCGGAGTGGCACCTGAAGCAGGACGTCCTCCCTCTGCTGGAGGAGGACTGGGATATGATTCTCGCCTTCCCTCCCTGTACCGATCTGGCGGCGAGTGGGGCCAGGTGGTTCGCGGAGAAGCGGAAGAGCGGGGCCCAGCAGAGGTCGATAGAGTTCTTCATGGCCCTTGCGGAGGCTCCGTGCGAGCGCATCGCCATCGAGAACCCGGTCGGGATTATGTCCACTAGGTGGCGGAAGCCCGACCAGATTGTGCAGCCCTGGTGGTTCGGGGACGAGGCGACAAAGACCACCTGCCTGTGGCTGAAGGGCCTGCCGAAGCTGAAGCCGACCAAGGTGGTGGGCCGGGGGGAGAGGCATGTAACCAAGTCGGGGCGGAGTCTGCCCGCTTGGTACAACATCCCGCCCACGGTCAAGGACAGGGCGAAGATACGGAGCCAGACCTTCCCTGGTTTTGCGGAAGCGATGGCGGATCAATGGGCAGATGTTGTGTCCCGAGACCCGGGACGCTAGACTAGCAAGGAGGTGACCTAATGAATGTGCGAGTGAAGAGGAGAGAGGGATGACCCGGAGGCTGGACTGGGAGACGCCGGATGCGGTATTCGAACCGCTGAACGAAGAGTTCGGGTTCACGTTGGATGCGGCAGCGTCTGCCGCCAACACGAAGGTGCCCGGCAACTACTACACCCGGGAGGATGACGCGGTGATGCAACCCTGGCCGGGGGTAGTGTGGCTGAACCCGCCCTACGGGGAACAGATGGGGAGGTTCATACGGAAAGCGTACAAAGAATCCTTGGTCGGGGCCACGGTGGTGGCCCTCCTCCCTGCCCGGACGGATACCGCTTGCTGGCACGAATGCATTCACGGTATAGCCGAGGTGCGCTTCCTGAGGGGGAGAGTAAAGTATGAACTGGATGGTGTGTCGCAGGGGGGCGCACCCTTCCCATCCGCTATAGTCATATGGCGGGGGGATCTACCAACGGAGGTGAACGAATGAATGTGCGAGTGAAGAGATGGCTGCGGGAGTATGAGTTGACTTTCGCTAACAAGCGGGGCGGGAGCATGTACTTCACCCTGTCCCTGAGTAAGAACGAGGCAGCCTTCCTCGTGAAGAGGCTGGCGGCGTTACTAGAAGAGGAGGACGAGGGATGAGCAGAGGAATTAAGGAGCGGGTCTACGGGCTGAACTACACAGACTTCGAGATGCACCTGGATGAGGTGCTAGAGTTGGAGATGGGCGAGGAGGAGAAGGTTGCGCTGTGGGATTTGATTACCCGGAAGATGGACGCTAGTTTTACATACGCGGCTCTGGCCGAGGACATTAGGTTCTACCTGGAGGGCGGACGATGACGCTAGACCAGAGTTACACGAGAGAGATACGGGTCGAGCTGGAGGGCGTCCAGGTCGGGGACGGGTTCTATAATGTGGACTCGGACTGGGAGATCGAGCCCGGGTGGACGGCTGATAGGCACACGCCCGGGATGGGGCCGGTGGCCTATGAGCTACAATTCGCGGCCTGGGAGTATGAAACCTCCCGGCCGATTACTGATGCGGCCATCCTCGCCGCGCTTCGGAAGCGGGCGGAGGATGAGGCGCTTGATAGATTCGAGGAGGACGACGAATGATGGACGCACTGAAGATAATCTGCGGGCTGATCGTGCTGGCCGGAGGGCTGGTGCTACTCTGGGAGGTGGTGGCCGTGGTGCTGGATCTGCTCTGGCAGAGCCGGGATCTGCGGCGACGGAAGGGGGGCAAGCGATGAGCGTCAAACCGAACAATGCTCTGCTCTGCTCGTACCTTGCCATCAGCCATGTTCTTATGCACCTGGATGGACAGATAGGCCAGATAGGCAAGAGGGCTCTGGAGGCTGCGCTGGAGGGTATCCGCGAAGCATTCACGGGCAACCCGGATGACTTAAGACACGAAAGGGATGAGTTGGAGTACGATATATTTCTCGGCCTCCCAAGACTAGACGAGGAAGGTGAATACCTTGAGGACGTGGAGGACGAGCGATGAACGAGGGATACCCGTGGACGGCGAGGCTGATTCGTGTCCTGCAGCGATGGCAGGATGCCAACGGACTGCCCAGGCAGTGCGCCCTCGAGCAACAGTTCGAGGACATAAGCGCCAGTCAGGAGGCGTGGCTCGAGAGGTTCTGCTGGGTGTGGGACAAGGTTCAGGGGGCGGACCGATGAGATACGGCGACGAGCTGAGGAAGTCCCTGTTGGAGGGGGCGAAGGTGCTGGCCGATGCGGTCGGCGTGACGCTGGGCCCGAGCGGGCGGACGGTCCTGCTCGGCGGCGAGCCGGCCAGGGCGACCCGGGACGGGGCGACCGTGGTGCGGGATATCGGCGGGCTCGCCGGGGACAGGGCGGCCAGCCTGGGGCTGGGACTCCTGCGGCATGCGAGCCTGACCGCGGCGGATGAGGCCGGGGACGGGACCACCACGGCGGCTGTGCTGGGCGAGGCTATATATAGGGAGGCGGTGCGGAGCCCGATGGCCCCGCCGCTGCTGGCCCGGGAGCTGGGCGAGGCGGCCAAGGCGGCCTGCGACTGGCTGGAGGGCCAGGCTAGGCCGGTGGCCGGGCAGGATCAGCTGGCCCAGGTGGCGCTGGTGAGTTGCGGCGATGCGGGGCTGGCCGGGCTGGTGACGGAGGCGTTCACCCGGGTGGGCAAGTACGGCGCGATCGTGATCGACGAGGGCGACGGGGCCGAGGACGAGATCGTCTGGGAAGAGGGCTACGTCTGGCCGGGGAAGCCGGCGTTCGGGGGCGAGGAGCGGTGGGCCCCCGGGGAGGCGAGCATCATCCTCTGCGAGAAGCGGGGGGTCAGCCTGGCGGAGGCGACCGAGCTGCTGGAGGGGCTGGCGCCCGGGCCGGTGCTCTGGATTGCGGAGCACCCGGGGGCGGTGACGCAGCTGCTCGGGGCCAATAGGGACAAGCTGCCCAGCCGGGTGGTGCCGCCGCCGGCGCATGATGAGGATGCGCTGCAGGATCTGGCGGCCCTGACCGGGGGCTATGTCTGGATGGACGGGATGAAGCCCGAGGTGGGCAAGGCCAAGGTCGAGGTCGGCCGGGACGGCGTCCGGGTCTGGGACGGGGCCGGGGATGCCAGGGAGCGGGCGGCCGGGGCCGAGGGGAAGCGGCGGGCGCAGCTCGGCGGGGCCGTGGCGGTGCTGCGGGTCGGGGCGTTCACCGGGGCGCAGATGAGCGAGCGGCGGGCGCGGGCCGAGGACGCGCTGCATGCGCTGCGGACTGCGGCCGAGAGCGGGGTGCTGCCCGGGGGCGGGTGCGCTCTGGTCAGGGCGAGGAAGGCGCTGCCCAGGACGGAGGGCGGCCGGGTGCTGGGCCGGGCCCTGGCGGAGCCGCTGCGGCGGATCGCCGGGAATGCGGGGGCCGAGCCGGCGGTGGTGCTGGACCGGGTCGAGCGCGAGCGGCGCTGGGGCTGGGGCTGGGATGCGAAGGCGGGGCGGATGCGGCATCTGCTCAGGGCGGGGATTATCGATCCGGCCGGGGTGGTCTGCGGCGCGCTTGCGGCCGGGGCCAGTGTGGCCGGGCTGCTGCTGACGGCGGAGGCGGCTGTGCCGGCGAGGTCGTGACTAGTAGCAAGTATTCGACGTATTCGATGGACGTAAGTGGGGGAGAGGTAAGGGGCTACGCCAGAATGGCCCGAAAAAGAGGTTTTCTGGAGCCGGTCGGGGGACCGGCCACGTCAGGCGCGGGACCCGCGTTTCACACAGGATTTGCGGTTTTTGATTCGTTTCGCCGTAAGTTACTAGCACACCGTGGGTTACGTTCGATGAATACGTCGAAAGGTGCCTACGGGGGGAATGCGCCTGGCGTTGGTCATTAATACAAAAAAATTCAGGAGGAAAAGCATGAGAAAAGAAGACAGATGCGCCTGGGTGCGGTGCCGTCAAGAAGGCACGGAATCCGGGGTGCAACGTGAGGATGGTAGGGTCTACTGGCTGTGCCCTAAACATCACAACAAGTTCTTTCTGAGAGGGGACGAGTTCGAGGCCAGGATCAACAAACAACTAAGATACCAAGGAGCATAGAATGGCGAATAGAGTACTGGACGAATCGAAGAGGAAGACGGAGCGAGTCATGTTCGCTCTGAGTAGGGACGAGCGGGGGAGGCTGGAGCGAATCTGCCTCACGCTGGACATAACCATCAGCCAGGCGCTGAGGGACGGACTGGATGAGCTCGCGAAAAAGCACAGCATCACCTGAGCTGAAGAAGTTCTGGGAGGTGGTGCGGGTGATGAAGACCGTGCTGTCCATGGATGTTGTAGGACTAGACCTGCCTATCTGGGTTCGGCTGAAGCCGGAGGTGCGGGGGGGAAACATGGGTATTACCCGGGTGGGAAAGCACCGGGGTAAGCAAGCCGTGATAATCGAGATGAGGCGTGACCTCGTCGAGAATAATGTAGCCCTGGCCATGCTCTTGCTGGCACACGAGTGGGCACATGCACTAACCATAGACGAAGAGGAGCCGCACTCCCTGCGATGGGGTAAGATGCTCTCTGTAGTCTGGAGAACAATGACGGGAGAAATTACTGATGAAGCAGACGGATCTAGCGGAGACGCTGTCGGAGATGGGGTACTATGTGTTCCCCGTGAGGAACCGGCAGAAGTTCCCGACGGTGATAGGAGGTAAGACCTGGGAGAAGTACCCGGCCGAGAAGGAGCAAGAGCTTCTTCATGCTCACCTGATGGCCGACGGGGGGAAGACTGGGGCGGCGCTCTGCCCGGCGGAGGGCGACCAGATCCCTGTCCTCATCCTGGATATAGACAGCTACGGCGCTGCGCTCGAGCAGGTCTGGTTTGCTATGGCTCCGGGTGAGGCGCTCGAGGATGGCGTGGGCGTGGTGCGCTCGGCCAGCGGGGGCTGGCACTTCTGGTTCCGGCTGCCGGAGGACACGGACATACGCAGGCTACCTGCGGACATCGATCTGGGCGGGGGCATCAGCGGAGAGCTGAGAGTCTCGGGCCCGAACAGACGGCTCATCATGCTACCGGGCTCGGTTGTCACGAATAAGAATGGCAAGCCGGGGGAGTACACCGAACTCAAACCCATCCTTCCAACGGGGTTGATTGCTCCACCGGATAGCTTGATGAGTCGCATACTCGCCCGGAGGGGCACGGGGCAGAAGCCGGAGACCGAGGGGGTGCCGACCGAGGCGCACCACGTGCTCTACCTGGCCGGCCTGATCGAGGGCATCCCCGAGGGCGAGAGGAACAACGCGGTGGCCAAGTTGGGCCAGGTGCTGGGGCGTCTCTGCCCGGCGCGGAAGCCGAGCGAGAGGCTGCTTGCCGCCATCTGGGATAAGATTCAGCCCCTGCTGGGGGCGGGCTTCGACCAGAAGGAGTTCCTCGTTGCTACCCACAGCGGGTGGAAGACGGGACGACGGAACGCTGAGACATACGGCCCGAGGGAGAAGCACCCGACCGTGACCGAGATACGTGACGAGTGCGAGGCCGTGTTCGGCTTCGTGCCCTGGCTGTGCGAGGTGCGGGACAGCTCCGGCAAGACCAAGGAATGGCAGGTAGGGTTCGGAGGGTCCGCCAAGCGGCGGAACGAGGCGACGAACGTGACTAGGGTGAAGGACCTCGGCGAGGTACTTCCAACACTAACTAGAGTATCTGGTGCCGACCCTGATACCGTGGTCCGTTCGCCGCTGTTCATCCAGCCGGGATGGAACAAGGCGCTGCAGTTCATGCTCCAGTACTCGAGGGGGGTGGACCAGCTGGGCATCCCGTCGGAGGAGAAGTTCTGGACGGCGCTCGACGACTACGCCCGGATGGCTGCGTCGGACTACCTGTTCATCGAGACCTGGTCAGGGAAGCGTCCGGCGGGCTCGGCCCAGGCCTTCGTGGTCTGGCCGGTCGAGGATCCCCCGTCGCTCATCCTGCCCCCTGGTCTGCAGGAGGCGCTGGTGACCAGCATCGGGGACCTGCCTGCCGCCAAGCGGTTGGCTAAGAAGTACCTCATGAAGAAGACACTGGTCGGAATGAGGTCTGGCAAGGAGGTGTGGTATTGCCCACTCTCCGCGCTCGAACAGACTACCCAAGAGTTCTGCGGAGCTCAGTACGAGTTGTTCATAAGGAGGAACACAAATGATTCTAAGACTTAATCTACCAGTCGACATACGAGTGGACGATACATACCCGTTCAGGGAGTACATCGACGAGAAGAAGACAGAACGCTACGTCAGTTACATGCGGCAGGAGACTCAGGGCGAGAGCTTTGAGCTCGAGCTGCTCAACCACGCCATCGAGATGCTGGTCAAGAACGCCATCGCTAACGCTGTGGCGGATCAGGCTAAGGAGGAGGGGGACGAGTCGATCACCTGGTTGAAGGCGCGGGATGCGCTGTATAGGAAGATACAGGAGTACACCCATGGTGACGCGCGTAGTCGCTATTGATGGGGCGCCAGGGGTAGGGAAGACGACGACCATCCTGCGGGAGGCCGAGAGCTGGCCGGAGGACTCGGCGGTGGTGACCTATACCAGGGATGCCGCCGGGGTAATCCGCCAGCGGGCTCCCCAGGTTCAGGCCGGGACTGTCTACTCGCTGACCTGGCCTTACGCTAAGCCCTTCGCTAAGGGGGGCGTCACGGGGTTCTCGGCGGGGAAGAACTACCAACAGAGAAGAATTAACCACCTAATGGACCCTGCTCTGTTACAGTACGAGAAGGATGCGCCCTCGAAACAGCCCAAGCGGCTGGACGCGGAGCTCGCCGTCAGGCTACATGCCTGGGATGGTACTCTCCTCCCACCGTTCGATCTCGGGTCCGCCCGAGCGTCCGGCGAGCTTCGTTACCTCCTCCCACTAGCCAGGTGGGTGGAGGCGGGGTGCCCCATACCGGAGGAAGAGAAGCTATCCGTGATAGCTATCGACGAGGCGCAGGACATGGGGGCCCTCGAGATCACGGCTGCCCTGGGCCTGCTGAGGGAAGGGGGCAAGGCCTACGCCTACGGCGACCCGGGCCAGGCTATCTTCTCTCAGAGCAAGGGGGTGGGGGAGGCGTCGCTTGCCCCGGCCTTCGAGGGGGCGGAGTCGCTGTCGGTCATGCAGGGAGGGTACAGGGTCGGTGACCCCGTGGCCTCGCTTGCGGCCTCGGTGCTGCGGGCGTTCTACGAGCGGCCGGCGTCGGCGTTCAAGGCGGAGCACCGGACCATCATCATTCCCTGGAGCCCAGAAGAAAAACCTAGAAAGGGGTTGGTTCTGGGGTACTCACGGAATATCGTATCTAGGTACTTCGAGTCATGGAACGCCATCCGAACAGCAGTAACCCCAAGTGTTGCCAAAGCAGGCAACGAGCTGGTGATGTGCACCGGACATGCGGCAAAGGGTGCGGAAGCGGACGATGTGTTCCTCCTCCCCTGGAGCAGGCCAGGGTTCGAGAAGTTCCGGCGGAAGGAGCCGTCGGCTCTGAGACTGATGTACGTGATGCTGACTAGGGCCAAGCGGCGGCTCTATGTGCCCGGTCATCTACTCGCCCACCTGAAGGCATACGCATGAACGACACCCTCGCTACTCCGGTCTGGATTCAGGACCCGGACGACTTCTACAAGGCGGTCGAGCACTGTGCGGATACGCCGTGGGTGCTGGATACCGAGACTGACGGACTGCGCGTCCGCCAGCCAGGGGAGGACAAGGCCTGGTATATCGGGCTCATGCCCGTGGGCCTGAAGACCTGCTTCATCTTTACCCGAAGCATGTTCGAGCGGGTTCGGGCAGCGGTCGAGGATCTGGACCTAGTGGGCCACAACATACGGTTCGATATGCATGCCCTAAACCTGGTTCCCCGTAGAGCACCGGTCGACACTATGGTTGCGGGGTACTTCGGGCATACGACCCGGCGGCTCTCGCTGGACCACTTCGCCCGGACCTACGGGTGGAGCAAGATTAAGACGCCCGATAAGATTAAGCAGGGGCGGATACTAGAGATGGACCCTCATGCGGTGGCTGTTTACCTGGCTGATGACTGCTTGGTAACGTCTTTCTTGTACCAGAAGATGATGCAGTTGCCTCATGGGGGCTCTATCAAGAAGGCGGAACCCGACTACGAGGTCGAGGTGGCGGTCCACGCCATGGAGGCCAGGGGGGTGAAGCTGATCGAGAGCCGGCTCCGGGCCCTCGGGTCGAAGATACATGGGTTGGCGAATGATTCCCTGGTGGACCTCAGGTCTCAGGGGATGACCGGCGATCCCAATAGCCCGAAGCAGGTTGCGACCTGGCTGATGAGCGAGGGGCGGAGGCTCCCGCTGACGGAGAAGGGCAACCCGAGCACGGCCAAGATGGTCCTGCAGCGGATGGCCGATAATGGGGACAGCCTGGCCCTGATTCTCCTCGAGTACCGGGGCCTGAGTAAGCTGATAAGCGCGTTCATCGATCCGCTGCCTAGGCTGGCGGTGGCCGGGATGCTCTACCCCCAGGTGAAGACGACCCGGACGAAGACGGGGCGGTTCAGCTATGCGGAGCCTAATCTGCAGCAGATCCCGAAGCGGAGCGGGTCGCTGGCCAAGAGCTTCCGGCAGTGCTTCACTAGCAGTTCCGGGCATGTGAGCGGGGCAGACTACTCGCAGGTCGAACTGCGGGTGGCGGCGGCGCTGTCCGGGGAGCCGGTCCTGCTGGATGCCTTCAGGGACCTGCAGGACCCGCATGCCGAGGTCGCGGCCAAGATGCTGGGGAAGCGGGTGGAGGCGGTCACGCCCGAGGAACGGTTCAGCGCGAAGGCGGTCAACTTCGGCATCCTGAACGGGATGGGGGCCAAGCGGCTAAGTCATGAGCTGAAAAGCAGTTATGATGAGGCGGCCAGGTTCCTGTCTGACTACCGGCGGGGGCTGCCCCGGCTGACCGAATGGATGGAGAGCATCTGGCGGCAGGCGGAGGTCGACGCGGTCGTCCGTACCCTGGCCGGGAGGACGAGAGTGTTCAGTCCGGATGAGAGCACCCGCTCGGCTATCTCTGTCGTAGTCCAGGGGACTGCGGCGGAACTGATGCGCCGGGCGCTGGTTGCAGTGGAGAACGCTGAGCTACAGCCCATCCTCGTGGTGCATGACGAGATCGTATGCGACGGGTTTGACAATGGGGAGGAGGTCGCTAGAATAATGCGTGATGCTGCGAACGAGGCCTTCCCCGAGCTGGCGACCGTCGACTTCGTGGCGAATCCCGGGCAGGGGGAGACCTGGGCTGACGTATGACGGAAGAAGATAAATCGATAGGCTCGATCATAGACCTCCGCATCAGGGAGATGCTGGAGGAGATGGCCGACCTGCCTCCCGGGCAACGGGAGAGCATGGCTGGGGCCATCCAGAAGTTGCTGGTTGCGAAGCCTCTGGCGTCGGACGGCAACATGGATCTGTTTCACTTACTAAGCCAGATGGGCAAGGGGCCTCGCCCCGTGACCGAAGGCATTGAGGAAAAGAAATGACATTTGACGCAGAGTCAATCATGAACGCTACCATCACGCCCGATGAGGCAGAGGGGAAAAAGACCCTGACGCCCGAAGGGAACTACCCGGAATGTATCGTCAAGAACATCCAAGCATACGAGCCGCACGAGCGCGCAAAGGAGAGAGGCGTACAAGCCAGGCTCCGAGTCGAGTTCGAGTGCCCGACATCAGATGTGGACCTGACGACATTCATGAACTTCAAGACCCCCATCCACTCGAAGAGCACCTACGGGAAGCTCGTGCGAGCTGTATGGGAGAAGGAGACTGCGGCTGACAAGACCACGCAGGATCTGGTCGGCGAAAAGGTGAACGTCAGCGTCTTCCACGAGGAGACGAATATCGACGGCCGCCCGATTAGCTACGCGGAATACCGCTTCACGAAGGCCTAGATGCTTTCGGGGCTGGGGCGAGTTTGCTACTGCTCGCCCTGGTCCATTCCCCATGACTGATGTAACCGAAGAGAGAGGACAGGTCTACGGACCGCCGGAGGAGAACCATTCCAGGACTGCCCGCCTCTGGAATGCTTACATAGAGGGCCTCTCGGGCCCGATCGACGCAGTGGATGTTTGCTTCCTGAACATGCTGCAGAAGATCGCCCGAGCACAGCATCGCGTTTGGCATGCTGACCACACTGAAGACATCATCGGGTACGCTCGTAACGCCGAGATTGTCTGGAGAATAATTAGAGATGAAACTACCGATACCGAATGAGCCGTACCCGGACTGGTCGCGATTCCTCGCGGCTGTCTGGGGGCACGGCATGAGCAAGGGGAACTACGAGGCCGCGGATGCGGAGTACCACTGCTGGCGGGCCGGCAAGAGCGCGGCCCAGTCGCTGACCAGGGAGGACCAGGCTCCCGTGATTCGCCCGAGCGCGTTCATCGCTTGCTCGAGGCAGACCTGGTTCATGAAGGAGGGGCACGAGCCCCAGCCGATGCCGGATAATATCGGGCTGACCTTCGCGATGGGGCATGTGTTCCACGAGGTCTCGTACGGGGCAGTGAAGAGTGCGCTGCCTGAGTGCTTCAGCGTCGATTTCGAGGTCGAGGTCCCGCTGCCGGGCTGGTGGCCGGACAGCGACGAGCCCTGGATCAATAGGAAGGGGCATATCGACTGCATCCTGAAGGTTACGTCGCCCCTGGAGGCGGCGGAGTACCTGCCTATCAATGGGGATCGAGTCGTGCTCGTGGACTTCAAGTCTATGGGTGGCTTCTCGTTCCGGAACCACAAGAAGAAGGACTACTCGTCCGCAGCTGATGGGTTCGGGTATCTGTCGCAGCTGGCGGTCTACGCTGATGTCGTCGAGCCGGATGTCGTCCTGCTCGCAGGCGTCAATAGGGACCAACTGACTGCGCCCCTGGCGCCGAGGCGGATCGACTCGGACATCCTGGCCAAGGAGGTCGGTCGGGTGCGGGCTGCGCTGACGTCAGAGAAGGACCCCGGGCCGGAGATGCTGGCCAGGTGGGGCAAGGAGGCGCATTTCTACTGTGGTGGCGGTAGCCGACCGGGCTACTGTCCGTTTAGGGATAGGTGTAATGCCACGCACTCCATCTCTGGTTAGGCCCATGGCCATCAGCGGGGGTCTCTGGATTCCGGGGACCCGCAACGCGCTGCATCCTACGGAGGATGAGTGGGTCGAGGTGCCCGTGACCCTGTGCCGTATGTGCGGCGAGGTTGCTACCGAGGACCCGTGCCTGGACTGCGAGCTGATTCCGGGGGATGGGGACGAGCTCCTGTGCGTGGTCTGCGACCGGCCGTTCCGGAAGCCCCGGCTGAGCTGGTCGGGACGGAGTACCTGCTCGCTGAGGTGCAGCCGGCGGCGGAGCACCCCCGGGGACCTATTCGTCCAGTTTCGGGAGGGCGGCTAGCTCCTCGTGGAAGGTCTTCGCTCGGGCGTGTAGGCGGCTGAGCTCCCGGTTGACCTCCTTGTAGGTGCCGCTCTTGGCGGTCCGGAAGAGGACCTCGCCGTAGTCGACGCGCTCGGCGGCGCTGAGGACCCGCTTGTTCATGTCGCGCTCGAGCTCCTGCATGAGGAGGAACTCCTTGTGCCGGGCGAAGGCGAGAGCGGCCGAGATGACCGAGACCTCGGGGTCGTCGGGATCGAGGTTGTAGCTCTCGGCGTAGTGCCGGGCGAGGTCAAGGGTTGTCTTGCGGACAATGGCTAGGGCCTCGGCGTTGCCGAAGCGGTCCCGGGCTAGGTCCTCGGCGGAGGCCAGGCGGCTGAGCTGCTGCTCCTTCTTAGGCGCGGGCTGTGGCATCGGGTACTAGGTCAGTATAGAGCAAGAGCGCGGCTAGGAGCGCGTCGTTTTCGTGGCTTGTCTTTCCTGTATCTCCGAGGACCTTTGCTATAGCAGTCTTGATCTCGGACTTGCGGGGGATGTTCTTCTGCTCGTAGGGCCGGCCGACGATCGCGCAGCAGGCTCTCTTTAGGGTCAGCGGCATCGCGTGACGGAAAGGGATGTCCTTGAGGTACGCCCAGACCGCGATGATAGTCCCGATGCCCCAGAGCAGGCTGCTGATCTTGGGCCGGGCCTTGATGAACGGCGGGGTCTCGGTGGCCACGCCCTGGATGTTGTACTTCTGGTTCAGCTCCTCGAGCTTGGGCCAGAGGAACTTCACGAAGGCGAGCCCATTGTTGGGTGTGCCGATGCTGACGGTTCCGCTCCAGAGCTTGCGGGCGGAGCCTTTGCGCGGGTGTATCTCTAGGATGCATAGGCCGAGGTTGCGGTAGCCCGGGTCAACTCCGAGGACGTTTACCATTTAGTTTGAAGGGCGCAGGGAGGAACCAGAAGAGGAGGTAGCCTGCGCCGAGAAGGATGACGAGCCAGAAGGCTTTATCGACGAACTGGCCCAGGAGGGACCAGATATCGTCGGGAGGAAGGACGACTTCTTCGGGGGGAAGCATGACGTCGGTCGCGATGGAGCCGGCGGCGGCCCCGAGGGCGGCCCCGCCCGGGCCGAAGAGCGCGCCGGCGGCGGCGCCCCCGGCCGCGCCTGCGGCAGGGAGAACGGTCTGGCAGGAGGCCAGGAGGAGGAGGAAGGGGGCGAGTCTAGTCACGGAGCGCCTTTACTTTTCTGGAGTACACGGTGGAGAGCTTGCGGAGTTCCTCCTTGAGATCGTCGGCTCTGTCTTTGTCCCCGAAAGCCAGCGCGTCATGTAGGTCCTGCTTGATACTGTTTTCTACTACGCTATAGCGACTACGGTAGAGCCGCTCCTCGTGGGCTACCCGCTGTTTCTTGGTCTTGAATACTTTATCCATAACAGCACTCTCGAATAAGGTGGTCTCGCGTTCGGGGTCGCCTGGACCGAGGGCCTCGGCCATCCAGCGGATATGCGGGATGAGGAAGGGCAGCTCTTCGGTCCAGCTAGGGTCAGTGGGCTTCTTCTCGCTGAACGCTCCGACGATGGATTCGGCGACGGGGCCTAGCTGAGCGAATGCGGGCAGGTCGCCGACTCCAGTTATCTCTTCGCCGGGTATCTTCCCCGGGACTAGGAAGTTAACTAGAGCGGGGAGGGCAAACATGGCGTCTACCCCGGCGTGGGAACGCTGGATGTTGAGGCGGAATCGCTTTTCGTCTCCAACCCGTAGCGATACCTGGCCTGAGGCGTCCACGGCGATGCCGTCCTCGAGGGCGCCCATGAGCGAGTGGGCCATGACGGAGGCCTGGCTCGGGTCCTCGGAGAAGCGACGCCAGGCGTAGGGGATGAACTTCCGTGGGAAGGTGTAGTAGGTGAAGGCTCTCTTCGCTACCTGCTTTTCCAGGGAGGTCAGGCGGGCGTACTGTACGTTGGCTTCCGCGCTTACGGCTGCGGCAGTGCGGGGGTCGAGGCCGGAGCGGACGCCGGCGAAGAAGTTCATGAGGCGGACTGCGACCTCGGAGGCCTCGGTTCGCTCACCTGCTTCCCCCACGCCTTTTCCTACCATAGCCTTAACTCGGGCTCCTACTTTCTCCTGCTCGCCTACCCGGGCATAGCGGCGGATACGGTCGACAGCACCTGAGATCCGGACCTGGCCACGGAGGCCCTCGGAGATGTAGGTGGCGAATAGGTTCTCCCCGATGATGGCGTCGAGGAGCTCGCTCATGTCGTAGGACCGACCGGTTCCCTTTAGGCTGAATACATACTCGTCCAAGCCGTCGACCAGTTCGGCTTTTGTTCCCCCCGCTCTGTGGCTGGTACGTCGTATGGCGCGGACGCCCTCGAGATAGTGCCCTACCAGCCCAGGCTTAGTGAAGCCGGAGCCGTCGCCGAGGCGGTTGATGGTAGGGTCGTACTTCCGGGCCCAGTCCTTGCTATCACTGAGGAACCGGAGGGCGTCCATCATGCCCAGGGTGGTGTCCTTGGCTGAGTGCCCTGCGGTTAGGGACTGGAAGAAGCCGGAGGCCAGGTTGGCGGTGTGGAACCCAGGGGTGAAGACCGTCTGGAATTTCTTGACGAAGTTATGTACCTGGTCGTATACCATGCCGAACTGGCCCCCGACCTTGTACTGCTGGCGGAGAGAATTCAGCATCCCCTCGGCCGCGTACTGGTCCCCGTAGATTATCTCCTGGTCCAGCATGTTCAGGAGGGATCGCTCATCGCGGATGTCGTCCCCGTTGCGCACAAGGAGGTCATTCAGCTCGCCGTGGGCGGCTAGATTGCTAACCGTGGTGCCTATGTCGGCCCCCTTCGCGTCGGCGAAACTGTGGGCGCGGGTTGGGGCCATGAGAACACGGCCCTCAGAGATGTCGGCTAGAGCTAGAGTGCCTACTCTGCCGTCGGGGTACTCGATTACGAGGCTGCTTGCCTCTGTTACGAGTTCCTTCGTGTCATCGCCGTTTATGTGCAGGGGCTTGAACTTCCCGCCTTCGTCCTCTAGTTGCTGCAGCTTAGCCTTTATCGCTTCGCTGCGGTACACCACCTCGGACTTCGGGCCCTTCTTTACGAAGCCCACCACCCTGGCCCGGAAGAGGGGGGCAGCTTGCTTGCCCCCTTTCTCCATATCGCCAATGAGAGTGTTGACGAAGTTGGCGGTATTGTCCGTCTCCTTGACCTGAGCGAGTCGGGTGTAGATGGAGGTGAACGGGCTCTTCTCGTAGGCGCTGATGGACTTACCCTCACCTGCGAATACCTCGTCTATCTTCTTGGCTCTTTCCTCGTCTCCTACTTTCCGGTATTCCCTAACTAGCTCGTTTAACTCATCGATGGTAAGTGAGTCCAGGTCGCGGGCGTGGGTGGCGGCTAAGTCGGAACTAAACTTGCGGATAGTGGACTCGGGTGTGCCCCCCAGGATTCGGTGCAGCTGGCGGGCCCCCTCGCGGCTGAGGATGCGGGGTACATAGGCGATGGGAGCCCCGGCGGAGAGGACGCCTGAACGGTAGGAGGCGTCGAGAATCTCTGCCTGCATATCACGTATCTCGTCCAGGACCCCCTTGCCTGCCTTGCCCATCTCGCCCCTGGCAGTATTCTCGATGTGGCGACCGATGACCTGCAGATGCCGCTCGATCTCGCTGAGGAGAGCCGTGGGCGGTTGGATGCCCTTGGCTGACAGACGAGCTAGCTCGTGGGCCCTAGCGCCCAGCATGGCCTGGTTCCACCCTAGTGTAGAGAGGGAATCCGTGTCGCCACGTACCCATACTGGCTTCCCCGTACCGTCGAGCTGCTGGACCTGGAGAGCCTTAGGGTCGAGGGGGTCGCGGAGCACCTTGGCCGGGCGAGCCTGGCCTTTCTTTGGCGGAGGTAGGCGTTTGAGACCCATAGCCCGCATGTGAATCATCTGCGTTAGTTGGGCGATGTCGTCCTGTAGCACCTGGAGTTCTTCGCCGCCCTTCTTAGTGCGCCTGGTACCCTTACCTGGCCGCGTCGCCCGGAGCTTTTCTCCCGGGCCTACCCGGATAGGGAGGAACTTTCCAGGCGCAACCTCGGTTCTCCCTAGGCGGAGTTCCAGCGATTCTCTCCTGTTCAGCAGGTCCTCGGTGGATAGGTAGCCTAGGCGCTCATGGGTGAAGCGGTCGTTATCGTCCAACCTAGCCCGGAGGCGGTAGCTCTCTACCTCGTTCCGCATCAGGGGCTCGACAGCTTGTGGGGTATAACCCGCCTCGAGCAGCCGCTCCTCGAATCGTACCTGCACTATCTTCTTGTCCAGGAGGCCACGGCCGAGAGCCGCCACGGACTCGGCGGCGTCCGCTGCGTGGTTCCCGCCCTGGGCCCGGAGGGCGAGGGCGCCGGAGTGGAGATACTTGGTTGCTCTGTTTATGTAGGACCAGACTGCGCTCTGGAATTTCTTCGGGTCCTGGGTGGCCAGGCTGACCAAGACGGATGGTTCGTCCGTGTGGGGAGCGGTCTCTAGGATAGCCCGGACGTATTCCTCGAAGGTGTCTATGGGCATGTCCATTTCCTTGGCGGCGGCGGGGATGTTCCGCTCGATGGCCGCTGCTCGGTGGTCTACCGATACAGTCGCCCTAGCTAGGCGGTCGGCCATCTTGTCTGTATGCTTCTGGTAGTTCTTGAGTCCTGAATCTGTCTGTAGCGCCTTGGTGGTTGCTGTGCGGAAGGCCCGGAACCCCTCGAAGAGCCGCTTGTTCAGGTCGCCCCTCACCCCCGCCTCTGTTAGGTGGGTGAAGTGCTCGGTTTCCTTGCCCACTACTCGGTGAGAGATGACCTCCCGGTGGGCGTCGTCCATGCGGGTAACGAAACTCTCGATGCCCGAGCGGAATAGCTTCGGGTCGGCGGTGACGGAGGCGGAAGAACTCCCCGTGATGGCGGCCCAGTAGGAATCCGCCCTAGCGGCCGCGCTCTCGGCAGACCCGCGTTTAGGGTCGTATCCTAGGGCATGAAGGAGACGGTCATGGAGGGTGAACGTCTCTCCCTTAGCTATAGCCTCTTTCTCCCTCTTTATCTCCCTCGCTAGTTGCTTCGGCCATTCCGCTGGCTGCCTGGCCTCTTTCGCTGCTACCTTCAGGTCGGCCAGGATGACTTCCTTTGTCCGGCCTTTACCCGCTGTTTTTACGCCTAGAGTCTTGGCCCACCCGCGAAGGGTGGCGTAGGAAGCCTTGTTGAATACCTGGGGGTTTAGTACCCGGCCGGCCAGTTTGTGTCTCCCGAGGATTCCCTCGAAGTCGGCTAGTCTTTCTCTGCTCGCGGCGAGGCGTGGCTCGAAGTCCTCGAACCGCTCGATTACCTCGTCTAGCCCGCCCGATTTGTCTATCTGACGGTATATGGCTACCCCCCGATCGTCCATCAGGTCCACGAGGTGTTCAGGGACTGCCGCTAGATCGCGGTCCCAGGCGTTGCGGGTATCGTATATCCAGTTCAGGCGGCCGCCGGCGGCGTAGCCCTGGACGGCGGACTTTACAGCGTTGTTCACCGCTCGGAATGGGCGGGCTATGGCGCTGCTCTTGAGGGCGTCAGGGACGTAGCCCATCGCCAGGCGGCCGCCCTTCTTCCAGACGTCGTTATGGACCTGCCACCAGTTGTTGTACTTGGTGTCGAGGGACTTGCCGAGGCCGAACTTCTCGTAGAACGGGAGGCCAATGGCCAGCTCGCGTTTGTTCTGGTGTTGTTTCAGGCCTTCGAGCAGTAAGTCGCCGTCTCCTATCTTGTCCAGGTCGCCGGCGGCCCGCTGTAGTCCCGGGAGTTCGTCGGCGGGGGCGTCTCGCATCGATTTCCGGGCTAGGTCTCGGGCTCCGCCTACCGTGAGCTCCTCGTATTTCTTGGCCCCCATCGCTGCGCGGAAGGTTTCCGAGGTCCGGAGCACTTCGGCGCCCTTGGCTCCCTTGGCGAGGACGGATAGGCCGCCGGTCAGGTAGGTCAGGGGGTCGGTGAGGATTGCGGCGCCTATCTGGGTGCCGAGGTTGTTCTTCATGTCGGTCCCGAAGGACTTGTTGAGGATTTCGATCCATTCCTCGTCTAGGACATCGTGCTTGTGCTCTGTAGCCAGAGATGCCAGCGGGATGAGGTCGGCGGTGAGGAGCCCTTTAGGGCCGAACAGGTCCGCTTCGGGGTCCACCCCCGCCCGGAGTAGGCGGCGGAGGAGCTGCTCGGGAATGCCGAAGGTGCTGTTCCAGAATCGTGTGAACGGGTCTATGGCTCCCCGTTCGTCGCGCCCACGTAAGGAAACCATTAATCCTCGAGCAAGGTCTGTAGGGCCCGCTTAACCTTGCCCGGCTTCTCGCGGGGAGGAAGTTTCAGCCCTCTAGCACTGGTCGGCTTATAGTGAGCGAGCTTAGCCCAGAAGATCCAGTTCCCGATGTCCTCTTTAGATGCGTCCGCGATGTTGACGAACTTGCCTTCTGTTATCTCTAGTCTATCCGGTAGGATAACACCAGCCATGCCTCCCAGTACTTGTGGCCATGTTTCGGGGAGGTGCTCTTCTAACCTTACGGCGCGCTGGGCCCAGGTGGTTCCCCTAGACCTCAGGTATACGACCTGGTCGTGAAGTAGTTCTTTCATTACCTCCGGATCTCCGGCTAGATCTTTGACAAACTTATGCGCGTTAGCTTTTACGATACCAAAAGTAATCTCATGCAGTTCTGTGAAGGAACCGTACCCGAGGGTTTCTACGGCTTTCCCTATGCGAGCTTCCATAGCAGCCGCTCCTTTGGGACTCTTAGCCCCCATTCCCGTTAAGGGGTTTTCGCCGTCAATACGTCCACCCACAGCTTCAGATACCGAGAGCAGGGTGCTACCGCTGGTTAGTGCAAAACCCACGTCGCTAAGTAAGCCGTTTATATCTGAGCTATTAGCCATATGGGCCCTATACCCGTCCCTCATATCTTGAGCCTTCTTTAAGGCATCATCCGCCTGCTTGAGCCCGACCAATGCCGTCGTATCCGTCAAGCCTTTCGACTCAGCGCTGAGACCTGCTAACCTTGCCTCCTCAGCGTTTATTGCTTTGTCCATTTCGGCCAACAAGGTGGGGTCCGGCTCCCAGGTGAGATCCTCCCCGAGGTTCAGCACCTCGGGTATGCCTGTTCCGCCCTCGTCTACGTAGGATTTCCATTGGTTTGGTTGCAGACTAGCTTTGTAGTCTCGCGTCATAGTCACCAGAGCATTTACTAGCGGCGCCGCTTGCCTGAGTTGATCAGGGCGAACTCCGGTGAAGCCTAGCCTCGAGACTAGGGGGCCTATCATGTCCCCCAACCTTTCTATCTCGTCTGGTGGGGGGCGCCCGCCGTAGCTCCACGAGTGGAGTGTCTGCTGGTCCTCCTCGGTTATTTTCCCTAGGAGGCCCTGTTCTCCGACAACCAATTCGCGTAACTGGCTGTCGATAGACATCCGGTCCAGCAGTTCGGCCGGCCTGTCCCAGTTGAGGAATAATGTATTCTTATACTTGTCTGCGAACGTAGAGCTTTCCCGTAGAAGGATAGACGGTTGCGCGGTTATAGACGCTAGTCTGCCCTCCTCATAGAGAGCATCAATTGCCGCTAGTAGGGGGTCTCCTTCCGGATTCTCCAGTATCGACCTGATGCGTTTAGCTGTGGTTTCATCCAGCAGTGACTCCACCTCAAGCGCCCGGCGAAAAGCCATATTCTGCGCATTTGTGTACAGGCTGTCCCTTACTCCTTGGTCGAGCATATTCTCGCCTACGGCACTGTCCAGGGCCGTGCCGTACTTCCTCAGCTCGGGGACAGTTAGGCCTTTACCCCCTTTGGTTAGGCCCGCTTGTATATCGGCGGCGAAGTTCGGGCCTAGCTTGGGGTTCCCGTTTTCGTCGTAGATGAGGTGTCTATCTGGGTCGTAAGCCAGCTTCTTACCTAGCACGGGCACAAGTAGTTGCGAGACACGGCCGGCCGCGACCTCGGTCTCTCGGAGCTTGATGCCCTTCGTGTGTTCGTTCAGGAGGCGGTCTTCTTTCCCGCTAATGCCCTGGAGAAAACCTGTCCTGCCGTCGCCTGGCTCGCCCTTCTGGAGCCAGGAGATGCCGTCTAGGCCAGAGTCGTAGTAGTCCGCCGCGTGGGCCGCGCCTTTTGTGCCGAGGACTTTCTCCACGAGCTCTTTGTTATCCGCAGCGCCTGATGTGCGGATCCGTTCTAGAGCTTGGGTGTCCGCCTTCATCTCTTGTCTTACTGAGTCTAGGTGCGAGCTATTAGCACCTATCAAGCTGTTCCTACCTGCGCGGTATGCGTTCAGGTGGTAGGCCTCCCTGCTGTTCATTATCTTAGCTTCGAGGGTGCCAGCTGATATCTTTAAGGCAGTCTGAGCGGTTCTCTTCACCCCGGTGCGATCGCCTAACTCGCCCGCCTGTTGCGCAAGCATGCCTAGGCCTTCCAGGGCGATTTCCGCCTGGCCCGGTTCCGAGAAGTCGATATCGTTCCAGCCGTTAACTAGGTCGCTCAGCCGGTTCGAGAAGCGGTCAGCCGCTGGGCCCTCCTCCCCTCGCTTCTCCGCCGCGATCTTTACCAGCGCGCCTACCTGCACGATGTACGGCCGGTCCGAGACTATACGCACAGGATCGTATGGGATGCCTAAGTCGTTTGCCCCGACCATGACGCCAGCACCTAGAGCAGCTAGGTCTCCCGCCTCCCCTGCGGCGGTCCCCATAGCGCTAGTTATAGCGTTGAACTGGGCCGTGGGCAGCCGGGACATGATGTTCATCGCGTCATGTGTATTCGCCGCCCCGGGGATGTTAGTCGCGAGCCATTCAGCGTTGAAAGTGCTATCAGCGGTTAACGCTTGCAGCATAGTCATCCGCCCGCGCCGCTCGTGCCCCCCAGGTCGAGTGCCGCCGCCTCCGGCTCCGGCGGCCCCGCCGGGACCTGTGGCCAGGACGCCCGCGACTAGGGCCCCGCCAAGTATTTCGCCTATGTCGCCGTTAGACATCTATTTATTCCTATATGAACGGGTAATCCCCGCTGCCCCCTCCGCCGTAATCGGGGAGGATGGAGTTTTGCGCGCCGCCGAAGAAGTCCTTGAACATATCGTCGAGGTGGCCCCCCGCAGACAAGAAGCCCAAGGCCCCGCGGGAAAACTCCCCCGCGAAGCTAGGTATTTGGGATCTCTTCAGGTCGAGGTCCATCTGCTGTTGCCTAACCTGCCATTGCTGCCCTCCGATTTGGGCTTGCGCCGCAGCGTAATTGTCGGCGCGTTGCTGATAGTACTGCGAGCTCTGCTCGCGGGTACGTATACCGGCCATGCTTATGTTAGCGAGCTGGCTGGCTCCCGCGCTGATCGCCTGGTTCAGCTCGCGGTTTCGCTGGATGCGCATGCTCTCGCGGGCCAGGAGGCCCTGGGCGGCTGCCCCGGCCTGTGTGCGGGCTGCACTCCGAACGCGGCCACCTGCGCCGACTCCGCCGGCGGCCAGTTCGGCTTGGCGAGTCGCGGCGGCGGTCTGCTGGTAGGCCCCCTCCTGGACGGCTGTCTCCATGAAGGGATCGCGAGCGGCAGCGGCTATCTTCGAGCCTTCTACTGCCTCTGTAAGAGGCCGTTTCGCTTGCTCCTCTTCTCGCTTGAGCCGCTCGGCGGCTGCTTTCGCCTCTTTCTCTTGCTTTAACTCCTTCGCCTTTAGTTCCTTCCTCTCTTTCTCCAGCCGCGCTAGCTCTTTCTTATTCGCGGCCTCCGCCCTCGCTATAGCTTTCTTTTGCTCCTTCCCCGCAGCAATCGTCTCGCGCGCAGTGATCAGCGATAATCCCGCGATAAGAAAGTTAATCCAGCCGCCCTCTCGCTTGCGGCGCTCGTTCAGGTAGGCCTCCTGCGAGCGTCCGGGTTCAGGTATATCCTGGTAGTCGAGGGTTAGATCCCCGAAGAACTTCTTTACTTTTTCCCAGCGCATATCAGAATTCTAGTACGAGATTAAATGGTTGTCCTTTGGGTACATCGGTCGGCGTAATAACTAGATTTCCGCCGGACATCTTAGCAGAACCGTTGCCGCTAATGACCCGTTTCGGGTGGCCTTTGTAGGGGTGGCGGACCGTTACGGGTACGCCGGGCCCGGCGCTGGTTGCGCGGACCGTGTAGCCGGAGTCCCAGCGGGCGCCCGAGTGGGCTAGGCCGTCGATGCCGGGTCCAGGGGTGATGCGTCTTACGTTAGCCACCTGCTTCTCCGCGTATGTCTGTCTCTAGTTCGGCGATCTGGGCGCTTTCGTAGCTGAAGTTTCGGGCGAGGACGCGGTGGTGCTTGCCTCGGTAGCCTCCTGCGATAGGTAGATTGCTGTTGCTGGCTACGGCGACGAAGTCGACAGATCCGGAATCGTCGCGGTCCCCGATGCGCTCCTGGGCTAGTTGGCCGATATGCCAGCCAGTGCCGGCGACGATATTCGCGTCCGTTTCCATGAGGATGCTGTCCTCCGGAGCTGACATGGGCCCGGAGTCCACCAGCAGTGGGCCCCCTACGGCTACCGTAACCTGGTCAGCCGCGCTGAAGCCGAGAGTGGCCAGAGTGCGGGCGTCTCCGGCGGTATCGTTACCCAGGTCGAGGACAATCGAGCCGCCGGATACGCTCTTCACCACTCCTGAGGCGAAGATATCCGAGTCGACGTCCGTACCCAGCACCGCCGTATCCTGGATCACGGTCACTTGGGTGCCGACTGTTATCTGGGCCGCTGTCCAGGTGCCGGAGTCCAGGTCTACCGTGCTGCTGGTATGCCCGCCGCCCGGGATGACGCAGTTGTAGGTTGCGGCCGCTGGTGCATCTGTATGCGTGAAGTCGGCGTAGCGGGAGGTGTCGCCCGTGGCGTAGACGCCCTGGGTGCTGACCCAGGCGTCAGTCCCGGCCTCGAGGTCGCCCATGTCCAGGGCGCCACGGTCCTCGATGGTCCACTGCTGGGTGGGGAAGTGGAAGCGACAGGCCTCGCCGGTACTCTTGTTCAGGAGGAAGAGGGAGGCTAGGCTGCTGGAGATGGAGAGGCGACCCTGGTCGGCGGCCGGGAGCGAGCCCTGGATGGGCTGGCCGATGTCGGTTGTGGTGCCGTCCTGGGCGACGAGCCAGAGCTTGCCGTTGAAGGCGAAGGCTGAGCCGGCGTGGGTAACGAGGTTATTGGCGTCGTAGGCGCCGACTCCGCCGCCGAGGCTGATGGCGTCGGGGCTGGAGGGAGTGCCGGTAAGGATGGCGGCCCAGGTGCGGCCCAGGACGAGGGCGGCTCCGCTGCCTAACTCGGCGCCGGCCTGGACGTCGCCGCCCGCGATCTCGACCGGGACCTGGTAGGTCAGCCAGTAGGGGAAGGACTCCCAACCGAAGGGGCCGGGCTCGGCGAAGTAGATGGCCCGCTTGTCGCTGATGAGGGCCAGCTGGTCCTGCCAGGCGAAGACGCCCTTGACGACATCGGGGGGGCCGAAGCCGTGGGAATCATCGACCTCGAAGCCGAGGTTCTCGTCGAGGACGGAGTCCATGAAGCTCGTGTCCCGTCGCCCTAGGCGAGCAAGGAGGTGGAGCGGCAGGCCCTTGGCCGAGTCGGTCATGCGGGCTACGAGAGCGGCGTCCCCTTGTTGGGGCTCTGAGAGAGCTAATGTCCGGCTACGGAAGAGCTCTACTCCGGCGACGGAGTTCTTCGGGCCGGACGGAATGGATAGCTTCGGGGCCGGATCGCCAGGGGGATAGTTCGGTGGATCTGTGCTGCTGTCCACAACCATACCCGGATTTGCTCCTGCGGCCACATAGTTGAGAGCATCTACGTCCGCGGTCACGAAGTGATACTCCCGGCTGTCTCGGTATGTTCCTGCGTCGTAATGGGCCCACTGGCCGTAGTGGGCGATATCGGTATAGTTATCTACGATTCCATCCCCGTCGCCATAGGTGTTTCCCTCGAGATCTGTTCGTTCGTTCGTGTCGTAGGGCTGGAACTTACAGTAGACCAGGAGGTGGTTCTTTTGCGTAGTCGGGGCTATATCCGGGGCCCAGACACTTTCGAGGCGGGCGCTGAGCGTCTGGGGCACGTAATCCTGGCCTGTATGCCATTGGGTATCGTTTGGGTCCCAGCGGTCCCCGTCCCAGATGCGGAGCTCATGCATCTTGGTGGCTGTTCTCGTGTTTATGGACTTCGTAGTCCCGCCGATCCATATAAAGCCAGCGTTATTTACAATATCAGTAAACGTCGGAGAGGCTGCCTCAGCACAGGTAAGTTGATACCCCTGGAATATACTCTCGGCTCCGGGGTGGCCGTCGATACGAAGGTCTCGGCACCGGAAGTTCACCTCGCTATTTGTCACTGGGTCCGCAATATCCTTACTCGCCTCTATAATAAAGCTATACCAGGTAGCCTCCGAGAAGTCGAAGCGGGACTCTTCCCCGCTTACGGTAGCTCCGGCATTATCCTGATAAGCGGCTAGACCAGTGGGTGAATCCAGAGGTATCCTGCTCGGCCAATCATTCGTGCTCGGTCGCCAGAACCTGCGCCCAGCTACCCATGTAGTTCCCAGCCCGCCGTCTGCTACAAAGGCACCGTTAAAGAGGTTTGTTGCGTAGATCTTTAGCGATTTATCGCCAAATTCTTTGGCGTAATCGCCCAGGGTAAACAAAGGGGAAGTCTGCTCCCTGATACCCTCGGGGCTACCCGGAAGTTCTCCGTTAGTCCCGCCTATGTACGCACTCCGGAGACCCGTGAGCGTGGTATCCCTCAAAAGTGTTTCCTGATTCCATACCCATTGTACGTCAGGAGTCGAGGTCCATATCTTAGTCCTTGCCGGGAGATCCGCGTTCCTGCCTGCGTCCCATAAATTCTGGAAGTGCCCCCTCAAGCCATCATCCCCACCCGAGATATCGCGGCTAAGTCTTCCCCGTGATGTTTCGGTCCCGCTGAACGCGCCACTGTCAGATCCGGTCTGAGTTTTGAAGGAATTAAGCGCCGCATCCCGGCGCCAGCCTTCCATGAATAATAGCCTTACGGGATGATGCTTATACCAGGCACGGCCGTGGTAGAAGATGGTGTACCGGGGAAACCAATGATGGGCCTCCCTAGATGTTCCGGCGGTGGTAGCATTCGGCAGATGGACGCCATCCGCTTGACTTGTAACGGGAGTCCTGCGTATGACAGTGTGCTTCAGCGTCGCGTTATTCTGGTTCCAACCAGCTCCTGCGCCGAAGAATAAGCGGGGTTGCCTGTCGTCGCCGTCCCCGTCCCAGAAGTCTGCATTTGGGCTAAAGTACCCCTCGAGCTTAGCCCAAAAGGATCTGGTCCTTATGATCTCGTCGGTGATGGGGTTGGGCACAGTCATGTCTATCCCTGTGACGTCTATCGCAGACAGGTGTAAGAAATCGGCGGCCCTTTGAGCAAAGACCATATAGTCGTTGCCGTGTAGCCAGAATGTCTTTTGTCCCGAATCTTCTCCTGTTGCTGACCCAGTGGGGTTGGCGATATTGGTCACACCAGCTTCCCAGAGCGGATGGACCGCGTCTGTGTAGGCGATATCTGGGTCTGGCTGGGCCCAGGCGGGATCCGCTCCTCCTACACTGGGGCCACGGATTTTGATATTGGTAGGAAAGTACCCGTATGTATCGGAGTACTTAGGGTGGGCCGTTGTTTTCCGGTACGCGACCATGCGATAACCTAAGTTAGCACCTACACCAAGATTGTGGGGGCTCTTCACTAGGCTAACCATGAAATCAGGAGCATTTTTCCCTCCGCTATGTGAGCCAGAGGTCGGCGTGGTCAGAGAGAAGAGTGGTATCTGATGATTGTTATTATCGGTTTGGTCGTCGTAGCTATCTTCTCGGGGGTTGGCGAAGCGGAAGCAGAGCTGGAGAGTGAAGTTCCCTCTAGGCGAGGGGTTCAGGGGGACCTTATCAGCGATACAGAAGCGCTTTCCTGGTTGGTCACTCTGATCCAGCATCGAAACGCCACGGGTGAATACGCTTTCTGGCGCTATCACACCCCGGGGGAACTCCATGGATGCGCGCATATCGACACCAAGAGTACGGGTAGTCAGGGAGGTCTCTGCAGTCGCGGCTCCGCCTACAACCGGGCGCTCGAACAGCTTGGGCTCGCTGTTTGTGCCCGGGTCTTTGATTAGCCAGTGGCTGGTACCGGTTACAGTCTCGACGCTAGTAGTCTCCGACTCGGTTATACCCATAGAGGTGCCTAGTTCGCGCTCGCCCTTATCACCGCCTGATTCTCCGGCCGTATGCGGGAGACCGATCTGGACAGTTGAGCCGCCCGCGCCGAAGGTGTGTATCGGGTTCATGCGGCGGATTGGGCCGGCGGTGCCGTCGCGGCTGACGTAGCGATAACCGTAGGTATATATCCCATCTAGAGCGCCCTCGCCGGCTGGGACGATATGAACAGATGTTCCCGGTTCAGGGATGCCTAGGGGGCGGCTGGTCTCCTGTCTGGTATCCGCTATGTGGGTATAGTTCCCGGAGGCGAAGATTACGCGGTGGCCTATCTGCTGCGTATGGAGGTCAGCGGCCAGCGGCTTCGCTAGGTAGTTAGTGTAGCCCAGGGGACCAGAGTCGGCGAAGACGATGCCGCCGCCGATACCGATGAAGGAGCCATCCTGGAAGCCGTTTCCGCCTAGGGTGTAGGCGGGTTTCTGGGTGCTCTCGTGGTGGAAGATGCGCTGGGCAGTTATTGCGTTCGACTGGTCCTCGTACTTACCCTCCGTGAAGTCGAAGTAGAAGATAGCGTCGTCTTTGCCCGCATCCTTGGTTACCTTGAAGGGGTAGAAGGCGCACTTGGTTACTGATCCGCTGTAGTAAGTGTCACACGCTTGGTCCTCTTGCGCGCCGAGGAGGAAACTGTGCTGGCGGCGGAGGTCAAGGTAGGTATTCTGGGGTACTGACTCCGTGGCGACGGTTGCGGCGTCTCCTATTTCGTTGTAGCACAGGTGGGCTTGATCGTCAGATGTCCGCTGGAGGACGATCTCGTACTCGGTGCCTGCCGACAGCGTCCCTGCGGTCGAGATTGTCGTTGGGTCTACCTCGCCCGATGCGTTGACGTCGGCGTGGAGCGTCCGGTCTGCTCCTATGTACAGGCGGAAGAGCTGACCGAAATGGCAGAGTGTCTTCACCTGGTCTACGCCTACTGTAGGCCCCAGCGTGGTTCTGATATAGACGGACC
>Ga0310345_10001172_pt1 | contig 30784 bp, 29 predicted proteins | sample HC15DNA20500_MG_FD_204667 | JGI IMG/M metagenome (GOLD analysis project Ga0310345, IMG submission 204667) | Marine microbial communities from station ALOHA, North Pacific Subtropical Gyre - HC15-DNA-20-500_MG | ecosystem: Environmental > Aquatic > Marine > Oceanic | place: Pacific Ocean: North... | reverse complement strand
GGCTACAGCTATCGCGTGAACGACCAGCGCAGCGCCTTCACCGACGGCGCACGCGTCGGCAAGACCGACTCGTACACCGATGGCGCTAAGGTCGGCAAGGCTGACCCGTTCACCGACGGCGCCAAGGTAGGCAAGTTCGATCCGTACACCGACGGTGCCCGCATCGTCGCCGGCCTGGACCGCACCGGTGTCTCGAGCGAACCGGCCCGCAAGGTTGACCCGTACCTCGACGGCGCCAAGGTCGGCAAGTTCGACCCGTACACCGACGGCGCACGCATGGTCGCCGGCCTGGATCGCACCGGTGTCTCGAGCGAACCGGCCCGCAAGGTTGATCCGTACTACGACGGTGCCCGTACCGGCAAGTTCGACCCGTACACCGAAGGCGCAAACGCCTGAGCCCCGCCCCATGCTGGCGGTAGTTGAAAAGAAGTAACCGGAGTCGCATCAGGGCCACTGTTCTGGCCGGCTCCGGTTGTTGCCCCGGAGTCCATCATGAGCTTCAAGAACAGTGCCCTGATCCTGAGTGGATGGCTGGCCGTCACAGCCGCCACCGGCGCCGCCGCCGCGATCGTGGTCCAGACGCTACCTGTCTGAGCCCGACACACGACACTAATAACTGCGCCCCCGCAGCAAGTTGAAGAAAGCCATCAGTGCGCAATCCAGCGCGGCGTGAATGCACTCTGCCGTGCGTTCACGCCGCGTTGGCATTTGTGCGCACCATGGCGCAAGCATCAAGCCGCCGTATATAGTCTGCCCATCACTCGCGAACTCCCGGCGAACGATGCCAGACACGCCAATTAATTACCTTCTTGCAGTCGGACTCACGGCCGGCCTGACCGTTATCTGCGTCGGCCTGCACTATGAAGCACTTCGGCTAATCTCCTCGATTCACCCCAAGCGCCTTAGCGGCAAACTCAACATTGCCGTGATGATCCTGCTGATCATCCTCACGCATTGCATCGAAGCCGTGATTTTCAGCGGCGGTTACTGGCTCGGCACCGAGTGGCTTGGCATCGGCCGCCTGACGGGCATGCAAGAGCACGGCCCCGCGGCGTATATCTATTTCTCCCTCGAAACCTTCACCACACAGAGCATCGGCGACATCGTCCCGATCGGCCAGCTGCGTCTACTGGCTGCCGTACAGCCGCTGGTGGGCCTGATTCTGATAGGCTGGTCCACATCGTTCACATTCCTGATCATGCGGCGCGACTGGCAATGGGACGACGAGCGCGGCGCCAGGAATTGACGGCTGACGACTGACGGCTGGCCGGGGAGGGCTGGTCGCCGGCCGCCACGTCGGCCACAATGGCCATCGGGTTTCAGCAAAATGATGACTTTGCGTCATCCGCACGTCCGCCAGCGCCGTTACACCGGTTTTGCATCGCACCTTCCCCCATGGGAAGCGCCAGAAGAAACGGAGTGATTACTTGTCGACGAATTCGGATTACCAGGCTGGTGTGGCACATGGCCGGTACCCGCGCGCCCTGATACTGTGGCTCGCCACGGCGATGTTCGCGCTGGTGGCCTTGCTGGCCGCGCCGCGAGCCCACGCCCAGACGCCGGCCCCGCTGGCCGAGTGGCAGTACTCGGTAGGCGTGCCGCTGGAAAAGCTGTTCGAGGGGCCCCCGCCCGACTGGACGGTTCGCCTGGGCATGGCAGCCCGTATCAGCCCGTATTACGACGGCACCGGCAACTACTATCCGCTGGCGGGCCCGGCGATCGACATCCGGTACCGCGACCAAGGCTTCCTGTCCACTGGCGAAGGCCTCGGCTGGAACATCGTCCACTCCGACCATTGGCGCGCCGGTATTGCGCTGACCTATGACTTCGGCCGACGCGAAAAGCACGACCACGACCATCTGGCCGGACTCGGCAACATCGGGATGGCGGTCGAGTCGAAGCTGTTCGCGGAGTACGTGGTCTCGAAGGAGTTTCCGCTTGTGATTCGCGCGAACGCGCGGCGCCAGTTCGGGGGTGCCAACGGGTGGCTGGGCGACCTCGGCGCGTACATGCCGCTGCCGGGCAGTTCGGACAAGTTCGCCTGGTTCGCGGGTCCCACCATGACGGTCGCGGATTCGGCCTACATGAGTCGCTGGTACGGTGTCACGGCGGAGCAATCGGCGCGTTCAGGACTGCCCCAGTACCATGCCGGCGCCGGCATCCGCTCATACGGCGGGGGGGTATCCGCGATGTGGTTCTTCGGCAAGCACTGGTTCGCCACGGCCGATTTCGGCATCGCAGCGCTCGTCGGCGATGCGCGCAACAGCCCGGTCGTATCTCACTCGGCCAACATGACCGGCGATATTTCGATCATGTACGAGTTCTGACCCAGTAACTACCGATCAGCCGGTCACTCGGCCGGCCGCCGCAGATAGCTCTCCACCACGCGGCGCAGGCCGGGCAGTTTCCCCGTGAAGAAGTGTCCGGCGCCCGGTACCACGACCACCGGCAGTTCCTGCGGTCGCGCCCAGTCGAAAACGTTCACCAGCGGTACCCGCTCATCGCGCTCTCCGTGCACGACCAGCGTGTGGGCGGGGACCGTCGGCGTGTCATAGGACAGCGTGTCGGACAACGCGCCAGCGGGCATTCCCGCCAGCATCAAGTGCGCCATCGACTCGCCCGCGGCGGTGAGCACCTCGGCTGCGCGCGCCTGGACGAAAGCGCCGAACGAGAATCCAGCCAATGCCAGCGGCAGCCCCGCATTCGCTGATTGCGCGTACCGGATCACGGCCAGCACATCTTCCGTTTCGCCGTTCCCTTCGTCGTACTCCCCTTCGCTCTGGCCAACGCCGCGATAGTTCGGCCGCAATGCCAGGAAACCATGCGCCTGCAGGATGCGCGCAAGCAGTTGGGGAATCTTGTGTTCGGCGTTACCGCCCTGGGACGGATGCGGATGCGCCACCACGGCAACGCCGATCGGCGCAGCGGCCGGCGTATCGACGAGAACTTCGATCTGACCGGCAGGTCCGGCGATGAACTGGCGAGTGGTAGCAGGTACGGGGAGGGGCGAGGACATGGGAACGGCGACTTGCTGGCTGGGGGCGGGCGTTACGGTTTCTGGCATACGAATGCACGCGCAGCATACCCGCAGCAGCCCCCCGGCGGCAACGCCTGCCGCCGTCCCACACCTGGCTGCCGATTCTCAATGCTGGCTGTCCGCCTTGATGACGGACGCAACTTCCTGCCGCCTGACGCTGACCACATCGTCAAGCTCGAGACCCTCCGCGACGACGAGCATCTCGGTTCCCCGGCTGATGGCGTAGATCACGCCGTACCAGAGATCCGGCCCCGCCGCGGCGTTCAGCCGGATGCTGAACTCCGTCACCAGATCCTGACTGAAGACGGTCACCAGGTCGCCAACCTCGGGCATGGCGGCCTCCTCCGCCAGCGGAAATTCCCGGGCTGCCACCGTCAGTGGCGTCTGCGCGATGCCGCGCGCAAACCTCGCTTGCATGTCATCTCCTGCGCATGATTTTCACCTTGTAAGGATAGGAACGCAGCCTGAAAAGGCACGGAAAACCTGCCACAGGGAGGATTCAGGTCGAGCGCGCGTCGCATTTGAACGGGCCGCGCCTCACGATTCAATAGCGCCGGGTTCCTCATGCGCCTGCTGCCCATCGAGCTTTGCTTCGCGGCGCGCCAGCCTGGCCGATAGCCGGTACTGGCACACGAACAGCGCAATCAGGGCGATCAAGGCAATGGCGGCAAGGCCAAAACGGTAGACGATCCACATGGTGCGGCATGGTCGTAGTTGTCCTGCTTTCAGCCTATTCAGCCTGCCGTCCAGACACTGCAAAGAATCGACTGATACACGTCAATTTCCTGTCAATGCCGAGCACAGAATTTGACCTGATCCGAAAAATGCGAGAAAGCGGAGCCCTTCCCAGACGTAAACCACTTAATGGCCCGCTCGAAAAGTCTGTGCACTATCGCGGCCATTGATCAATACGATATGACTTGAACGACCCCTTCTGCGATAGTTGACTGCAACTCCTGCCGGCGAGTCAGTTCCCCGGCGCACTCGATGACGCGGCCACGAGCCGCGGCAATTCCGTCCCACAAATGTCCAGACGCGACCCCTCCGGATCGCACGACTGCATCAAGGAATGACTATGAATAAGCTCACGACCGCATTTGGCGCGCCCGTTGTCGATAACCAGAACGTTCAGACCGCCGGCCCGCGTGGCCCCGCCCTGCTCCAGGATGTCTGGTTCCTCGAAAAGCTTGCCCACTTCGACCGTGAAGTGATTCCGGAACGCCGCATGCACGCCAAGGGCGCCGGCGCTTACGGCACGTTCACGGTCACGCATGACATCACCAAGTACACGCGCGCCAACCTGTTCTCACAGGTTGGCAAGAAAACCGACCTGTTCCTGCGCTTCTCGTCGGTGGCCGGCGAGCGCGGCGCTGCCGATGCGGAACGCGACATCCGCGGCTTTGCGATCAAGTTCTACACCGAGGAAGGCAACTGGGACCTGGTGGGCAATAACACCCCGGTTTTCTTCCTGCGCGACCCCCTGAAGTTCCCCGACCTGAACCACGCCGTGAAGCGCGACCCGCGCACGGGCATGCGTAGCGCCGAAAGCAACTGGGACTTCTGGACCGGCCTGCCCGAAGCCCTGCACCAGGTCACGATCGTGATGAGTGACCGGGGTATCCCACGCACCTGGCGTCATATGCACGGGTTCGGCAGCCATGCCTACAGCTTCATCAACGCCAACATGGAGCGCTTCTGGGTGAAGTTCCACTTCGTCACCCAGCAGGGCATCCAGAACCTGACCGACGAGGAAGCCGCGGAGATCACGGGCCAGGACCGCGAATATCACCAGCGCGATCTGTTTGAATCGATCGAACGTGGCGATTTCCCGCGCTGGAAGCTCTGCGTGCAGATCATGCCGGAAGCCGAAGCCAGCAAGGTCCCCTACCACCCGTTCGACCTGACCAAGATCTGGCCGAAGAAAGACTACCCGTTGATCGAAGTCGGCGTGCTGGAACTGAACCGCAATCCGGACAACTTCTTCGCCGAAGTCGAACAGGCATCGTTCGCACCGTCGACGATCGTTCCCGGCGTCGGTTTCTCGCCCGACAAGATGCTGCAGGGCCGTCTGTTCTCGTACGGCGACGCCGCGCGCTATCGCGTCGGCGTGAATCATCACCAGATTCCGGTGAACTCGCCGAAAGCCGCGAAGTACGTCAACAGCTATCACCGCGACGGCACGATGCGCGTCGACGGCAACCGGGGGGCCGCCATCGCCTATGAGCCCAATACGAAGGGCGAGTGGGCCGAGCAACCCGACTTCCGCGAACCGCCGCTGACGCTGGAAGGCACCGCCGACCACTGGAACCATCGCGAGGACGGCGACTACTTCTCGCAGGTCGGCGCGTTGTTCCGCCTGATGTCGCCGACGCAGCAGCAAGCGCTGTTCGACAACACGGCCCGCTCGATCAAGGGTGTCTCGAAACACATCCAGCAGACCCACATCAAGCATTGCACGGCGGCTGACCCCGCCTATGGTGCGGGTGTCGCGGCAGCCATCGAGATGATCGAGGCCAAGTAAGTCCCCACTACCCGTGCCTCTCCCGCCCTCGGGAGAGGCACGGGCGGAACGACTCAGAAAATCCCGAACAAACCGTCCGAGACAGGAAAATGATGATGGAACAGCCTCAAGCCACGATGTCCGCGGAAGATGAAGCGCGCATGATCGCCGCGCTGGGCCAGGTGTTCGATCTCGCGCGCAATGGCGACGCCGTGGCGCTCGCGGCGCTGATCGAACGCGGCATGCCACCGAACCTGCGTAATGAGAAAGGCGACACCCTCGTCATGCTGGCCGCCTACCACGGCCACGCGAACGCGCTGCGCACGCTGCTGGAAGTCGGCGCTTCGCCCGACATCCGCAATGCGATGGGTCAGACGCCGATCGCCGGAGCCGCCTACAAGGGCTACACGGAAATCGTCGAGATCCTGCTCGAGCATGGTGCCGACGTCGAAGGCGTCTCGCCTGACGGCCGCACGGCACTGATGACCGCCGCGATGTTCCAGCGCACGGACATCGTCGACATACTCAAGGCGCATGGCGCCGACCCCAACGCACGCGACAACCGCGGCATGACCGCAACCGATGCGGCGGCTTTCATGGCCGGCCGGCACGGTAGCCCCCATTGACGGGCCGCCCCTCTCGGTCGAGCGAGAGGGGGATCGCCTAGATTCCGCCTCAGCGAATTACCCGCGTCCCACGAACGGCATCTTGGTCGCCATGACGGTCATGAACTGCACATTGGTTTCCAGCGGCAGATTGGCCATATGCAGTACCGAGCTGGCAACGTGGGCCACATCCATCAACGGCTCCGGGCGGATCTCGCCATTGGCCTGCGGCACGCCACGCGCCATGCGGTTGGCCATGTCGGTACCCGCGTTGCCGATATCAATCTGACCACAGGCGATGTCCCAGGGACGGCCATCGAGCGACAGGCTCTTGGTCAATCCGGTAATCGCATGCTTGGTGGCCGTGTAGGGCACGGAATTCGGCCGTGGCGCGTGGGCCGAGATCGACCCGTTGTTGATGATGCGGCCACCACGCGGGTCCTGCGATTTCATCAGCATGAACGCGCCGCGCGCACACAGGAAGGCGCCGGTCAGGTTGGTATCGACCACCGCCTTCCACTGCTCGACTGACAGTTCGTCGATGCTGACACCCGGCGCGTTGATGCCTGCGTTATTGAACAGCACATCGAGCCGGCCGAAGCGTTCGCGGATCTTGCCGTACAACGCGTCGACCGAGGCGGCATCACTCACATCGCACTGCACGGCCAGCGCGGTCTGGCCCGCAGCCGTGGCTTGCGCGGCCAGGGCTTCCAACGTCTCGGCGGTGCGACCGGCCAGCACGACCTGATATCCGTCCGCGAGCATCGCCTGCGCCACTGCCTTGCCGATACCGCGCGCCGCGCCCGTGACCAGTGCGACCTTTGCCTGCTTTGTCATGCTCGATGTCTCCAATGTCTTGTGGCTGGGAAGAGTGCCACCCCTGATTCTGCCCGAAAGCACCGCAGTTGTACGACAACTTCTGGGCGATCATCGGCCTCCCCTTCCATCATCGCGCGGCGCCAACCACTTCCGCCCGTTCCGCCACGATGCGCAAGCGGTCAAAGTTCATATTGGCGCCCGATGTGATCGCGACCAGCGCCAGCGAAGCGTCGCCCGCCGTCGCCGCATACTGCTTGAGCCCCGCCACGGCCAGCGCGCCGGCCGGCTCCACCAGGCTGCGCGTGTCCTGGAAGACGTCCTTGATCGCCGCGCAGAGCGCATCGGTATCCACCGTCAGCACACCATCAAGGTACTTCTGGCAAAGCCGAAATGTCTCTTCTCCGACGCGCTTGACCGCCGTGCCATCCGAGAACAATCCCACGGCATCGAGCGTGACCCGTTCGCCAGCGGCCAGCGAACGCGCCATGGCACAGGAATCCTCCGTCTGCACGCCGATGACCTGGACTTCCGGCCGGACCGCCTTGACATATGCCGCCACGCCCGCTGCCAGGCTGCCACCGCCGATCGGCACGAACACGGCATCAAGCGGGCCGCGATGCTGCCGCAGGATCTCCATGCCCACGGTACCTTGCCCGGCGATGACGTCAGGGTCGTCGAACGCCGGGATGAACGTCATTCCGTGTTGTTGCTGCAGGGATAGCGCATGGTCGAAGGCATCGGAATAGGACTCGCCGGCCAGCACGACTTCCACCATCCCGCCACCGTGGGCACGCACCGCGTCCACCTTCACCTGCGGCGCGGATTGGGGCACGACGATGATCGCCCGCACACCAAGCCGGGCCGCGGCCAGCGCCACGCCCTGCGCGTGATTGCCGGCCGAGGCCGTGATCACGCCACGGGCAAGCGCATCGGCCGGCAGGCTGGCCATCTTGTTGTAGGCACCGCGCACCTTGAACGAAAACACGGGCTGGTGATCCTCGCGCTTGAGCCAGACGCGGTGGCCGAGATGCGCGGACAAGGTCGGCGCCGCCTCCAGCGCGGTCTCCCGTGCCACGTCGTAGACGCGCGCGGTCAGGATGCGCCTCAGGTAATCGTCGGCGTCGCTCCAGGCGTCGTGTGCCGCTTCAAACGGCTCGGCATCGAACGACTGGCCCGGCGCAACGGCTTGGGGCACGGCAAGGGGACGAGTAAACGGCATGGCGACTCCATTCTTGAGGGGAAATCTCTGAAAATCCCTGGAGGCGGCCATAAAAAACCCGCCTCGTTGGGCGGGTTATTGATGTCTGTTTCGGACGCGCGCTAACCCACCATTCTCGGAATGGTGCGAATAATCGCGGCGATGCGGATGGCGAAACTGGACATGGGAATGAGTGTCACGGATTTCCCACGACTATGTCAATCCCGACACAAGCCTGGCCTTCAACTGGCGATGCGCGTGTTGTAGTCGTGCCCACTGTCATCAGCCCCCTCCCGCGTCACACTCAGCCCGATGTCGGCTCGTATTAGAATCGCCGATGTCATTCATATGACGGCGGCAGCACCAGAGGTCATGTTCCGGGCACGGGTTAGCCACGGACTGGCGTTACCGCGGGTATCCAACCCTAAAGATCACAAGAAACCAACCGATATCAGCCATGCGCCCATTGGGCTCAGGGCTGAAAGATACATGACCGCGTTCGCATACGATGTTGCTCTGGCACCGGAGCCTGCCGATCGCAGGCGGCCTGATGCCGGCCCTGCCTACGGCGAGGCCCTGGCGTTGCTGGAGGCCTCCGGCGCGCTGGCCATGCGCGTGGACATGCAGGGACGCATCCTCGAAGCGACCGAAGCCACCGCCGAACTGCTGGTCTATCCGCGCGAATACCTGCTGCGCACCTCGATCCTCGACATCATCGCGCTGGAGTCCCGCGAACGCGTGGCCATGCTGCTGACGTGCTGCGCGCAGGACCAGGCCATGCGCCGCGAGCGCGTGCGCGTGGCCGGCGGTATCGGCGGGCCCAACTGGCTCGATCTGCGCGTGAGCTACCACCGCGATGCCGACGATGCGCCGAGCCTGCTGCTGTTCGGCCAAGACATCACGCATTGGGTGGAGTCGGAGCGAGACCTGACCGAGCGTGCCTTCCTGGATCCGTTGACCGGTGTCGGCAACCGCGCCTACATCGGCAAGCGGATCGAGGAATACACGTCCGGCCGCCGCGCGGGCCAGCCGTTCGCGGTTGCCCTGATGGATCTGGACGGCTTCAAGAACGTCAACGACTCGCTCGGCCACGAATTTGGCGATGCGCTGCTCAAGGAAGTGGGCACGCGTCTGCAGGACACCGTCCGCACGCGCCAAAGCGTGGCGCGGCTGGGTGGCGACGAATTCGTACTGATGCTCGATGACATGGAGTCCGAGGCGGACGCCATCCGGGTCCTCGAGCGCGTGATCCATGTCTGCCGCCAGCCCTTCCTGCTGGGCGGCTGCCAGGTGCGCATCACCACCAGCATCGGCCTGGCCTTCTCGAACGGTTCGGCGCAATCGGAGTCGCAATGGCTGCGCCGCGCGGACCTGGCGATGTACGAGGCGAAGGCGCTCGGCAAGAACCGTTACTGCATCTACTCGCCTGAACTGGATCGCCGCCTGGACGAACAGTTCCAGATCGAGCAGAGCATGTTCGAAGCGGTGCAGAACGGCGAGTTCCTGCTGCACTACCAGCCGATCGTCTGGCCTGGCAGCGGTGAAGTCTGCGCCGTGGAAGCACTGATGCGCTGGGAGCACGCTGGCCGCGATATCCGGCCCGATGTGTTCATTCCCGTCGCCGAGAAGAACGGTCTGATCAAGCACCTTGGCGCCTGGGCGCTGCGCTGCGCCTGCGCGCAGCTCGCCGCCTGGGATGCGCTGGGTATCCATGTAGGCCATATGTCGGTCAACGTGTCAGCCGTGCAGTTCCTGCATCCGGGCTTCTTCGACAGTGTCCGCAATGCGATCCAGGAATCGGGCATCGGCGCCGACCGGCTACTGCTGGAAATCACCGAAAGCGCGCTGATGACCGATCCGAAGGCGGCCGAGGAACTGCTCCTTTCGCTGCGTGCGCTCGGCATCCGCTTCGCCGTCGATGATTTCGGCACCGGCTATTCGAGCCTGTCGTATCTGCGCCGCTTTCCGCTGTCGGCCCTCAAGGTCGACCGCAGCTTCGTCGCCGACATGGTCGATTCACCGCACGCGCGGACCATCGTGTCGGCCGTGCTGTCGCTGGCACGCGAACTTGGTCTCGTCGCCATTGCCGAGGGCGTCGAAACCGATGCCCAAAACAAGCTGTTGGCCGCGCAGGGCTGCAACCTTGTGCAGGGATGGCTCTTTGCGCGCGCCGTCGCCGCCGCCGATTTCGAGAGCGCCGTGATCGACGGCAGGTTCGTGGTCGGCGAGGACGAAGTCTTCGCGCCACGGGTGTCCTGATGTCCAAGTCCGATTTCTTCGAGACCTTGTGGGCACGGATGGCGCAGCAGGGAGACTTCCCGACGCTCCAGTACTGTGTCGACAACATCTTCAAGACGCTCAACGCCGACCTCACCGTCGGCGAGATGGCCACGAGCGTGCTGTCGGATTTCAGCCTGTCGCAGAAGGTGATCCGGCTCGCCAATTCGGCCATGTACCGATCATTCGGCGGCGAGGTGACCACCGTCTCGCGCGCGATCCTCGTTCTGGGCGTGGAGGCGATCAGCCACCTGACGCTCGGCATCCAGCTGCTCGACTACTTCCACGGCGTGGCGCCGAATCGCCCGCAGGCCACGCGTGCGTTGCAACGCGCGCTGGTGGCCGGCGAGATCACGCGGGCGCTGAGCCAGGCACGCGGCATCAACGAGGGCGAGGAAGCCGTCGTCTGCACGCTGATGCACCATATGAGCCGGCTGCTCATCGTGTTCTATTTCCCCGAAGAATGGGAGCGCGTAGAGGCCATGTGCGCCGCGCATCCGATGACGGAGAACGAGGCCTGCCAGGAAGTGCTCGGTGTGTCGATGGTGGAGATCGCCGAGGCGGCCGCGCGCAAATGGCGGCTCCCGGGTCTGATCGCGCACGCCATGAAGCCGCGCGCGCTGTCCACGGATACCGTGCTGGAAACCCATGCCGACTGGCTCGCCGCCATCGCGCAGGTCTCCGCACAGGCCGCGGCCACGATGGTGCGCGACGGCAATCAGGCATCGGTCGAGGCCTTGCTGCTGTCCCATGCGAAGGTGCTCGGCCTGGACGCCAGCGACGTCTCCGTGGCCGTGCGCCAGGCCGAGGTGCTCAATGCGTCGATCGTCGAATCCGAATCGCCGGCGCAGGATGCGGCAACACTTGCCCACGGCGCGCGCCCGGACAACGTCCTGGAGCGACTACGGCAAGGCATCGCCGAGGTGCAGCGCGAAGGCGCGGGCCGGACGGTATCGCAACTGGCGCCGATGGTGCTGGAATCGTCGATGCGCGCGCTGGACTTCTCGCGCTGTTTCCTGATGATGCTGAACCCCTCGACACGGCACTTTCACGCGCGGCTGGGCTTCGGCGAGGGAATGCGTGAAAGGCTGTCCGCGCTGTCTTTCGAAGAAGGCTTCGTGCCCGACGTGTTCCACTTTGCCGCGCTGGCGTCCAAGCCGCTGCTGGTGGAGGACACGACCGACGCCGAAGTGGCGCGCCGTCTGCCACGGTGGTATCGCGATGCGATTCCCGACGCGCGGTCGATCCTGCTGGCACCGGTGAGAATCCGCAATCGCTGCATCGCCATGGTCTATGGTGACTGGGGCACCGCCCGCGCGCCCGCCGGCCTGGGCGAGGCCGAGCTAGAGACCGTCGATGAGCTGATGCGCGAAATCGCCGCAGGCGTGCTGCGCGCGGCGCCTGCGCAATCGCCCTCGCGCTGATACCTGCCAAACCCTGGCGTCAGGCAGCCCGCTCCAGCGTGGCGGTGACATCAGGCTGTTCCCGCAGCGGCACGAACTTCCCCGTACGTCCCTCGAGGGCATCGATCTCACCGGTTTCGATGTCGTAGACCCAGCCATGCAGGTCGACACGCCCTTCGGCCAGCGCCTGCGCCACCGACGGATGCGTCCGCAGGTGGTCAAGCTGCTCGATCACGTTCTCACGCACCATGTCGTCCACCCGTGCCCGGTCTGATGCGTGCGGACGGGCCAGACTGATCCGCCGGGCGCCGCTGGCATGTTCGAGCCACTCCTCGACGGCGGGCATGTGGTCCAGGCATTGGCAGGTGGCCACGGCCGTCATGGCCCCGCAATCGGAATGGCCACAGATCACGATGTCGCGCACCTTGAGCCCCGCCACCGCGTATTCGACGCTGGCGGACACGCCGCCGGGCTGCACCGCATAGGCCGGGACGATATTGCCGGCGTTGCGGATCACGAACAGCTCCCCGGGCTCGCATTGCGTCAGCAACGCCGGCACGACGCGGCTGTCCGAACACGCGATGAACAACGTCTTGGGATTCTGCTGCGTGGCCAGGTGCTTGAACAGCGCCGACCGCTTCGGGAATTCTTCCCGCTGGAACTTCAGAATGCCCTGGATCAGATCTTTCACGCCGACGCCTCCATCGTCACTGGATGGCTCCAGCATGGCGGCGAACAGCTATTGGGTCAAAGACCGGTTTATTATCCTCGTCATTGGCAACACCAATAGTTACCACCATGCTGCTGCGCCACGTTCGCTATTTCCTGGCCGTCGCCGACGCCGGCAACTTCACCCGAGCGGCCGAGGCACTCCATGTCTCGCAGCCGACACTGTCGCAGCAGATCCGCCAGCTCGAGGAATCACTCGGCGCGCCGCTGTTCGATCGCAGCGGCCGCACCGTGCGACTGACTGACGCCGGCGAGGCGTACTACGTGCACGCACGCCGCGCGCTGCAGGACCTCGAAGCAGGGCGACGCGCCATCCATGACGTGGGGGAACTCACGCGCGGCAACCTCCGGCTGGCGATCACGCCGACGTTCACGCCCTATCTGGTGGCGCCGCTGATCGTGGCGTTCAACTCGGCGTATCCGAATATCACGCTGAGTCTGCGCGAAATGCCGCAAGAGCGCGTGGAACCGTTGCTGGCCGATGACGAGGTCGATATCGGCATCGCCTTCGACGATATCCACCTGCCCGACCTGGACGCCACGCCGTTGATGGAGGAACCGCTGGCCTACATGGTCGGCGCCACACACGCGCTGGCACGGCGACGCACGGCACTGCGCGCCGACGTGCTCGCGGCGCAGTCCATGGCCATGCTGACGCGGGAATTTGCCACGCGGGGCTATATCGCCCGCTACTTCGGGGCGTTAGGGATCGAGCCGCGCATCACCTTCGAGGCCAACTCGGTCAGCGCCGTGCTTGACGCCGTGCGCAGCGGACGCCACGCCACGGTGCTGCCGGCGGCCATTGCCGCCGGACATCCGGATCTGCGCGTCCTCAAGCTGGAACTACCGCTGCCACCGCGCCATGCCGCGCTACTGCAACGGCGTGGCGCCTATCGCACCGCCGCGGCGCGCGCGTTCGTGGCATTTGCGCTTGATGAGGTCAGTCGTCGGGGGTCCCCAGCGCACGGTTGATCCGCAGCGCCACCAGCGTTCCCACCACTCCTGACAGCAGATACAGACTAACCGCGACCAGACCGAACAGCGACGACAGTCCCAGCGCCACCAGTGGCGCAAACGCGGCGCCGAACAGCCACGCGAAATCGGTCGTCAGCGCGGCGCCCGTATAGCGATAGCGGGTCTCGAAGTTCGACGTCACCACGCCGGCCGCCTGCCCATACGACAAACCCAGCAGACCGAAGCCGATCAGGATGAACAGGTTCTGACCGGTCGCGCCGCCATCGAGCAGCCACGGACTGAACAGGCTAAAGATGCCAATCAACACGGCCATTGTCGCCAACGTGGTACGACGACCGATGCGGTCGGCAAGCCATCCGGAGATCAACGTGCCGATGAACGCAATGACCGCACCCACGATCTGGACCGCGAGCACGTCGGTGATGTTCTGCGTCTTGTGCAAGCTCACCCATGACAGCGGAAACACGGTGACGAGGTGGAACAACGCATAGCTGGCCAGTGCCGCGAACGCGCCGAGGAAGATGTTGAAGCCCTGCGCATTGACCATCTGCAGCGTGCTGATCGGCTCGAGTTCATCCTCCTCGAGCAGTCGGGTGTATTCATGCGTGACCACCAGGCGCAGCCGCGCGAACAGCGCCACCACGTTGATGGCGAAGGCCACATAGAACGGATACCGCCACCCCCAATCGATGAACTCTTCCGGCGTCAGGCTCGAGCGCAGGAACAGGAACAACGCACCCGCCACGATGAAGCCAGTCGGCGCGCCAAGCTGCCCCACCATCGCGTACCACCCGCGCTTGTTTTCCGGCGCATTGAGGGCCAGCAGCGACGGCAGGCCATCCCACGATCCACCGAAGGCAATGCCCTGCAGGAAACGGAACAGCGCCAGCAGGTAGATGGCCGAACTGCCGATCGACGCGTATGACGGCAGAAACGCGATACCCACCGTGGCGGTGCCGAGCAGGAACAGCGAGGCCGTCAGCTTGATGCCGCGGCCCCAGCGCCGCTGGATTCGCATGAACAGCGTCGTCCCAAACGGCCGTCCGATGAATGCGAAGGAGAAGATCGCGAAGCTGTAGAGCAGACCGGCCAGCTCGCTCGCGAACGGGAAGTAGACCGATGGGAAGACGAGCACCGAGGCGATGCCGTACGTGAAGAAGTCGAAGTATTCGGAGGCGCGCCCGATCACCACGCCTGTGGCGATCTCGGCTGGCGCCACGTCATGATGACCGGGAGCCGGAGGTGCAGTGGGCGACGCGCGATGCTGGTGGGACAGACTGGCCATCGTGGAGTCTCCTTGATGTGCGAGAGGAGGATGTCGTACTGCACTTAAAGTCCCGCAATCACAAGAATAGCGCCTAAACTGCAACTGGAAATCGAAAGATCGTTGGGGCCACCCCAATGCGACGTTAACCAGACGCCACTTCCGAGACCATGCCACGCTTCGATGCAGCAGTGACACCCATCAGGGTGACGGGAAGGTTGCTTTTGCGTTGTACCGCAATCGCGCTATTGGCGAGTCTGGCCGGGTGCAATGCTGTGCTGCTTTCGCCATCCGGCGATATGGCCATGCGCCAGCGTGACCTGATCATCATCGCCACATGTCTGATGCTGCTGATCATCATCCCGGTGATCTTCCTCACGTTGCTGTTCGCGTGGCGATACCGAGAGAGCGCCCCCGATTCCCCGTACAACCCCGAGTGGGACCACTCCACGGTGCTCGAACTGGCGATCTGGGCCGCACCGCTGCTGATCATCATCGCGCTCGGCGCGGTGACCTGGGTCAGCACCCATCAGCTCGATCCCTACCGGCCACTGACACGGCTCGACGAAGGTCGCCCCGTTTCCGCCGAGGTGAAACCGCTCACGGTGGAAGTCGTGGCGCTGGACTGGAAGTGGCTGTTCCTGTATCCCGAACAAGGCATCGCCACGGTGAACGAACTGGCCGCGCCGGTCGATCGCCCGATCGCCTTCCGGATCACCGCCACCTCGGTGATGAACGCCTTCTTTGTGCCTTCGCTGGCCGGCATGGTCTACGCCATGCCTGGCATGGAAACCAAGCTCCATGCAGTGATCAACAAACCCGGCGTCTATGACGGCTTCTCGTCCAACTACAGTGGCGCGGGCTTCTCGCATATGCGGTTCAAGTTCCACGGCATGTCGGGCGAGGACTTCGATCGCTGGATCGCGCAGGCCAAGTCATCGGGCAGCACCCTGTCGAAGGACGCCTACCTGAAGCTGGCTCAGCCCAGCGAACGTGAGCCGGTGCAACGCTATGCGAGCGTTGCACCTGAACTCTACGACCTGATCCTGAACCGTTGCGTGGATGGCGGCGCCTGCATGGCCGACACCATGGCGCTCGATCGCAGCCGTGGCAAGTTCGACCCGTCCGGCGAAATCTGCACGGCAAGCAACACACCGGTCGATTCGCCGCTGTTTGCGCCGGACGTCGTGCTCAACGACGGTAGACGACTGCTGCGGTGAAGCGGGGATTCGCCCTCATTTTTCCGGTTCCCGCCAATCTTCATCGGTCAATTTTGGCCAACACAGGCCCAGGTGACAAACATGCCCGAGCGCTCCGAACTCGCCAACCTGATTTTCGGCCGACTGTCATGGGAGGCCATTCCCTACCATGAGCCGATCCTTATCGCCACCTTCGCCGCCGTGGCGATAGGCGGACTGGCACTGGTGGCGCTGCTGACGTACTTCCGCGCGTGGGGCTATCTCTGGCGAGAGTGGTTCACCAGCATCGACCACAAGAAGATCGGCATCATGTACATCGTGCTGGGCATCGTGATGCTGCTGCGCGGCTTTGCCGACGCGGTCATGATGCGGATGCAGCAGGCCGTCGCGTTCGGCGACAACGCCGGGTTCCTGCCACCTCACCACTACGACCAGATCTTCACCGCGCACGGGGTGATCATGATCTTCTTCGTGGCCATGCCGCTGGTCACCGGGCTGATGAACTTCGTCATGCCGCTGCAGATCGGCGCGCGCGACGTAGCATTCCCGTTCCTCAACAACTTCAGCTTCTGGATGACCACTGGCGGCGCAATTCTGGTCATGATGTCGCTGTTCGTAGGCGAATTCGCGCGCACCGGCTGGCTGGCCTATCCTCCGCTGTCGGGCATCCTCCACAGTCCCGACGTTGGCGTGGATTACTACATATGGGCGCTACAGATAGCGGGGGTGGGGACGCTGTTATCAGGGATCAACCTGCTGGTCACCATCGTCAAGATGCGCGCCCCTGGCATGACGCTGATGCGGATGCCGATCTTCACGTGGACGTCGCTGTGCACGAACGTGCTGATCATCGCCGCCTTCCCGGTATTGACCGCCGCGCTGGCGCTGCTGGCGCTGGATCGCTACGCCGGCACGAACTTCTTCACGGCCGATCAGGGCGGCAGCGCGATGATGTACGTGAACCTGATCTGGATCTGGGGTCACCCCGAGGTCTACATCCTGGTATTGCCGGTATTCGGCGTGTTCTCGGAAGTGGTGGCCACGTTCGCGCGCAAGCGCCTGTTCGGCTACGCGTCGATGGTCTATGCGACGGTGGTGATCACCGTGCTCTCCTACCTGGTCTGGCTGCACCACTTCTTCACGATGGGCTCCGGCGCCAGCGTCAACTCGTTCTTCGGGATCACGACGATGATCATCTCGATTCCGACCGGCGCCAAGATCTTCAACTGGCTGTTCACGATGTACCACGGCAAGATCCGCTTCGAGCCACCGATGCTGTGGACGGTCGGCTTCATGGTCACATTCGTGATCGGCGGCATGACCGGCGTGCTGCTGGCGGTGCCTCCGGCGGACTTCTCGCTGCACAACAGCCTGTTCCTGATCGCCCACTTCCATAACGTGATCATCGGCGGCGTGCTGTTCGGGCTGATGGCCGGCATCACGTACTGGTTCCCCAAGGCATTCGGCTATCGCCTGGTGTCATCGTGGGGCAAGGCGTCGTTCTGGTTCTGGTTCGTCGGCTTCTACTTCGCGTTCATGCCGCTGTACTGGCTCGGCCTGCTCGGCGTGACCCGCCGTATGAACCATTTCGACGATCCGTCGCTGCAGATCTGGTTCCAGATCGCCGCGTTCGGCGCGCTGCTGATCGCCATCGGCATCGCCTGCTTCCTGATCCAGCTCGTGGTGAGCTTCATGCGCCGCGAGGAGCTTCGCGACACCACCGGCGACCCTTGGGGCGGCCGCACGCTCGAGTGGTCGACCTCGTCGCCGCCGCCTCAGTACAACTTCGCATTCACGCCGGTCGTGCACGACACCGATGCCTGGTGGCACATGAAACACAACGGCTTCCAGCGACCGGAGCAGGGCTTCATCCCGATCCACATGCCGAAGGGCACGGCGGCCGGCATCGTACTGGCCGGGCTCTCCACGATATGCGGCTTCGCGTTGATCTGGCACATCTGGTGGCTGGTCATCGCGTCGTTCGCGGCCACGATCATTACAGCGATCATCCATACCTTCAACTACAAGCGCGACTACTACATTTCGGCAGAGCAGGTGGTCCGGACTGAAGCGGCGCGCACCCAACTGATGGCCGGCCATGGTTGACACGACCCTACCCCTGCACGCGCACGGCACGGCCGATGCGGACCAAGCGCCCCCCGGCGGCTATCAGTTCTACCTGACCGAGGAGGTACATCCTCAGAACGGCACGCTGCTCGGGTTCTGGCTCTACCTGATGAGCGACTGCCTGATATTCGCGTGCCTGTTCGCCGCCTACGGGGTGCTGGGGCGCGAGTACGCGGGGGGACCGAGCGGCGCCGAGCTGTTCGAGCTGCCACTGGTGGCGCTGAACACCTCGTTCCTGCTGATATCGTCGATCACGTATGGCTTCGCCATGCTGCAGATGCAGCAGAACCGTGTCGCCAGCACGCAGATCTGGCTGGCCATCACCGGCGTGTTCGGCGCGGCGTTCCTCACGGTGGAACTCTACGAGTTCGCGCACCTGATCCATGAGGGAGCCGGCCCGCAACGCAGCGCTTTCCTGACGTCGTTCTTTTCGCTGGTGGGCACGCACGGGCTGCACGTGACGTTCGGCATCATCTGGCTGATCGTCCTGATGACGCAGGTGGCGCGGCACGGACTGATCACGGCGAACAAGCGCAGGCTGATGTGCCTGTCGATGTTCTGGCACTTTCTCGACGTCGTGTGGATCGGCGTCTTTACCTTTGTCTACCTGATGGGGTCGCTGCCATGAGCGCGCAAGACCACGCGATGGACGGCCACGGGCATGGCCACGAGCACGAAGAGGAAGTGGGGCCGCACGCCACGCTGGGTGGCTATCTGACGGGCTTCGTGCTGTCGGTGTTCCTGACAGCGGTGCCGTTCTGGCTGGTGATGGGCAAGGTGTTCGAAAAATCGTCCACCACCGCCATCGCCATCCTGCTGATCGGTGCGGTGCAAATCGTGGTGCACATGATCTACTTCCTGCACATGAACGCCAAGTCGGAAGGCGGCTGGAACATGCTTTCCCTGATGTTCACGCTGACACTGGTCGTGATCACGCTGACCGGATCGCTATGGGTGATGTTCCACCTGAACAGCAACATGATGCCGCAGATGCGGCACACGCAGCAGGCAGCGGAATCGGGTGGCACGATCGTGCCACCCAGAACCAAATAGCGAGATACCGAGACAGCCGAGGGACTTCAGGCGGCCAGACGGAACGTCGCCACCGCTTCCTTGAGCCGCTGGGCCTGCTCTTCGAGTGAGCCCGCGGCCGCCGCAGCTTGCTCCACCAGTGCCGCGTTTTGCTGCGTGACGGTGTCCATCTGCGTCACGGCCTGATTGACCTGCTCGATGCCGGCGCTCTGCTCGACAGACGCCGCGCTGATTTCGCCCATGATGTCGGTCACGCGCTTCACCGCGCTGACGATCTCTTCCATCGTCTGGCCAGCCTGCGCCACCAGTTGCGAGCCACGTTCGACGCGATCGGCGGAATCTCCGATCAATGACTTGATCTCCTTGGCCGCCGTCGCGCTGCGCTGCGCGAGGCTGCGCACCTCACCCGCCACTACGGCAAAGCCCCGGCCCTGTTCCCCGGCGCGCGCGGCTTCAACTGCCGCGTTCAGCGCCAGGATGTTGGTCTGGAACGCGATGCCTTCGATCACCGAGATGATCTCGACCACCTTGCGTGAGGCGGCATTGATCTCGTCCATCGTGTGCACCACCTGACCCACCACCTCGCCGCCTTGCGTGGCCACGTCGGAGGCATTGACCGCCAGGCCGCTGGCCTGCTTCGCGCTGTCGGCGTTCTGGCGCACGATGCTGGTCAGTTCCTCCATGCTCGACGCGGTCTCCTGCAGCGACGATGCCTGCTCTTCCGTCCGTTGCGAAAGGTCGGTATTGCCGGCGGCAATCTGGCTCGTGCCGGTGGCAATCGCCTCGGTGCCTTTGCGCACTTCCTTGACGATGCCAAGGATGTTCTCGTTCATCTCGCGCAGCGCCGCCAGGAGCTGGCCGGTTTCGTCACGGCTGTCCACGTCGATGCGGCCGGTCAGGTCGCCAGCGGCCACGGTCCGGGCAAAGCCAACGGCACGATGCAACGGGCGCGTAATGCCGATGGTGAGCCACCATGCGAATGCCACGCCGATTGCCAATGCGATCACGCCAAGCGCGATCAACCCATTACGCGCGCTCTCGTAGATCCGGTTGATCTCTTCGGCCGTGGCGTCGATGGACGCGCGCTGGATGTCCAGCAGCTTCTGGATCTCAGCCAGGTAGGCATCACCGGCCGGTACGAACTCGTTCTCCAGCACCTTGACGGCATCCTCGGCCTGTCCTTCCTGCTTGAGCTTGGCGATCTTGTCGCGCGACTCGTTGTAGGGATTGCGTACGACCAGAATGCGCTCGAAGGACGCCTTTTCCGCGTCGGACGTCAGCATCGGCTTTATCTTGTCGCGCATCGCGGCAATCGTTTCGGCCGAGGTCTTGGTCTCGGCGGCGAAGAACTGGCCAAGCGAGGGGTCGCTGCTGCGCGTGATGGCCGTGGTACGGCGCACGCTGGCGTACATCAGGCGATACCAGTCGCTGACGATGCGCTCCTTGGCGAGCGGCTGCTGCATCATCGCGTGCGTGCGGCCCGCGACATCTTCCAGACGCAGCACGCCCAGAACCGTCATGAATGTGGACAACAGCAAGACCACGCCGAAGCCGATGCCAAGGCGTACACCAATACCAAGATTCTTCATGCCTTCTTCTACCTGATTGACTGGTTGGCGGCTGACTGACCGCGCCCGGTGGCGGCCGATCACTGCTTTGCCTGCGGCGCAACTGGGTATGCGCTCGAACGGACATGGGGAAAGCTAACGGCAGTCAGTACCGGAACTTGAGAGAAATCAGGGATTATGCGAATTGCGGGCGCAATGCACCCGCGCTGGCGAATGGCAATAAAGCCGTGACGGCTGGCAGCAAGTCCGGCGGTCACGGCTTTGGGTCCTCGGGGTGGACACACGAAACGACTACTGAACCGTCAGGGCTCCGGTCCCATTGCAGCTCAGGCTGAGCTGGTTGCCAAAGTACTGGTCTGCACCTACCGATCCGAGAGCCATGTTGGCGGTCGGATAGTTCGTACCCGAGGTCGCGGCAAAGCCTGCGATCGGGGCAATCGACTTGCCACCATCCGGGCCGAGTTGCGCAATGAGCGTCGTCGTGCCGGCAGCGTTGCACTTCACCTTGATCGCCACACCGTAGCTGCCGCCATTGTCGGATTGCCGGTCGCTGCCAGGCGTATAGAGCGACTGCCCGCCGATCGGCTTGCCGGCTTCCGTCCGGATGTCCAGGAGGCTGTTGCCTGTCTCGACAATCGCGTAGTAGCTGTTGTCGAACGGAATCGTGCTGCCACTGGCATCCACCTGGTGCGTGATGGCCGTACCGTTCTCGTCGGCAACCACAACGTAGAGATGGTAGTAGCCATCCTGGTCCACAGTCAGCCCACTGCCATTGCAGGCAGGATAGTCACAGATGTACGCCGACTGCATGACACCACGAAGATAGAGCGACACATCCGCGTTCTGACCCGGCTGAAGCAACGCCGCCGTTTCTCCCTGCGCCAGCACATAGCCTTCATTGTTCGGGATGCAGGGATCGCTCGACGCGCATGGCCCATTGACCTGGACGGCGCCGATCTTGTGCGTGCCGGGCACGGTGGCGTAGGTGGCGGCAATCGTGGCAACGGGCTGATTGCGGACATAGCTGATGGTCGACTGATACGAGAAACTGCCGCCGTTGGCGAGATTCGCGCTGCCGCTCGGTCCGGGGCCGGACGGCAGGTTTGCGGTTGGGAATGCCGCAACCTGTACGCCATCAAAGAACACCTTCACGTATCCATTGCTACCGCCGTCGACAAAGGTCGGCTTGAGCGTCGTGCCGGACTGGCTGCCCAAAGCCGTCGGCGTTCGCACGGTATTGCCGTCGCCATTCTTCAAGGGAATGCTCATCGTGACGGAGCCAGTAGCCGTTGGCTGCTGGGAAGTCGTTTGCGTGCCGGCTGTACTGGCGCTGCCACTACTGCTGCTGCCACCGCTGCCATCGCCTCCGCAGGCCGCGACGCAGAGCAATGCGGCAAGGGACAGATAACCGATCGTGTTCATTCTCATGGCTCGTTCTTTCTCCAGAAGCAGGACTTCTTGGTGTTGTCGCTCGCGATTTGAGCGAGCCCTGCTCTGCAATCGGTGTGCCAATCTGGTGCATGTCCGTGCGGATTTCCCGGAAACGGCGATGCCATGCGCGTTTCCGGCCGGAACACGCAATGTCTGAACATTGTCCGTAGGGTGATTTTTCAGCGATGCCGTGTTACGACGTTACGTAACGCGGTGTTGGGATTGACCCTGAATTGCCAAATGAATGCGCATGCACGCGCGAGCGCGTCGCCATGTTCAAACGCATAACGCCACGCTAACGAGGGGGAGCGCCATGCGCGAGTCCACTACGACTTCGCAGCGGGCGCGGATATAGGGCTGAAGTAGTACGGCACCAGTGAGAGCGCCACCACCACCACGGCGGAGAGAAAGATCGCCGAGTAGGTATGGGCCACGGGCCAGTCGCGCAGATGACCGACGTTGGCAATCAGGCCGAATCCCCACGACGTGAGCGCCGAGCCCAGGAACACGAACGTGTTGAGCAGACCGAGACCCCGGCCACGCGCAGGCGCGGGAATCAACGCACGCCCTTGCGCCATCACCAGCGGATGGAGCATGCCGATCGTCGACAGCAGCGCCATCATGCCAACGCCGCTGGCCACCCCTGCATCGGGCCAGATCGTCAGCGCGATACCACCGGCGGTCGCCAGGCATCCCCATATGCCAATCGCCGCCTTGAGCGAACTGCGGCGGACAAGCACCGGCAACGCAAACGCGGTGAGAAAGCCTGCCAGGCTCAGCAGCATCAGCGCCATCCCGCGCGTGCCGGCCTGGAGGCCGAACACATCGGCCAGATACGGACCGCTCCATGCATTACGAAAACCGGTGCCGGCGGACATCGCCACGCATAGCGGAATCAGCGTCCATAGCGGCCAGTATCCGAGCAGCTTGCCGCTCTCGACCAGCATCGCGCTCATGGGCGCCTGACGCGCCTGCTCGTGACCGTCATCACGAACAAAACGCCATACGCCGTAGCACGCGACCACCATGCAGACCGCCGCAAGTGCCATGGCGGGGCGCCAGCCGACATGCTGCGAAGCCCAGCCCAGCGGGGCCGTGGCGCAAAGTGCCCCGATCATGCCCAGCGCATTCGAGCGGCTGCCCACACGCATGTACTGTCGCTCCGAAAGCTGTTCCGACGCATAGTGCAGCAGGCCCATGAACACCGGCGCGCAGGCCAGCCCAAGGCCCATCTGCACCAGCATGGCCATGCCAGCATTGGGCGCGACCACGAAACCGATTGCCGACACGGCGCCGACACCGAGCAGCACGGCCGTGGGGCGGCCTACGCCGTAGCGGTCGAAGGCGATGCCTACGGGGATCTGCGCGACGGCGAAAGCGAGGAAGAAGCAGGAAGATAGCGCGCCAAATCCCGCCGGGGACAGTCCGAAGTCATGCTGCAGTTCGGGCGCGATAACGGCGAGGCAGCTTCGATAGAACTGACTCAGGATGAATGCGAACGTCAGCAGGGCGATGCCTCGCGACGTGTTTGTCTCCGCGGCTGCGGCGGTGCTTTCCTGGTGGAAAGTCGTATTCACTTTTGTCTCTTGCTGGAGGGGCTCGCGGGCTATTCTACGCGGGCGCGTCCCTTGTAAGACGTCAGACGAAATGGTCGGCGGAAACAAAGCGGCGAATATCGGCCATTTGTGCAACGGTCATCACCGCCACGTTCTGGCAGGCAGAATTTTTCGACTATCGCCCGGGCTGCGCCCGGCCCAGCTTGCAGCCGCGATCCAGAAAATCGCTGGCATGGCCGTTTGCGCCGCCCGCCTTGTCGACGGGTTCATCGACCACGACAAAACCGGCCTGGCCCTGCAAGGGACGCACATAGCCCAGGAATACGCCCCGGTCGGCGATCTTGCCGTCGACGCCGAGGTCCTCGCGCACCACGTCGAACGGGTCCACCGCAAGAACCGGATCGTCCGAGGGAATCAGCCTGACACGCACAGGATTGCCGCGAAACGTCAGGCTGCGCCACTGCCTGTCGAAAGCGCTATTGGCAAGGAAGTCGCGCGCGCTTTCGCTGATGCAATCCAGATGAATGTGAAGCTGATCCTGGCTGCGCGCCGCCCTCGCGTTGATGGCCAGCCCCAGAAGGGTATCCGGCAGCGCGCGGCCAATGGCCTTGCCCACGGTGTCGCGCGCGGCCCAGCCGAAGGCCCAGGCATTGTGCTCGCGATCGGACCAGACACGCGCGTCGTCGACGCCGCTGACCGGCCGCACGGGAATGACAAGGTAATGCGAGGCGCCAATCATGTCCTTGTAGAGGACAAAGCCCCGCTGTCGATCAACGATGACGCAATCGGAATGTGTGGGCGTAGCCGGTGTCAGGCAGCGCTCCTGGACGTTCTTCCAGAGGCTGTCGCGCGAAAATCCGCCGACCATGCGTTCGAGCAGGCCAGTGTCGGCACAAGCCTGCCCCGACGCAACCAGCGCCAGACACCACAGCAGCAGGCGTTTCACGGCGTCATGGGGGCGCTGGAATCAACGCGCGGTGCGTCCGCCGTAATACGTGCCGTTGCGGGGATTCGATACCTGATAAGCATGGTTGCGCGCCCAGCGCTGGGCGGCGAGAAATGCTTCGGGTTCACGTTGACTCCACGCACTGACCATCAGCGGCGAGGCATCTTCCTCGGTATTGAGGTAGACCGCCGCGCGATGAAGTGCAGCTCGGTCAGGAGCTCCGGGAATCGTCGTGGTTCGAATCGTCACACGCATCAATACAATCCTTGAGGCCCAGATTCAGGAAATTATGCATAAGCGCCCATGACATGGGAATGACCTCGATGCAGTAGTTTTGCGTAGGTGGACGGTTCTTTCCCCTTGCTGGCCAGACGGCCGCGTCAGGCCTGGCTTTGCGGGTAGGCGCGGATTCCTCGGGCGTGGCGTGCGCGCCACGCATGTACCGCACAGGGAACTCGGACGGATCTGCGCCTGAGGCAGGACACTGCCTTGTAGCCAAGGGAAAACACTGATCCCAACTACGCGCAAGAGAAACAGCATACCTGACAAGCAGCGCCATCATCAGGAATTCGCCGCATCGGCGCGCCGACACCCGGGACAACGCGCCGATGGAGTGCTTCTTCAGGACTATGCCGAATCAGCTTTCGATCTTGAAGTTGGTTTCCTTCACCACTTGCTTCCAGCGATCGGTTTCTGCCTGGATCTCCTTGCCAAACGTATCCGGCGTGCTGTTGGCCATGACATAGTCATACTGCTTGAGCTTGGCGACCACGTCCGGCATCTGTTTTGCTTTTTCGACGTTCTGCGCCAGCGCGGTGACGATCTCCTTGGGCGTCCCTTTGGGTGCCAGCAGCCCTGCCCAGGAATTGAACTCCATGTCCTTGATACCCAGTTCCTTGAACGTAGGTACGTCTGGAAAAGACCCGGCGCGCTGCGGCAGAATAACCGCCAGCGCCTTGACGCGACCCGCCTTGATCAACTCCACTGCGGCAAAGGAGTCGAACGAAAAATCGACTTCCCCCGAAGCCACGGCCTGCATTTGAAGGCTTGTCCCTTTGTATTGCACGTTGGTGACATTCGGTGCGTCGATCACGCGCTTGAACTGCTCGGTGATCAGGTTGATCATGCTGCTGCCGGACGAGGCCGCGAGCGGCTTGTCCGCTTTCCGGGCCAAAGCAATCAAGTCGGCCATGTTCTTGACCGGCAGATCCTTGCGCACGATGACAATAAAGCCGACATCGCACACCCGCGCCACCGGCGCAAAACTGGCCGCCGCCTCATATGGGGCCTTGTAGATCACGGGGCTTAGCGTTTGGGCGCCAGCAGTGTTGAACAACAGCGTATAGCCGTCTGCCGCGGCACGTGCCACCTCGCCCGTACCGATGATGCCGTTGGCACCCCCCTTGTTCTCGATCACGAACGAGGCCTTCATCAGTTCCCCCACCTTTTGCATGATGAGGCGAGCGACCACATCGGTCGTGCCCCCAGCGGCAAAGGGCACGATCACGCGCACTGGTTTATTCGGGTATGCCGCTTGCGCGTAAGCCCATCGCGGCAGGCTACTTACAGCGGCGGCTCCCACCAGGCTCGTCAGGAATTGGCGACGTTGGATACTGAGATTGTTCATGCTTTGTCTCCTTAGTACCGGTTATCCGGCCCGATGTGTTGTCATTTGAGAGAATGCATCACCTCACCGAGGTTCGGTACTAGGTTTAATACGCGCAGGCTTGGCAGGGCCAGGTTGAGGCCAGACGAGTTCGTCAGCTTTGGCGGATACAATGCGCCGTCCCATTGTGCGATCACCATGCCATGCCAAATCCGAACCGGGCCTTTCTGCTCGGCCCGCTGCTGAAGGGGGTTTCCCGTTCGTTCTACCTGACGCTTCGCATCCTGCCCGAGGGCATGCGCGACCCCGTCGGTCTGGCCTATCTGCTGGCACGCGCCGCGGACACCATCGCGGATACCTCGCTGATTCCGCCCGCGCAACGCCTAGACCTGCTGCTGGCGCTACGGCAGCACGTCAACGGCACGCAGAACGACGGTTCGCTCGCGCAGCGGCTGAGCGCGGAAGTTGCCAGCCAGCAAACCCAGTCCGACGAGAAGGTACTGCTGGAATCGATCGGCCCCGCGCTTGGCGTGCTGAGCCAACTCGATGCATCTGATCGCACGGCTGTCCGCGGTATCGTCGATACGCTGACCGAAGGCATGGAATTCGACCTGGTCACATTCCCCGACGAGCGCTCGGGCCAGGTGGCCGCGCTGCGGACGATGGACGAGCTCGATCGCTACACGTATCTCGTGGCCGGTTGCGTGGGGGAGTTCTGGACCACGATGACCTATGCCCATCAGCCGGGCACGCTGACGGCAGCGCCCGAGACGATGCTGCGCCGAGGTGTCCGCTTCGGCAAGGCATTGCAGATGGTCAATGTGCTGCGTGATTGCGGCAAGGATCTGCGCATCGGCCGGTGCTATCTGCCGACCGAGGTCCTGGAACGACATGGCATGACGCCACGCGACCTGATGGACCCGGCCAATGCGCTGCGCGCGCGGCCAATTCTGGACGAACTGCTACACGTCTCGCTCGCGCATTTCCGCGAAGCGATGGCCTATACGTTCGCGATTCCGCGCACGGCGATCCGGTTGCGGCTGGCCTGCCTGTGGCCGATCCTGATTGGCCTGGAGACGCTGCTGCTGTTGGCCGGCAACAAGGCGTGGCCCGACCCGGCGCACATCTCGAAGATCCCGCGCGGCAAGGTGTACCGGGTACTTGCGCGAAGCACGGCAACGGTCATGTCGGACACGCTGCTGCGGCGCTGGATGGAAGACCTGATCGCGCGGATCGAGGCCAGCCTCGACGGTTCCACCCGATAGACGCTGCTTCGTCGGCAGCTTCAGCCCGGGACATCGCCCATTGCAAAGGCGAGGTTTCGCGTCACGCGATCATGCTGCTCGCGCGGCAGGCGTGGATCGGCAAGCAATTCCCGGCAGAGCCGCGCGCTTTCATCGCGTTCATTGCACCAGTACAGCGCGATCGACAGCTCGTCACGCGCGCGCCAGTCATAGACGGTCTGATCCATGAAGAGCCGGTCATCGGGCTGGGCGATGCCGGTGGCAACACGCGCGAAGTCGCGTGCCAGGACATGGCGCTGCCGCAGCCTGAAATAGCGCGCGAGCTCGCAAGGCGCTTCGGCCCGTGTCGGCCGGTAGTTGTAGGCCTCCAGGTAGGCGTCGACGATGTCCCCGGGCGACGCTCCGCCGCCCTCCTTCAGCACCGCCATCTGCAACATCGAGTAATAGACTTCCTCGTCCCACCCGCCCATGGTGGCGCGGTTCGCATAGGCGGCAATGGCCTTGTCCACCAGACCACCGTCGCGATAGCTCTGGGCGAGATAAAACTGGTAACGCGTATTGCCGGGATCGGCTGCGAGTGCCTTCTCCAGTATCCCTGCGTCTTCCACGAACTTTCTGCCGCTCACGCGCCGCGCGCCGTCGTCGCCGATGCGATAGATGGCGTTCTTCAAGGTGTCGCGACTATACGGACGGTTGCAGTCGATGTATTCGTGGGTCACGCCCGTATAGAAGAACCCGTGGCCCAGCCGGATCAGATGTGGCTGGCTGTAGGTCAGCGAGCGAAACTGGACGACCAGGTCATAGCAGTCGGCGGTCAGTTCGCCGAAGTCCGAAGCCTCGATGGTATCGTCGGCATCGATCAGCAGCGCATAATCGCCGTGCTTGGCCGCCAGCGCGAGCGCTTCATTGCGGTTGGTCGAGAAATCCACCCATGGACGTTCGATCAGTTCACCCGGCAGGTCACCGAGCGTATTGCGAATAATGTCCTGCGTCCCGTCGGTCGACCCCGTATCCGAAATCGCCCAGGCGTGAATGTGCGGGCGCACCGCGCGCAAACAGCGCTCGATCACGGCGGCCTCGTTCTTGACGATCATCGACAGGCAGATTCGCATTGGCTTTGGGTCTCGTTGGAGACAGGTTGGCAATTGTCGGGCGCTGGGGCGGGATACTGAACAGGCGGCGCAAGGGTTCGCACGAGACGGATGGGCCCGGAGCGATCCCCGAGCCCATGGCCCGCCATCAGCCTATCGATGCCCGCCGTCGATCACTGGCACGTCAGCGTGGCATAGACAGCGCCCGACCAGGAGTTAAACGCCGTAGTACCTGTCAACTGGACCTGCAGCACGTCCCCCGCGGAAGCCGCATAGGTGCCAGTCTGGGTCTGCGTACAGCTAGCTCCAGAGCTGTTGGCCTGGCACACAAGCCCTGTTGACGTGACGGTTGTCGAGGGAGGCTGAATCTTGAAGACTTCCATCGTATAGGGTGCAGGCGGGATGCCCGTCACGGCCGTCGACAGCGTCAGTGTGCTGCAATTGATTGGCAGCAAAACACCAAGATACGGCTGTGTGGCGATAGGGGTCAGACCCGACCCCGTCATGATGTAGGTGGCATTGCCAAAGTTCGTGCCATTGCCCACAACGAAGTTCGCCGTATAGAGCGCAGGCCCGGTGGCCCCCGTGGCCCCCGTGGCACCAGTTGCCCCTGTGGCGCCCGTCGCTCCCGTGGTACCGGTGGGGCCCTGAATGCCCTGCGGTCCTTGCGGCCCCGTGGGGCCTGTCGCACCTGAGGGACCCGTCGCGCCCGTCGCACCCGTAGCCCCTGTTACCCCCGTCGCACCAGTCGCACCAGTCGGCCCTGCAGCTCCGGCAGGGCCGGTGGGGCCCTGAATACCCTGAATGCCCTGCGGTCCCGTCACGCCGGCGCCGGTGGCACCAGTAGCACCCGTCACACCCATTGGGCCGGTGACCCCCTGGATGCCCTGCAGACCCGTGGCACCGGTAGCGCCGGTTACGCCCGTGGCGCCGGTCGGTCCAACCGCACCCGTGGCGCCGATCAGCGATTTGCCGGGCATCGGCCAGGCTCCGGCCGCCTTCGGTCCAAACAGCGTGCTTGAGCTGGTGTTCAGATAGAAGTCACCATCGTTGCCGTCGCTGGCAATCGGGTCACGCGTCCCATAGCGGATCAGCGTGCCAGCTGGCCCGATCAGCGATACGCCTGCGGACCAGGCACCGTTTGCCTTGGGGCCGAACAGCGTGGACGTAGCCGAATTGAGATAGAAATCGCCGTTCACGCCAATACTGCTCGTGGGGTCGGCAACACCGGTATAAATCATGCTGCCGGCAGGCGTCGCGGCCGGCGTACTGGTGGGCGTGGCTGCCGCCGTGCTCGACTCCGAGGCATCGCCGCCGCACGCTGCCAGCGTGGCAGCAAGGCATGCCAGGGGGAGTACAGCCAGCTTCCGTTGGGTGTTTTTCATTGGTTCTACTTGGATGAGGTGGAAATGCTGCAAACGGAATCGCTGGCCGCGTCACAAGACGAGCTTTCGTGGAACCAAAGCGGGTGTCGCTACTTCGGACAGGACTCCGGGGCGCTTGAAGCGAACTGCCGGGTACTGAAACTACGAAGAGGATGTCAATCCAGTCGGCGATGACGGCGTCGTAGAAGGCGCCGGCATGGAGAGGAGGGCGTGCGGTCGGGGGCCGCCGTTGCGGGGCGGCATGATGTCAGGCACCTGCCACGGACATGAGCCGGGCAGCGCGCTGGTACCGCAGAAATTTCGTCGCGCAGAACGCAAAATGCCGGGCAAGTGCTGCCCGGCTGACCTTGTTGGCGTGTTCAACCCGTTTCTCCCGTTCCCTGTTCGCTGACAAGGTGAATGCTCTTTTGATTCTTTTTCTTGCTTGCCCGATTCGCCCGGGCGTTTTGTGGGCGTGCGCGACAGCGTCGGCGCAGTTGTCGATGGACTGTGTCCAGCCCGGCAACATAATCGAACGATGTTGACGATACAACGAAAGAAGCATCACACCCCACTTCAGAGGGGATCAAGCTTTTATCGCCACTGCCGTCTGTCGTCCTGTCCGGCGGCTGCCGGCGGACATTGGACCAAGGCTGTCCTCAGGACCCTGCGAAGGCCCAAAAAAGAAGGTTCAACGAGGAATTCCGGGGAAGGCCGCCTTGATCTTCAGGAAGAAGTACTCCTCGTCACGGTAGCCATAGGCTCGGCGCTTAATGACCTTGATCGTGTTGTTGATGCCCTCGACGACGCTCG
>Ga0310345_10001171_pt1 | contig 30801 bp, 32 predicted proteins | sample HC15DNA20500_MG_FD_204667 | JGI IMG/M metagenome (GOLD analysis project Ga0310345, IMG submission 204667) | Marine microbial communities from station ALOHA, North Pacific Subtropical Gyre - HC15-DNA-20-500_MG | ecosystem: Environmental > Aquatic > Marine > Oceanic | place: Pacific Ocean: North... | reverse complement strand
GCTTGCCGGCGTACTCGGCGTCGGAGAAAGTCATCTGCTTCATCGGGCTACTCGGCGGGTAGGATCGGGGTATTTTGCCAAATCAGGAAGTCTTCTTCAGAGTGTCCTTAAAAAAATCAGGAATGCTTTTATCTGCATAGGGCAAATCTATAATGACATCACGTTCATAGTTTACAAATACCTGGAAGTCAATGAACTTAAAGACTCAGGGGATGGAGATCATCATTTACAAGGCCTTGGCATGGCCAGGCTGGGTGCCGCCGAGCTGAAATTTCTAGTTCAAAAGCTCACCGGGGTGGCTGAGTCAGACTACGATAAATTTTCTGAGTTTTTCTTCTGCGGCGAGGGAAAAAATGGCAGCCTAAGCTTAAAATTCATGCCGCCATTCTGGAGCATTTCGGATGACGTATACTTCTGCCCGGCCTTAGTTCCAACCCTACTGGGCACGAGAAATCTTTTGATCTCCATACTAATAGATGATGATAAAAATACTAAATACAACTATGACGGATTGATATCTCACTTTTTCGAACCTGAACTCTTGAGAAGGGCTCAAAGGCATTTCGAAAGCAATGGCTTTTATACTTATTTAGAATGTGACTTTACTGGGGGCGAGATTGATTTATTGGTTTTTTGCAATAAATCCAATACCGTGATGACCGTCCAGGCAAAAGCCACTTTATACCCTGAGTCAGCTCGCATGGTGCGACGTTTGGACGATAGAATTCGGGAAGCAGTTGAGCAGACCAAACGATTTGATAAACTCGAACCCAAGGAGAAAACTAGTTTATTCAAAAAATCTTTTCTCAGCTTGGATGATTCGGCGCAAATCAATCATATTCGCGCAGTTTTAACAAATTCCAGTTTCGGAAGCACTTTTAGCTGGCAATTACTAGAAAGCAACAAAATAACCCCAATAAACTGCAATCTTCTTAAAAACGTATTGCCTTGCTGCAATGTTTTAACTGAACTACCAGAACAAATTGAAGCATTTATTGCAAAGATAAAATCCGAGATTGAGATCACTGAGGAACAAAAAGTTTTCAGCCTCCCTGGCCATACGATTTATCAACGACACGTTGAAACACATCGCATGAAGAACCTTTACGACGCCAAGTATTGGGGCGAGTGAATAGCCCCCAGTTTCATAGATGCTTTCGAGCCTCAGCGAAACCGGCCCAGCCTTGGCGTGACCAGCAGTTTCTGGCCGGTTTCGGCCTGTCGCCACCGGCAGCTATGGATTAAATCCGGCCCGTCGTGACTGGCAACAGCCGAACCATCGTGGACCACTGAGACCTAGATGAGTGGAAGCTTCGAATCGTCACCGCAATCAGCTACTGCCGTTTTGTTGTAATCAAAGGGGAGACTTCTTCTTTCTATGCAGAGACTTTTCGGACTGAGTGGTGGTGGCCGTCCGCCACGCTCCGGGCGACTATCCAGCCGGCAAACAGGGCGATGTGTTCGCGGTCGAGTTCAGGGTAGCGCGCATGTCCTGCCTTGGCCTGAGCGACGGTCCGGTGTTCCAGTACAAAGAGCCTTTTCGTTCCAGGTCGCGACCGATGATCAGGCTGAGACGGACCACTTGTGAACACGATCATTAACAATGGGGCCAGGTGAGCGCGTATGGCTGGTACAGGGACGAGTGGGTGTTTCGTGGTAGATCTCCCTGCATATTCTGACGGCTGCAATACCCAGCCCTGATCGAGCGGCAACAACGCGTTCGTTCGAGGCCATTGATGGCATGACGAAGATCGACTTTGCCGCGATCGAGGCTGCGCTGAAGGCTTGATCTTCAACGTCTGAATCCAGCCCCAATGACTGAGCCTGCCTGACACCACATGCGATTCTGAGGCTGCTGCGGCCCCTCCGCGTGACTCGCAGAGTTCCGTGCTGTGATCCACCTCTGCTGCGACTCGGTCAAGCTAAATGCAATCGTTGGTCAGGAGCTTCTATAAAACGCAGGCATAATCTTGTTATGATATCGCTGGCGTCAAACTCGGCAGATGATACGGCCTTATAGATTTACTTAAGAGTGTATGTCGTATATTAAATACGTGGCCTAAATGCTGTGCTGTGCTTTGCTTCGGATTGTTCCTGTGTCCGATTTTGGTAGTGTCTAACTATCTCAATCCTTCGCAAGTGGTGCGGGATGTTGCAAGGTGGGCGATATTTTTATAGTAAATTGGGTTTGTAAATATTTTAATTGGAAGCTAGTGTTTATGATGATGGGCGAACAAGCATCTCAGATTAATAAAGCTGCGGAACTTCGTCGTAAAAAGCTGCGCGGCAATGTGGGCAAGGCTGTTGTAGATTATGCAATGATCGAAGATGGCGACAAAATTATGGCCTGCGTAAGTGGTGGCAAAGATTCATTCGTTATGCTTGACGCTTTGCTGCACTTGCAGAGAGTTGCGCAAATAAAATTCAGTGTTGTGGCGGTTAATCTTGATCAGAAGCAACCTGGCTTTCCGGAGCATATCTTGCCTGAGTTTTTCGAGGCTAAAGGGATTGATTACTATATAATTGACAAGGATACTTATTCCGTTGTCAAGAGTAAGATCCCGGAGGGTAAGACTACTTGTTCTCTTTGCTCTAGACTCAGAAGGGGCACGCTTTATAGTTTTGCTGAGGAAATTGGGGCTACTAAATTGGCACTCGGTCATCATATGGATGACATGGTTGAAACTTTGTTTCTGAACATGTTCTTCCAGGCGCAAATGAAAGGGATGCCTCCTAAGCTTCTTAGCGATGACAAGAGAAATATAGTTATCCGGCCGCTCGCCTACTGTCGCGAGAAAGATATAGCAAAGGTCGCTGCCGATAGCGCATATCCAATCATTCCGTGCAATCTCTGCGGCTCGCAAGAGAATTTGCAGAGGAAAAAAATCAAGTCGATGATTGCGGAGTGGGATTCGGTAAATCCTGGCTGCGTAGAAAACATCTTTCACAGCTTACAAAACGTAAGTCCATCCCAGTTAGCTGATCGTAGTCTCTTCAATTTTATAGATCTATCCATTGATAGGTCGGATGCCCGACCGCCCTACGAATTCGAAGCAGCCGAGGTTTCATCATCCAGCGTTGAAGGCCGGATTGATGTCGTTCGGATTTTGTAAAGGTTCAGGTGATTTTTCGGGGGGGGGAGAGGGTGTTTAGAGGCCAAGAAGACGCAAAATTTACTTTTTCGCATTTTTCTGTAAAGCCAGCTTTCTATTTAATTCATTTAAAATCAACAAGTTGCGATTATTCTGATGCTGTCCAGTTATGTTTTCTTAAGCTATAAGGAAAAGACAGCTACACCATGCTCGATGTGCTGCTCTATCTGCAGAAGGTCGCGCCGATCAGGTTCGAGGTGGTCGCCGTGAATATGGACCAGAAGCAGCCAGGCTTCCCCGAACACGTGTTGCCCGAATACCTGAAGTCCATCGGCGTCGAGTACCACATCATCGAGAAGGACACCTACTCGGTGGTGAAGGAGAAGATTCCGGAAGGCAAGACCACCTGCTCGCTGTGCTCACGCCTGCGTCGCGGCACGCTGTACACCTTTGCCGACGAGATCGGCGCGACGAAGATGGCGCTCGGGCATCATCGCGACGACATCCTGGAAACGTTCTTCCTCAACATGTTCTACGGCGGCACGCTGAAGGCCATGCCGCCCAAGCTGCTCTCCGACGATGGACGCAACGTGGTGATTCGTCCGCTGGCCTACTGCAACGAGGCGGACATCGAGGCGTACTCGACGATGAAGGAGTTTCCGATCATCCCGTGCAACCTCTGTGGTTCGCAGGAAAATCTGCAGCGCCAGGTGGTCAAGGAAATGCTGCAGGAGTGGGAGCGCAAGTCGCCAGGGCGCACTGAAATCATGTTTCGCGCGCTGCAGAATGTGGTGCCTTCGCAGCTGGCCGACCGCAACCTGTTCGATTTCAAGAGCCTGCGTATCGACGACAGCGCCACGCCGCGCTTCGTCGATGTGATGAGCCTGTAATCGGGCGCACCCGGCCGAGCCAGCCACTTTCTTTTGCCGTGCCGGTTGAAAGCCGCAGTCCCGGCAGAGTATGGTTTGGTCATCTTCTGGAGATCAGCATGTCCCTGAACCCTGTAGCCCTGAACGTTGTCGATGCCGGTGCCATTCGCGCCGTGGTCGTTCGTGGGCAGCAGGTTGCAGCCGCTGGTTATTACTTTGGGTATTGGTTTAGCCACAGGCGCGCCTGATACCCCACAGGCGCCCTAGCAAGCAGGGTCGCCACCAGAGCAGTTTTCGAACCCCCGGTCGGCCACCCGACCGGGGGTTTTGTTTTTTCGGCCACTCGATGGCCCAACGCAACGAGGAACATGCCATGACCACTTACCGCACCGACCGTTATTGCCGCTACGACTGGCGATTTAGCCGCTTCGACGCCGAACACAAAGCACGCGAACGAACACCCGACTAGCGCCGCCGCGGACCACCCGCGCCGGCAGAAGGAACCGCCAGATCATGAATGCATCCGCCACCGTACTTGCTCAACAACCCGTCGCCACCGCTGAAGCCAGCGTCGCCCGCCGCAGCGCGCAGCCGCTGCCCAGTCCCGCGGTATTGCGCCAGCGTCTGCCCTTGAACGACGCCCTTGCCGCACGCATCCATAACGACCGCAACGCCATCCGCGCCGTGCTCGACAGTCGTGATCCGCGCCTGCTGGTCGTCGTCGGGCCCTGTTCCCTGCATGATCCTGTCGCCGCGCTCGAGTACGCCGAGCGTCTCAGCGCGCTTGCGCCTGACGTCAGCGATCAGCTGCTGCTGGTGATGCGCGCCTATGTGGAAAAACCGCGTACCACCGTCGGCTGGAAAGGCCTGGTCTACGACCCGCATCTGGACGGCAGCGGCAACATGGCCGAGGGGCTGCACCTGTCGCGCCGCCTGATGCTGGATATTCTCGAAACTGGTCTGCCGATCGCCACCGAACTGCTGCAGCCACTGGCTGCCGGGTACTTCGACGATCTGCTGGGCTGGGCCGCGATTGGCGCGCGCACCAGCGAGTCGCAGATCCATCGCGAGCTGGTCAGCGGGCTGGACCTGCCGGTGGGCTTCAAGAATGGCACCGATGGCGGCCTGGGCATCGCTTGCGACGCCATGCGTTCGGCCGAGCATCCGCATCAGCATTTCGGCATCGATGATCTCGGCCATCCGGCACTGCTGCAGACCCGCGGCAACCCGGATACCCATCTGGTCCTGCGCGGCGGCCACGGCGCACCCAACTACGACGCGGCCAGTGTCGCTGCTGCCCGTCGCGCGCTGGAAAAGCAGGGGATCGCCTCGCGCATCATGGTCGATTGCAGCCACGCCAACAGTGGCAAGGACCCACTGCGTCAGCCCGCTGTGCTGGAGTCGGTGACCGAGCAGCGCCTGGCTGGCGACATGAGCCTGCGTGGCGTCATGCTGGAGAGCCATCTGTTCGATGGTTGTCAGCCGCTGTCCGGTGAACTGCGCTACGGCGTGTCGATCACCGACGGCTGCCTGGGTTGGACGGCGACCGAGCAGATGCTACGTCTGGCGGCGCAGCGGCTGCGCGGCTGAGCCGGCTCGCACGCGGACGACGTTCTGCTCGCAGGGTGGACAACGCGAAGCGTGTCCACCGTCTGCGCGCCTGATGGCAGGGCAAATAAGACGCGCACCAAGCGGTGCAGCCCGACCGCTGCCGCCCAACTGCGTCGGCGGCGGACTTGCGAGGCGGGCTCGTCATCGGCACCCTGTGCCGCTGCCGTCACATCGGATCCGAACCATGCAAGACTACAAATGGCTGCACGAATATTGCCTCAACCGCTTCGGCTCGGCCGCGGCATTGGAAGCGCGCTTGCCGCAACCGCGCAGCGCCGATGAGCTGCGCGGCGTTTCCGATGCCCGCTACCTCTCGCTGATCAGCCTGCGCATCTTCCGCGCCGGGCTCAAGCACAGTCTGGTCGACGCCAAATGGCCGGCCTTCGAGCAGGCGTTCTTCGCTTTCGATCCGGAAAAGGTGGTGCTGATGGGCGGCGAGCACATCGAGCGGCTGATGCAGGACACTCGACTGATCCGCCATCTGGGCAAGCTCAAGAGCGTGCCGCGCAATGCTCAGTTCGTGCTCGACGTGGCAAAGGAGCGAGGCAGCTTCGGCAACCTGCTGGCGGACTGGCCGAGCAGCGACATCGTCGGCCTGTGGCGCTACCTGGCCAAGCATGGCAGCCAGCTCGGCGGCCTGTCGGCGCCACGCCTGTTGCGCATGGCCGGCAAGGACACCTTCATTCCAAGTAATGACGTGGTGGCTGCGCTCAAGGCACAGGAGATCGTCGACAAGCTGCCCAGCAGTCAGCGCGACCAGGCTGCGGTGCAGGCTGCCTTCAACCAGTGGCAGGCCGAGAGTGGCCGCCCGCTGTGTCAGCTTTCAGCAATGCTGGCGTTCACCGTCAACCACTGACGACCCGTTCCGCGTCCGGCGAGAGCCTGGCGTGCTGCGACGCTTTAGCGCAGCGCCGCGTGAGGGGGCGCGGTGTAAAGTTCAAACATGACCATCGTCAAAGACAAACGCGTGCAGATCGTATGGGTGCTCCTCACCTGCATCCTGCTCAATGCCTTTGTCTGCAGCCTGAACCACGCGACGCACGTGGGGTTCGAGCTGGCCATGGGGCAGGATGCATTCTGCTTCAGTGACGAAACTCCAGCGGGTGCGAAGGCACCTGCTACAGACGTGCATGAACTGGCCGAGCAGGCCTTCGACTGCCCGCTATGCGGTCTGAGCCTGCTGGCCATCGTGGTGCTCTTCGCGCTCGGCTGGCTCGGCCGCCGAACGGCCAAACTGCAGCCACGGCCAGCGCCGCATCTTGGCGGCCCTCGGTACCACTGGCCGGCGCTCAACCCCCGCGCGCCCTGAATTCCCCTGACTGATGCCTTTCACCGCTCCCGCTGCAGCGTGCTGCCTGCGGGGCGGATACGCGTCGGAGCCTCCCGACGGCACGGTCAACACAGGGGATTTCACCATGACCATGATGGAAAGATTCGCCCGCGCCGACAGTCGCGTCAGCTATCGGCTGCCATTTCCGGATTACCCGAGCAATGCCCGCAGCTTCGTTCATCTGGATGCCAAGCTGCTGCCTTACTGGCACGCCTTGTTCGATGTCTGCCCGCGCCTGCTCAAACTGGATCCGCCCGATGGGCTGGGGATCTTCCGCCAGTTCATGACCTGGGCCTATGGCTGCCAGCTCGCCCTCGACTGGACATTCCACCTTAGCGTCTGCCGCTGGTTGCTGGCCTCCGACTATCGCGAGCTGATCGAACCGGAACAGATCGAAACCATGATGATCGCTGCCGCAGCCCGCTGGGTCGCCAGCGACGACAGCCCGGCGATCGGCGTCGTGCTGGGCTGGCAGGGTGGCGGTGAACACGTCTTCGACTGGAAAGCGCGTGTGCGGCTGGGCGGCAGGGCCTTGCCGGCGGAAGAGGAAGAGCTGCCGCCCGCGCCATGGGACTTCGCCTGGAGCCCGCTATCCACCACGGCCGGCAACGGTTTTCGCCGCTGGTTGCGCGTGCCATGAGCGCGACAGGACGCCGCATGGCGGTGGTCCGGCATCATGCCGCCTCATATGGCCACCCGGTGCATCTATGCACTTTTCAAGCGAGGCGGCTGGAAAGAAGCAGCGGCCTCGCGCAGGTGAGGCAGGCTGTCGCAGTTGTGGCGGCAGGGGGGGCGGCAGGACACTTTGCCTGCCCCGAGCCCGAGCACTGCTTCCACGGGTGGGTCCGGGGCACGGCGATTGAGCCTGGACTGCTGCGTTCAGGTTTCGGCCCCCGACCCCAACGGGGGCCTTCAATCGCAGCATGCTGCCTTGGCACGATGCGCCTCGGCAGGCGAGCAAGGAGGTAGGCATGTTCAAGTCATCGCTCAGGCGGGACATCGTGCTGGTGCTGCTGGTCAAGGTCGCGATCCTCATAACCATAAAAAACATCTGGTTCGATGCTCCCAGCATTCCCGAAAACGGTTCGGTGCGTGTCGCCGAACATTTGCTTGATAAACGGGATGCCAATCCCGAGGGAGGGCCGAGATGATCTCGGAAAGCGTTGTAGATCTTTCACGCCTGCAATTCGCCATGACGGCAATGTATCACTTCATCTTCGTGCCGCTGACCCTGGGTCTGGCGTTCCTGCTTGCCATCATGGAGTCGGTCTATGTGATGACCGGCAAGCAGGTCTACAAGGACATGACCAAGTTCTGGGGCAAGCTGTTCGGCATCAACTTCGCCCTCGGCGTCACCACCGGACTGACCATGGAGTTCCAGTTCGGCACCAACTGGGCCTACTACAGCCACTACGTCGGGGACATCTTCGGTGCGCCGTTGGCGATCGAAGGGCTGATGGCCTTCTTCCTCGAGTCGACTTTCATCGGGCTGTTCTTCTTCGGCTGGGATCGCCTGTCCAAGGTGCAGCACCTGGCGGTTACCTGGCTGGTAGCGCTGGGCTCGAATCTCTCGGCGCTGTGGATCCTCATCGCCAACGGCTGGATGCAGAATCCGGTGGGCTCGGAGTTCAACTTCGAGACCATGCGCATGGAGCTGGTGGATTTTGGCGCGCTGCTGTTCAACCCGGTGGCGCAGGTCAAGTTCGTCCACACCGTGTCGGCCGGCTACGTCACCGGGGCGATCTTCGTGCTGGCGATCTCCAGCTACTACCTGCTGAAGAAGCGTGACCTGGGCTTCGCCCGCCGCTCGTTCGCCATTGCCGCAGTGTTCGGCCTGGCGTCGACCATCTCGGTGATCATCCTCGGCGACGAATCCGGCTACGAGATCGGTGATGTGCAGAAGGTCAAGCTGGCGGCCATCGAGGCCGAGTGGGACACCCATCCGGCGCCGGCAGGCTTCACCCTGTTCGGCCTGCCCAATCAGGACGAGATGCGCACCGACTATGAGGTGAAGATCCCTTACGTGCTGGGGCTGATCGCCACCCGTTCGGTGGATGAGGAGGTCAAGGGGATCAAACAACTGGTTGCCGAACACGAGTTGCGCATCCGCAACGGCATGCTCGCCTATGAGCGCCTGCAGATGCTGCGTACCGGCGACAAGTCGCCCGAAGCCATCGCCGCCTTCAACGAGGTCAAGCAGGACCTCGGCTACGGCCTGCTGCTGAAGAAGTACACCGCCAACGTGGTGGATGCCACCGATGCGCAGATCAAGCAGGCGGCGCTCGACACCATTCCCAACGTGTTCAGCCTGTTCTGGACCTTCCGCGCGATGGTTTTCGCGGGCTTCCTGATGCTGGTGCTGTTCGCCCTGGCCAGCTGGGCATCGATCAAGCGCAATGCCGAGAACAAGCCCTGGTTGCTGAAGTTCGCGCTATTCAGCCTGCCGCTGCCCTGGATCGCGGCGCAGACCGGCTGGTACGTCGCCGAGCATGGTCGTCAGCCCTGGTCCATTGCCGAAGTGCTGCCGACCCATCTCTCCACTTCGACCCTTGCGGCTGGCGATATCTGGGGCTCGCTGATCGCCCTGGTCGCGTTCTACAGCCTGCTGCTGGTGATCGAGATGTTCCTGATGATCCGCTTCGCGCGGCTCGGCCCGAGCAGCCTGCATACCGGCCGCTATCACTTCGAGCTGGAGGCTGCGGCCGCCAATCAGGTGCAACGGTTGCGCGAAGCGGTTACCACCCCGGCGCCCGCCAAGGACGCTCCCACCGAACCGACCGCCATGTGAGGTAAACGAGATGTTCGACTACGAGGTTCTCAAGCTGGTCTGGTGGGTGCTGATCGGTGTGCTGCTGATCGGCTTCGCCCTGACCGATGGCTTCGACATGGGCGCCATGGCGCTGATGCCCTTCGTCGGCAAGACCGACAACGAGCGGCGTGTGGCGATCAACACCATCGCCCCGCATTGGGACGGCAATCAGGTGTGGTTCATCACCGCCGGTGGCGCCTTGTTCGCCGCCTGGCCGATGGTCTACGCGGTGGCTTTCTCCGGCCTGTACTGGGCCATGCTGCTGGTGCTGTTCGCGCTGTTCTGCCGGCCGGTGGGCTTCGACTACCGCAGCAAGGTGGAGGACCCGCGCTGGCGCAGTGCCTGGGACTGGGCGCTGTTCGTCGGCGGTGCGGTGCCGGCGCTGGTGTTCGGCGTGGCCTTCGGCAATCTGTTTCTCGGGCTGCCATTCCAGCTCGACGAGCTGATGCGTTCGACCTACCACGGCTCCTTCTTCGCATTGCTCAACCCGTTCGCGCTGCTCTGTGGCGTGGTCAGCCTGAGCATGCTCAGTGCTCACGGCGGTGCCTGGCTGATGCTGCGTACCGATGGTGACCTGGCCGAGCGCTCGCGGCAGGCAACGCGGCTGTGCGTGCTGGTGTTCCTGTTTGGCTTCGTTGCCGCCGGGGCATGGCTGGCGCTGGGAATTCAGGGCTTCAGCCAGCTTTCGGTGACCGATCCGGGGGCAGCGCTCAATCCGTTGCTGGACAAGCAGGTGGCCCAGGACAACGTCGGCTGGCTGGCCAACTACTCGCGCTATCCGATCACTCTGATCGCACCGGCGGCAGGCATCGTCGGCGTATTGCTCGCGCTGCTGGGTTCCAGTCGCAACAGCGGTGGCGTGAGTTTCCTCGGTACCAGCCTGATGATCGTTGGCAGCATCTGCACCGCGGGCTTTGCGCTGTTCCCCTTCGTATTCCCGTCGAGCCTCGACCCGGCTTCCAGCCTCACCCTCTGGGATGCGGTGTCGAGTCACAAGACGCTGGGCATCATGTTTGTCGTGGCCTGCATCTTCGTACCGCTGATCCTCTGCTACACGCTGTGGAGCTACATCCGCATGTGGGGCCGCCTCAACCAGAAGACCATCGAAGCCAACCCTCACGGCCTTTATTGAACGAGCAGGTGGGCGGATGTCGCCCACCGTGCCAAGGAGATCAGACTATGTGGTACTTCACCTGGATTCTCGGCGTATTGCTGGCCTGTAGCTTCGGCATCATCAATGCCCTGTGGCTCGAAGCCACGCAGGACCTGGACGCAGAACCTTGATCGGGATGACGAGCGGGCGGCTGTACGGCGCAGCCGCTCGCACGCTTTCCCTGTTGCTGGCCGGGCCGCTGGCGCTGGTTCTGCTGATTCACCCGGCGGCCATGCTGGACGGGCAGGGCGGTTACAGCCATCCGCAATTGATGTTCGTGATGTGGGGCATCTCTGCAGGCTTCATCCATGGTGTCGGCTTCGTGCCCAGGCACGGCGCCTGGCGCCTGTTGTTCCATCCCTTGCTCGGCTGGCCTCTGATGGGGTTGGGCTATCTGATTCTCTGGCAGGCGCAGCGCTAGCTCGTCGCTTCAATCGACCCGCTTATCGCGATTCCCGAACGAACCGGCGGCCTGGCCTGTGGCCGCTGCGGTTTTCTTCAAGGAGTAATGTCTTGAACGTGTCCATCGAACCAACCCCTTATCAGGAACTGGGCGGTGACGAACCGCTACGGCGCGTGGTCGACCGCTTCTATGATCTGATGCTGTGCGAACCCGATGTAGCCGAAGTGCGCGACATGCATGGCAGCGATACCACGCAGATCCGGGAGCGACTGTTCGATTTCCTTTCCGGGTGGCTGGGTGGTCCCTCTCGTTTCATCGAAAAGCACGGCCACCCGAGGTTGCGTTTTCGCCACCGCTTTTTCCGCATCGGCGTGCTCGAGCGCGACCAATGGATGTTCTGCATGCGCAAGGCGCTGGCCGAAACCCCCATGGACGTTGCTTGCGCGTCCGGCTCGAGCAGGCGATGGCGAACATGGCCGATGCCCTGCGCAACGATTCGCATGATACGTACGGCTGCGGTGCCGGCGGTTGCGCAAGCGCGCCGGAGCACGCCGGGCAGTGCGGAAGCTGATCAGCCCGGATAGTGCTCTCGCGGTCGACGCAACCGGGATCAAGCGGCTGCGTCGGCCGCAGGCGGGCCGCGCAGACGTTTTGTCGCAGGGGATTCGTCACAATTCGTCCGATTGAAATTGATCATCGAAGCGATAGAAGGCATAGTCGCCGGCACTTTGGAATCAATGACACGGCCGTGCCCATGCGCCAACGCTTCGCACCCCTCGTGCCTCTCGCACTTATCGCCCTGCTGACGGCCTGCGCCGGCCAGCCCGTACAGACCGAGCAGCAGATCGAATCGCCTCGGCTGTCGCACAATCATCCTCTTGCAGACTTCGACCTCGCTGCCCTCGAAAAGAGTGAAGAGCAGTCGTTGGCCGAACTGACCGACGAACACGACTACCAGCTGCCGCAGCTGGCCGACAGCATCCTCGAACGCGGCTTCACCCTGGTTGGTACCCCGTATCGCTACGGCGGCAGTTCGGTGAAGAGTGGATTCGACTGCAGCGGCTTCGTCGGTTTCCTGTTCCGCAAGGAGGCCGGCCTCGAGCTGCCGCGTTCCACCCGCGAGCTGATCAACCTCGACGCACCGGTGGTCAAGCGCAGTGAGCTCGAGCCGGGCGACGTGGTGTTCTTCAACAACCGCGGCCGTGGCCGAGTCAGCCACGCCGGTATCTACATCGGCGACGACCAGTTCATCCACGCCTCCAGCAGCCGCAGTGGTGGCGTGCGTGTCGACAGCCTGGACGACAAGTACTGGCGCGCCAGTTACATGGAAGCCAAGCGCGTGCTCGCCCTGGCTTCGGATCTGGTTCCGCACACGGCCCAGCACTGATCCCGCGACCTGCGGGGGTTGCGTCTTCCCGTACATGCCGGCAGAGTGATGGCTCATTTGCCTGGACCGCTCTGCCATGCACTATCCGGCTCGTCTCACGCTCGTTGTTCTGACTGCGCTGCTGACCGCCTGTGCCGGGCAGGCGCCCACGCCGCCACTCGTGCAGACGCCCAAGGCCCATCAGGCCGTACCCGGCGCCGCTGAAGACGTGCTGTTCAGCGCGATTGGCCTGGTCGGTACGCCCTATCGCTGGGGCGGCAACACGCCGGACAGCGGTTTCGACTGCAGTGGCCTGATCGGCTACGTCTACCGCGGCGCAGCCGGCATCCAGCTCCCTCGCACCACTCAAGCCATGAGCAATCTACGCGGCCCGTCGGTACGGCGCGACGCACTGCAGCCCGGCGATCTGGTGTTCTTCGCGACCAGCGGTGGGCGCCGGGTCAGCCACGCAGGCATCTACGTTGGCGAAGACCGCTTCGTTCACGCGCCATCATCCGGCGGCACGGTACGCCTGGACAGTCTTACTGCCGGCTACTGGCAGAAGAGTTATCTGGGTGCCAAGCGCGTGCTCGACAAGGAGCAACTGGCCCGCAACCCCTGAGCCTCATCCGTATAGAACCCCCGTCGTAGACAGCCTGTCTTTAGTCGCATTCATATGCTGAAACATTCTCCGTTTGACATGCGGTGATTCCGCTCGTCTGGCGCTTTGGCTAACATGCGCCTCCCCAATTCCTCCCCGTGCGTCGTTCCGTCGCGCACAGACCCTTTTTCCCACTTCCCATTAGGTGAGATATGCCTGAATTGCTGACGTACGTGCTGATTGCACTGGCGGTGGCGGCGCTGCTTGGCGTCGTGCTCGAAGAAGTAACCCATGTGAACAAGGCCAAGGTGACGCTGTTCTTCGGCACCCTGGCCTGGCTACTCTTGTTCATCTTTGCTCCGGCTGGCGAGGTGCGGGAAACCGTGCTGGAAAGCCTCAACGAGAACATCGCCGAGATCGCCGGATTGTGGATCTTCCTGGTGGCGGCGATGACCTTCGTCGCCTACCTGAACAAGAAGGGCATGATCGAGAACCTGATCTATCTCGTCTTGCCGCAAAGAATCAGTGAGCGCGCGCTGCTGTTCCTCACCGCGACCTTCTGCTTCGTGTTCTCCTCGCTGGCCGACAACATCACCGCGACGCTGGTCTCCATCACCCTGATCCTCTCGCTGCAGCTGGATCGGGCGAAGACCATCAAGTTCGCCACGCTGGTGGTGTTCGCGGTCAACTCCGGTGGCGTCGCGCTTATCACCGGTGACGTCACCACGCTGATGATCTTTCTCGCCGGCAAGGTGGCGATTCTTCAACTACTGGTGCTGGCCGTTCCGGCGTTCATCGCGGTGATGGTACTGGCGGCGATGCTGTCGATCGGTATGCGCGGCGAGGTGGTGGTGCAGGCGCACCGTAAGGACGTGCGCGGCGTGGATGTCGCCATCGCGCTGATCTTCCTCTGCACCATTCTCGGCACCATCATCGGCAACTTCCTGTTCCAGATTCCGCCAGTGCTGACCTTTCTCGCCGGGCTTTCGGTGATGTTCCTGGTGGCGCGCTTCTTCAGCGACGACAATGATTCCGACCCTATCCTCGAGTACGTGCGTCAAGTGGAGTTCGAGACGCTGTTCTTCTTCCTCGGCATCCTTCTGCTGGTGGGCATGCTCAAGGAGGTTCGCGTGCTCGACGGGCTGGTGCACATCTATGACCAGGTGCCGGCGGTGATGGCCAATTACCTGATGGGTGTGATGTCGGCGGCGATCGACAACGTGCCGCTGACCGCCGCGTTGCTCAAGTCCGGGCTGCAGATGGGCGTTGCCGAATGGATGGTGCTGACCTACGCGGTCGGCGTCGGCGGTTCGCTGCTGGTGATCGGTTCGGCCGCCGGTATCGTCGCGATGAGCAAGGTGCCGGGCCTCACCTTCGGCAGCTACCTGCGGCACATGCTCTATCTGTTCATCGCCTTCAACATCGGCTTCGCCGGTGTCTACCTGATCGGCCTGTCGATAGGCTGATCACGGCGCGCGAGCGCGGGTCACCAGCTCAGGTTGAAGTGCGAACCGAGCACGAAGCGGCCATCGAGCAGGTCCCAGCGCTCGACGCAGACCTTCTTCTCCTCGCCCGGGTGCAGCTTGAGCCGGTTGAAGGAGTTCGGCGAGGTGCCACGCAGGCGGGTCGAGAGCGTGGTGCCTGCCTGCACCATCCAGATCTCCCGCGCGAGGCCGCCGTACTGCCTGGACAGCGGCAGCACGTAGGGCAGATGGATGTGCCCGCCCATCACCAAGTCCAGCCCGTGCTCGGCCCAGCGTTGCAGCGCGGGTTCAGCGCCGTGCTGCAGATTGCTCAGATCGCTCGGTACCATCGCGCCGAACGGCTGGTGGGCCACCACGATGCGAATCTTGCGCGGGTCACCCTCGGCCAGCCGCTGCGCCACCCGTTCCACTTGTCGCGCCGTTACCACGCCGTCCTTGTGCCGGCGCGGATGGGTGGTATTGAGCCCGATCACCAGCATGTCGTCGTTCTCGAACACCGGCTCCAGCTCATCACCGAAGTGTCGCCGGTAGTTGCCGTACGGCGTGAATAGTCGGGCGAAGAGGTTGTACAGCGGGATGTCGTGATTGCCCGGAATCACCAGCGTATCGCCGACGCCGTCGGCCTCCAGCCGACGGACGAAGGCCGCGGCACTGGCGAACTGGCCGCGGCGGGCGCGCTGGGTGATGTCGCCGGAGAACACCAGCAGATCGGCTCGATGCTCACTTACATGATCCTCCAGCGCCTGGACCACGGCGGGTTGCTCGGTGCCGAAATGGGTGTCGGAGATCTGCACGATGCTGGTCATGGGCTTGGCTGAGGGTCCTGGCTGTTTGCTGGCATTGTTGCATTCGAATCCTTTCGGCGTCCGCCGTTCCAAGCGGCGAGATGCAAGCGAAGATTGCAGAGGCCGTGCGACAACCTCGTGGTTGCGTGATGCCCGACCTTGGACTAACCTCCGCGTCGCCTCAGGTGCCCCCTGGCCTTGTGCCAGACGGGTGAAACAGGGAAGCCGGTCCATTCTCACGAAGATTCCGGCGCTGCCCCCGCAACGGTAGGCGAGTCGAGAAACCGCAACAGCCACTGTGCTCAACGCATGGGAAGGCGCGGTTTCGGGATGCCGCAATGCATACGCTCGCAAGCCCGGAGACCGGCCTGTCGCATTTCACTGACAGTGCGGCGGGCGCTGGGCGGGTGCATATCCCTCGCGGTATTCCCTTCCTTTTGCGGTTCCTCCGTCTGTCTTCGTCGACTTTCAGTCGTGCGGGTGGGCACGACGGAGACCTGTACCTTGACTTGCAAGCCCCGTTTCAAGCCAGCGGCCTATGTGCTGCTCGGCAGTTTTCCCCTTTCCATTGGCCAGCTGGCCGCAGCCCCGCTGGATCTCCAGCAACAGGTGGTGACCGCCACCCGCACCGCGCAGACGGCTCAGCAGAGCCTGGCCGCGGTGACCGTGATCGACCGCGAGCGAATCGAACGCAGCCAGGCCAATTCGCTGCCCGAGCTGCTCAAACAGGTGCCTGGCGTTTCGCTGGCCAACAACGGCGGGCCCGGCAAGTCCACCTCGCTGTTCATGCGCGGCACCGAATCCGATCACGTGCTGGTGATGATCGACGGCATCAAGATCGGCTCGGTCTCGGGCGGCGGCGCGGCCCTGCAGGATCTGCCGCTGGAGCTGATCGAGCGCATCGAGGTGGTCCGCGGTCCGCGCTCCAGCCTGTACGGCTCGGAGGCCATCGGCGGGGTGATCCAGATCTTCACCCGCAAGGGCCAGGGGCCGGGCGTCAAGCCGTTCTTCTCGGCCGGCTACGGCACCCATGACACCTACACGGGCAGCGCCGGCGTTTCCGGTGGTGACGGTCGTGGCTGGTACAGCCTGGGCGTCAGTGGCTCGGACACCGACGGCATCAACGTCAAGTCGGCGGACACCAGCGGCTACGAACGTGATGCCGATGGCTATCGCAACCTGTCCGCGACGCTGAGCGCCGGCTACCGCTTCGACAACGGCCTGGAGCTGGACGCCAACCTGCTGCAGGCCAAATCCCATAACGACTACGACAGCGTAAACCGCGCCCGCACGTCCGGTTTCGGCGCCAATGCCGATGGTGAGTCGAGGGTCTTCGGCACCCGTGCGCGCTTCAGTCCGCTGGAGCCCTGGCTGGTGACGCTGCAGGCCGGGCGCAGCGAAGACAAATCCGATGCCTATCAGGACGGGCAGTTCTATTCACGCTTCGACAGCCGTCGCGACACGCTCAGCTGGCAGAACGATATCCAGCTGGCCGCCGGGCATACGCTGATCCTGGGTGCCGACCACCAGCGCGACGAGGTTAACGGCACCACGCTGTATGCCGAGGACTCTCGGGACAACGACGGCTATTTCGCTCAGTACCTGGGTGAGGTCGGCCGCCATGACTGGCAGCTGTCGCTGCGTCGTGACGACAACGAGCAGTTTGGCCAGCACGACACCGGCAACATCGGCTACGGCTATGCGCTGACCGACTGGTTGCGCGGCACCATCAGCTATGGCACGGCATTCAAGGCGCCGACCTTCAACGAGCTGTATTTCCCCGACTACGGCAATCCCGAGCTGGACGCGGAAACCTCCGAGAGCCTCGAAGTCGGCCTTGCCGGGCAGCATGGCTGGGGCCGCTGGGCGGTGAATGCCTATCGCACCGTGGTCGATGACCTCATCGCCTATGACGCCAGCATTTCCGCGCCGGCCAACGTGCAGGAAGCGCGTATCCGCGGGGTCGAGCTGGTGCTCGGCAGCCAATTGCTCGGTTGGGACTGGAACGCCAACTACAGCCTGCTGGAGCCGGAGAACCGCTCCGCCGGCGCCAACCGCGGCAACGAGCTGGCGCGCCGGGCCAAGCAGCTGTTCAACCTCGATGTCGACCGTCGGTTCGGCGCCTTTAGCGTCGGCGCCAGCCTGCATGCCGAAGGGCAGCGCTACGACGACCTGGCCAACGCCCGCGAGCTGTCCGGCTACGCCACCCTCGACCTGCGCGGCGAATACCGCATCACCCCGGAGTGGCGTCTGCAGGCGCGCGTCGCCAACCTGCTGGACGCCGACTACGAGACCGCCGAGGGCTACAACCAGCCCGGCCAGGCGGCTTACCTGACCGTGCGCTACCAGGCGCTGTAAGACCGCGGCGCGGGCATGTCGCCCGCGCCCACAGAAGGAGACTGCAATGATCAAGCTTGCCCCGAGATACCAGCTGCTGGTCGGCCTCGCGCTTGCCGCGCTACTGGCCATGACCCGCGGACAGCACTTCGCCAGCGTCAACCTGCCGAGCGCGTCCTGGGCGGTGTTCTTCCTCGCCGGCGTCCTGGTGCGGCCGAAGTGGGTGTTTCCGGCACTGTTTCTCGAGGCGTCGCTGTTGGATTTCGCCGCCATCCAGTGGGCCGGTGTCAGCGACTGGTGCATGTCGCCGGCGTACTGGATGCTGGTGCCGGCATACGGTTCGCTGTGGTTGGGCGGTCGACTCTACGCCCGTCTGCATCGTGACCATTTCAGCAGCCTGGCGACCCTGGCGCTGTGCGTGATGGCCAGCGCCTTCGTCTGCTACCTGTTCTCCGGCGGCGGCTTCCTCTATTTCTCCGGGCGCTACCCCGAGCCGAGCCTGATGCTGCTGGTCGACCGAATCGCCACCTACTACCCGCGTTACCTGTCATCCCTGGCGCTGTACGTTGGCGTTGCGGCGCTGTTGTTCATCGGCCTGCGCGCCTGGAGCGCCCAGCGCGGCGAGGCGCGGGCATGAGCGAGTCGAGCGAACGCGACGAACGCGACAAGGCGCGCATGCAGCGCAAGAAGGCGCTGATGGACGAGAAGATCGCCGAGGCGCAGGACGAGTACGGCCTGCTGCTGGTGCATACCGGCAACGGCAAGGGCAAGAGCAGCTCGGCCTTCGGCATGCTGGCGCGTGCGCTGGGCCATGGCATGAAGGTCGGCGTGGTGCAGTTCATCAAGGGCGCGGCCAGCACCGGCGAGGAGGCGTTCTTTCGGCGCTTTCCGAACGAGGTGCGCTACCACGTCATGGGCGAGGGTTTTACCTGGGAGACGCAGGATCGCCAGCGCGACATCGCCAAGGCCCGCGATGCCTGGGCGGTGGCGGCCGAGTTGCTGTCCGCTCCCGAGATCGGCCTGGTGGTGCTGGACGAACTGAACATCGCCCTTAAGTACGGCTACCTGGAGCTCGCGCCAGTGCTTGCCGACATCGAATCACGGCCGCTGCTGCAGCACGTGGTGGTCACCGGCCGCGGCGCGCCCGCCGGACTGATCGAGGCGGCGGACACCGTCACCGAAATGGGCCTGATCAAGCACGCGTTCAAGGCGGGCGTGAAGGCTCAAAAAGGCGTCGAATTTTGATGCCTGCGCTCAAGACATTCACGGACCGTTGCGTAGGGTGGGTGGCGTCTGTTTCATCCGCCCTCGGCGTGGTCGGTGGATGGGTGAAGCGTCATCCACCCTGTGATGCTGATGAGAGACCGCAATGACCAGTAGAAACTGCCCGGCGCTGTTGATCGCCGCGCCGGCCTCCGGCCAGGGCAAGACCACCGTCACTGCGGCTCTGGCGCGGTTGCATGCGCGGCAGGGCAAGCGCGTGCGGGTGTTCAAGTGCGGACCGGACTTTCTCGACCCGATGATCCTCGCGCGTGCCAGTGGCAAGCCGGTCTATCAGCTCGACCTGTGGATGGTCGGCGAGGAGGAGTCACGACGCCTGCTCTGGGAAGCGGCGGGCGAGGCCGACCTGATCCTGATCGAAGGTGTGATGGGCCTGTTCGATGGCGCGCCCTCGGCAGCCGATCTGGCGCGGCGCTTCGGCGTGCCGGTGCTGGCGGTCATCGATGGCTCGGCCATGGCGCAGACCTTCGGCGCCATGGCGCACGGGCTGAGCAGCTTCCAGCCGGACCTGCCGTTCGACGGCGTGCTGGCCAATCGGGTCGGAAGCGCCCGGCATGGCGAGATTCTGCGCGACAGCCTGTCGGAGTCGATCCGCTGGTACGGCGCCTTGCCGCGCAGTGTCGAGGTGGAACTGCCAAGCCGGCACCTGGGGCTGGTGCAGGCCGAGGAGCTGGCTGATCTGGACGCCCGTCTGGATGCCGCCGCCGATGCTCTGGCACTCAGTGCGGACACCGAGTTGCCTGCCCCGGTCACTTTCGCCGCGCCGGCCAGTGTGCCGCTCGAACCGCTGCTGGCGGGGGTTCGCATCGGCGTTGCACGCGATGCGGCCTTTGCCTTTCTCTACCAGGCCAATCTCGACCTGCTGCAGGCGTTGGGTGCCGAGTTGCTGTTTTTCTCGCCGCTGCGCTTTGCCCGCTTGCCGGCGGTGGACAGTCTCTATCTACCGGGCGGTTATCCCGAGCTGCACCTGCGCGGCCTGTCGCGCAACCGCGCCATGGCCGAGGCGATCCGTGCGCATCATGAAGCGGGCAAGCCGATCCTCGCCGAGTGCGGCGGCATGCTCTACTTGCTCGACGGGCTGACCGATCGCGGCGACGAGCGCGCGCAGATGCTCGGCCTGCTGCCCGGCGAGGCGCGCATGCACAAGCGTCTGACGGCATTGGCGCTGCAGGAAGTGGAGCTGCCGGAAGGGCGGCTGCGCGGGCACACCTTCCATCATTCGACGCTGGAGTCGCCACTCGAGCCGCTGGCTCGCGGCGAGTGCCCGAACTACAAGCGCACCGCCGAAGCGGTCTACCGCCGGGGCCGGCTGACGGCGTCCTACATCCACCTGTACCTGCCGTCCGATCCGGCAGCTGCCGCGGCGCTGTTCCGGCCATGAGCACGCATGCCTTCAGCCCGCAGGAGCGTGCGGCGGTCTATCGCGCCATCGGCGAGCGCCGCGACATGCGCCATTTCGCCGGCGGCGAGGTGGCACCGGAGCTGCTGTCGAGCTTGCTCAGCGCGGCGCACCAGGCACCCAGCGTTGGCCTGATGCAGCCGTGGCGCTTTATCCGCATCACCCGCGCCGAGTTGCGCACGGCCATCGCCGCTCTGGTCGGCGAGGAACGCCGGCGCACCGCCCAGGCGCTCGGCGAGCGTTCCGCCGAGTTCATGCGGCTCAAGGTCGAGGGCATCGAGGATTGTGCCGAGCTGCTGGTTGCCGCGTTGATGGATGGCCGCGAGCAACATATCTTCGGCCGCCGCACGCTGCCGGAGATGGACCTCGCGTCGCTGGCCTGCGCGATCCAGAATCTCTGGCTCGCGGCGCGGGCGGAAGGTCTGGGGATGGGCTGGGTGTCACTGTTCGATCCCGCCGCGCTGGCTGCCTTGCTCGGCATGCCGGACGGTGCCAAGCCGGTGGCGATCCTCTGCCTCGGGCCGGTGCAGGAGTTCTACCCGGCACCGATGCTGGCACTGGAGGGCTGGACCACGCCGCGACCGCTGCACGAACTGGTTTTCGAAAATGCCTGGGAGGTGAAATGAGCAAGGGGCCGCAGCGCATCGTCTGCCTGTCCACCGAGACCTGCGAAACGCTCTACCTGCTGGGCGAGCAGGCGCGCATCGTCGGCATCTCCGGCTTCACCGTGCGCCCGCCGCAGGCGCGCAAGGAGAAGCCCAAGGTCAGCGGCTTCACCAGCGTCAAGCATGAGCAGATTCTCGCCTTGGAGCCGGACCTTGTGCTCGGCTACAGCGACCTGCAGGGCGACATGCTCGCCGAGCTGGCGCGCGAAGGGCTGGAAGTGCATCTGTTCAACCAGCGCGATGTCGCCGGCATTCTGCGCATGATCGAGACCCTCGGGGCGCTGGTGCATGCCGGCGAGCGTGCGCGGGCGCTGATCGCCGAGCTGCAGGCCGGGCTGGATGCCATCCGCGCCAGCGCCGCCAGCTTGCCGCGCCGGCCGCGGGTGTATTTCGAGGAATGGAACGAGCCGCTGATCTCGGGCATCGCCTGGGTCAGCGAGCTGATCGAACTGGCCGGTGGCGAGGACTGCTTCGCCGAGCTGGCGTCGTTCAAGCGCGCCAAGCAACGCATCATCGAGGACCCGCAGGAAGTGGTGCGCCGCGCGCCGGAGCTGATCGTCGGTTCCTGGTGCGGGCGCCGCTTCCGGCCGGAGCAGGTTGCCGCCCGGCCAGGCTGGCAGGCGATTCCGGCGGTGCGCACGGGCCAGCTGCACGAGATCAAGTCGCCGGACATCCTCAACCCCGGCCCGGCGGTGCTGACTGACGGCGTACGCCAACTGCATGCGCTGATCAGTGCCTGCGCGCAGAGGGCCGAGTGAGTCTGTTCCTCACCGTCAGCGCGGCGCTGCTGCTGGATGCGTTGCTCGGGGAGCCGAAGCGGGCGCATCCACTGGTGGCCTTCGGGCGCCTGGCCGATCGCCTGGAACAGCATTTCAACGGGACTGTGGCGCGCGGCTGGCGCAGCCATGGGGTGACCGCCTGGTGCCTGGCGGTGCTGCCGCTGACCGTGCTGGCCTGGCTGCTCAGCCTGTTGCCGGGCATCGGCTGGCTGGTGGAGATCGTGCTGCTCTATCTGGCCCTGGGCCTGCGCAGCCTGGGCGAGCATGCGCTGCCGGTGGCGCAGGCGCTGTGGCGGCATGACCTGCCCGAGGCACGCCGCCGCGTCGGCTGTATCGTCAGCCGCGACACTACGCAACTGGACGAGGAGGGTGTAGCCCGCGCGGCCACCGAGTCGGTGCTGGAGAACGGCAGCGACGCAGTATTCGCCGCGCTGTTCTGGTTCATCGTCGCGGGCGCGCCAGGTGTGGTGCTGTATCGCCTGAGCAATACGCTGGACGCCATGTGGGGCTATCGCAACGCGCGCTTCGAGCGCTTCGGCTGGGCCGCGGCGCGCATCGACGACGTGCTCAATTACGTGCCGGCACGGCTGGTCGCGCTGACCTACGCGCTGCTCGGGCGCACCCGCCGCGCGCTGCGTTGCTGGCGCACCCAGGCGCCCTTGTGGGACAGCCCCAACGCCGGTCCGGTCATGGCCTCAGGCGCCGGAGCGCTGGGTGTGGTGTTAGGTGGCTCCGCCATCTATCACGGTGAAGTCCATGCGCGGCCCGAGCTAGGGCGGGGCCAGGCGCCACAGGCGCGGCATATCGAACATGCGCTGGACCTGGTCTGGGCTGGCGTCGGTGTCTGGCTGCTGGCCCTGCTGTTCGGTGGCTGGCTCTATGCTTGAGCACGGTGGACGTCTGCGCACAGCCGCACAGCGCTACGGCATTCCGCTCTCGGATTGGCTCGACCTTTCCACCGGTATCGCGCCCTATCATCCGCCGTTGCCGAGCATCTCCAGCTGCGCCTGGACACGTCTGCCAGAGCCTGACGATGGCCTGGAAGCGGCGGCGCGGCAGTACTACGGCGCGCGTGCGGTGTTGCCGGTGGCCGGTTCGCAGAGTGCCATTCAGGCCTTGCCGCGTCTGCGCGGGCTGGCGCGGGTCGGCATCGTTTCGCCCTGTTACGCCGAGCACGCCGAGGCCTGGCGCCGCCTCGGCCATCGGGTCGTCGAACTCTGCGAGGCCAGCGTGCCGCGTGCGCTGGATCAGCTCGACGTGCTGGTGGTGGTCAACCCGAACAATCCCACCGGCCAGATGATCGCGCCGCAGCGTCTGCTGGAATGGCGCAGCGAGCTGGCGGCCTACGGCGGCTGGCTGGTGGTGGACGAGGCGTTCATGGACTGCACGCCGGAGCACAGCCTGGCCGCGCACAGCCACCTGCCGGGGCTGGTCGTGCTGCGCTCGTTCGGCAAGTTCTTTGGCCTGGCCGGTGCGCGACTGGGCTTCGTGCTGGCTCATGCCGGCCTGTTGTGTTCCCTCGCCAGGCTGCTCGGACCCTGGACAGTGAATGGCCCGACACGGCAGCTCGCGGCCGAGCTGCTGACCGATCAGCCCGCGCAACAGCGCCAGCGCGAATGCTTGCACTGCGACGGCCAACGTCTGGTCGATCTGTTGCGTCGCCACGGGCTGGTCCCGCTAGGTGGCTGCGCGCTGTTCCAATGGTGGGTCGGCGCCGACGCCACGCTCTTGCATGACTTTCTCGCCCGTCGGGGCATTCTCACCCGTCTTTTCGCGCAGCCTTCCAGCGTTCGCTTCGGCCTGCCGACCGATGTCGGCTGGGCTCGTCTGGATCAGGCGCTGCAATCGTTCAGGGAGCAATATCCATGACCACGCTGATGGTGCAGGGCACCACCTCGGATGCCGGCAAGAGCACGCTGGTGACCGCGCTGTGCCGCTGGCTGGCGCGCCAGGGTATCGCGGTGGTGCCGTTCAAGCCGCAGAACATGGCGCTCAACAGCGCGGTGACTGCAGATGGCGGCGAAATCGGCAGGGCTCAGGCCGTACAGGCGCAGGCGGCGAACCTTACGCCGCACACCGACATGAACCCGGTGCTCCTGAAGCCCAACAGCGACATCGGTGCCCAGGTGATCATCCACGGCCGCGCGGTGACCAGCATGGATGCCGCCGCCTACCACGACTACAAGCGCGTGGCGATGCAGGCGGTGCTCGACTCGCACCGGCGGCTGTCAGCGGCGTATCGCGTGGTGATGGTCGAGGGCGCCGGTTCGCCCGCGGAGATCAACCTGCGCGCCGGCGATATCGCCAACATGGGCTTCGCCGAGGCGGTGGATTGTCCGGTGATCCTGATCGCCGATATCGACAAGGGTGGGGTGTTCGCCCATCTGGTCGGCACCCTGGCGTTGCTCTCGGCAAGCGAGCAGGCGCGGGTGCAGGGCTTCGTCATCAACCGCTTCCGCGGCGATATCGCGCTGTTGCAGCCCGGCCTCGACTGGCTGGAACAGCGCACCGGCAAGCCGGTGCTGGGCGTGCTGCCGTATCTGATGAATTTCCATCTGGAAGCCGAGGACGCCATCGACGTGCGCCAGGCCGGCAAGGCCGGCGAGACGCTGAAGGTGGTGGTGCCGGTGCTGCCGCGCATCAGCAACCACACCGATTTCGACCCGCTGCGCCTGCACCCGCAGGTCGACCTGCAGTTCGTCGGTGCCGGCCAAGCGATCCCGGCTGCCGATCTGATCATCCTGCCCGGCTCGAAAAGCGTACGCGCCGACCTCACCTGGCTGCGCGCCAACGGCTGGGACGTGGCGATCCAGAAGCACCTGCGCTATGGCGGCAAGCTGCTGGGCATCTGTGGCGGCCTGCAGATGCTCGGCAGGTGCATTGCCGATCCGCTCGGGCTGGAAGGCGCAGCGGGCGAAAGCGCCGGGCTTGGTCTGCTGGGCTTCGCCACCGTACTCGAAGCCGACAAGCAGCTGCGTAACGTGCAGGGCCGGTTGCTGACGGAAGGCGTGCCAGTCAGTGGCTACGAGATCCATGCCGGCGTCAGCCGCGGCCCGGCCCTCGAGCGGCCAGCGGTGCAGCTGGACGACGGGCGCGGCGACGGCGCCATCAGCGACGACGGCCAGATTCTCGGCACCTATCTGCATGGCCTGTTCGAAGGCCCCGAAGCCTGTGCCGCGCTGCTGCGCTGGGCTGGCCTCGAGGCGGTGCAAATCGTCGATTACCACGGGTTGCGCGAGCGCGATATCGAGCGCCTCGCTGACCTGGTCGAGACACATCTGGATACCGCGCGGTTACGCGCGCTCTGCGGGCTGGAAGATTGAGCATGCTGGAACTGATTCTTGGCGGCGCCCGCTCGGGCAAGAGCCGCTTTGCCGAACGTCTGGCTGCCGAAAGCGGCCTGGCGGTCACCTATATCGCCACCAGCCAGGCGCTGGACGGCGAGATGACCGAGCGTATCGCCCATCACCGTGAGCGGCGCCCGGCGCATTGGGCACTGGTCGAAGAACCCCTGCAACTCGCACGGGTGCTGTGCGAGCAGGCTGCCGCGGAGCGCTGCCTGCTGATCGACTGCCTGACCCTCTGGCTGACCAACCTGCTGATGCTGGACGACCCGGCGCGTCTCGCCGAGGAACGCGATGCCCTGCTCGAATGCCTAGACGGGTTGCCGGGGCGAGTCCTGCTGGTCAGCAACGAGACGGGCCTCGGGGTGGTGCCGCTGGGTGAGCTGACCCGCCGCTATGTGGACGAGGCCGGCTGGCTGCACCAGGCCGTGGCGGAACGGGCGCAGCGGGTGACCTTCATGATCGCCGGGCTGCCCATGACGTTGAAGGACGCACATTGAAGGAAGCGCATTGATGCACGATTGGTGGAACGAGCCTTGCCGCATGCTGGATGAATCCGTGCGCGCACAGGCATTGGCGCGCCAGGACCAGCTGACCAAGCCACGTGGTGCGCTCGGCCAGCTCGAAGCCCTGGCGGTGTCGCTGGCCGCCATGCAGGGCAGCGAGCGGCCGCAGGTCGAGTGCCTGCATGTCAGCGTGTTCGCCGGCGATCACGGTGTGGTGGAGGAGGGTGTTTCGGCCTATCCGCAGTCAGTGACCGGGCAGATGCTGCGCAATTTTGTCGGCGGCGGTGCGGCGCTTAGCGTGTTGTCGAAGCGGCTCGGCGCGCCGCTGGAGGTGATCGACCTGGGTACCGTGGAGCCACTGCAACTGGAAGGCGTACGCCATTTGCGGCTTGGCCCCGGTACGGCGAACCTGGCTCGCGAAGCGGCGATGAGTGACGAGCAGTTACGCCTGGCCCTGGCGGCCGGCCGCGACAGTGCGCAGCGCGCCGCGCACGGTTCAGCCGAGCTATTCATCGGCGGCGAAATGGGCATCGGCAATACCACCAGCGCCAGTGCCTTGGCTGCCGTGCTGCTGCCGCGCTCGCCGTTGACCCTGGTCGGGCCGGGCACCGGCCTCGATCTGGCTGGCGTTCGCCACAAGATTCAGGTGATCCAGAACGCGGTTCGGTTGCACGCCGAGCATTGCGTCGCGCCGCTGGAAGCACTGCGCCGACTGGGTGGTTTCGAGATCGCGGCGCTGGCGGGTGCCTATCTGCGCTGCGCGCAGCTGGGTATTGCGGTGCTGGTCGACGGCTTTATCTGCAGCGCTGCCGCGCTCTGTGCGGTGCGGCTGAACCCGGCGTCGCGGCCTTGGTTGATCTTCGCCCATCGTTCTGCCGAGCCCGGTCATCTGGCGGTGCTGGAAGCACTTGGCGCCGTGCCGCTGCTCGATCTCGGCTTGCGCCTGGGGGAGGGCAGTGGTGCGGCGCTGGCGGTGCCCCTGTTGCAGCAAGCCTGCGCGCTGCACAACGACATGGCGACGTTCGCTGAAGCTGCAGTGTCGGACCGAACTGCATGATCACGCGCATCGATCTGCTGCGCCATGGCGAGACCGAGCAGGGCGGCGGCTTTCGCGGCAGCCTCGACGATGCGCTGACTGAGCGTGGCTGGCAGCAGATGCGCGATGCGGTTGCTGGCGCCGGCCCGTGGGACGCGCTGGTCAGCTCGCCGCTGCAGCGCTGCGCCACCTTTGCCCGGGAGCTGGCCGCGCAGCACGGCTTGCCGCTGCAGCTGGAGCCGGACCTGCGCGAGCTGCATTTCGGCGACTGGGAAGGCCGTAGCGCCGCCGATCTGATGCAGCACAGTGCCGAGGTGCTCGGCCTGTTCTGGGCCGATCCCTACGGATTTACGCCGCCTGGCGGTGAGCCGCTGGTGCAGTTCGAGGCGCGCGTGCTGAATGCTATCGACAGCCTTCGGCAGCGCTTTGCCGGCCAGCAACTGTTGGTCATCTGTCATGCCGGCGTCATGCGCCTGCTGCTGGCGCGCGCGCGGGGCTTGCCAAGGGAGCGGCTGCTGGAGGTGGTAGTGGCCCACGGTGAGTTGCTGCCGCTCGAAGCTTGTCCGGTGGGCGAGCCGGCCGCCGTCGAGGAATAGGACCTGCCGATGCTGCCGCTATTGATCGCCCTGCAATTTCTCACCAGCCTGCCGATCCGCTTGCCGGCCATGCCGGAGCCGGAGCAGCAGGGGCGTTCGTTGCTGTATTACCCGCTGGTCGGTCTGTTGCTCGGCGCGTTGCTCTGTCTGGCCGCATTTGTGCTGGATGGGGCGCCAGCGTTGTTGCAGGCGGCTTTGCTCCTCACCCTCTGGGTCGCGCTGACCGGCGCCTTGCACCTCGACGGGCTGGCCGACAGCGCCGACGCCTGGTTGGGTGGCTTCGGCGACCGCGAGCGCACGCTGCAAATCATGAAGGACCCACGCAGCGGCCCGGTCGCCGTGGTGGTTCTGGTGCTTTTGCTGTTGCTTAAATTCAGCGCGCTGTTGGCGTTGCTCCAGGCGCAACAGTACTCCGCACTGCTGCTGGCGCCGGTGCTGGGGCGGGCCGCGCTGCCAGCGCTGTTTCTCTGCACGCCCTATGTGCGGCCCAACGGCCTTGGTCATGCGCTGGCAGCGAATCTGCCGCACGGCGGGGCGCGTGGCGTACTGGCGCTGGTCGCGGTGGGGTGTTTGCTGTTCGGCAGCAGCGGGCTGATCGCCCTGTCGTTGGCTGCGCTGACTTTCCTGCTGGCGCGTCGCGCCATGCTGCGCCGCCTCGGTGGCACCACTGGCGATACCGCCGGCGCGCTGCTGGAATTAGTGGAATGTGCGGTGCTGGTAGGGCTGGCGCTGCAGCTCTAGCGACCGGCCACCGGTCGACGGTCGAGCACGGGCGCATGCTGTGCCATCAGTTCGATGACCCAATCGATGAACACGCGCAGCTTGGCGCTGACATGTCGATTAGGCGGGAATGCCAGGTACAGCGGCATTTCATCGAGCCGCCAGTCTTCCAGCAGTGGCAACAGCTCGCCGTTGGCCAGGTGCGTTCCGACCATGTACTCCGGTAGCCAGATGATGCCCAGCCCGGCCAGCCCCGCGGCCAGACAGGCATTGCCGTCGTCCACGGCAAGCGCATAGCGACCGTGCACCTGAACCTGCTCGTCCTGTCGCTGCATGACGTACGCCGTCGGTTTGCCGGTGCGCGCCCAGAGAAAGCCGACAACGCGGTGGTGGCTGTTTTCCAGCTCGCTCGGATGTGTCGGCACGCCGGCGCGTTCGAGGTAGCCAGGGGCCGCGTAGACGCCCAGGCGCAGGTCGCCGACGTGGCGGGCGATCAGTGACTGGTCGGTGATTTCCCCACCGCGTACGACGCAGTCCACGTTTTCCCCGATCAGGTCCACCCGCCGGTCGCTGACACCCATGTCCAGCTGGATGTCCGGATACTTCGCATAAAAGGCCGGCAATGCCGGAATCAGGATCATCCGCGCCAATGGGCTGGGGACGTCCACGCGCAAGCGGCCTCGCGGTACTGCGGCGGCGGCGGACAGGCTGGTTTCGGCGTCGTCCAGATCCGCCAGCAGCCGCAGGGCGCGCTCGTAATAGGCGGCACCGTCGGCGGTCACGTTGACCCGGCGCGTGGTGCGGTTGAGCAGCCTGACGCGAAGGCGCGCCTCGAGTTGCTGGACCTGCTGGGTGACGCTGGTCTTGCTGATGCGCAGGGTCTCGGCGGCCTTGGTGAAGCTGCCGGTCTCCACCACGCGAACGAAGGCCTGCATCGCATCGAAACGGTCCATCTGAACTCCCGCGGATTGTTTGGATTATGCAAATAGTGTTGAGCGACCCGGCGCGTTTATCCAGCGCCTTGCGACTTCTACAGTGAGTCCTTCATTCAACGGGTCGCTCCGACCCTTGCTGGAGGTTGCACATGACACCGCGTGACGTTGTTTTTCCGCCTGGGCGCCAGGCGCTCTACGAGCGTAATCGTTATTCCCCGGCCATCCGTGCCAATGGCTTGCTGTTCGTCTCCGGCCAGGTCGGCAGCCGCGAGGACGGCTCACCCGAACCGGAGCTGGAGGCGCAGATCCGGCGCGCCTTCGATAACCTGAACGCGATTCTCGGAGCGGCAGGCTGCACTTTCGACGACGTCATCGACGTCACCGTGTTCATGGTCGATCCGCAGGCGATCTTCGAGCGGGTCTGGAAGGTCGTGCCCGAATACTGGGGCGCCGCGCCGCATCCGACGCTGACCGCGGTCGGGGTTACCTGGCTTTATGGCTTCCAGTTCGAGATCAAGGTGATCGCCAAGCTGCCGGAGCCGACCGAGACTTGATCCGCCTCAGCCCAGCAGCGCCACCGTCTTGATCTGCGCCCACAGCTGCTGGCCCGGGGTGATCGCCAACTGATCCGCGGAACGCCGGGTGATCCGCGCCAGCAGCGGCGTGCCGCCGGCATCGAGGCGGACCAGCACGTGCGCCGGTGTATCGGCCGCGACCATGGCCTCGACCCGCGCCGGCAGGAGATTGGTGATGCTGCTGCCTTCGGCGCGCTGCAGCGCCAGGCTCACGTCGCGGGCATGCACACGAAAGCGCAGACGCTGGCCCAGGGCTTCCGGGCGCTGCGAGACCAGCACTTCTCCGCCGGGGAAGGTCAGCCGGGTGAGGTGGTAGTGGGCGTCGTGGCTGGCGATCTCGCCTTCCACCACGACGCCGGCGTCCTCGCTGAAGGCGGTCGGCAGGTCAAGTCGCGCCAGGGTTTCGCGCAGTTCGCCCTGGGCGATGGCCCGTCCCTGTTCCAGCAGCACCACGTGATCGGCCAACCGCGCCACTTCGTCCGGCGAGTGGCTGACGTAGAGCACAGGGATATCCAGCTCGTCATGCAGGCGTTCCAGGTAGGGCAGGATCTCGCTCTTGCGCTTGAGGTCGAGCGCAGCCAGCGGTTCGTCCATCAGCAGCAGGCGCGGGCTGGTCAGCAGCGCGCGGGCGATGCCGACACGCTGGCGCTCGCCGCCGGAAAGACGATCCGGCATGCGCTCCAGCAGATGGTCGATGCCCAGCAGTTCCACCGCTTGCTCCAGCACTACACGGCGCTGCGCTGCCGCCACTCGGCGCATGCCGAATTCCAGATTACGTCGCACCGACAGGTGGGCGAACAGGTTGGCGTCTTGGAACACATATCCGATGGCGCGACGGTGCGGTGGCACGAACAGGTTTTGCGCGTTGTTCTGCCAGTGTTCGCCGTTGACGCTCAGCTCGCCGCGGCCAGAGCGTTCCAGCCCGGCGACGCAGCGCAACAGGGTGGTCTTGCCGGAGCCTGAATGGCCGAACAGCGCGGTGACACCACGGCCGGGCAGCTGCAGGTCGACGTCGAGGCTGAAATCGGGGTAATCCAGGCGAAAGCGCGCGCGGATGGCATTGTCATTGCTGAGCTCACTCATCCGCGCCACCCCTGTCTGAAGCGGCTGCCGTAAAGCATCAGC
>Ga0310345_10001170_pt1 | contig 30813 bp, 32 predicted proteins | sample HC15DNA20500_MG_FD_204667 | JGI IMG/M metagenome (GOLD analysis project Ga0310345, IMG submission 204667) | Marine microbial communities from station ALOHA, North Pacific Subtropical Gyre - HC15-DNA-20-500_MG | ecosystem: Environmental > Aquatic > Marine > Oceanic | place: Pacific Ocean: North... | reverse complement strand
TAATAATGTTTTTCCAGTTCCTGGAGGTCCATAAAGTAAGATTCCTTTTGGCAATGTTTTTCCTAATTTCTCAAAAATTGTTTTTATTCCTCTTTCTGATAATTCTCTAAATTTTAATGGATATTCAACTGACTGCTTTAGTTCTTCTTTTACTCGTGTTAATCCACCTATGTCATTCCATTGAACATTTGGAATTTCAATGAATACTTCTCGCATTGCAGATGGTGTTACTTCTTTCATTGCTTTTTGGAAATCTTCTTTAAGTATTCGTATTTCTTTTATTTCTTCATTCGTAAGTTTTTCTTGTCCTAATTGTATATTTGGTAATGTTCTGTTAATTGTTTTCATGGCTGCTTCTTTACATAGTCCTTCTAAATCAGCACCTACAAAACCATGGGTCAGTGTTGAAATTTCTTGAACTAATTCTTCTCTGATAGTAGTATCTATATCACAACCACAATTTGGTTCGCCATCATGCATTGTACATAAAGGCATTCCTCGTATGTGTATTCTTAATATTTCTTCTCTGCCAATTTTATCTGGTACTTTGATTTCAATTTCTCGATCAAATCTTCCAGGTCGACGTAATGCAGGATCTATTGCATTAGGTCTATTTGTTGCAGCAATTACTATTACTTTTCCTCTTCCTTCTAATCCATCCATTAATGATAATAATTGACTAACAACTCGCCTTTCTACTTCTCCAGTAACTTCCTCTCTTTTTGGTGCAATTGAATCAATTTCATCAATAAATATTATTGATGGCGACTTTTCTTTTCCATCTTTAAAAACCTCTCTGAGTCTTGCTTCTGATTCTCCATAAAATTTACTCATAATTTCTGGACCGCTAATACTCATAAAATGTGCGTCACTTTCTTTTGCAACTGCTTTAGCTAATAATGTTTTTCCAGTTCCTGGAGGTCCGTATAAAAGTATTCCTTTTGGAGCTTCAACTCCTAATTTTTCAAATATTTCTGGATGTCTTAATGGTAATTCAATCATTTCTCTAACTTTTACAATTTCTGATCTTAGTCCTCCAATATCTTCATAATTTATTTGAGGAACTTTAGTTATTGTTTCTCCTTTTTCAGCAATTTCAAATAAAGTTCTTTGTGTAATTAGAACAGCATCAGGGGCTGAAGAAGTACCACTCGTACTTATTCCTCTAACTCTGAAAGTTAATCTTCCTCCAAAATATGGAATCATGATACTGTCCCCTTCAGTTACTGGAACACTTTCTAAAGCATCTGCTAGATATCTTTCGTCAATTGGAGGTATGGCATCTTCTGGTTCAACAACTACTTTTTCTGCAGGTGGTGCTTTGATTTTTCTTATTGTTACTGTATCGCTTATTGCCATTCCTGCATTATTTCGTATTAATCCATCTATTCGTATTACTTCTCTTCCTTCATCTGAAGGATATAATGGCAAACATTTTGCAACTGTTGTTCGTTTACCTTTGATTTCAATTATATCACCAGTAGAAGCATCGAGTATGTCCATTGCCTCATAATCAATTCTAGCTACTCCTCTTCCTACATCTCGTGTATAGGCCTCTAAAACTTTTAATGTAACATTTTCTTCACTCAATTTTTTTCACCGCTATAACTAATATAATATTTACAATATTTAATACTAGTTACTCACTAAAAGTGAGTAAGTTTCATAATATAAAAATCCTTATTTGAAGATAAATTAATACATATAACAGTTATGGATCTTCCTGTTTTATCTGATACTCATAGAATAGCAGCTCTTGATAAAGATAATTGTTTTTCTAAAAAATGTAACCTCGAATGTATTAATTTTTGTCCTGTTAATAAAAGTGGAAGTGAATGCATTATACTTGATTCTGATAAGAAAGCACTAATTAGTGAATCTTTATGTAACGGCTGTGGAATATGTGTAAATAAATGTCCTTTCGATGCTATTACTATTGTCAATCTAGCTCATGAATTAGTTTATGATAAAATTCATCAATATGACGTTAATTCATTTCGTTTATATCGTTTACCAATACCTGTTCCAGGAAAAATTATTGGATTAGTTGGAAAAAACGGTGTTGGTAAAACTACTGCACTAAATATATTATCTGGAACATTAAAACCAAATTTAGGAAATTATAATACCGAAACATCTTGGGATGAAGTACTTGATCATTTTCATGGAACAGAAATGAAATCTTATTTTAAAAAAATTATTGATAAAAAACTTAGAATCTCTATTAAACCTCAAGCCGTATATAAATTAAAAGATTATTGGAAATCTGATAGTCTGTCTTTAATTAAAAATATGTCTGGCAATTCGTATTCTGATGATATTATTAATGATCTAAATCTTAATGATTGTCTTAATAAATCTGTTAATGATTTGAGTGGCGGTGAATTACAAAGATTGTCAATTGCAGCTGCTGCTGTAAAAGATGCAGATGTATATTTTTTCGATGAACCTTCTTCTTATAATGATGTATTTCAACGATTAGCTGTATCAAAAACTATACAAAAACTTGCCAATAAGGGAAAAAGTGTTATTCTGATTGAACATGATATAACTTTTCTTGATTATTTGAGTGATTTCATTCATATTCTGTATGGAGATGCCGGTGCTTATGGAATTGTCTCGTCAGCACATCCTTCTAGAACTGGAATAAATAATTTAATAGATGGTTATTTGCCAAATGAAAATATAAGATTTCGTGATACAAAAATAACTTTTAATGCTTATTCTCCAAATGAATCTCTTGAAGAATTACCAGCTATTGTAAATTATGATGATTTTTCAAAAACATATGATCAGTTTACTCTTAAAGTTTCAGCAGGGGAGATTAAACAAGGACAAGTTTTAGGAGTAATTGGAGGTAATGCACTTGGCAAAACTACATTTATGAAAATACTTTCTAATGTTGAGAAATCTGACGAAAATAATATTGAAACTGATGTGAAAATATCCTATAAACCTCAATATTTGAATGCAGATTATGATGGCACTGTTAAAGATTTATTGTATTTACAAAATAATAAAATCGACGATCAAGTTATTCAAAATGAAATACTTCGTCCTTTATCCATTAATAAAATTTTTGAAAAAAATATGAAGACTTTAAGTGGAGGTGAATTACAAAAAGTAGCAATTACATTGTGTTTGATGAATAATGCAGATATTTATGCGTTAGACGAACCTTCTGCATTTATTGATGTTGATGATAGAATTGTTCTTGCTCGTGCTATTCAAAAATTTGTTAAAACTAATAATAAATCTGCGATTATTATAGACCATGACATTCAATTGATTGACATTCTTAGTGATTCTTTATTATTATTTACAGGTCAAAATGGAGTAAAAGGCTATGCATCAGCTCCTACAAATAAATTATTATCAATGAATGAATTCTTAAAAAGTCTTGAAATTACTTATCGTCGAGATATAGAATCTGGACGACCTAGAGTTAATAAATCTAACAGTCGTTTAGATAAAGAACAAAAAAGTAATAATCAATATTATTATCTAACAAAACTTGAATAATTATATTTTTGATTAATTATATGAAAATAAAAAATTTAACAAATAATGTAAAAGAATATCTTTCTGGTTTAGATATTATTGGAGAAATTGCAATAATTAAGATAAAAGAAATTTATATTCCACATAAGAATCAGATTGGTAATCTTGTAATTGATAACTTTCATAATATTAAATCTGTATTTTTACAAGAAAGTTCTGTTGAAGGAGAATATAGACTTAAAAAATTATCATATTTGTCTGGAATTAATAATTCTGTAACTTTATATCGAGAATCTGGATGTAATTTTCTTCTTGATGTAACTAAAGTATATTTTTCTCCTAGATTATCTAGCGAAAGATTACGAATTGCTAAATTAGTAAATTCTGATGAAAAAATACTTAATATGTTTGCAGGTGTAAGTCCTTTTTCAATTATTATTTCTAAATATAATAAAAATTGTCAAATTGTTGATATTGAGCTTAATCCTTCTGCTTGTATTTTTGCTAAGGAAAATTATTCATTAAATAAAATTAATAATATTGTGTCCATTTGTGGTGATTCAAAATCTATTATAAGAGAAAAATTTAACAACACATTTGATCGTATTCTTATGCCATTACCTGAAAATTCTATTGATTTTCTGGAAGATGCAATTTTCGCTATAAATAAAAATGGTGGATGGATTCATCTTTATTCTCATATTAATTGTAATTCAGATAATGTCTTAGAATATGCTTCTTCTATATTTGATAGTAAAATTTCTACTTATGGGGAAATAAAATTCTTACGTATTGTTAAGCATATAGGGCCTGGTTGGTATCAGATTGTTTTTGATATTAAAATAAATAAAAAATAGATTAATTAATGATATTTTCTTGTATTTTCTTACACATTAACAATGCATTTTCTCCATCTTTATAATAATTATTTAATATGACGGATGAATCAAATCCTAAATTTTTGTATAATTCTATTGCTGCATCATTATTTGTTCTAACTTCAAGATATGCTTCAGAACATTTTCTTGATTGCATCCCCCTTATTGCTTCTTCTAACAAACATTTTCCAATGCCCTTCCTTCTATGATTATCTAATACTGCAAATGATACAATGTGGCCTTTTTTAGCAAATCTCATCTTTTTTACTGTAGAAAATCCATGTTCAGTTCTACACATTATGTATCCAATAATTTTATTATTTAATTCTGCTACTAAAAATGTTTCAGGAGAATCAATTAATAACTCAATAAAAAAACTATGTGAATAATGTTCAGGTAGTGTTTTAAGATTGATTGAAATAATTTCTGAAATATCCTTTGGTACTGCAAAACGTATGTTTATCTCGCCAATTTTCCTAGAAAGCATGTGTTGCAAATAATATAATTATTTTATTATTATTATTAAGTTTAACATAATTACAAATTATTCTGATTTTAACATAATATTGTTTCCTTGTAATATTACTGATATAAATGAAGATTTTCCTTTCCGTCTAATTATTGATTGTAATGCTTCATTTGCTTTATTATATGATCTAAATTTTAATCTATTTTCTAAATAATAATTTGGTAATGTTGATACAATGCTGATTGAAAAATTATTTATAATATTTTGTAAGTATATTATATTTTCTAATCCATTGACATATTCATTGTTTTGTAAAATATTTTTAATATTTATTTGATTTAAAAGATATTTTTTTAATGCTTGTGAACCAATACCGTCTGAGCATTCTGCTAATAATGTGATATTTCCTTTATCATTGATCGCAGTATAATTATTCCATATACCATTAAGTGAATTTGTTAAATTTCTTCTGACATCATCACAACTGATTATACATGCGTCAAATTTCTTTTGTATTGGTTTAATATTATTCATTAAATAATTTATTGAATTATTATGTGCTTGATTTAATGTTCCAATTTCACAATTATTTATTCCATTATTATCTTCAATTATTTCAATTGATAATACATTGCTATATTTTTCATATTCATCTTCAATCATTGTACTTTTTTTTACCTTTTTTCCTGGTTCTGGTAAAAATATTTCTTCAGAATAAAATGCATCTTTAATTAAATTTTCATTTGATACTTGCGCTAATGTAATTGGACCTCCTGTAAATCCAAATAATGGTTCAAATTTTGATTGAGAAATAAATATTATATTTTCATTTTTTATAAATTCATTTAATTCATTTTTTTGGAATTTATTTATTTGTTTAATTACAATATTTTTTTTTGAATTTTTAATAATATTATTATTAATTTTTATATTATTTGTGTTTTTAATTATTTTTATTTCATTAATTTTATTATTGTTTTCAAATATTGATAGTAGTTTATTTACTATTGATATAGATCCTGGTGAATTACATTCATCTAATATTGTAATATTGTTTTTCATTGTTGTTAATTTTTCATAATTATTTAATTGTTCTACATCATACTTTGAATAATTATTTTCATATATCCCTGCTAAATTTTCAGATTTAATATCTATTGATACTTCTACTTCTCCATATGGAATCCAAACTTCTGGCAACTATATTTTTATGTTTATATTAATTATAAATATTCGATTTCATAACCCTTAAACACTGTAAAATATAACTGATAATGGGTGTTCTATATTTTGTTAACTCAAAATGAAAAAACTAATCTTATTGAGACCCTTTATTCTTGTAAATCATTTAATTTTGAAAAACATACTCTTAGTAGTGGTAAAATTAGCCCTTATTATATAGATCTTCGATTATTGCAAAGTGATATTCAATCATATAAATTTATAATTGACATATATCTCAAGTTGATTAATTTTGTTGGTGTTGATTCTTTTGATTATGTTTGTGGAGTTGCTTCTTCTGGTCTTGTCTTTTCGGCTCCTATTTCTTTAAAAATTGATAAACCACATATTTATGTTCGTAAATCACAAAAAAAATATGGTCGTCAAAAAAATCTTGAAGGGTCTATTTCTAATAATTCAAGAATTTTATTAATTGATGATGTTTTTACTTCTGGCTCTTCTTTATTAGAATCTATTGATATTATTTATGATTCTGGTGGTATTATTTCTAATGCAATTGTTTTGATTGATAGATTAGAAACTCATCATTCAATATTTTCTAAATCTAATGTGAATTTAATTAGTGCATTGTCTATTTTCGATATTGCAAATATTCTTAATTCTAGATCTCTTATTAGTTTAGAACAAAAAAATTTAATGTTAAATGAAATAAAAGTTTAGATCTTTTTATTTCTTTTCTTGACCTCATTAGTTAATAGTACTATAATTATTATTGTAATTATGTAGTAATTTGTTGGTGGTGTAATCCACATTGATAATTTTCCTATGTATGGTACGATTATTATTACTGTTCCAATATAATTATTTTCTTTTACTTTCCATCCATCAACATATGGATTGTTATCTCCTTTTGTTTTAATAATAGTTTCTGATCGTTCAGTATTTATTTCTTGAACTCTATGAACAATTACTCTATCTTGATCTGTTGGTAATGTAAAAACAATTATATCTCCAATTATTAAATTATTAAAATAATTTTTTCCACTTACTATAATAATATCTCCAACTTCTAACACTGGTATCATACTTCCACTACTTACAACAAAAACCGGTGAATCTGTTTCTAATATTGTTGTTATTCCAATCCATAAACCTGATATTATTAATATGAAAGCAAGTAGTCCTTTTATTTGATTAAAATTATTATTTTGCATAATATTCATCTATTTAGTGTTAAATTATATTATGAAATTTATTACCAAAGAGCATTAGATTTTTCATGATCTGTTTTTGATAGTTCTATTCTTTTTGAATTTTTACCCATCCATCTGACTGAAATTAGATTCATGATTTCTAAATGTAATAGTATCTTGTTAACATCTTTTTTACTAACTTCAACTCCAGAATCATTTAATGATTTTAATAATTCTACATCTGTTGTATGGTTTGTTTCACTGATTTTATCATAAATTACATTTTTTAATGGTAAGACCATGTAAATTCACTATTATTTTTGATATTTAAGACTATATGGTGTCTTTTTTTGATTTTATTAGATTTTCATTCCTTAATAATTCCAATATTATGTTATAATTAGTTATATAATCATTAATTATTGGTTCTATTTTATTATTAATTATTGATTTTCTATTCGACTTCTGAGAGTTAAATTGATCTAATATATCATTAATCTCTTTTCGAATTATATTTTGTTTTTCAATATAATTTAATATATCCATATCTGTAATTTCAACATTTGGATATTCATTATTGGTGTCTTTTTCAACGATAGATAATTTTTCAACAATTCTTGATAATTCTGAAAAATTAGCTGCATGGGAAAATTCTTTAATAATTGATATTATGCTCTTATCAATTTCATGCAGAATCAATAAATTTCCCATATGTAATTAATAATTTACTATTAAAAATACATTATTATAATTGAAAATTCATTAAATTATGCATATTCAACTTCAACCTAAAGGTTGATTTTATTTTACATAACTTGACTTAAGTCAAATTTATTAATGGTATTTCATGGGAATTATGGGATTACTCAAAAGCAATTCTAACAACGAACCAGGTCCAGGAAATGGAAGCGAACTAAATTTCTACGATGTCAAAGGAAGACAGAAATTCAATTCAACTAAATACAGTATCGTTGTAAAAAGTGGACGCAGATTTGCAGTTGCAAAAGCTCCATCTGGAATTGACGCATATAGAATATTAGGTAAAGCATAGATTAATAATTAATTAATTGCTTGACTACCAGGTTATGGCTTTATGCCATAACTTATATTTTTTTTTAAATTCTTTCTAATTTTTCAATACCTAATAAATCCAATAATAATTCTAATGACATTTTAAATGAATGAACCAGACATAATCGTGAATTTTTTATATCGATATTATTTTCATGCAATACTGAACTTTTTTCATAAAATGAATTAAATTGATTGCAAAATGCATATGTAAATTTAGCAATACGCATTGGAGACATATTCAAAACCGCATCTTCAATTATTAGGTCAATTTTAGACATTGAATAAATCAAATCAATTTCATGTTGTAATTTTAAGAATTTAGACACATTTTTGTTTAATTTAGGTGTAGTTTTTGCTTTTTCTAAAATTCTTGACGCTCTTGCATATGTATATAATAAATATGGTCCAGTTTCTCCATCTAAACGTAATGAATTATTTAAATCAAAAATAATCATTTTATCAAGATCATTTTTTAATAATTCATATCTAAATGCTGAAATTGCAATTTTTTCTGATGTGCTATTTATCCAATCATTAGTTTCATTAGAATTTCTTAATTTTGTTTCTTCAAAAACTCTTGTTTTAATTTTATCTAATGCATTGTCTACATTTATGTAATTTCCTTTTCTTCCTGACATTTGAATATTTTTTTTATCATTAATTTCTAATCCAAGCATTATTGCTGTATCTCTACTTAATGAAACAACTTCATAACTTAGATGTTCATAAAATGTATTCTTATTATCATTTAATTTATTCAATATTTCTTTAATTATTTTCTGTAATCTATTTTGTCTTGCATCAATTATTGTAATTGCTTTAGAATTATTATTTAATAAAATATTATTTTTAGTTTTTTCTTGAGTAGTTGATAATATATTGTTTTCATTATCCAATTTTATATAATTGAATATTTCATCTAATATTCCAATCTTCCATGCAGCTAGAACTATGTCTTTTGCTATGTATGTAGACGTTCCATCACTTCTAATGATAACTTTATCCGTTTCATTTTTAAATGAAGTTTTTATTATCCATGCTCCTTTTAATTTTCCCTTTTTTTCATATTCTATTATTTTATTTTCTTTCATTTTTTCAAATATTTTATTCCATCCATCTGAAAAAATAATATCCGATTCAAATACTAGTACATCATATTTTGCTTTTAGTCTTTTTGCTGTTTTTAATTGCCCTTCTAATATTTTACGTGTAATTTTTTTCGCATATTCTCGTATTTCTGATTTTTTTTCTAATTCTTTTAATATGAATTTTCTTTTTTCAATTAATTCACTATTGGTTTCATATAATTGGTTTATTTTTATGTATATTTCATCTCCAGCATATTCATCAAATTTTATTTTTTCTTCTGGTTTTTCATTAAATCCTCCATATTTTAGTCCTACAATTATATCTGCAACCTGTAATCCTGAATCATCAACGTAATTCATTATGGTAATATTATGTCCAGTGTATTCCATCATTCTTCCTAGCGTATCTCCTATGAATAAATTTCTTGCATGTCCGATATGTAGTGCTTTATTTGGATTTACACTTGTATGTTCTATGATTATTTTTTCTCCTTTTCCAATATTTAGTGATTCTTTTATGTTTTTGTTATTTTTACTCAATACTTCGTAAAATAAGTTATTATGATCAATTTTAAAATTTAAATATCCTGGTTTTGAAATACTTACATTTATTGCGTTACTAAATTTAATATTTTTTCCAATATTATTTGCTATATCAGTTGGATTTTTTTTAATTATTCTTGATAATATGAATGGTATGTTAGTATAGAGTTGTCCAAATTCAGGATTTGCAATTTCTTTAATTTGATATTCTATTTTTGGATATTTATTATCATTTAGAACTCTATCAATTTCATCTTTGATTATGGTTTTGTATTTTCTTAATATCAATTTTCTACATCATCTATATTCTTTTTAAGAAATTTATCTGCTACGTGTTTAAAAGCTTCTATTGCTCCTTTTGCCCTATTATTTTTTGTTATAAAGTCTACTTTTTCTTTTACATTGCTTTCTGCATGATTCATTGTAATTGAATATCCACATATATCAAATAATGGTATGTCTGTATTGCTATCTCCTATTGCAATGCAGTCATCTAAATTAATATTATATTTATTAGTAATATAATTGAATCCTTTTGCTTTATTAATTCCTTTTTCTGTAATATGATAAGAGTATTTACTATCCGTTAAATCAACATTAATGTTTTCATTGTTTATTATATTTATTGCATCATTCAAATCAAATGTTCGTTTTAATACTACTTCTGTTAATCTTGGAATTGTTATTAATTCTTCGATATTTATTTTTTTAGATATTAATTCAAATGCTTTTAGAGGGTTTTTTTTATTGGCCAATTTTATAATATTTGATGGAGAATTTTCTATTACAACTCCCCCATTTTCACCTACAACTATTGTTTTCAATCCACTATGCTTTGCTAAAAAATACATTTCATAGGCTGTTCTTCCACTTACCATAAATACATCTATTCCCATTCTTTGGATCATTGTGGCGCACCATAATGCATCTAAGTTAATTATATGATTCTCATCAGTTAATGTGCCGTCAAAATCTAATGCAATGTATTTCATATAATGGATTTTATCTATCTCTGATTCTTAAACTTGTTTTTTTATATTGAAAAACTATGTATATCTTATTTGTTAATATTAAATTATTTATGTTTAAAAATCGAAATCATGCTGGTATTGAATTAGCTAAGAAATTTTTAGATAATTATTCAAATCCACTTATTTATGCAATTCCTCGAGGAGGTATAGAAATTGGGTTCCATATAGCTAAAAAATATAATTGCTCATTACGAATAATTAATTCAAAAAAATTAGGTGCTCCAAATAATCCTGAATTGGCAATTGGAGCTGTTTCTCAAAATGGAATAGTTTGGCTTGATCATAATTTAATTGATTCACTTAATATATCTAAATTATATATTAAAAATGAAATTCAGAACCAATTATTAGAATTATCTTCTCGTAATGATATTTATAAAAAATTTAGTTTTGATGAAAATATATCAAATCATGATGTTATAGTTGTCGATGATGGTATTGCAACAGGTTATACTATGAAATCTTCAGTATTTCTGTTAAAAAAATATAATCCTAAAAATATTATTATTGCAACTCCAATTATTGCATATGATACAAAAATTGAATTTGATAAATTGGTAGATGATATTATTTCATTAGATGTTTCATCTACTATGTTATCAATTGGAAGTTTTTACGAAGATTTTTCTCAATTGACTCATGAATATGTTATTACGTTATTAGAAAAATCTCTTAAAAATTAATTAACGTAATTTTCATTATTACCTCTTCAAATCTTACTTCTTTTGGGTCTATGTGGTTGTTGTATATTCCTTTGGTAATATAACATGTTTTACTCATATCGTTTGAACATGCCACTGTGTCTATTACTTGATGGCCTATTGCCAGTTCGGAATCAAATATTCTTTTTCCATTGAATATAATCATATCTCCTTTGTTTATTTCAGAGGGATCTAGACATTTTGATTTTATTCCTATTGTGATTGTATCTTTGTAGATTACTGGTCGCATTGATCCTGTTCCATTGAACCTGGACCAGATCATACAATCTTTTACGTCTTTAAATGGAATAATTAATGATTGTATTGAAACCATACAGTTCCCTAAACAACTTCCTCCTCCTGGATCATTATACCTGTAGCCAAAATTATTTCTTGGAGATAATTCCTTGTGTTCTTCCCAAATTTTCCATATATTGTTAATTTCATTCAAATCTTCATCTTTTTGACTGATTTTTGTTTCTAATTCAATTATGTCGATTTTATTGTTTGATATTTCGTCGTTAAGAACGATTATTTCTCTTTCCATTTCAGATATCTTATTTTTGTCAATTTCCTTTTCTTTTTCTATATTTGAAATCATTGAATTTTGATCTTCTAATTGATTTTTTAATTCATTTAATTGAGGATTGGTGGTCGCATAGCTTAATCCTATGCCTATTATACTTCCAATTAGTAAAAATACCAATAATAGCGGTGAAAGTTTTTCCATATTATTGTTGAGCATGCATTATAGTAAAATACTCTCATTCAATTCGTAATTAATTGTAAATAAATGTAAATTCTGTAAACTAGTGAATTTTGATGTATCTTCTTGGTTATTTGCAGTAAATTTTGCTATTTTATGTGATTCTGGAGCAATATACTTGGATTTGGTGGAAGACGAGTTGTTTTTATTGTTCTTTGGGTTGTTCTGGATTATATTCTTTGTATCCTTTCTCTATGATTTGCTGAACAACTTGAAAATATAATTGTGTGACATATTGCATATCTGGCATGAAATAATTAATTGCTTGATTCAGATACGGAACTGCTCTTTTTGAACAGTTTATCTTGAATTTCATAGGCAGGAGGTTGTCCTGTTCATAGCTTATACTGTCAATCAAGTGATGTGGGGCTTCATCTTTAGTGTATTCTATAATCTTAAAGAACCAACCATCAAGCACATCTGTATCGAAACCAGTCGTTGATTCTTCAATAATTGAGGTTAGGTGCTGTAACGATTTGTCATTTATATCCATATTGTATATAAGACGAATCTAATCTTAATGTTCTGAGGTAATTATTTATTCACCCTTGGCTTTAACTTCCTTAATGCAAGCAGTGAATCTTGAGGAAGAACTAAATCTAAAGGAAATAGAGAAAATTACTAGGCAATATTGGGAAGATGTAGAAATCAAGAAATATATCGCGGAAAAGTACTCTAACAACGAAACAGTAGCTTTTGTTGAAGGTCCTCCTACTCTTAATGGCAAACCACATATAGGTCATATCCGTGGCAGGATAATCAAAGATATATGGTATCGATTTAATGTTCTCAATGATCGTAATGTAATATTTCGTGGTGGCTGGGATACTCAGGGACTTCCTGTTGAATTACAAGCAGAAAAAGAATTAGGACTGACAGGTAGTAAAGCAGAAAATCTTAAAAAAATTGGCGAAGAAACTCTTATCCAATCGTGTAAGGATCTTGTACTGAATAATTATGAAACATGGAAAGAATCTGACAAACTTCTTGGACTATCACTTGATCATGATAAAGCGTATTGGACATACAAAGACGATTACATTGAAAGAGAATGGAAATATCTTGAAAAAGCTTGGACAAATGGTGTGCTGGAGGAATTAGAATCAGTAGTTCCATATTGCCCTAGTTGTCAAACATCTCTTAGTCATGCCGAAGTATCACAAGGATATGAAACTGTTGAGGATCCATCATTATATTATAAAGTAAAATTAGTTGACGAAGATGTATACATTGTTCTCTGGACAACTATGCCTTTTACCGTAGTTACAGATATGCTGACTGGTGTAAAACCTGAATCAATTTATTCCTATGTGAAGATTGAAAATGAAATATGGATAATTGCCAACGAACGACTAGATGATTTGTTGGACGTATTTCATATTGACAATTATGAAATATTGAAAGAAGTAAAAGGAGACTCATTAGAAGGTAAAAAATATATTCATCCACTTGCTGAAAAATATATTCCCGAATTACACAAACTTTCTGATCAACATGGTGTTCATACTATAGTATCTGAAGATTTTGTCGACTTGACAACTGGAACCGGATTAGTTCATATTTCCCCTGCAAATGGTGAAATTGACTTTGAAATAGGAAAGAAAAGAAAACTTCCATTATATAATCCAATTAATGATCAAGCATGTTTTAATGAAAAATCTGGTGAATTCAATGGACTGTTTGTACGGGATGCAAACGAATTAGTATTTGATTTATTGAAAAAAGAAAAATCATTAGTAAAATTAGGTCGACTTAAACATGAATATCCTTTATGTTGGAGATCTGGCCATCGATTATTGTGGGTTGCTCGACGTGCATATTTTTATCGAGTTGATAAGTTGGGTGATAAAGCTATTGAGGCTGCAGAATCTGTAGAATATTTTTTTGTTCAAAACCGAAATAGATTTATTGAAATTATTAAAGAAAAGAGGCCTTGGTGTATATCTAGAGAAAGAGTCTGGGGGACTCCACTTCCAATTTGGAAATGCAATTCATGTTCACATAAAATTGGTCTGTTTTCAAGAAAAGCGATTATTGATAATGCAATAGAACTTCCAGATGGAGAGAATTTTGAATTACATAAACCTTGGATGGATAGAATATTGATTAATTGTCCAAAGTGCAATAATATATGTCATAGAGAATTATTTGTTCTTGATACTTGGCATAATAGTGGAGCTGCTCCTTATGCTTCTCTATCTGACAGAGAGTATGATGAATTTATTCCTGCAACATTTCTTACAGAAGGAATTGATCAAACTCGTGGCTGGGCTTATACTCTTTTAATTGAAAATGTCATTATGCAAAACTCTAGTATATCTCCTTATAAGGGGTTTTTATTTCAAGGTCACATTCTTGACGAAAAAGGAAATAAAATGAGTAAAAGATTAGGAAATATTGTTGAAGGTTATAAAACACTTAATGAAAATTCCGTAGATCTTTTAAGATTTTATCTTATGAGGAAAGCAGATCCTACCAAAAGCCTTAACTTTAGTTTTGAAGAGATGAATGCAAGACCGTATCAAGTAATTAGTACATTATTTAATCTTCATAAATATCTCAAACAAAATGGTGATTATGATAATTTTGATAAAGAAAAACATACTCTGGACTGGGCGATTAACCAAAAACTATTATCTTCTCCAGATTATTGGATATTGTCTAAATTACAAAATTTAATATGTAATATTACTGATATGTTTATAGACGCTAATTTTGATGTTGTGACAAAATTAATTGACGATTTTACAATTGAAAGTTTTAGTCAAATCTATTTACCTATGGTTAGAAATGAAATTTGGAATGACGATGAATCACAATTGAATAGGCGTTTATCTATCTATTCAATAATATATCATATTCTTTACAATCTTAACATATTATTACATCCAATATCTCCATTTATTACTGAATATCTATTTCATTCGATGTTTGGAAATAAGCCAATTCTTGAGCAAAAATGGCCTCAAAGTAATGATAATTTACTTAATACTAATCTAGAAGGTGAATTCAAATCATTACAAATTATAATTTCACAAAGCAATTCTGCTAGAATGAAAGGTAAATTAAAACGTAGATGGCCATTGAAATCTGCATTAGTTTATTCAGACGATCAATCATCATCTAATTTAATAACTCATAAAGAATTATTACAAACATTTTGTAATGTTCGTGAAGTACTTTTTTTGGAAGATATTGAGCAATTACCTGTAAAATTATCAATTTCTCCAAATTATGAAATATTAGGTAAAAAATTAAAAGTAGATATTAATGAATTTCGAATTATTATAAAAAAACAAAATGCATTGAATTTGTTCAAACATTTTATTAATCATGAATCATTTGACCTTAAAATTAATAATAATAATTATAATATATTGAAAAGTGAAATAAAATTCCAATTTGATGCAAATGATGATTATGTTTTATCTGCAAAAGCAGGATTCATTGTAATTCTTCCAAAAAATCGTGATTCCGATTTATTTATTGAAGGATATATTCGCGATTTAGCAAGGAGAATACAATCAGAACGTAAAGCATTAGGTCTCAATCCTTCTGAAATTTTAAATAATACATTGATTTATGGTATTGATTCTGATACTAAGAAATTGTTAATATCTAAATTATCTGAATTAAAATATTTAATTCGAACTAAAAATGTTGAAATTGTTGATAATGTTTCATCTGAACATAATTGGTCAGAAATTAATATAGATGGTAACTCATTAAAAATTGCTATTGAACACTCTTAATTCCAAGAATTTTTTTTAGTAACATTTTAATTTTTATTGACTTTAGTGATATGATTTTTACTATAAAGTTAAAATCTTGTTCATTAAATGTTTTTATTTGCCGTAATATTGCAATGTAGATAATTATTCCTACTGGAATCAAAATAAATAATAATAAAATGTTTGAAATATAATTATAAAATCCTTGGTATAAGCTAAATAAAATTACAGACATTATTATTGAACCTAATAATGAATTAATAATTGCTTGTTTATCATATTCCATATCTCCTAATTTGAATGATTTGTAACTAATTAGGATGGCTGTGATTAATACCATTGATGCTCTTCCTATTGCTAGTGATGATACATTTGTGTTTCCTGTATAGGTTTGTGATGCTAATATTATGAAAATAAATACAAATAATCCTACAATATTTGAAAACATTATCCATCTGGTTTTTCTTTTTACAAATAATTGACTATTGTATATTGAAGAAAATGTTGTTAATCCAATTGCAATAGAGATTATTGCTGCAGGAATGGCACTTGCGGTATATTGTTCTCCAAAAATTAATGTCAAGGGTATTGAAAGTGAAGCGATCATAAATGCTGCAGGCATTCCAATAAAAGAAATATATCTAGTATATAATTTTGATAAATTTCTGAATTCTTTGATTTTATTTAATGAGTTTAGTGCAGCTAAATTAGGAGTTATAGCTGTTGCAAGTGCATTTGGTGCATATGCTCCAATCGTTGACGCAGCAATTGCAATAGTATAAATCCCTAATTCTGGAAGACCTAAATTAATTAAAGCAAAAATTCTATCAATTTGTGTAACACTGAAAATAATTAATGATGATATTAATATTGGAAATGAATAATCAATTATTTCATTAATATCAATTGGTTGTTTCTTGCCTTTTAATTTATTATAACATAATGGTAATGAAATAATTGAAAATACTAAATCTCCTATAAAATAACCAAATAATACTCCTGTTATTCCAAATCCTAATATGGCAAAAACCGCGGCGAGTGTATATCTAATAATTATTGATACGACTTGTATTAATCCTGCTTTATAACTATCTCCAATTGCTACCATTCCTCCAAATAAAAATTGATTTAATGAAAAGAAAAATATTTGAATTAATGCAATAAATATTATTGGATTTGTTATTGCGCCATTAAAAAAACTTTGATTAATTATTTGAATATTAATAAAAATTATAATAAGTATGGATATTGAAATTATTATTGTTAAAAATAATGAATATTTAAAGATTGTATTGGCTTTTCCTTTATTTCCAGATGCAATAAAATCTGGTATGAATTTTGTTATTACATGTGGTAATGGTAATGGTGACATAATTGGTATTGGTAGACAAAATGTAGCTAATGTTGCAATTAGATACATTAAAATTTGAAATCCAAAAATTATTCCAATATTGGTAATAGATAGAGTATTTGTAAGAACAACAAAATGTCCAGTTATTACAAATAATGCAATTAAATTAGACAAATATAATGACGCAGCACCTTTTGCTGTATTTTTATGCATCATTACCTTGCGTCCTTTTCAATAAATTTATAGATTTTACCATCAAATGATAATATATAGACCTCACCATTTTCATCTTGTCCTAGTGATGGTATTTGAAATGGTCCTTTTAGTAATCTTTCTTTTGTGTATTGTTCATCTAATGTATCTATTGCCCAAATATGTCCACTACAGAAATCTGTAAATATATATTTATTTTTCAAGCTATCAATTTTTCCATGATATACATAACCGCCAGTTACAGAACATCCTTCATTGTGTGAATATTCGACAATTGGCATCATGAGATTTTCTTTATTACAAACTTCATTATTGAAACAATTATTTCCTTCCATTATATTCCATCCATAGTTTCCACCTTTCTCAATTATGTTTATTTCTTCAAAATTATCCTGTCCAACATCTCCAACAAATAATTTTCCAGTTTTTATATCAAAACTCATTCGCCAAGGGTTTCTTAGACCATATGCCCATATTTCATCTTTAAAATTATCATTATCAATAAATGGATTGTCATTAGGAATTTGATAAAGACTATTTTCAGAAGATTTACTAACATCTATTCTTAATATTGAACCTAATAATGTATTTCCATTTTGCCCATTCAAAAATGGATCTCCTCCTGATCCTCCATCACCTAATGCAATATACAAATACCCATCTGGTCCAAAATCTATACTTCCACCATTATGATTTGAATATGGTTGTTCAATTTGTAGTATTTTTAATTCAGTATTGAATCTTGTTTCAACATTATTTATGCTCTCGAATCTCGAAATTATAGAAGTGCCATCAAAATCTGTATAATATATGTAGAAATATCCATTATTAACATAATTCGGATCAAAAGTAAACCCAAGAAGTCCTCTTTCTCCAGGTAATCCTTGATCAATTTTGTCTCGTATATCTATAAATAGTGATATATTGTTTGAATCTTTTTCAATGGAAAATATAATCCCTTCTCTTGTCGCAACAAAAATTCTTCCTGATTCATCATTTGCTGTTGTTAAATAAATCATATTGCCAACTTCAATATTTGGAAATGCAATCTCTAATTCTATATTTACATCATTGATTTCAATTGAATCATTCGGTAGATTATTTTCATCATCTATAACATCAAAAAATTTACAGGCAACAGGAGTAATTGAACAGGCAAGATAATCAACTGGAATATTTAAAACTAAAAATATTGATAATATAATTATACTTGCAAATATTATTGTTTTTTTTGTAGTCATTAATTCAAATATCTCCGTAAGTTTTCTGATTTATGCGCCAATTCTAACCAATCAATATTATTTGTTGATCTAATATTATTATCTATTATGTTATTTATTTCATCAACAATATTATCTACACTCTGATTTGAAACATTTATTTCATGTGTATTATTATCTCCATATCTCATAATACTTTCATAACAAATGGTTCCAATTAATTCAGATACAATATTATCCTTAATTTTTGATTCTTCATAATTTCTTAATTTATACCTATCTATCAATATATTGGGCTCACATCTCAATACAAATATTTTCCATAATGACTCTTTTTTAATTAATTCAGGTAATAGATGCCCAATTATTATGTATTTCTTTCCTTCAATTTTTTGTTTTATTGCATTTTCTATTTGACTGATGTCACTAATTATTAATTGATTTTTTTCATATTGTCCATATTTGTTTTCAATAATGAATTTATTTATATCAAATAGATCCATGCTTATTTTTTCTGATAATTTACTGGCAATTGTTTTCTTACCTGTTCCAGGATTTCCAGTAATTCCAATTGAATCCATATAGAAATTAAAGCAATATTAATTCTATTAAATATGTTATGTGCTCCGGACGGGATTTGAACCCGTGTCGGCGGATCGAGAATCCGTCATCCTTGACCATTAATATATTTGGCCGAGCTAGACGACCGGAGCATCAATACTAGAATTAATTGTTTATTATTATTATTTGCGAAAAATATTACAAGTTGATTAATTTTTTTTAATTTCTTTTACAGCTAATTTGATATCGGATGATTTTACTGTTTTTCGACCTGCATGTTTTGCATAGATTAATGCTTGTTCAGCAATTTGTGCACCAAATTCTTCTAATACAGTTCTTAATTCTTCTGCGGCATCATCTCCAACTCTTTCTGCTCCTGTTTTTTTAATTATCCTGTATACTGCGGCTAATCCGAATTCTAAATCACTCATTGCGTTATAAAAACTTAATATTGCTTGAATTTAACCATTTTCAAGGTAATTGACTGTGGAATCGACAATGATATCAAATATAGATGAATTTCAACTGGTTGATTCACATATTCATTTATCTGCACCTGAATTTGATTTAATTCGTAAAGAATTGTGTTATTATCTGAAAATAACTAAAACATTGGCGTTTAATGTATCTGAAACTTTACAATCTTCTATGAGTACTCTTGAAGTATCAACACCAAATATGCTTTCTTTTGTCGGAATTCATCCTAAATATTCTATTAATTCAAATCTTGATGATTTTATGAGTTTTTTTAAATCAAATCAGAAAAATATAGACGGTATAGGAGAAATTGGTCTAGATAAGACTTATGTAAAAGAAGGAATTGATTTCAATAATCAAGTTGCTGTCTTTAAATTTATGTTAGAATTGGCTGAAAAATTTAATTTACCTGTTTCTATTCATTCTAGAGATGCAACTCAAGAAGTATTAGATATTTTGTCATCCTATGATATAAAATGTATAATGTTACATTGGTTTTCAGGAACTGAAATTCAATTAAAACAAATAAATAATTCAGATAAACTAATATCATTTGGTCCAGCTTTAGTTTATTCAAAATCAATGCAAAGATTAGCAAAAAGTGCAAATCCAGATCTTACAATTACTGAAACTGATGGTCCAGTATATTTTTCTGCGTGCTATCAGGGCAAAATGGCCGAACCGTGTTTTATTCCAAGTATAATAAATACCTTGAGTAGTCTCTGGAATATTCCATTTGATGATGTTGGTACCAAAATTATCAATAATTTAAAAAAATATATAGTTGTAAATAATAAATAACTATATTGAAACGTGTATGGAGAATATCTAGTCAGCTTCTAGAGAATCATAAGAAGTTCTTTACTGAGGATTATGATGAAAATAAAAAATTATTACTAGAAGTCTCAGAAATTAATTCTAAAAAACTACGAAATCAAATTGCAGGGCATATAACAAAAACTGTTCGTCAAACTAATAAAGAAAATAAATAATTTTATTAATAATTACAATATTATAAAAACAATGAATAATGTTAGATTATTTGGAAATATATCCAAAATAAATAATAAAAATAACTTAACTGTTGATTTTAAAAATCTAAACATTTATGAAATGTTGGATAAACTTTCAGAAATTCTAAATCTTGAAAAATCATTTCTAAATAATGAAAATCTCTTAATTGCAATAAATAATGTTGAGATATCAGCTTTAAATGAAAAGAAAACAGTAATTGAAACAGGTGATTTAATATCAATAATTTCGATAAATCATGGCGGATAAATTTACATAAAATATCAAATAATGAATCGTGTTTAATATTTTATATTAAATCTCGTCCTTCAAAAACAATTTTGGATAAATTAAGAAATAATTATTCTAAAGTAAAAATTCAATTTATAAATCCAGACATATTGATAAATCTAGAACATTTAATTTATGCAGTTAAACAGTCCGATTTTGCAAAAAAACGTAACCTACTTGGGGCAAAAACCATTGAAATGGATATATTGCTAAGACTTTCTGCAACTGATCAAATTAAGGAAGCTATAAAATATTCGGGTATTTCTTCAAAAAATAAATCATTTATAATTTTAGCTATAGGAAAAATCCAATCATTAAAAGAATTAAATTATTGGGTTTCTGATAATTTGAATCCTTCATATGATTTTCAAATTGATAATAATAATTTATTAACAAATAAAAAAATTAATCTTCAAAAAGATAATTATGCTTTAGAATTATTAAGTTATTCTGCAGCGATTATTGCGATTAGATCTACTAATTTAACTGATAGTTAATTATTATATACATTAATATCTTTTATTCATTTGAAAATATATGAAAAAATATAAAACTCCAACTTTAGTAATTAATCTAAAAAATTATGATGAAATTTATTCTAATTATTCTATTGATATTTCTAAAATTTCCGAATCTATTGCTAATGAAACTTCTGTTGAAATTATTGTTTGCCCGCCCAATCCTGTATTATACAAAGTAATTGATAGTGTAAATATTCCCATATATGCACAACATGTTGATGATGCAAAAATTGGTAGTTCAACAGGTTCAATAGTTCCTGAATTATTAAAATCAATTAATTGTCCTGGTTCATTAATAAATCATTCAGAAAAACGAATCCCATTAGAAGAGATTGAAAAATTAATTATGAGATTTCGCGATCTTGAATTAACATCTTTAGTTTGCGCACAATCTATTGATGAAGTCGAATCAATTGCTAAATTAAAACCTGATATTATTGCAATTGAACCTCCTGAATTAATTGGTTCTGGTAGAGCTGTATCTAAAGTAAATCCAAAAATTATTTCTGATTCTGTTGATACAGTAAAGTCAATTACAAGTGAAGTTGATGTATTATGTGGCGCAGGTATTATGACTGGTGAAGATGTTTCAATTGCTTTAGAATTAGGTTCTAAAGGAATTCTTATTGCAAGTGGAATAATTAAATCAAATAATTGGAAAAATAAAATTATTGAATTATCTGAACCAATGATTTCAAAATAACATAAAATTCTGATTAAATCTTTTTGACCATTAGGCGAATCTATATCGTATCATGGTTAATAAAAAAAACCATTACGTATATTGATATAATATGTCACAATTTTCAACAAAATGGAATAATAACCGCGGTCCTGGATTAAGTGACAGAGTTAAAGAAGTAATTAAACCCGAAGGTCCTGTAAAACCCAAACTTGAACAAGCAGTACGACAAATTAAAACACAAATAACTAAACTCGATCAGACAAGTCTAAAATTAAAATCAAGAGATTCAGCCATATTCAATAGTGTTGTTTCATCAATTCAAAAACACGATATGCCTCATGCAACAGTTTATGCAAATGAATTAAATGAAGTACGAAAAATGAATAAAATGGTAACACAATCAAAACTTGCATTAGAACAAATCGCATTGAGATTAAATACAGTTTCAGAATTAGGAGATGTTGTTGTAACATTAACTCCTGCAATGGGTGTAATAAAAGATATTCAATCAGGAGTAATGAACATATTACCGGAAGCCGAACATGAAATCAGTGAAATCAGTAGTTTACTAAGTGGAATATTAGTTGATGCAGGTCAAATTGGAGGCCATAACATTAATTTTGAATCATCTACTGAAGAATCACGTCAAATTATGGAAGAAGCGTCATCTGTTGCAGAACAAAAAATGAAAGAACAATTCCCAGATCTACCTCAAACAAACACTTCATTACCCGCGGAGAAGAATAAATTAGAAAGACTTTTCGAGTGACAGAATATAATCTGTCACTTGTATTTTTTAAATATATGTGTTATTTGGGTGAAAAAATGTTCGAATTAATTAAACTAAATATAACAAATTTAAAAAATCAAAATAAAATAAATAATTCTCTTAAAATATTAATCAAACAACAAAAATCCATTACTATATCAAAAAATAAATTAAATCAACGATCAAAAAAAATAAAATTATTGTATACTGAATCAAAATCAAAAGGGGATGAAGCCTCATATTCAGTTTATAGGAATGAATATGAAGAAATAATAAAATTATCTGAAAACATAAGAATTAGTGAATTATCTATTATGCGCGCGATTGGAAGAATGGAAACATTAAAAGACATACACTCTATAAGCAATTCTCTTAATTTAGCCGTTCAAGAATGTAAAAATATGGAAAAATCAATATCCGAAATAATACCAACAATAAATCAACAAATATTAGATTTAGATACTTCGGTAAATAATTCATTAAATCTTCCCGATTTATTAAATAATGAATTAATTAAGACTAATTCATCTGTTGAAAATAAAATAATTGAACCTATATTGAGAAAGTTAGAAAATAAGAGTGAAAATTTTGAGTCAATTGTGAAAAATAATCAAAGTATCCCTATAGTTAATAAAATAACACAGAATTATGTGGGTGCTAATGAATTGAATTTTAAAGAATATTCAGTTAATAATAATGATAAAAACTTAGAAGAAAAAATTAATAATTATATTAAAGAAAAACGTGGTACCTTTGATGTTGTCGACGCTGCAAACGAATTAGGTCTTTCTATCGAAATTATTGAATCTACCGCAATGACATTAAAAAATCAAGGAAAAATAAAAACATCCAGGTAGATATATAATGAGTTCTGCACCAAGTGTTCTTCAAAAAACTGCACAAAAATATGCAAGTGAAGCAATTAAATTTGATTCACAAGGCGCTCGGGGGACTGCGATACAAATGTACCAAAAATCAATTGAATCCTTGATAAAATTAGCTAAACTATATCCTAATGATCCATTTACAAAAACTTATATCAAAACTGGAAAAGCATATCAAGAAAGAATAAATGCATTACAAGATAAGAATGATATTCCTTCAAATAACGAATCAAATAATTCAACACAAACAAATAATCAAACTGGAATAGTTGAACCATTAAAATCATCTTATGATGATGTTATATTACAAGAAAAACCTAATGTAAAATGGAATGAAATTGTTGGATTGAATGATGCGAAAAGAGCATTACGAGAATCAATTACATTTCCATCTATGCGTCCTGATTTATTTCCATTAGGATGGCCACGAGGAATTTTATTATATGGACCTCCTGGTACGGGGAAGACATTATTGGCAGCAGCAGTAGCAGCTGATATTGACGGTTATTTCATGAATGTAGATGCATCTACAATTATGTCTAAATGGCTTGGCGAAGCTGAACAAAATGTTGCAAAGTTATTCAAATCTGCAAAAAATATGTTAGAAGAAGGTAGTGCTTCTGTTGTAATTTTTATTGATGAAGTTGATTCACTATTTGGAAAAAGAGATCAAGAAATCGGTGGAGAATCACGTGTCCGGAATCAATTTTTAAAAGAAATGGACGGAATTGATGATAAAGGCAAACATTTGCCATTATATGTGATTGGAGCAACTAACAAACCTTGGTCTTTGGATTGGCCATTTTTACGTAGATTCCAAAAACGTATTTATGTTAATTTACCAAGTCTCGACGCACGTACTGAAATGCTTGAATTATATACATCCTCGTTAAAAATAAATAATTACATTAAATTATCTGATTTGGCGCATTCTTTTGATGGATATTCTGGAAGTGATATTCGTGACGTATGTCAGTCTGCACAATTAAAAGTTGTTTCAGAATTATTTGAGTTAGGAGCTCCTGATGAGAGTCAACAACCTAAAGAAATTACTATAGATGATTTTACACAGATATTAGAACGTAGAAAACCTAGTGTATCTTCTGAAATGTTACGTGCTTATTCTACTTGGTCAGATAATTATAAAGCATTATAATTAAGGATCTAATCTATCCTGATCTCTTGGGTATAATATTACTTCTCTAATATTTTTTCTATTACAAAGTACCATCATTAATCTATCAAATCCTAAACCTAAGCCTGAATGTGGAGGCATTCCCCAATCAAATGTTTGTAAATGAGAACTGAAATTTTTTAACTCTAATCCAGATTTTAACAAACTTTTTTCCAATTGCAATCTATTATGTATTCTTACTCCTCCAGATGCTAATTCAATATTGCCAAATTGTAAATCAAATGATTGACTTAATAACGAATCGTCATAACTTGCAATATAAAATGGTTTAATATCTTTTGGCCAATCAGTAATAAAATAAAAAGAATTAAATTTTTGTCCCAAAATTGATAAATCATGTTCAGTAATATCTTCGCCATATTCTTTTGAATGCCCTAATTTGTTAAATTCATCTATAACATTATCATAAGTTAATTTTTGAAAAGTAGTTAGAAATCGTTCTAAATTTAAATTTAAAGTAGCTAATTCATCCTTTGAATTTTTTAATAATTCTTTAATAATAAATTTAATTAATTCTTCACATAAATTCATCGTTTCATTGTTATCTTTATTTGACCATTCAAAATCTACACTCAAAAATTCATTTAAATGTCTAGTTGTATGAGATTTTTCAGCTCTAAAATAATGTGATATTTCATATACTTTTTCAAATGCAATCATTAATTGTTCTTTATATAATTGTGGACTTTGAGCTAAAAAACCAACTTTATCGAAATATTTTGTTTGAAATAATGTTGCACCTCCTTCTGCACCTTGCGATAAAATTTTTGGAGTATTAATTTCAATGAAATTATTTTCTATAAAAAATTGTCTTATATTATTTAATACTTGATTTCGAATTTTAAATAATAATCTAATTTCTGGTTTTCTTAGTGCAAGTGGTCTATAATCAAGATTTATATCTAAACCTGAATCAACTCGACCTGTAGGATCTAATGGCAATGGATGAATTGATTTATTTATTATTTTAATATTTTCAACAACTAATTCGGTTATATTATTTTTTTCATTATGAACTAATTTTCCAATAACATCAATTGTACTTTGTCTTGGAATAGTTTGAATATTTGTCCATACATCACTTGAAATAAGATTTTTTTTGATTACCAATTGTAATTTTCCGGTTGAATTTCTTAATGTTAAAAAAATTAATGAACCTATTGATCTAGAATCTTCAATCCATCCAATAGTACGAATATTATTATTATAATATGATTTATCAATATTAGAAAAATTTTCAATATAATTATTCGTCATTTACATCAATAATAGTTCATTTATGCCACAGATATATATTGTTCTTTGACCTATAATTTTTAATGGCAGGTAGTCCAATTCCAGAACCATTAGGTCGGATTGCACACATCTTGTTAGTAATTGGTGGTCTCAATTGGGGTCTTGTTGGCTTAGCTAACACTAATCTTGTTGAGATTATTGCTAATGCTACAGGCGCTAGTGTTGTAGGAACATTAATTTATACACTAATTGGTTTAAGCGCTATAATTAGCGTAATAGACGTTGCAATGGCTTCTAAATAATTTTAATATTATGAGCTGTGTTTACGCTGCTCATTATTATTTTCTTATTATCTTATTTGATTAAATTTTTTTATATAATTCCCCAATAGTATTAAAAATTCGGAAGCTAAAAATTGAAATCCAAATTTTTCATATACCAATTCTCCGGTTTTACCCATTACAAAAGTTCCTATTATTGAAGATTCAATTTCGGTGTATCCTGTTGATAAATAATTAGCTATTACTCCAGATAATATATCTCCAGTTCCACCTTTTGTCATACAAGAATTGCCTGATGTATTTATGAATACGTCAGATCCATTAGAAATATAATCATTTTTTCCTTTTACAATTACTGTAAAATTATGTTCTTTTGCATAACTTGTTATTGATTTTTTAATATTCTCTTCAGTGTTTAATTCAGAATTTACTAATTTACTAAATTCACCTAAATGAGCCGTTATGATGATATTTTTACCTGATATATTATTCAATAATTCGGTGTTTATTGCTCCTGCATCTAAAACTATGCCAATATTCTTTTTTTGTAATTCTGAAACTAACCTAATTAAACCATTCATTTTCTGATTAATCAATCCAGGACCAATGACAAATGAATCAATGTTTTTTCTGAAATTTAATATTTTATTAGAATTTCCAAGTGTAATCTTTGAATCAGGTAAGGGATAAACAATTAAATCAGGAGCTATTGAACGAATTGGATTTGCTATAACTTTTGGTACAAATACATATAACAAATCCGAACCTGAACGTAATGCACCTAGTGCAGAAAGAGCGGGGGCTCCATGGTATAATCTACTCCCTCCAACAATACCAACTATTCCATTTTCACCTTTGCGAGATGATGATTTTCTTGGTTTTATTAGAGTTTTAATATATTTTTCGTCGATTATCATCTATTTAAAATATAAAACATTTATGGAATAAAAAAGTTATATCCCTCCGTCTTATTGATTAACTATGGAATGAGTAACCATAATATTGAAAATGACCTTACAGTAGGTTATACTTTTGACGATGTTTTATTAATTCCTCAAAGATCAAGAATTTCCTCACGAAAAGATACTAATTTACAATCTAATTTATCTAAAAATATTCGTTTAAATATTCCTGTAATAAGCGCAAATATGGATACTGTTACTGAATCAAATATGGCTATAAAAATTGCTAGTTTAGGAGGTATTGGAATTATTCACAGATTTATGACAATTGAAGAGCAAATTAATGAAGTTCTAGCAGTAAAAAGATCAGAAGGAATAATGATAGAAGACCCTGTTACAATAAATCAGGATGGAACTGTTGGACAAGTCAAAGATTTGATGTTGAGTAATAAAATTGGAGGAATATTAGTTAAAGATAATTCAAATAAATTATTAGGAATAATTACTAAACGGGATTTATTTTTTGAATATACTGACAATAAATCTGTTAAAGAAATAATGACCAAAGATCTAATTACTGCACCTGAAGGTACTAGTTTAGATGACGCAAAAACTATTTTTATAAATAATAAAATTGAGAAATTACCAATTGTTAATTCATCAAATGAACTTGTTGGTTTAATTACAAGTAAAGATATTTACAAAAGAGAAAAATTTCCAATTTCGTCAAAAGATAAGAAAGGAAGATTAATGGTAGGAGCTGCAATTGGAGTAAGAGACGAGGATGTAAATCGAGCAATAAACTTAGCTAATGCAAAAGTTGACGCAATTGTTATTGATATTGCTCATGGGCATTCTGATCATACAATTAATATGATTGAAAAAATTAAAGATAAAATTGGAAATGTGGATTTAATTGTTGGTAATGTCGCTACTGCAGATGGCACAAAAGATTTAATCGAAGCAGGAGCTGATGCAATTAAAGTGGGAGTTGGATCTGGTTCAATTTGTATAACCCGTATTGTTACTGGAGCTGGAGTTCCCCAATTAACCGCTATAATGAATTGTTCTGCAGTTGCGAAAGATAAGAATATTCCAATCATTGCAGACGGAGGAATTAGAAATTCAGGAGATGTTACTAAAGCATTAGCTGCCGGTGCTTCTACAGTGATGATTGGAAGTTTATTGGCAGGCACTGATGAAAGTCCAGGAATAATAGTATCACGTCCTAATGGAAGGTATAAAATGACAAGAGGTATGGCTTCATTAGGAGCTGCTTTGGATCGAAGAACAAAGGAAACTAATTCAATGGACGAAGAAGAGATGTTGGAATATGTACCTGAAGGAGTTGAAGCATTAGTTCCTTATAGAGGAAAAGCAAGCGAATTAATAAACAAATTAGTAGGAGGCTTAAGATCCGGTTTAAGTTATTCTAATGCAAAAACGATTGAAGAATTACAAAAAAATAGTCAATTTATTAGAATTACTAGTGCAGGTAAAGCTGAAAGTGGTGCGCACGATGTTCACATAGTGGATTAATTTGATAGATAAATTAGACAAAATAAAAGATATTAATGTTAATGAAATCAAAACATTTCCTGATTTATTAAATGCAATGGGAGAAATGGGTGGATTTAATGCCAGTCTTACTAATGACGGTTTCAAGATAATTCAAAACATGATTGATGATTCTAAATGTCTTAAATTTTTATCATTTCCTGCAGCTCTTGTCGCTACTGGTAATAGAGGTCTATTAAAAGAAGTGATCAAACGGAAATATTTTGATGTCATTATTACAACTTGTGGAACTTTAGACCATGATCTTGCAAGAACATATCGGGATTATTATCAAGGAGATTTTGATTTTGATGATATCCTTCTTGATAAAAATGATATTCATAGATTGGGTAATATTTTCATTCCTAAAGCATCATATGGCGAAATCATAGAAGAAAAAATGACTCATATTCTTGAAAATCTGTATAATTCTGATCAAAAAAATCTCGCGCCTTCGGATATAATTAAAGAAATGGGTATTGTAATTGATAACGAAGATTCAATATTATATTGGGCACAAAAAAATGATATTCCTATAATTGTTCCGGGTATAATGGATGGTTCTGTTGGTAGTCAGATATGGTCTTTCAGTGAAACACATAAAGATTTTTCTTTAGATATTTTGAAGGATCAACGCATTATTTCTGATTATGTGTTCAAATATAAAAAAAGTGGGGCTTTGATAATTGGCGGAGGTATATCAAAACACCATACTATTTGGTGGAATCAATTTAATGGTGGTTTAGATTATGCAGTTTATATTACAACTGCTAATGAGTTTGATGGAAGTTTAAGTGGAGCTAGAACTAAAGAAGCTATTTCTTGGGGTAAAATCTCAGATTTAGCACATCATGTTACAATTAACGCTGAAGCTAGTGTTGTTCTTCCACTTTTAGTCAGGTCTTTAATTCACGAGTAGACTTTAAATAAAACTCAATTGAAATTAATTTAGGTTAGAAACATAAATGGCAGACCCTTTGACATTAATTGATTATATTGCGCCTTTAGTAGGATTCTTATCAATTGCTTTTGCAGGACTAATTGCACTCCAAATTAATAAACATGAAATCGGCACTGAAAAAATGACTGAAATTTACAATGCGATTAGGACTGGTTCTAAAGCATATTTGTACAGACAATACAAAACTATTTCCATAATTGCCATTATTCTAGCTATTGTTTTATTCGTAGCATTTGATAATCCGCGTGATGGAATTCCAAAAATCAGTTTCTCCTTCTTAGTTGGAGCTGCTTTTTCTTTACTTGCAGGATATGTTGGAATGGACGTAGCTACGAGGGCAAATGCTCGTACTGCTACTGCTGGAAAACATGGAACTCAATTACCACTGGATATTGCGTATCGAGGAGGTCTAGTGATGGGTTTATTCAATGTAGGATTAAGTCTTATAGCTGTTTCCGCTCTTTTCTATCTTTACGGTCAGGAAATTTCATTAATCGTTGGATTAGCATTTGGATCTAGTTTAGCTGCATTATTTGCTCAA
>Ga0310345_10001169_pt1 | contig 30817 bp, 37 predicted proteins | sample HC15DNA20500_MG_FD_204667 | JGI IMG/M metagenome (GOLD analysis project Ga0310345, IMG submission 204667) | Marine microbial communities from station ALOHA, North Pacific Subtropical Gyre - HC15-DNA-20-500_MG | ecosystem: Environmental > Aquatic > Marine > Oceanic | place: Pacific Ocean: North... | reverse complement strand
GTGCCGACCTCGATCGCATACTTCGCGCCGATCAGCTCGACGAGCAGGCCCATGAACTGACCCTGTTCCGGGCCGATCTGCATGTTGGAGCCGGGCAGCGAGGCGGTCTCTTCCCGGAGGCGCCGCAACACGTCTGGTTCTCGAACCGACACGTCGAGCAGATAACGGTATAGGCCGTCCCCCAGATGGTTCGTGCGTCGCGTCACCGAGTCTCCTTGTGCCTTCTGCGTGTCCGTAAACTAAGGCAACTCAGTATCCAGCACCCGGTAGCAATACCACGCGGCCGCGCTACGCCAAGGACTGTATGCGTCTCCAAGCGGCTCGAGATCCTTCGCGGTGGGATACTCGTCGAGCGCGTGCGCCTTCGCATACCCTGCGCGTACGCCGAGGTCTCCGGTGGGCCACACGTCCGGCCTGTGCAGTCGAAAAATGAGGTACATCTGAGCGGTCCAGACACCAATGCCGCGCACAGTCACGAGCCGCTGGATGATCTCCTCGTCGGGCTGCTCGTCGAGATCGTGCACCTCCACTTCACCCGAGCGGATCTTGGTCGCGAGGTCCCGGACGGCGGCGAACTTGGCCGCAGACAGGCCCGCGCCGCGTAGGGTAGACTCTCTGACGCGCAGGGCCTTCTGCGGCGACACATCGCCCTTGAGCGCCTCGACGACACGTCCGTGGATCGTCTGGGCCGCCTTGGTCGCCAACTGCTGATAGCAGATCGCACGCACTAGGTAGTAAAACGGTGTCACCTCGGACACGGGCAACCGAATCGTCCCGATGTGCTTGACCCAGGGGCCGAACACGGGGTCTTTCCCCAGCTTGTGCCGGCCGCCGACCCAAACGGTGGTGAGCTTCGGCTCGTTCATGATCTATGTCGGTACCGCCACCCAGATCAGCCCCGCCAGCACCACGACCTGAATCGCGATGAACGGGATCACGCCACGATAGATGGACGTCGTCGAAATGTTCTCGGGCGTCACTCCACGCAGATAGAAAAGGCTGAATCCGAATGGTGGCGTAAGAAAAGATGTCTGCAAGTTCACCGCGAGCACGATGCCGAACCAGGTGAGGTCGATGCCCAAAATAACCGCAGGCCCCACGATCAGCGGTACGATTATGAACGCGATCTCGAAGAAGTCGATGAAGAAGCCGAGCAGGAAGACGACCAGGTTCACGACGATGAGGAAGCCGAGCGCACCACCCGGAATGCCCGTCAGCGCGCTCTCGATCCAGAGGTCGCCGTCGAGCCCACGGAACACCAGCGCAAACGCGGTCGACCCTATGAGCAAGAAGACCACCATGATGGTCAGCCTGCTCGTTTCCTCCATCGCCGCCTTGAGCGCGGCCAGTCCGAGCTGGCGATGCAGCGCCGCGAGCACCATCGCGCCGACGGCACCCAAAGCGCCCGCCTCGGTCGGCGTTGCGATGCCGGCGAAGATGCTGCCGAGTACGACGACGATCAGCGCCAGTGGCGGCAACAGCGAGATCACGACGCGCTTGGCGAGCTCGAATCCGGTATCGCGCAGCTCTTCAGGTATCGCGGGAGCGACCTCCTTGTTCACGGTCGCTAGCACCGCGATGTAAGCGGCGTACCCTCCCGTCAGAACCAGTCCCGGAATGAGCGCCGCCCGGAAGAGGTCTCCGACGCTCACCCCCATCTGATCACCGAGCACGATCAAGACGATCGAGGGGGGGATGATTTGGCCCAACGTTCCGGACGCCGCAATCACACCGAGGCTCAGCTTCTCGTCGTAGCCGTTGCGCAGCATCACCGGCAGCGAGATGAGCCCCATCGCGGTTACGCTCGCACCGACCACGCCGGTCGCAGCTGCCAGCAGCGCACCGACGAAGATCACGCCGATCGCTAGCCCACCGCGGAATCCCCCGAACAAGACCGCGATGGTCTCCAGCAACTGCTCGGCGAGTTTGCTCTTTTCGAGCACGGTGCCCATGAAGATGAAAAACGGCACCGCGAGCAGGACTTGGTTCGACATCGTGCCGAACGTGCGCTCCGGCAAGGCGTAGAGCAGGACCAGGTCGAAGGACCCGAACAGCGACGCCACACCGGCCACGATCAAAGCGGTCCCGCCGAGCGCGAACGCCACCGGATAGCCCGTAAAGATCATCATCAGGACTAGCAGGAACATGCTGGGAGCCCACAGGTTCATGCGGGCGCCTCCGGCGGCGGGCCCGACGAACCCTCGGTCGTCCCGGACTCGTCGTCTCCACCCCCCAGGATGTCGATCTGCTTAACGATCTGGCTCAAACCCTGAAGCGTCAGAAGTACAAACGAGACCAGGATGACGATCTTGATCGGCCACCTCGGGAGGCCGCCGGGATCCGGCGACATCTCTCGGATCGAGAACGAGTTCGAGATCGCCGGCCACGACACGTACAGCATCGCGAGCGAAAACGGAATCAAGAAAACCAGCGTCCCGATCAGGTCGATCAGCGCGCGCGCTTTCTTACTGAAGCGCTCGTACAACACATCGACGCGAACATGAACGTCGTGGTTGAGCCCGTACGCGGCGCCGAGCAAGAAGATCAGGCTGAAGAGGTACCACTGGAGTTCCCCCAACGGCGTCAAATTGAGGGACAGTTCCAGCCCACGGGCGGAGTACCGCAGAATCGCGGTTCCAGCGCCGACGAGGACCATCACCAACGCGAGCCATCGGATGCCCGCTCCCATCTTGTCGTTGAGGGCGTCGACAAAAGCGGACACCGGCTTGCCGACGCGGGTGTTGGTGTCGAGGAGGGCTGCCCCGATCCGTTTCAGGAATGGCATGCGCGGATCATGGGCTGGTGCGAGTCCCCAGGCAACGCGGGGAGGCCGTTGTTGGGGCAGCTGGTGGAGGGGGCGGGCTCCACGCGTAAACGGACCTCGGCACTTCGTCGCTAGAGCAGGTATCCACCGTCTACGGAAATGGTGACACCCGTGATGTGCCACGCCGATTCAGAACAGAGGAAAAGAACGACGCCCGCTACGTCCTGAGGATCGCCTAGCCCGCCGAGCGGCGAGCGCTCCCGAGCCTGATCAAGGAACTCGGACGGCACTCCGTCCGTGAGCCGTGTCGTCCGGATGTATCCAGTGCTACGGCGTTGACGTTGATCTTCCTCGGCCCAAGCTCGTAGGTCGAACTCTTCGTCAGCCCGATGAGACCCGCCTTGGAAGAAGCATAATTGGCGATGCCGAACTCGCTTCGGATTCCGTGAACCGACGTGACATTCACGATCTTGCCGTGCTCCTGGGAGCGCATGAAGGGGGCGACAGCGCGCGTGAAGTAAAAAGCACCGTCCAGATTCGTGCGCAGCACAGCCTCCCACTCGTCGTCCTTCAGGTGCCACAGCGCCCCATCGCGAACGATGCCCGCGTTGTTCACCAGGATGTGGAGCCCACCCAGCTCCTCGCGGGCCTCCGCGACGAAGGAGCCCACCGCGCGCGCCTCGTGCACGTCGCGCGCGCGGAAGAGAAGACTCGGACTTCCATTTGACGAAGTTCCCTCGCGACCTCCTGCGCCTCGGCGCCGGACCGAGAATTCTCGTCGAGAAAACAGAAACCGATGTGCACCCCACAGCGGGCCAGTTCGAGCGCGACGGCACGGCCGATCCCACTCGAACCTCCGGTAACGATCGCGACCTGCCCACGGAGGTTCTTGGTTTCGAAAGCAGGGGTCGCTTGGGGGTCGGTGGTGACCTCGTCGAGCAGCGCCGCGACGGCGTCGCTCGTGGTCCCGGAGAGTCGTTGCTCTGACATGGTTCTACTCTACCCCTTCCGGCACCTTGCGCCGATAGCCGAAGCCTCGAATCGTCTGAATCCAGACTCCGACGTGACCAAGTTTGCGGCGCAGGCGGCGCACGTGCATGTCGACCGTCCGTGTCTGAGCGCGATCGGCGACGTCCGATTCTACGCTCCACGCCTTCTCCAGCAACTGCTTGCGGCTCTGCGTGCGACCCCGGCGTTCGATCAACGCACGTAGAAGGCGGAACTCGGTAGGGGTGAGGTCCAACTCCTCTCCCGCGAGAGAGGCTTGCTGCGAGCCCACATCGACGCGGATGGGACCGGCGGTCAGGATTCGTCCCCCCGCGGACATTGCGACCTCCCTGACCTGGGCCAGGACCGAGAGCACACGCAACACGAGCTCGCACGGGCTGACCGGCTTGCTCAGGTAAGCATCGGCCACCAAAACTGGACCCGCCTTGCTTACCCTACCCGCTTGGCCGGCGGTGAGCACGAGAACCAGAATATCGGAGGTGTCGGAGGCCGACTTGAGAAGCTGCAGCACTTCGTTTCCTCCCGGGCCATGCGACGCCTGGTCGAGGATGACGAGATCCGTACGCTCGCGCCCGATCACATGAAGCACACTGGCGGCGGCGTCTACGGTCTCGACGCGAAACCCTTCGCGCTCGAGTTCGCCCGCGATCAGCTTGGCGTCGGCGTGCTCATCCGCAACTACGAGCACGTGTGCCTCGGCACCGCTTGCAGAGTTCGAGCGCGATTCCATGACGTCAGGGTCGCGGCCCCTTTCCGCGATCAGCCCGCGCGGCAGATGGCCCGTACCTCTCCGTCGGTCAGTGAGTGATCCGTTTGCTTGGCGGCATTGAAAATCCGCTGGCACAGAGCCTCGTCGTTCGGGTCGTAACCGTGCTCCCTGAGCCAATGCTTCACGTTGGACAGTCCCGACATGGGCCCGACCTCGATGAGCTGCTTGCGACCGACCATCGCGGCAGGGATGCCCGAGTAGATGCGGTCGGCCAGCCAGGCGTCGCCCTTGGCTTCGGCCTTTACGATCGCTGCTGCGTGCACGCCTGTCCCGGTCCGAAACGCGTCACTACCGACAACCGGATAGGAGTGCACGAGCGGGATCTGGTATGCTTCGGCAGTCAATTCGCAATACGCCGGCAAGCCCGTCAGGTCCGCGTCGTGCACCCCGAGCAGCTGCAGATTGACGAGTATCAGGTCCATCTCGGTATTGCCACACCGCTCGCCGATGCCCAGCGCGGTGCCGTGCACCCGCGTCACGCCCGCTTCGATCGCCGCAAACGTGTTGGCAAGGCCAAAACCCCGATCGCGATGCCCATGCCAGTCGACGCCGATGTCCTCCCCTGACGGCTCCACGATCTGCTCGATCACGAACCGGACCAGCGCCCTCACGCCGTCCGGGGTGGCATGTCCGACGGTGTCCGCGAGGCAGATACGCTTGGCTCCCCACTCAATCGCGCCTCCGTAAAGGGCCTTCAAGACCTCCGGGCTGGCCCGCGTCGTATCCTCGGTTACCATCATGACCGGCAGGCCCTCGTTTACGGCGAAGGTGACGGCAGCCTCTGAGGTCGCGACCATCTTGTCGATGGTCCAATCCTCGGCGTATTGCCGAATGGGCGAGGACCCGATGAACGTGCACGCTTCGATGGGCATGCCCACCTGCTGACTGATCTCGACGATGGGACGTACATCGGTAATGACCGTGCGCGCCGCCGCGTTCGCTTGAATCGACAACCCAGAATCGACGATCTCCCGCGCGAGAGCGGTGACCGCCTTCACCGCTCTCGGACCGGCACCCGGCAGACCGATGTTCGCGGCATCGATGCCGAGCTGATCCATCATGTGCAACAACTGGATCTTGTCCTCGATGGGCGGATCGACGACCGACGGATTCTGAAGCCCGTCGCGCAGCGTCTCGTCGTCCAGTTGTACCCTTGCGCTCGACCAGTCGAAGGTCGGCTGTGATTGATTCCAGTCGTGAATGAGTGCCCGTTCGTCCATATCCACCGGTGTCGGAGTACCTGTAACTTCTTGGACGAGAAACATAGCCGAGCCGGGGAGCGACGGGGGTCAGACGGGCGGCCGATGGTCGTGCCCGCGAAAGATCCCCAAGTTGTCGTGAGGTGCGTGACCCGCTGACGGAAAGCCGATACCAAAGCATGCAGCAGACGCTCGAACAGCTGTTGAAGGATCCCGGCGTTCAAATCGCCGCCGAGCATGCGCGCTCGGCAGACGAGCGTACGCTCGAAGATCAGGCGGAGATCTCCCGAATCCCCGCACCACCCTTCGCGGAGGAGGAGCGCGCGCGGAGGATGGCCGAGCTGATGGCCGACGCGGGCCTGGATCACGTAAGGGCCGATGAGATCGGCAACGTGCTCGCGGACCTGCCGGGAGTTAGGGGCGGTGCACCGTTGGTCATCTCGGCTCACCTCGACACGGTGTTCCCCGCTGAAGTGGACGTAGCGGTCTCCCGCGAGGGTCAGCTCTTGCGTGGCCCCGGGATTTCGGACGATGCCCGGGGCCTCGCGGTGCTGCTCGCCGTGGCTCGCTGTCTCAGAGAGGGAGGCGTCCAGTGCGCGACCCCGGTGCTCTTCGCCGCCACCGTGGGGGAGGAGGGCCTTGGCGACCTACGTGGGGTCAAGCACCTCTTTAGCAGGGGAGAGGGCCATAATGCGGCTGGCTTCATTTCGGTAGACGGAGCCGGTCTGGAGCGCCTGGTCGTGAGAGCGCTCGCTTCGCGACGCTTTCGCATCAGCGCGCGCGGACCTGGCGGCCACTCGTGGATGGACTGGGGTCGGGTCAATCCGATCCACGTGCTTGCGGAAGCCGTCGCGCGGCTCACGGAGCTCGAGCTACCCGCGGACCCCACAACCACACTCACCGTCGCCCGCTGGGGCGGCGGCAAGAGCATCAACGCCATCCCCCAGGACGCATGGATCGAGGTCGATACACGCTCAGAGTCGGACGACAATCTGGCGGATCTGGAACGAGGGATTCGCGAGGCGGTTCACGCCGCCACGGATGGCGCCGGTGCGCAACTCGAAGTGACGATCGATGTGCTGGGGCACCGTCCCGGCGGGCAGACACCCTCCGAAGCCCCGCTCCTTCGTGCCGCCGTGGCGGCCACCCGACACCTGGGGGCCGAGCCGTTGCTTACGGCGTCCTCTACGGACGCCAACGTACCGATGTCGCTGGGAATACCGGCGGTCACCGTCGGCGGCGGCGGAGAGGCGGGGCAAGCTCACACTACGGACGAGTGGTACCGAAACGTCCGAGGTGTGGAGGGTGTGCAGCGCGCGTTATATACCGTACTTCTCGCGGCCGGCGCGCAGCGATAGCCGCCTACGCGCCACCCTCGACCACAGAGTGATCGGTCACCAGCAACGATCCGGCGGCGTCGCAAACTCTCGAGTGCGCCCCCACGATCGAGTGATGGAGCCGAGACCGTTGCAACCTGGCGTCCGGTCCCACGACCGTATGTTCGAGCTCACAGTTCAACGCGCTCGCGCCGGACTCGAGGGTAACGTTCGGTCCAATTCTGCCACCCCTGACCACCGCACCGGCCTCGATGCGCACCGGCTCCTGGATCTCGGCGTCCTCGACGGTGGCGCCCGGGTCCACGCCCCCATGACCGCTGAGTAACAAGTGCTCGTTCGTCTCGAGCAGCGTCTCGGGCTTGCCAGCGTCCCACCACCCTTCGACGGGAGCAGGAAGGATGCGAGAACCGTGATCGACCATGTACTGAAAAGCATCCGTGAGATAGAACTCGCCCGCCTTGCCGGGCTCCGAGATCATGGTGTGGCGTACGCCCTCGAAAAGCAGCGCGTGATCCCGGATGTAATAGAGACCGATATTGGCGAGCTTGGAGACCGGTTCGGACGGCTTCTCGATGATGCGGGCCATATAGCCGGCATCGTCTGTGACAATCACGCCGTAGCGTTGGTAGTTCTCCACTTCCATCGCCCAGATTATTCCGCCGCATCCAGGATCGAGACTTCGGATCAGTCCGTAGTCGACCTCGATCACGGCGTCAGGGAATACGATCAGGACGTCGGAATCGATGTACGGTTCGGCCAATGCCACCGCGCCGGCCGTGCCATCCTGCACCTCCTGGAGCACGTAGTGCGCGAGCAAATCGGGATAGTACTGCGAAATCCAGGCTTCGACGGCTTCGCGCAAGTATCCAACTATGAAGACCACTTCCTCGATGCCGAGCTGCACCAGGTCATCGAGGATGAAGCTCAACACGGGCTTCCCCGCAACCTTCAGCAGAGGCTTGGGGGTACTCAGCGTGAGTGGCCGGAGGCGCGTGCCCTTCCCGGCCAAGGGGATGACGGCTTTCATCGAATCCGGGCATAGCGAGGTGGGTTCAACAGCGCCAGACTATAAGGCGTGCCGTGCCGGCAAAGTAGGCCTCGGCGAAATGGGCGTTCGAAGGGAAGAAATCGTGATGGTGACGGGAAGAATCGTTTTAGCCGCCGTGATACTGACAGCGTGCACGGGTTGAGCGGGCTCGTAAGGGGTTTCACCCAGAATCGGGCCCATACCGACCCGGTGTCCGAGGATGGTCGCCTGCGCGGGCGGACTTACGCGATTCCGTTCGACGAGGTCTGGGACAAATCGGTGGATGTCGCCCAGACGCGGATGCGCGGCTGGACGGTCACCGTCGCGGACGACCAGCTAGGGGTGCTCAAGGCCGAGTCAGCCACGCTGATCTGGCGCTTCGTAGACGACGTGCACATTTCCGTTGGGCTAGACGAGGACGGGCAGACGCGCGTCGACGTCACTTCTGCCTCGAGAGTTGGACGGGGGGACCTGGGCAGGAATCCACGAACCATCGGCCAGTTTCTGCGTAAGCTCGACCGGGCCCTGGACGTGCGGTCCGGACAGATCCTGGACCCTACGCTCACACCCGCTCGGGGGGAGCCGAAGTGAGCCGCACCGTTGCGACGATCCTTCTCGCGTTCGCTGGACTAGCTTGCACCGAGCCGCCGCAGGAGGTCTTCGTAGACTCTCGGGGCACAGCCGCGAGCGACGCACCCCGCAGCACTCCAGGGCGGTCGTATGAGAGGAACTTCGTGTTCGCGACGGTGACCGGAGACAGCCTGCTCCTGGTCTCGTGGCTCTTCGAGACCACCACACAGCCGGGAACCGTGGTGCGCCAGGCGCGGGGCTGGCTGGACCGAAGCGGCACGTGGGACGCGTTCTTCGTAGAGCGGTGGGAAACGCCACCCACACGGATACCCGCTCGCATCCTCCCGCGGGGCAGCCTGAGGCTCGTCGCGCGGGACGGCAACACTGTGGACGGAATCATCTTCGACGAAGGCACACGGAACCTGGAGCTCGCGCTGGGCAACGTGCTTATCCAGTGGGGCGGCCCTCGCGGAGAGCTATTCCAACTGCTCGACGGCTCGCTCTATCTATCGGACCGGCGGCTCGGCGGGATCGTACTCGACATGGCGCGTGGTTCCTCCGCGGACTCCCCGCGCGCCGGCGATTGGGCGTTCCTGACTTCCGGAGACTCCCTGCAGGTCGTGTTGCAGGGTGAGAGTGAGCACCAGGGCGAGCCGCTGCCCACGTACCGGGGATGGGCACGGCTCGACTTGAGGGACCTGCAATGGAGCAATCTGAATGTAGACTGGGTAGAGACGAATGCATTTCAACCCGCCCGGCGTGATGTACCCGTCTCCTGGTCAATTTCCTCACCGGAAGGTGACATTCAGGGCGTGCTCGAAGTGACTTCGTCAGATGTGCGCGCGGGGCAAGGCAGCAGCCCCGTGCTCCCGGTGCAAGCGCTGTTCGAGGTAGAAGGCACCGTGACCATCGAAGAAAGGACGTTCCCCATACGTGGTCTTTTTAGGCATGAACGACGGTAAGTTAGCCATTCATCCTTCAGTGACGGTCCGCTCTTGAACGAAGAATTCATCAAGCTCGCGGCATTCATTTTGGCCGGATCACTATCGGGCGGACTCACGAACACCGTTGCAATCTGGATGCTCTTTCACCCGTATGAGCCGCCGAAGCTGCTCAGACGCTGGCGGCTGGGTTTCTTCCAGGGGGCGATTCCGAAGAACCAGCCGCGCCTAGCGGCCGCGATCGGTAAGACCGTCGGCGATCGGCTGCTCACGGCAGAGGACCTGACCCAAACGTTCACGGACGAGACGTTCCGGGCGACCTTCGATGACCGCTTGGCTCAATTCCTCAATGGCGTCCTCAACACGGAGCGGGCAGCGCTGCACGACCTGATCCCTGAGCGGGTAATGCCCGACATCGAGGTGCTGCTGGAGGAGGGACTCGACAAGGCGCTGGCACAACTCGACGACTACCTCGAATCCGAGCGCTTTGCGGAAGCGATGCAGCGCCGCGCCGGCGACCTTGTCGAGGCGATCAAGGACGAACCCATCGGGAGCTTGATCACGTCAGCCAGGGGTGCGGCCGTTGAGTCGGCTGTTGAGGAGTGGCTCCACCATGCGGTCGACAGTGAGGACTTCAAGGCAGCGATCGAGGACTACCTCGATCGAGCGGCACGGCGCCTGCTCGAACCGGGCCGGACCTTCGAAGAGATCCTGCCGACTGGCCTCGTAGGGACCGTGGAGAAGGCCATCGCGGGATACCTGCCGCTGGCAGCACGGCGGCTCGGCCGCCTGCTCGAGGACGATACCGCACGCGCTCGCTTCGAGTCCACGCTGCACGACCTGCTGCATCGCTTCCTGAAAGACCTCAAGTTCCATCAACGCGTCGTTGCTCGACTGGTGATGACAGAGGACACAGTCGACAAGGTGCTCGACACCATCGAGGCGGAGGGCGCGGAGCGACTCTCGGAGATTCTCCGAGACAGTGCGGTGCAGGAAGCCATGGGCCGCGGAATCAACCAGGCCATCGTAGACTTTCTGAGGCGTCCGGTGACCGACGTGCTCGGTGAACCGGACGACCCGAGCGTGATCGAGTCTCGCACTACCCTGGCTGACTGGATCGTCGGCATGGCACGCGACCCGGGCACCCGAGAGTTCCTCGTAGAAAAACTCCACGAGGGCTTGGACAAGGCCGGCGACCGCACATGGGGCGCGGTGCTCGAGCGCATTCCGTCGGAACGCATCTCGGAAACGCTGGTGTCCGCCGCACGCTCAGAGGCCTTGCGGGCCGCGCTAGGCGATGGCATACGCAAGCTTGCACGCGACCTGCTGGACCGCCCGATCGGGACGCCAGCGCGATGGCTGCCGGAAAACGGGGCCGCGCGGATTGAGGCCGCCCTGGGTGACCCGATCTGGGCGTGGTTGGAGACGCAGGTCCCGACGGTCGTCGCGCAGATCGACGTGTCGGGGCGTGTCGAGGCGAAGGTCCTCAGCTTCCCGGTGTCGCGCATGGAGGAAATCGTGAAGAACGTGACACACCGCGAGCTGAAGCTCATCGTTCGGCTCGGCTACGTGCTGGGCGCAGTTATTGGTGTGGTGCTCTTTCTGCTGGAACCGTTCCTGCCGTAGCCCGCTGTACTTCTACCACGGGCTCCCAGCAACCGGATCACTCGACACCACACAGCTCAGCGGTCCTCCGGTGCCTCCAGGTTGAAGCCACGAGCCCGGCGCGTGGCTCGGACTTTGGGCTGACGGTGCATCCACGCAACCGGCGAGATGGACCGCTTGACCCGCCTCGGCCGGCCGCCACCGCCCCGCTCCATCGCTTCCTCGATCTCTTCGATCGGCTGTGAATACCGGCCAGGCAGGCCGAGCCACACGCCGAGGCCGAGCGCGAGCAGCGCTCCGAGGATCTTGAGCGCGAAAATCAACTCACTGCTTCGTGGCTGTCTCGAACACCAGAAGTCCGAGGCCGATCACAAGAATGATCGCCACCGCGTTCGTGCCTACTGCGACCAAGGCGGCCACGCCCCAAAACACAGCATGAGTGAAAACGTATCCGCCAGGAACCAGGTCGCGCATCGCTGGGGCTTCTCGTTGAAGGGGAGTGGCTCAGAAATATGTGCAGGCTAGTCCATCGAGTCCATCGGGTCCGCACGCTCGGAATCGCCCGCGCGCTTACGGGCTTCAGCCAGATATCCGGGCTCGAGTCGTAGCAGATTGCAGATCTTGCGCATCAGGTAGTCCTCCTTTTCAGCGAGATCACCGTCGGAGTACACCAACCCCCACATGATCTCAGCCAAAACCACCTTCTGACCCAGTGAGTAGTTCTCGGCAATCAAGTTCGTGAATTGCCATAGATCGATCGCTTCGTCGCGCGCTTCCTGCGCGAGCTCGAGCAATTTCTCCGCCTCAGCCTGGCCGAGGCCGTACTGACGCCGAATGGCCGACTCGAGGTGCTGACGCTCGTCGTCGGTAAACTCGTCGTCGGCCTGAGCTAGCTCAAGCAAGAGCGCACACGCCGCGAGTCGGATGTCTGGCGCGCTCTCCGCCTTGTCCGCCTCCGGCGACGGACTCATGGACGACCTGAAGAAGTTCTTGATAGACTCGAGCATGCATGAATCTCCGATTCAGAAGTCGATCGAGCGCACCTTACACATCCCGGCCCGCAGAGGAAGCCAGGTCGCAAGAATCGTAAGAAGAAGCGCTCCACTCACGCCGAGAACCAGGGGGATCGAACTCACTTGAGCCGAGCCACCTTGGAAGCGGGACTGCAGGAAAAGATACACCGGCCAGGTCTCGAGAACGATGACACCGGCCAAGCACATCACCGCAGACATCATAAAGAGCAGCCCCCCGAACGAAGTCGGGATCTCGGCGACTTTTTCAGTCTCGTAGTTGGGGGACAATGCACTCAGGCCAAGCGCGAGCGACGTGAGAGCAAACGTGATTCCGATCATGGTGATCGTCGTCAGGGTCAAGATGAACGGCGAGGACTCGAGGACGATGTTAGTGACCACGATGAGAGGCAGCGCCACCACGAGCAGGGGCACCGTTTCCACCCAGTACTTGGACCAGAAGAGCGCGCGCACGTCGAGCGGCGACGAGCGTAGCAGCCACATCATGTGTCCCTCGATCGACATCACGGGGAATACGAATCGGGCAGCGATTGCCGCGACCACGAACCCGGCCAACCCGAGGTTCAAAAAGGAAACCACGTTGATGAGCAGGAAGGCGTTGCACCGAAGCGCCCCCCGGAGAAGGTTGCTTCGTGCCTTCACCCAACCGTCGGCGGACTGGCCGACCACAGACCAACCCAGGAGAAACCGAAAATGAAAAGGCTCCTACCCCGACTAGGCAACCTCATGCTCCTTCTTTTTCTCCTGTGGGCTGGCCGGCTCACCGCTCAGCCAATCCATCGCATCGGAAAGGCGATGCCGGACGCGGACTCCATCCTTCCGCAGCCCTACCTGGCGCTGACGAACGCGAACGTGCTGAACGTGCGGACGGGAGAGATCCTGGAAGCCCGCACGGTCGTGCTGCAGGATGGACTGATTCAGTCGATCACGACAGGCGCGCCACCGCAGGGTGCCAACGTGCAGGACGTGAACGGCTACTACGTGCTCCCGGGCTTTTTTGACGGTCACTTCCACGGAAGGACACTGGACGCAGCCCAGTTTGCCCTGGAGTCGGGGGTGACGACTGTGCTGTCTGCCGGTGCCTACGGCATGCAGGACATGACCTTCCGGGATGCGGTGACGGCCGGCTACTTTCCCGGTCCCGACATGCTGGCGGCGGGCGTGCATATACGGCGGCAGATCGGCAGTAGCGCGTTGGAGGATCCACGGCTGTTCAAGTTCATGAACGTCGAGCTCCAAGGTGAGGAAAACCTACGGCGGGTGGTTCAGGTCAACTTCGAACGGGGAGTGGACTGGATCAAGACGAACGTGGGTGGGCATACGGCGGCAGGAGTGGCCGACGCCTACTGGCTCTACTACTCGGAGGAAGAGGTCGCGGCCATGGCGGACGAGGCTGCAAGGTACGGGGGGAAGATCCAGTGTCACATTCAGGGCGGAGAGGCGGCGATCGTAGCGGCTAGGGCCGGTTGCGCCACCATCGAGCACGGCCAGTACATCAACGAGGAGGCCCTCCGGGTAATGAGGGAGTTGGGCACGGTCTGGACCCCGACCTACATCTCCACCGAAGGATTCGCACTACCCCACGACGACTACAACACGCCGATGGCGCGCCGGGTCGCCCCGTGGATCCTGGAGAACCAGCGCAGGATGCTGCGCACGGCCCACGCTCTGGGAGTCACGATGGTTACCTCCGTGGATACGCCGTACGGGCCGGAGAGCGTGGCCAGGCTGGCGGGCGAGATCAATGCGTTCATCGACCACGGGGGGATGACACCCCTCGAGGCGATCCAGGCCGCAACGATCACGTCAGCCGAGGTCTACGGTCTGGACGGGATGACGGGCTCGATCGAGGAGGGGAAGGAAGCGGACATCGTCCTGTTCGAGCGCAACCCTCTCGAGGAGCCGCTGAACCTCCACAACGCCATGATGGTGATTTCGAACGGGCGAATCGCCGTGCCCTTCCGTTCGGCGTTTCCCGGGCTCAACAGTCGGCCCGACAGGTCGTATCGGCCCGACAGGTCGTATTAGCCCTTGCTCCGCCGGCCTTTGGAGATAACCGTCGCCAGCTTTACCTACATCTCTACAAGATAGATTTCACCGTCGCTGCTGAAGGTCACGCCTTGGCCATTGGGCAGGAATCGTGCATGCGGGTGATCAGGACCGGTTTGTTCCGGTTCTATCCACCAGTCAGCAGCAAGCTGGCAAAGTACTTCCGGTGTGGGATCGCCTTTGCGCGACATCCACAGTTTGGTCGTTTCGTGGTAGAGCTCATCGACTATGAACCGATCCTCTTCTGGATTCGCACCGTTATGGGATATGCTCGCTCCAGCCAGCACGCATTCTTCGTTGCCCTGCAGATCGCTCCGCCACAAGCCCTGTGGCTGGCGCCCGCCAAGAGCGCTGGCATACACGTTGTCGCCACTGTCGCCCCAAGAGTCGTGTCCGACAGACTCCCCATTGTGTGCCACCAAGTCGGAGCGGATCGGCCTGAGAATGACCTCGGTTTCCTGCTCTGAGAGTTCGCCGAGTAGTACCTGGATCATCCCCGAGACAACTCACGCGCCCGTCGGTACATGATTGCCGCGTCCTCGCCCATGTGCTTGCGGTCGTAGAGGTGGCCCAGCGTGTAGAACGCCTTGGCGTTGTGTGGTTGAAGAACGATGGCGCGCTCCAGCACCTGCATCGCTTCGTCGTACCTACCGAGGCGATTGAGCGCTTCGCCTCGATAATAGAAGGCGGGCCCGTTTGATTCGTCCCGGTCGCAGACCCAGGCCAGGTCTGCCTCCGCCACAGCATACACCCCACGTCGGAAATGGAGAATGCCCAGACTCGCGCGAACCAAAATGTTGTCGGGCTCGAGTCCTTGAGCGCACCGTAGCAAATCCGCCGCGTCGTCGTAGCGGCCCATCGCCCCGAGTACCGAACCGTAATTGTTGAGAAGCTCGACGTTCTCGGGTTCGATAAGTTCGGCCGCCTCAAACTGCTCCAGCGCAAGATCGAGACTTCCCAGTTCATCGTACAGAACGCCTAAGTTGTTGCGTGCCTTAAGATTGGATGGATTCTGGGCCAGGATCTCACGGTACAGTGCGATCGCCTCGTCGATGCGACCGTCTCGTACCAGCTCCTTCGCTCGTCCGAGCTGCTCTCCCGCCGGGGGAGCCGGAAGCGGCCGACCCTCTTCGGACACCATGTCGAAGGAGACGGGAATGCATTCTTCGCCTTCGTCGCTCGGAACGGCGTCTTCAGCCTGCTCACCATTGTGCTCGGGCGCATCCGTAGTCTCCTGCTCTGCCTCTACGGGGGCGTCGGGCTCGACCTGCTGCCCGATGGTACCGAGGTCCTGTTCTTGGGCCGGCTCTTCGTCCGTGCCAGGCTCATGAGCCTCGCCCGGCTCACCGTCTGGCTCTTCGTCCGTGGCGGAGTCCCGTGCCTCGGTCAGATCTTCGGTCGAGTCGGGGTCGGGTTCCTTGGGCGCCGCCGGCTCGCCGGCAGCGACCTCCTCCTCGAGCGGCTCCAGCTCGCCGGAGAGCAAGTCCGTCTGCTCGACCTCCTGCTCCGTCTTCTTGTTCTTGGTCTGCCGCTTTCTCGGCACCGTTAACCCCCCACCTCGTTGCCGACCCAGTCGAGATACGGTGCGTGCCCCCCGGAAACGGCGAGCACGAGTACCTCAGGTACAGAGTATGGATGCAACTCGACCGCGCGCGCCTCGAGCGCTTCCGCGCGTTGCCGAACCGTCTTCAAGATCACCATCGCCTCGTCGTCCCGCTGCAGCTCCCCCTCCCACCAGTACATCGAGACGATGTTCGGCACTACGTTGGCGCACGCAGCCAACCGCTCGGACACTAGAGTGCGACCCAGCTCCTCGGCGGTCTCTGCGTTGGGCGCAGTCATGAGCACGGTTACGACATCGGTAGGCTTTGCGGTCATCGATCAATATGCGGTGGCGTCCGCCGCCTCTTCGGAGTACAACCCGTCGATCAGGGCGTCGAGCCGTTCTTGAACCACCCTTCTCTTCACCTTCAGAGTGGGCGTAAGAAAGCCGTTTTCGATTGAGAGTTCCTCCTCGAGAAGCGCGATTTTCTTGGGCTTCTCGTACGGGGCCAGATCGGTAAGCATGCCGAACACTTCGCTCTCCATGTGCCTTAGCACCGCGGCAGAGGCCACGAGCTCCGAGCGATCACTCCACGAAACGCCGTTCTCGCTTGCCCATAGCTTGAGCGGGGCAAACGCCGGCACCACGAGCAGGCAACAGTAGCGCCGACGGTCGCCGATCATGACGACCTGCTCCACGAACCGGTTCGTCTTGAGCAGGTTCTCGATCGGTTGGGGTGCCACGTTCTTGCCGCCGGCGGTGACGATGATGTCCTTCTTCCGGTCCGTGATCTTGAGGAAGCCCTCCGAGTCGAGTTCGCCTATGTCGCCGGTTGCGAACCAGCCATCGACATCGAGGACCTCGTTGGTCGCGTCGGGCTTGCCGAAGTAGCCCTTCATGACTTGCGGGCCTCGAACGAAGATCTCACCGTCGTCCGCGATCTTGACTTCGGTAGCGGGCACCGTCTTTCCCACCGTGCCGATCCGGGACGCCTCGAACGAGTTCAAGTTGGTCACAGGACTCGTCTCCGTGAGGCCGTACCCCTCGAAAATTGGCATGCCGATGGAGTTGAAGAATCGGTTCAAAACAGGCGCTAACGGGCCTCCCCCGCTCACGAAGTAGCGGAGCCGGCCGCCGACCGCATTCTTTACTTTCGCGAAGACCAGCTTGTCGGCTAGGCCGTACTGGAGTGCGAGCAGCCCACTCGGCTTCTCACCGGCCAGGCTCAATTCGAAGGCGCGGTCGGCCACACCAGCAGCCCAATCGATGAGCTTTTTCTTCACTCCGCGCGCGCCCATCACGCCGTTGTAGATCTTCTCGTAGATCCGCGGTACCGACACGACGATGGTCGGGCGGACGACGCCCATGTCGTGGACCAACGTCTCCATCGAGCGTGCGTATGCCAGGCGGCACCCGCTCCAGAAAAAGAGGTAATCCCCCATACGTTGAAGAATGTGCGAGAGCGGTAGAAAGCTGATGGTGTTGTCTGCGTCGCTGACCTTCAGCACCAGGAGCGTCGCCAGCACGTTCGAGGCGACGTTCTTGTGCGTCAGCATGACTCCCTTCGGGTCCCCGGTCGTGCCTGACGTGTAAAGGACCGTCGCTACGTCGTGAAGCTCAGCCTCCAACGCTGCCGCGCGAAAGTCATCGTCGGACCAGGCGTCCGCCGAGTCCGCGCCGGCCGCCAGGAGCGAAGCCCACGACATTACTCCGGAGGGCAGGTCCGCGATCATGTCGAACACGACGATCAGAATTTCCTGAGGGCACGTCGCCGCCGCCTCACGAGCCTTCTCCATCTGCTCCCGCGTGGAGGCGAACACGAGCTTGGCCCCCGAGTCCTCCAACACGTACGCGACCTGGGGGGCGGTCAGTGTCGTATAGATCGGGACGTCGATCACGCCCGCACACAAACAACCATAGTCGACCAACGCCCACCTGGAGCAGTTTTCGGAAAGAATGGCGGCACGATCGCCGCGCTCGACCCCGAGTTGCGCCAGGGAGGCGGCCACGCCCTTCACGATGCGGTGCGCCTCGTCATAGCCGATCCCGGTGAGCTCGGTCTCCGACGTCAACTCCTCGAACGCGGTCTTGTCCCCGTATTTGTCGACCGCCTCGAAGAAGAGGCGCGTCAGCGTCATCTCGGGGACAGGGGTGTCGTTGGCCACGTACGTTGGCTTCGGCATGTATGGCTCGCGGTCAGGCCCGCTCGACTCGAATGGAGAGGGCGATATCGGGATGGAGGGAGTGCAATACGCTGCAGTACTTGTCCCGCGACAGATCGATGGCCCGCTGTAGCTTCGCGTCGTGCTCGCTTCCGGGCCCACTCAAGCGATACACCAACTCAATCGCGACGAACTTGCGAGGTTCCGAGTCGGCGCGCTCGCCAGTGATCTCGACCTCGAGCGCGTCGAGAGGCACCCGGGACTTTTGCAAGATCAGAACCACGTCGACCCCCATGCAGCCCGCAAGAGACAGGAGCAATTGCTGGGTTGGCGAGGCACCCTCGTCGCCAGCACTGTCGATGGTGATCTCGGGGCCGTCATCGGCGCCCCCATGGAAAACGAGCCCTTCTCCGGCCCACTTGAGCCGAACCTTTCGGATATTAGAAGAGCTCATCGGGGGGTGGCACGTCGGCCGAAGCGTCATGCGCCTCGCCGCGCAACTGCGCCAGTGTCGAGCGCGCGTGGCGGACGTGATCCTCCGCGTCCCCATCCTTGGGGGCCTGCGCCAGGAAGGCTTCGAGGTGCTCGGTCGCGCTCTCGAGTTCGTCGCCCCGAAGCAGAAGGAAAGCCAACCCGTAGTGCGCGCCCGCCGAAGCCGGGTTTTCTTGAAGGACCTGCCGATAGGTCTTAGCGGCCTCCTCGGTCATGCCGATTCGCGTGTAACAGATCGCGATCTGCTGGAGCACCGTGGCGTCGCCTGGCGTCACCTTCAAGGCCAAGCGGAACGACGTCAGAGCCTCGTGGAACTTGCCGTCCATGAGAAGCTCGACGCCCTCGTTGTAGTAGTCGACGCGAGGTGCCTCGCCGCCGCCAAAAAGCTTATTCCAGAACGCCATTCAGAAGGCCGGTGATGTGAACTGCTCCGCGTGATGGGCACACGCGGCGAGCAGGCCGGAAGGTAGGAGTTGAATGGGGACGGGCGCAACGCCGAAAAACTCTCAACTCCTTGCGCCGACGACGGTTTCCTGCTCAGACACTATTACCTTCAAGCCCGCTTCCTCGAGCCAAGCGCCAGCCTCCGCGCTGGCGCCCGTTACGACCACCCGCGACATCGGTGCCACCACACGAGCCGCCTCGTCGATCCAACGCCTGCCGAGGCGACCGTCAATCGCGACACCTCGTAAGCTCCGGGAGAAGAAGGGCAGGCCCGGACCGGCGACGATGCGACTCCAAGACGGATCTGGGGGCCACTCTCTAAGGTCCCCGTCAATTCCGACTACTTGCAGGTCTTCCGTGAGATCGGCAATCGTCGGACCGTAGCCGGCTAGGCCCCCGACGAGCGCGACGGTCCCTGGCCCGCGCGCCACGCCGATGAGCGCAGCGATGCGTTCGGTATCCGCCGCATCGTGACACCCGACTGCACCGACCAGGCCGGCCTCCAGCGCTCGGCGTGGAGGTGCCCGCAAATCACCAAAGCCGGCCTGAATCGAGAATGAGTCCCGACAGTTAGGGCAACCCAGAACGCCTTCACGCACCACGCGGTCGGTCAACTCATTCGCCAACAGAATCAGCCCGAACTCTGGCCCGCATCGTGGACACGTCAGGCAATCGGTGAGCAGGAGATGCACAGCCGGTGGTCGCCGAGGCTCAGCCCGTAGGACTCTGCGGCGGGGGCAGCAGTGCGCTGGCAGGACCGTACTGAGCCCACTGGGTCGGCGACTCCCAGATGCGGGCGTAGAGCAGGCCCTTGACCATCGGGTCGGGCAGCCTCTTGCACAACTCCTCGAAGAAGTATTTCGCCTGATTCTCGGCGCTGGTCTCGACGTCCTGGAATTGCGGAAGCTCGTTCAGATTCTCGTGGTCCAATCCGTCGGCGATGCCACGCAACGCCATCTTCAAGTCGATGAAGTCGAATGCAATGCCGGAGTCGTCGAGCTCAGCGGCTTGCAGCGCTGCCTCCACCACGTACCTGTGCCCGTGCAGCCGACTGCACTTGCCCTCGTAGTTGCGGAGGAAGTGGGCGGCGTCGTAGTGCGCCTGGGCGCTGACGGTGTAGGCGAAGTCAGTCATACATGTTCCCTCAGAGCGGCTGATGCGAGCTGGTGGTCAGCCGCAGGAATTCGTCCCGTGTTCTCGGGTCGTCCAAGAAGGTGCCGCGCATGGCCGATGTGATCGTCTTGGAATTCTGCTTTTGAACACCGCGCATCATCATGCACAGGTGATACGCCTCGACCACGACCGCGACTCCCAGCGGTTTCGCGGTGTCCCAGATGGCCTCAGCCACCTGCTCCGTCAGTCGTTCCTGGACCTGGAACCGGCGGGCGTACACCTCCACGAGCCGTGCCAGCTTCGAGATGCCCAAAATCCTCCCGTCGGGAATGTAGGCGACGTGAGCCTTGCCGAAGAACGGAAGCATGTGGTGCTCGCACAGCGAGTAGACCTCGATGTCCTTTACCAACACCATGTTGCGGTGGCACTCCTCGAAGAGCGCATCTCCGATAATGTCGTCGGGAGTCTCCGAGTACCCCTTGGTCAGGAACGACAAGGACTTCGCCACGCGCGAGGGCGTTTTCAGCATGCCTTCGCGTTCGGGGTCCTCACCCAGCCGGCGAATCATCTCCGCCACGAGATCCTCGAAGGAGGCTTCCGACAAGTCGACGCTACTCAGCGGCTCAACGATGAAATCGCTCATGGTCCGACATTCTCCTCGGGCCCGGAGTACTCGGCGGAGTTCCGGGGTGTTTCGTGGACGACCACCTTGGCGAGCCGCACCCCTTCAGGTACGGCGTGCACGATACGACCCCAAATGGCGACCGCGAGGTTCTCGGCGGTGGGGTTCACACCGGCTAGCCACTCGACTTCGCTGTTGAGGTTCCGGTGGTCGACATCCGACAGGACCTGAGCCTCCAACGCCTCCTTTAGGCACTTCAGATCCATGACGAACCCGGTCTCAGTATCGACGGGCCCCTCGACGGTGACCTCCAACTCGTAGTTGTGCCCGTGCCAGCTCGGGTTCGCGCAATCGCCAAAAACCTCCGCGTTCCGCTCATCCGTCCAGTCGGACCTGAACAGGCGGTGTGCGGCACTGAAGTGCACGCGGCGCGTGGCTCGCACAAGGGGCATGAAAGTCCTCAACCGCTGATGCCGAAGGAGCGAGAGGGCCGACGCCTAGCCGCTCTGGAGCGGTCGGACACCGGCCCTCTCGTGCACATCGGAGGGGGAGGATTGAAGCCCGGGATAAACTGCTGGCGACCTCCTCGAGTACTTCGCTTTCCCCTCTTCCAGGGCCTAGCGGCCGACTCGAGAGTCAGTCCCGGCTTCGGTGCGTTGGCTCAATTCATATGCCCCCCGATGCGCAACTGGAATATAGAGAGCGCTGGAGGGCTGGACCAGCGCTGCTGGCATCGAGGCCACCTCCTGCAACGTTCGGGGGCGCAACAGGGTAGATAGTCTCGAGAAACACGGGGTGTGGATTTCATTGACATGTACGGGGGTGTGTGCGTAGCCTGAGCGTGCTATGAAAGCGAGAGGCAAAGTGATCCGGCAGACCACTTCGGTCTGGCTCTCCGCGCTGCTGCTAACACTCAGCGTCGCGGTGCCGGCACTCGAACGCGCAGAATTTGCGCACGAGTCTGCGATCGAGAGCGAGCACGACCCGGCCCACTGCCCAACGGCGCACGACCACACCGTCTGTACTCAGGTCGGAGCCAATCTCTCTCTCGCCGCCGCACACACGCTGGTCGACCATACTCAAGAGGTCATCGGCGTGACCGCGCCCGTAGAGGCGCCGGCTTCCGTGCATTCCGTTTTTGAATACGGACATCCCTCACGCGCGCCCCCCTTGGCCTGACGAGCTGCACCCGGCCGTACCGCGGCCGTCCGTACGCGACCTAGCGGTCTCGTACTCGTCATGTCCAGGATTGGGAGAGCACTACCATCGTGAACAGCCGCTGGAGGGGAGCCCGCCACGCAGTGTGGGGCCTACTCCTGACGATCACACCCACTCTCGCGCAGCCGGCACCCGCGGTCGCGCAGGAAGCGACCGACTCGCTGAGGTTGCAGCTCGGGCGTCTAGCCGCGTTGGTGGACAGCCTGAGCCTCGAGGTCGCCCGCCTTCGCGACGCGGGAGAAGATGCGGGGGCAGATGATGCGCTGGCGCGGCTTCGCGCAGCAGCGCAGGCGGCGGCTGATGCTGATGGGCCACCCGCACCTCAGGAGCGGGAGACACAGGACTTCGTTGGCCGACAGCGGTCGTTGCAAGCCTTGAACCCCGAGATCAGCGTAAACGCCGACCTGTTCGGGCATGCCAGCAAGGACGATCCGGACCGGGACAATTTCTTCGCTCGCGAGTTCGAGATTTCGATCATCTCCAACCTCGACCCGTTCTCGCGAGCAAAAATCTTTCTATCCAGACACAGCGAGGGCGGCGAGTTCTCCCCGTTTTCCGAGGGGGGCCAAGCGGGCGCCCACGGCACTGGAGAAGGTGGCGGCTTCGAGGTCGAGGAGGGATACGTCGAGTGGGTTAGTCTTCCCGGAGGCATCGGGCTCAAGTTCGGACGGTTCTTCCAGCAGTTCGGCCAGCTGAACCGCTGGCACGCGCACGCGCTTCCCTTCCAGACCCGCTCGCTACCACACATCGCATTCATGGGTGAAGGGTCGCTCGCACAAACAGGGCTTTCAGCACACTGGCTCGCGCCTTTTGGTCTGGCCGGCGGCACGTTCGAAGCCACCCTGGAGGTGACGCGAAGCGACAACGAGACGCTGTTCGGTGAGTCGACGGGCGTCTCGTTGCTCAGCCACGTCAACGCCTTTTGGAGCCTGTCGGCTTCCACCGATCTGGACCTTGGGTTCAGCAGGGTGAGCGGGTCATACGAGCGCGAAACCGTCAGCGGCGACCGAAATCTGTACGGCCTCGAGATGGCCTTCACCTGGCGGCCGCCCGGGCAGTCACGCTACCGCGGCTTCTCCTTTCGAGGCGGTGCCATGGCCGTAGATGGTCTGGCGGGACTCGGGCCAACGTCCGCCGACGAGGGTGAGCACGCTCTGGGTCTCTGGGCCTTGGGCGATTTGCGGCTCTCGCAGAGCTGGCTGGTCGGGGCGCGCTTCGATCGCACGGAGAATCCCGCAGATCTCGAAGAGACCGCCTGGCTGTTCTCTCCGACGTTGACGTGGTGGCAGAGCGAGTACGTCCGGCTCCGACTGGAGTACGATCTGCTCGGCCGTAGCTTCGCGGCCGAGCGTGAGGGGCACTTGCTGTTCCAAGTGACGTTCGCGATGGGCCCACACAAGCACGAGACCTACTAGCCGATGGCTTCGACTCCGTCGAGCCCGTCGGGCATGGAGATAGCATGATGTTCCAAACGATTCTCGTCGGCGCGATCGCGATCGGGGCGGTCACGGCCGAGACAGCAGTACCGATTCGGCCGTCGGACCCGCCGCGCGACCCGGTTCGCGTCGTCACGACTCTACCGATCTACGCGGAACTAGTCCGGGAGATCGGGGGAGCGGAGGTCGTGGTGACCTCCATCGCAAACCCGAACGAGGACGCTCACTTCGTACGTCCCAAGCCGAGCTTCGCGCGCGACCTGAGGCGAGCGGAACTCTTTGTCACGACGGGACTCGACCTGGAACTGTGGGTCCCGGTCCTACTCGATCGCGCCGGAAACAGCGACGTATTGGAGGGCGGCCAGGGGTACATCACGGCATACACCGGAGTCGAGCTGCTCGACGTCCCGGTTGCTGCGGATCGGAGTGGGGGCGACGTGCACATCTTCGGCAACCCCCACCTGACCACCGACCCGCTGCGCACGATACAGGTCGCGCGCAACATCACCGTTGGACTCAAGCGTGTCGCCCCGGACCGCGCCACACACTTCGACGCGGGCCTCGCGGCATTCACAGACCGCGTGCATCGTCGCCTCTTCGGCGACAGGCTCATCGACTTGCTCGGTGGCCAGACCCTGGAACGGTTAGCGCTGCAGGGCAGGCTCTACGAATTCCTCGGCACCCAGGAATTCGACGGCAAACCGCTCATCGAGGAGCTGGGTGGTTGGCTCGGCACCGCGGAACCCTTTCGCGGCCAACAACTCATCTGTTACCACAAGAACTGGGCATATTTCGAGGACCGCTTCGACGTTCGCTGCGCCGAATACGTGGAGGCGAAACCCGGCATCGCGCCAACTCCCCGACACGTAGGACGTCTGCTCCGCCGGATGCAGGAAGAGAACCTCGATGTCGTGCTCGCCGCGACCTATTTCGACAGAAACAAGGTCGAGAGTGTAGCGGCGCGTGGGGGCGCTTCGCTGGTCCAAGTGCCCTTTTCTCCAGGTGCGCGCGAGGGGATCGACGGCTACTTCACGCTAGTGGATACCTGGGTGAACGAACTCGCCACCGCCTTCTTGAACCGATGACGGTCGGATAGCATGCTCGACCTGATGATTCCGCCCATCGTGGCGGCGCTGATCATCCTCTCGATTCACGCATATCTGGGACTGCATGTCATCGGCAGGGAGGTGATCTTCGTGGACCTCGCGTTTGCCCAAATTGCAGCGCTGGGCTCGACCGTCGCGCTACTGATGGGCATCGAGCTGGGAACGACGCTTTCTCTGATGTTCGCGCTCGGTTTCACGTTGCTGGGCGCGCTGCTCTTCTCGTTCACGCGCTTGGAAAAGTCGGTGGTACCGCAGGAGGCGATCATCGGCATATCGTTCGTTCTTGCCTCGGCGGCTGTGATCCTGATCGCGGGGCTCACGGCGGAGGGCGCAGAACACCTTCGTGAAACGATGACCGGGACGCTGATCTGGGTCGGTTGGGGCGACATCTGGAGGCTCGCCGGGGTCTATGCGGTTCTGGGCGTCTTCCACTTCGTGATGCGGAAGCGATTCTTAGGTGTCACGTTCGACCCGGAAAGCGCAGAAAATGTCAAGGCTTCGGACTTCCTGTTCTACCTGTCCTTCGGAGTCATGATCTCCTTCTCGGTCGAGATCGCCGGCGTCCTCATGGTCTTCAGCGTACTCGTCATTCCGGCCGTAATCGCGTTCCTCTATACCAACCACTTCGGCCGTGCGCTGCTGATCGCATGGGCGGCGGGAGCGGTGGCAATCGTCGGGGGCATCGGCACGTCGTTCTACCTCGACATCGCGACCGGCCCCCTTCTCGTATGCGCTTTCGGGGTGGTCCTCATAATCGCGGCAGGCCTGAGGCCCCTGCTCGGCGTCCGCCCCGAGGGAAAGATCACCGTCTCGAGCCTGCGCGGAGGCCCTCAGGGTCCATAGCCCACGTGGCCTTCAGCTCTGCAAAGTTTGCCTCAAGCAGCACAGGATCCCCGCTTCGAGAGGCATGACCGCGCATTTCCGATCGACCAATCGTGCCGGTAAACCCTTAATTGCCAACATGTTACACGTATCGACGACAAGAAACGCTCGACTGGCACCTGTGGGCACGCGACTTGACCTACCCATAGGACCAGCGCCGACGGTGGCGCGCACCCCCAATCTAGATGACGCAGGAGGCCCTGATGCGCGTAGCGGCCGGTGGATATATCGATTTGAGCGACGGGAGGCGGGTCCGGACCCCGGGATTCCACGACCAGCAGGTCGAGCCTGTACCGGAATCTGAAGCTCTCTCCTATCTGCTTTCTCATAGCTTCCCCGGTCACCGCCGCATCGTTCGACGGCTCAGGCTCGAGGAGCGCAAGCGTATCAGGCTCGTGATGTGGGCGGACTCCGTTTAGGAACGCATGACCCTGGTGGATCGAGTCTGGCGTGCCATCACGCAGCCCGCACCCCCACGTAGCAACCCGGAAGAGCCAGAGCTTATCCAGGTTATCCAGTACGAACACTGGGCCCATCCCATCTACCTCGACGGCGCACGCACCAGAGTAATCCTCCGCGGTGGCATGTCCCTCGCCGAGGTGCCGAAAGAGATGATCTTGCGGCTGGATGGTCAGTTGACGGCCTAACAAATGGGCCGAGGACACCAGTCACATCGGTGAAACCGGTTTAGCGCCCGCGCCCGTTCCTGGGCCGGGCCTCACGCCCTAGGGGGGGCGTGGCGGTAGGCGCTTGCACCTACCGTCATCCACTTTTTTGTCCCTGAGGTAGTGCTGTGCGTGCCCCAGAAACGATTCAAGGCCAGCCCGTATCAGCGGACCGACCTCTTCGTGGCGCTTCTATGGGCTGTCGATCAGTCGAGCGATCCCACCCGATCTATTTAACCCATCGCGTCCCGCGCCAACATCACGATGGCAATCAAAGCCATGACGACAACGATGGAAGGGCCAAAGAGCCCGACGTTGTCCCCCAGCTTCATGTCGTTCCGTGAGTAAATCATCGTCCCACTCCCTTGTCTCATATCTGCGGCCCCATGCCACGCCCGTTAGAAAGCAAGCCCCGTGCCGCGCGGATCGAGAACAGCGTTCGCAAGCCGTAATATGACCTCTAACCGGTTATGCAGCAACTACTTGCGGTCGCAGACGGCGAAAACGGCACGATAGACCGCTCCTGCCATTTCGACGGGACTGTCCGCTAATACGGGACTGTCCGCTAATGGTGACAACCATCGCAGTCCCGTGACGAATTGGCATGCACATCGCCCGATGGTCAGACCGCAATATGCCAAGGAAGGGGGCGCGCCTCACGACCATCAGCCCCACGGGACTCCAGTCGTTAGCTGGGCAACCCGGGCTCGGTCATCCCGCGCACGTCCAAAGCGTCGTCGATCTCGTCGTCCGGGAGGAGCTCCTTCTCGGCGACCACTTGGCGCACGCTCACGCCGCGCTTGGCGGCCTCCTTGGCGACGACCGACGCGGCGTCATACCCAATGTAGGGATTGAGCGCTGTGGCGATCGACGGGTTCTTTTCGAGTAGCTCCTTCGCGCGCTCGATGTTCACCTCGATGCCGGCGACGCACTTGTCGGCGAACGCAGTGGAAATGTTCGCTAGCAGCGTGATCGACTCTAGCAATGCCTGCGCGAGTACCGGCATCATCACGTTCAATTCGAAGTTGCCTCGGGTTCCCGCCACAGTGATGGTCGTGTGATTCCCCATCACTCGCGCGCAAACCATCATCATCGCCTCGGACATGACCGGGTTGACCTTGCCCGGCATGATCGACGAGCCTGGCTGGATCGCGGGCAGTTTAATCTCGTGGATCCCCGATGTGGGGCCCGAGCCGAGCCACCGGATATCATCGGCGATCTTCATGAGGCTCGTCGCGACCGTGTTCAGCGCACCAGCGGTACTTACCGCTGCATCTTTCGCGGCCTGGGCCTCGAAGTGGTCAGGTGCTTCTCGGAATGAGATGCTGGTGGCCTCTGAGATGCGGGCGATCGTCTTGGCGGCGAAGTCCTCGTGCGTATTGATGCCCGTTCCAACCGCGGTTCCGCCGAGCGCCAGCTCCTCGAGCTCGGCAGCAGCCCGCGATACGCGTTCGACGCCCTTCGTGATCTGGGTGGCATACCCCCGAAACTCCTGGCCGAGGCGAATCGGGGTCGCGTCCATGAGATGCGTTCGGCCCGACTTCACGACACCGTCGAACTCTTCGGCCTTCGCGGAGAGCGCGGACCTCAAGTGCTCGAGCCCGGGAAGTAATTGTTTCTTGACCGCGACCAGCGCCGACACGTGGATCGCGGTCGGGATCACGTCGTTGGAGGACTGACCGAAGTTGACGTGATCGTTCGCATGGACCTTGTCGCCTCGGATCTGGGTCGCGCGATGAGCCACGACCTCGTTGACATTCATGTTGGTCGAGGTACCCGAGCCGGTCTGGTAGATGTCGAGCACGAACTCATCGTCCCACTTACCGTCTGCAACCTCTCCCGCTGCCTGGGCGATGGCCTCCGCGATGTCGGCGTCCAGGTTCCCGAGGTCCAGGTTCGTCTGCGCCGCGGACTTCTTGATGAGCCCGAGCGCTTCGATGAAGCGGCGCCCGAACCGCTGACCGCTGATGGGGAAGTTTTCTACCGCGCGTTGGGTCTGAGCGCCGTAGAGCGCCTCCTCAGGCACCTGCATCTCACCAAGGGAGTCCTTCTCGATCCGGTATCGGTCAGCCATGTCAGCTATGGTCCTTTGGTGCCGAACCGGCCGGTCCGACGGTGGGGGTCAACTCCTGGAGTTATCGCGGTTTTGCTCCGCAGACAGCCCTGAAATCTACCGCAGCGGACGGGTCGGTGAAGGGCTCGTACTCATGAATACCGGGCGACACAGAACCTCCTCCCTTGCTATCCGCGCTTCGGCTGACTTGGACGCATCTCGATCCGACTCACGTGCGCTTCCTTGGGGTACGACAGCACCTGCAAGACCGCCACGGCGCAATCTTCGACATGCAGCCGCCACGTGCGCTCCGGCACCTGCTCGCGATGATTGAAGTAGCTGTCCACGCTGCCCGGCATGACGATGCTGACGCGTACATCGTCGTAGCGCACGTCGAGCATCATCGCCTCGGTCAAGCCCAGCACTCCGAACTTGCTCGCGTTATAGCCAGTGCCACCGGCGAACGGATTCCGGCTCGCCAGTGAAGCAATGTTGACGATGAAGCCGCCAGTGGTGGCGCTCAGGTGGGGCAGCGCCGCCTTCGAGCAGTAGAAGACGCTACCGAGGTTCACGTCGACTTGGAGTTGCCACTCCTCCACGGTCATCTCGGAGAGCGGCTTGAAGATGCCGAGACCCGCGTTGTTCACGAGGATGTCCAGTCGGCCGAAGTGCTCGACGGTCTCATCGACGAGTCGCTGGCATTGGATGGCGTCGCCCACGTCCGCGACGATGCCGAGCACGCGATCTCCGAGCGCCAGTGCGATGGCCTCGACCGGACCAGCCGAACGCGCATTCACAACGACCGAGGCGCCGGCCTCCAAAAGGTGCTCCGCGATCGCGCGACCGATACCCTTGGTGCTTCCTGTAACGATCGCGACTTTGCCGGTCAGGTCGGACATCTCGACCTCTCTCGTTTCTGGACCAATCCAGGCCCTGCGCCTGAAGGACTATGAGTGTGGCCATGACCGACCCGAATACGCAACGCGTCGCGCTGGTGACGGGGGGAGCCATCCGAGTGGGGCGGGCCATCACCTTGGCGCTCGCCGAAGCGGACTACGATGTCGTGATCAGCTACCACTCCTCCGAAGTGGCGGCTCAGGAGACCCGAGAGGCCGTCGAGGTGCGGGGGCGGCGTTGCGAGACCGTCTGCGCGGATCTCAGCCTGCCGGCTTCGGCCGACGTCGTGATCGACGCGGTGCGAACCGCGTTTGGGCGCCTCGACCTACTCGTGAACTCGGCTGCGAACTTCGACGAACGCGCGCTGCTCGACGTGGACGCGGAGGCGTGGGACACGGTAATGGCCCTCAATGCACGGGCGCCGCACTTGCTGGTGCGCGCCGCATCAGACCTTCTGCGAGCGGCGCGCGGCAGCGTGGTGAACATCGTCGACCTGGCAGCCTTTCAGCCTTGGACCGACTACCCGGCGCACTCCGCCTCCAAGGCGGTGCTGGCCCATCTGACGCGCATTCAGGCGCGCTCGCTCGCCCCTGAGATTCGCGTGAACGGGATCGCGCCCGGAGCGGTACTGGCGCCGGAAGGCTGGCCACCAGAACCGTGGCAGGCACTCGCGCAGACCACGCCTCTGCAACGGGCAGGCTCACCAGAGGACGTCGCTCAAGCTGTGCTCTTCTTGGCGGGAGCAGGATTCGTCACCGGCCAGATCCTCGCCGTGGACGGTGGACGGCTACTCGGGTAGGAACTGCCTACCAGAGGTGGGCCTCCCGCTTGGGCGCGCGGGCCTCCGCGCGAGTGACCGCTCAGCTGCTGCCGTTACCCCCGTGCGCGAGCCAACGCTCGGCCTCGAGGGCCGCCATACAGCCCGTGCCGGCGGCGGTGACCGCCTGACGATAGAAATCGTCCATCACGTCGCCGGCCGCAAAAACCCCTGGCACCGACGTCTGCGTCCGCCACGGGATTGGCGTCTCGACGTACCCGCTGTCCTTGAGCTTCACGGCGTCCTCTAGGAACGCGCTGTTCGGCGTGTGGCCGATCGCCACGAAGAGCCCTCCAATCTCGAGCTCGCTCTCTTCGCCAGTCACGGTGTCCTTGAGCGTGAGGCTCGTGACCGTCTCTTCGCCGATGACGTCTGTCACGGTCTTGTTCCACTCGATGCGGATCTTGGGATCCGCAATCGCCCGTTCGGCCATGATCTTCGAGGCGCGGAACTCGTCGCGGCGGTGCACGATGACGACCTCCGCGGCAAACTTCGTGAGGTACAACGCATCCTCCATCGCCGAGTCCCCACCGCCGATGACCGCGAGCTTCTGATCGCGGAAGTGGGGTAGCGCACCGTCACAGACGGCGCACGCGCTCACGCCGCCGCCGGACTGCGCGAGGCGCTCCTCGTTCGGGTGGCCTAGCCACTTGGCGTTCGCGCCCATGGAGAGGATGACCGAGTCGGCGAAAACCTCCGTACCGGTGCTCGACACGAGCCGGAAGGGATACTGCTCGAAGTCGACTTCGACGATGTCTTCCCAAACCGACCGGGTCCCGAAGCGCAACGCCTGGTCCCTCATCTCCAACATGAGGTCCTGACCCATCACGCCTTCCTTGAACCCAGGGTAGTTCTCCACCTCGGTCGTGAACATGAGTTGGCCGCCAGGAATCATCGTGCGGCTGCCTGCCCCTTCGAACACGAACGGGTCCATCTGGGCACGTGCGGCATAGATCGCGGCGGTCCAGGCGGCCGGTCCGGACCCGATGATGACGACGGTCTCCCGCTCCCGGACTCCGGTATCGCTCATAGTGCTCCTACTCTTTGAAGACTTTCATGTGGTGGAG
>Ga0310345_10001168_pt1 | contig 30826 bp, 30 predicted proteins | sample HC15DNA20500_MG_FD_204667 | JGI IMG/M metagenome (GOLD analysis project Ga0310345, IMG submission 204667) | Marine microbial communities from station ALOHA, North Pacific Subtropical Gyre - HC15-DNA-20-500_MG | ecosystem: Environmental > Aquatic > Marine > Oceanic | place: Pacific Ocean: North... | reverse complement strand
TCTACGGCGACGGCCGGCCGATGCGCGTGGTCGTCAGCTGTCCGGCCGGGCAGCTCCTCGGCCTGCCGCACGACGTCGGCGACGACGGCCGCGTCAGCCCGTCGATCGTCTGCCGGTGCGGGTGCGGATGGCACGTCTTCGGTCAGCTCCAGGATTGGAGGCCCTCGTGATCCACGACCTCGGCATCTGGCTCGACGACCCGCCCTCGGTGGTCCTCCGCCCCCGCTACCTCGACACGCTGCGCCGGCTCCCGGTGCAGCACCTCGCGGTCATGGCGGACGGGCCCGCCCCGGGGCTGCACGACGCGCGCTGGACGCCGCAGGACCTCGTCCGGCTGCGGACCGAGCTCCGGGGGCATCGGCTCATCCTGACGGCGTGGGCCGCGGCGCACGCCCGGAGCACGGCCGAGCTCGGCCGGCGCCTCCCCGCCCTCGTCGACGCCCTCGAGGCGGACGGGATGGAGGTCGACGTCGAGCCGGTGGGCGACTGGTCGGAGGGCGACGTCCGGGGCTTCACGGACCTCGACCGCGACGGCTCCCGCCTTGACGAGGCCAGCGCCGCGCTCGCGGAGGTCCTCGTCTCCCTCCCGGTGCCGGAGATCGAGACGACCGTCTTCCCGGGCGCGCTCCGCCACGTCTTGCCGCTGCTCGAGGCGCTGGTGGCGACGGGAACCGAGAAGGACCTCCGCCTCTGGCTGCAGGTCTACGCGGTGGCGAGCCGCGACGACGAGCCGATCGCCTGGAACGGCAAGCTCGGCCCGATCCGCTTCCCTCGGGAGGCGCTCGCGGACGCCCGGGCCCGCGTCCCCGCCGGCGTGGAGGTCTGCGCCGGGCTCGCCGCCTACCGGACCACCTGGGCGGAGCACGGCGACTCGCTCACCGTCGCGGCCCAGAGCGCACTCGTGGGCGGCGGACCGCGACGGCTCCGCTGGTGGTCGGGGAAGTGGTTCACGCGGCTGCCCGGGCACGAGGCGCGTCGGGCCCGGCTCGACCAGGTCGTGCACGCGCTCGAGCGGGACCGGCCCACCGCGCCCGCCCCGGCCCCGACCGTCCTCGAGGAGCTCGTCGCCGAGCTCGAGGCGACGGCGACGAAGGCGAAGGCCGCGGGGTTCCCGATGCTCGCCGGAGAGATCGCGCGGCTCGCCGCGGTGGCGCCGAAGGGGTGATCGCGGGCGCCGGGTGAGTTCTTCGAGATTCTGCAACAACTGCCCGCCGATCGGCGCGTGGCAACTTCTGGGCACCTCAAATGAGGTGCCCGAGAATTAACCGGCAGCTGTTTCCAGAACGGAAAGAACTCACCCTCCGTCCGCGAGCCGGGCGAGCACCTGGGCGTGGCAGCGCTCCGTGCGCGTCCGCTGCCCGAGGCGGATGCAGTAGCAGCCGAGGACGCGCCCGTGGAGCTCGACCAGCCTGGCCATCAGGTCGGGGCGCGCCCGCACGTGCGCCTCGTAGTCACCGAGCGGGTCGTCCGACTCGGTGACCGCGAAGCGGCTGAGCGCCGCCCTCCCCCGTGGCACGAAGGGGTTGCCCCAGTCGGAGCCCCGGCCGACGTAGACCTCGACGGCGCCGGCGTCGTGGCGCACGTGGCCGACGCGCGTTCGCGACGGTTCGTCCAGTAGACCCAGCTGCGTCACCCCTCGATCTCCCCGCGCTCGATCATCCCCTCGCGCATGGCGCTGACGATCCTGTGGCCGAGGTTCTGCCGCTCGCGCTCGCGGCGCAGGGCCTCGCGCCCCCGCTCGCTGACCGCCCAGTAGGCGCCGCGGCAGGGGCTCGCCGGCCGAAGCTCGACCAGGCCGCGTCGAACGAGCGCGTGCACGCTGCGCGTCTCGCGCGGAGTCAGGTCGGCGGGGTCGATACCCGCCTGCGCCTCCTGGAGCCGCCTCAGCAGGATCCGCATCGGGTTGCTCAGCGAGCGCAGCTCCCGCACCGAGAAGTCCATCGAGATCCCCATCGCTACCTCCCCTGCAGGAGGCCAGCCGACCTCCATCGTTCGATCGTGCCCATCGGCTTCGGCGGCTTCTCCGGCGCGTGCTTCTGCGCTGCTGTGAGGGCTCGGCGCAGGGCGCGCGCCCAGGCCGGAACCGGGCGCCGCCCGAGTCGCCGAGCGAGGATGTACGCGTCGACCTCCCGGAGCCGTGCCCAGCGCTCCGCGGCGACGTACCGGGCCCACCGCTCCTTTCGCTCCGAGGGCCAGACCACCGCGTTGCCGTAGACTTCCCTCCAGCGCTCGCCCGCCTCCCTCGTGGGGGAAACGGGCGCGTACCGCTCGAGGCCGCAGACGTCGCAGCGGACCGCGGCCGGGACCCGTCGACTGGCCCGCGATCCGCATCGCAGGCAACGCGGCGACTGGCGCCACCCCGCGAGCGCCTCGAGGTCGAGGAGGTCGAAGAAGACGTGGTGCCGCGAGCCGGGGTCGTCGTCCACGACGGCCCTCGCGATGGACACCTCGACCTCGTACTCGCGAGCCAGGCGGGCGAACTCCTCGAGCGTCACGAGGAGCGGTTGTTTCTCCGGCGCGTCGAGCTCCCGGTCGACCACGTCGTCCTCGGCCTCATCCATCTCGACCTCCTCGTCCTCGATCCCGCCTCGAGCGCAGGTCGACCACCTCGGCCGCGTCGCCGTCGACGTGCTCGAGGAGGCGGCCGAGCGCCTCGTGTGCCACCCTGGCGGCGGCCAAGTCGCCCTCGCGCGCCGCGGCGGCGATCGACAGGCACAGTTGCTCAATCATGCGACCTCGCGGCGTCAGGGGCGCGTCGGCGTGAAAAGGGGGCAGACCCCCCGGTAGCGGGGGCAGCGAGGGGTCACGGGGGCAAACCGTGTCATCCGACCCCCCAATTTCCCCTGTAATGTCGCTAGAACCGCCCCGGACGCTCGCGCCCGACGGCTTCAAAATCCGCTTTCCGAAAGGGAGTGCCGGTTCGAGTCCGGCCTCGGCTACTACGGCGGGCAGAGCCTCGACTCACCGCGGCTTCGCATCCTCGAGCCAGCGAAGCGGTCGAGGTGCTCGCGCGCGAGCTCCACAGGGTCGCCTTCGACCCTCCACGGGTCCTTCGCGTACTCCAGCAACACCCCGCCGCCGCGGGTGATGAGCCACGTCAGGATGTCCGACACGCCGTCCGTCCACGCCGCTAACCGGGCGTCGGGCGCGCCCCCGAACCTCAGACTGCGCGCGCGCCAACTTCTTCGAGGAGGTCCGCGTTCGAGCGCTCGAACGCGTGCCTCGATGGCGAGGACACGGATCGACTTGACCATTGGTCATGCCGCTCGCATAGTCACGGCGTGTCCGAACCGCTCCCGCCAACGGAAGCCAAGAAGGCGGTTCGGGCCATCCTCGAAAGCGCGGGGACCATCATCTACACCGGCCATGCTCGTCGACGCATGGCCAAACGGCGGGTCTCGGAGGTCGACGTGGTGAACGTGCTCCGCGGCGGCTGGTGCGAGCCCGCGGAGTGGGAGAACGGCGGCTGGCGACACCGGGTGTGTACCCAGCGGATCCACGTCGGGGTGGAGATCGAGGTCGACGAGAACGAGCTGACGGTGGTGACCGTCATTCGGGTGGAGAGGTTGCGATGAGGTGTGCGGAGTGCGGATTTCGAGGCGAGCTGGCGATCGATCGCCGCGACGTCGAGTACCAGTCGCTGCCCGGGGTGGTGCTGCGCAACGTCGAGCACCGGACCTGCCCCGAGTGCGGCGACGTGGCCATCGTCATTCCCGCGCCGGCGCAGCTCAACCAGGTGCTCGCCCGGGAGCTGGTGCGGAAGAACGGGCCGCTCAGCCCCGATGAGTTCCGGTTCCTGCGCAAGGTGCTGGGGTGGTCGAGTCGAGACACCGCCAAGCGCTTGGGCGTCCAGCCGGAGACGATCTCGCGGTGGGAGAACGGGAAGCGGGCCATCCCCCCGCCGGCCGACCGCGCGCTGCGGCTCTGCGTCGTGAAGTTCGAGCCGATCGACGACTACGGCATCGAGCTCCTCGAGTACGGCGACGCCGCCAGCAGCCCAAGCCCGGTCGGGCTGGAGTTCGCGTCGAAGACCTGGCGCGCCTGCGCCTGAGCGCCTCCCCGACAAGCAGACAACGCCGGGGTCGCGCCTTCAAAGCACGCCCGCGAGCCGCGCCCGCGCGAGATATCGCGCGGGGCCGCTCGTCCTCCGTCGTAGGCGAGCACGCTCACCTTCCGACCGACGCTCAGGCGGGCACGACATCTGCGCAGCCGGTCAAGCGAAACTGTGTGCCTGTGCGGGGCGCACGGCTTCGCGGCTCACCGCCGCTTCGCATCCTCGAGCCAGCGAAGGCGGTCGAGGTGCTCGCGCGCGAGCTCCACAGGGTCGCCTTCGACCCTCCACGGGTCCTTCGCGTACTCCAGCAACACCCCGCCGCCGCGGGTGGTGAGCCACGTCAGGGTGTCCGACACGCCGTCCGTCCACGCCGCTCGCAGGGCGTCAGGCGCGACCCGAGGATCGCTCACCACCTCCGCGCGGCCCTGGCCGACCCGCCGCGCGAGGTAGCGGTCGAGGGCGACTCGACTGGATCGCGCCGCGCGCTGGACGACGCCGAAGCTCGCGGCCGCCGCCTCGAGGTCCGGACGCTCTACGTCCGATCGCAGGACGGCGACGAGCCGATCGGGCGCGTCCGTGACCCGCGCCCAGCCATCCGGGGGCGTGTAGACGACCACCTCGGAGAGTCGCGGCTTCGAGCTCACGACTCCTCGACGCTCTCGGACGCGAGCGCCTCTTCGATGAAGGCGCGCTTGGCGGCGCGGTAGACGTCCATCGGCGCGCCGTCGTGGGCGCGCTTCAGCGCGTTGTAGCCCTCGACCAGCGCAGGATCCGCGCGGAGGCGGTCGAGGAACGCGAGGAAGTCGTCGTAGGGGCCGCCGGCCACCGTGAGCTGCACGGCCACGTCGAGCTCCGAGGGCACGGTGTAGCCCTGATAGATCTCCGTCGAGAGCTGCTCGGGGTTTCGCGCCCAGAGCGCGTCCACCGCGGCCCGCGCCTCCTCGAAGCGATCGGCCGGGACCCGCACGAGCAGGTCGATGTCGCCTTTGCCGATCACGCCGTCCACCGCGGTGCTCCCGACCTCGAGAGCCTCGGCGCCCTCGGGCAGCACCTCGCGGAGGCGCGCGAGCGCGCGGTCACGCTCGGCGGCGAGGCGCGCGTTCGGGATCGAGCGGATGTGGAAGCGCTCCATCGGTCCGCTCTCACTCACACGCGCCAGGCGACCAGCTGCGCTCGACGGCGACGAGGCGATCGCCGGCGAAGCGATACCCGAGCCGCCCGACGACATGAACGCCGTCGTCCTCGAAGCCGTCGCCGTCCCCCGACGCCTCCCGCGCGGCCGCGAGCACGTCCGCCTTCGAGGCGCCGCCCGAGACCAACGGAACCACCGCCAGCGCCTCGTCGAGCGCGTGACACTCGCCGTACAGGGCGTCCGTCCGGTAGGCGCGACCGACCGCGTCGTCCACGGCTCCGACCATCCAGTACAGGTTGCTCCCGAGCAGCGCGACCGTCAGGGCCGCTGTCGCGATGCGCCACTTCATGCGCCGACTCTAGCAGCTCCCTCCGTAGACGACCTGGAAGGAGCTGCCACGACGGGAGGCTAGCCGATATCCTCCGAGCATGGCCGTCGACGTCGTGACCGAGCGCGTGATCGCGCGACCCGTGGAGGTCGTCGCCGCGTACGCGGCCGACCCGGACAACGCGCCCGAGTGGTACGCGAACATCGACTCCGTGGAGTGGGAGACGGAGCCGCCGCTCGAGCTCGGCTCGAAGGTCGCGTTCGTCGCCCGCTTCCTCGGCCGGCGGCTCGCCTACACCTACGAGATCGTCGAGCATGTCTCGGGCGCGCGCCTCGTCATGAAGACCGCGCAAGGCCCCTTCCCGATGGAGACCACCTACACCTGGGAGCCCGCCGGCGAGGGCCGCACCCGCATGACGCTCCGCAACCGCGGCGAGCCGAGCGGCTTCTCCAGGATCGGCGCCCCGCTCATGGCCGCGGCGATGCGCCGGGCGAACGAGAAGGACCTCGCCGCGCTCGCCCGGATCCTCGAGGCCCGCTGACCCGAGGTCTCAGGGCCGCTCGTGCAGGAACCACCGCTCGGCCCCGACGAGCGCCCGCGCGTGATCTCGCAGGGAGGTCCCCTGCAGCCAGATGGTGCAGGGCGCCACCAGCACCTGCTCGGTCGCCACCTCGAGCGCCGACTCCAGGTCGAGCGGCGGGCGGCGCACGACGAGTTGCAACATCGTGCCCCAGTGGGCCACCAGCTCGGCGCCGAAGCGCTCCTCCCAGCTGCGGAGCAGCGCGATGAGATCGGCGTGGTCTCGCGTCTCACCGGCGTACCAGCTCACGTAGGCGAGCGCGTCGGCGCCTGCGGGTGCGGGCAGCCACATCAGCGCCGTGGGGCCGTACGGCGCGAACCAGGGATCCGGCGGCCGCGGCGGGCGGTCGCCCGCGTGGTCCCGCTCCCACCTCGCGAGCCAGCGCTCGAGGTCCAGATCGCTCTGGTGGGAACCGCCGGCGTCGGCGACGAGCGCGGGGTCCGGGGCGACGCCGAAGACCCGCTCGGTCTCGGCCACGGCCTCCTCGATGACCTCGGCGGCGGGCACGAGCTCCGCCCGCCGCGCAGCTTCTCGCTTCAACATCGCCGCCACGTCCACGTCGCGGGATCGGCGTCGCAACCCGGCCGGGCTCACGTCCGCGCCGCCCGCTCCCCAGGTGAAGGGCGCCCGCATGAAGAGGTCTTCCCCCTCGAAGCGTCGCTCCCACGCCCCGGCGCCGTCGGCCCAGCACGTGACCGCGACCGGCCAGCGCCCCGCGCGGCCCGACTGCTCGCGCGCCGCGCGCCAGGCCGCCTCCACCTCGACCCCGTCGATCTCGACGAGCAGGGCGTGCTCGCCGGTGTCCAGCACGGGCAGGCGCGTCATGGCCCGCCCTCCCAGCGGCATGTCGGACAGCAAAGCGCGCAGCTCATCGAGCGTCTGGATCATCTCGTCCTCTCCGAAGTCGAACCGGCCGCAGGGGACTCGCCGGAGCTCCAGCCCGCGCGTGCTCACCGGCGTCGACCCGCACCCGCTCGATCCCTACAATCTCCTGGACATGGGCTTACCACACCACCGAGACCAGCGGAGGACCGGCGGTCGGTCCGGCGCCGCGCTGATCGCCGCGCTGGTGGTGGGCGCGACGGCGTGTGGCGGCGCGGCCCCGCCGACGGTCGAGCGCACGCGGGCGTACGGCCGGCGCCACGGACATCTCCCGATGTGGCGCGAGGTGTCTCGTGGCGACCGAGCGGAGGTCGGGCTGCTGCGCGGGATCGTCCCGGAGACCGTGATGGCGCGGGCGCGGCTCGCGACCGTCGCCGGCGGGGAGGGGACGTCGCCGCGCACCGACCGCTGGGGTGGGCGACACCTCGAGCTGCTCGAGTGGGACTTCGCGCTACGCACCCTGCTGCCCAGGATCCTCGACGCGGCCTCGTCGCCGGAGCTCGTCGAGCTCGCGAGCCGGCTACGTCGCCTGCCCGCGATTCGCTCCGAGGAAGCGCTCTCCTCCGCCGCCGACACGCTGGCCCTGCCTCATCCAGGCGACGACCCGGTGTGGCGCGTGGAGTCCAGCTGGTCCGCCGGCCGGGTCTCCCCCGACGACCTCGCCTGGACGGCGCTCGCGGCGATGGAGAGCACGATCGCCCTCGAGCAACCCAATCCCCTGCTGTGCCTCAGCGGCGCTCCCGTGCTGCTGACCGGGCTCCCGCCCGCGTTCCTCGTGTACTTCGCGGTCGCCACCGGGGTACCGCTCGGCGAGCTGGATCGCGACGTTGCGGCCCTCCTCGCGCGCATCCAAGCCGAGGGAGCGCCCGGTTGAGCAAGGGGCTCCGCGAGGCGCGGCGCGCGCTGGCAGACGGGGACGTCGCGCGCGCGGCGCGGCGTCTCGGGGACGTCCTCGCGTCGGATCCGAGCGCGCCGGCGGCGCTCGCGATGCTCCGGGCGTTCGACCGGGAGGCGGCGGCCCGGTTGGTGGACGCGACGGTGGAGGCCGCGACCGCCGGAGAGGCGGCCGTGGTGGCCTGGCTGGCGTGGTCACTCGGCCGGCGCGAGGAGGCGCTCCGAGCGCTCTCTGGCGCGCAGCTCGCGGCGCCGGAGGTCGACTACCTCGGCTGGCTGTCCGAGTGGCTCGAGGACGAGCCGAGCGCGGCCCAGCTCGACGGGGACGCGTTCGTCGCGCGCGTCTGGACGCTGGCCGAGCGCTGGCCGCCCGAGGAGGGATCGCCGCGGTTCGCGCGCCTGCTCGAGGCGCTCGAGCGCGTGGCGGACGCGCAACCGGAGCACCCGGGGCTGTCCTTCGCCCGCTGCGCGCTCCTGCGACGGCACGGCCTGCGCGATGAGGCGCTGGAGCTCGCGCTGGCGCAGGACCGCAGGGCTCCTTGCTTCGAGGCCTGCGTGGCCCTCGCCGCGGCGCATCGGGCGGTCGGAGAGCCGAACCTGGCCCTGCACGCCTATCGCCGAGCGCTGATCTACCGGCCCGACGACGTGCCGGTGCGACGGGACATCGGAGACCTCCTGGCCGAGGACCTCGGCGAGATCGACGCGGCGATCGCGACCTACCAGGAGGCGCTCGAGCTCGACCCGGACGACGCGTGGTGCCTGCCCTCGGCGCTCTTCCTCCGCGCTCGCCACCTCGACGACGCGGACGCCCGCGCGCGGCTCGGCACCTACGCCCTCGCGCACCCCGAGAACGACCGCGCGCGCCGGCTCGCCGCGGACGAGCTCGCGTTCGAGGTGGACCTGCCGCCGCGAGAGGAGGCGATCCTCGGCTTCGCGCACCTCGGGGGGCTCATTCCTTCGGTCGCGCTCAGCTCCCTCGAGGCGCCGAGCGCGGTGGCGTCCTTCGAGCGCGCGCGGGGCCCGCTGCGGCTGACGGTCTCGGAGATCCCGCACCCGGATCCGCGGCTGCCCGAGGGGACACCGCCGTTCGTGCTGTGGACCTACGAAGAGACCGGGCTGTGGGCGCGGCTTCGACGCAGGCTCGGCGTCCGCGCGCGACCGGCCGTGGATCCTCCGAGCGCCGACCTCGCCCGCGGGGTCGCCGAGCTGGCCGCCCAGCCGTACGCGCCCGACCACTGGTGGGACGGCGCCGCCGCGCTCGCCACGCTCGCCGGCACGGAGCGCGCCCGCGAGCTGGCCGCCGTGATGGTCCACCCACCGGAGACGCGGGAGCCCTGGCCCGCGTGGGACTGGAGGTTCCGCTGCCAGGTCGCGGCGGCCCTCGCCATCGCGCGCCTCGACGACGCGTGGCCGGGGATCCGCGCCGAGACGCTCTTCGCGATCCTCGACGGGCCGATCGACTGGACGTGCAGCGCCGCGATGGCCGCGCTGACCGAGCTGTCGAACCGCGACCCGAGCCTGCGGCGCGCGCTCCAGGAGCGGATCGCCGACGCGATCCTGCGCTCGGACACACCCATCGGAGGGAGCTGTCTCGTCCGCCCCGGCGTCGCGCTCTCCCTGCGCATGAGGGATCTCCCACCCGAGCTCGCCACCCAGCTCCGGCGCTTGCGCTAGGCTCCCGGCGTGGAAGTCGGCGCGGTCATCGACGGGCGCTATCGGCTCGTCGAGGAGGCGGGGCGCGGCGGCATGGGGACCGTGTTCCGGGCGGTGGACGCGGAGGACGAGCGGCCGGTCGCCGTGAAGGTGCTGCACCCGCACCAGAGCCACCCCGAGAACGCGGTGCGGTTCGCGCGGGAGGCCGCGACCCTGGCGTCGCTTACCCACCCGGCGGTGGTCCGCTACCGCGCGCACGGCTCGAGCGACGGCGTCGAGTGGCTGGTCACCGAGTGGCTCGAGGGGCGGGACCTGGCCGAGCGACTGAAGGACGCGCCGCTCACGATCGCCGAGACGATGGAGCTCGGGCGGCGGGTCGCGGAGGCGCTCGAGGCGGCGCACGCGCGCGGGGTGATCCACCGCGACATCAAGCCGAGCAACCTCTTCCTGGTCGACGACGAGGTGGCGCAGGTGCGGCTGCTCGACTTCGGCGTGGCCCACAACCGCGCGCTCGCGAGCGTGACCACGGTGGGCTCGGCGGTGGGCACGCCCGCCTACATGGCGCCCGAGCAGGCGCGCGCCGAGGGCGAGGTGGACGGGCGCGCCGATCTCTTCTCGCTGGGCTGCGTGCTCTGGGAGTGCCTCGCCGGGCGCCGGGCCTTCGAGGGGAGCAGCGCGCTCGGCGTGCTGGCCAAGGTGCTGCTCGAGGAGGTGCCGCCGATCGCGTCGCTGGTGGACGGCGTGCCCGAGGCGATCGATCGCGCGCTCGTCAGCATGCTCGACAAGGACCCGGAGGAGCGCCCGACGGCGGGGCTGGTGGGTCAGCTCTTCGCCGAGCTGCGCGCGACGCTGCCCCTCGGGGACGCGCGGCGCCCGGCGCCCCGCCCCTCCGCGCCGCCGGGCCTGACGGAGCGCGAGCAGCGGGTGGTCACCGTGGTCCTGGCGCGCGCGAGCGTGCAGCCGAGCGCCGAGACGATGACCACGCACGAGCACGCCACCCGGGTCGCCCGCCTCGCGATGATGGCGGAGCGCTACGGCGCGCGCGTCGAGGAGCTCGCCAACGGCACGGTGGCCGCGGTGCTGGCGGAGGGGAGCGCGACCGATCTCGCCCGGAGAGCCGCGCGCATCGCGGCCGCGCTCCGCGCACTCTTCGACGGAGCGCCGGTGGGCGTGGCGACCGGGCGCGCGGTGCTCGCCGACCGACTCCCGGTGGGCGACGCGATCGACGCCGCGGCCGGCCTCTACCAGCGGGCGCGCGCGCAGGGCGCGTCGGGCGCGATCGCCATCGACGAGACGACGGCCGGGCTGCTCGGGCGCCGCTTCGAGATCGGCGGCGACGCCGAGGGGCTGCTCCTGCTCGCCGAGCACGAGCGAGACGTGCCCCGCCCGCTCCTCGGGCGACCGACGCGGTTCGTCGGGCGCAAGCGCGAGCTCGCCTTGCTCGAGGCCGCGGTGCTGGAGGCCGGCGAGGAGCGGACCGCGCGCGCGGCCCTGGTGGTGGCCGAGAGCGGCGCCGGCAAGACGCGCCTCTTGCGCGAGCTCCTCGAGCGGCTCGAGGCGAGCGACGACCCGCCGGAGGTCTGGCTCACCAGCGGCGAGGTCGAGACCGCCGGCTCCCCGCACGCGGTCGCCGCCGCGCTGGTGCGAGACGCCGCCTCCATCGGCCGCGGCGACGCGCCGGACGTCGTGCGCGCCAAGCTCGCCTCCCACTGCGACGGGCGCATCGGCGCCGCGGACACCGAGCGCGTCACCACCTTCCTCGCCGAGCTGGTCGGCGCGCGCGCGGAGGGGCCGCCGTCGGCGCAGCTCGCGGCCGCGCGGCTCGATCCGCGGCTGATGGGCGACCAGATCCGGCGCGCCTTCGAGGACTTCGTCGACGCCCACGCCGCGCGCGGCCCGCTGCTGCTCGCGGTCGACGACCTGCAGTGGGGGGACAAGCCGAGCGTCGAGCTGCTCGATCGGCTGCTCCGGAACCTGGGGGACCGGGCGCTGGTCGTGCTCGGGCTCGCGCGCCCGGAGCTGCCCGAGGCGCTGGGCGATCCGTGGGCCGAGCGGGCGCGGACGCGCATCGCGCTCTCGGGCCTCCGCCCCGGCGCGGCGCGGCGCTTCGTCGAGGCCTCGCTCGAGGGCGTCGACGCCGCGCGCGTGGACGCGATCGTGGAGCGCGCCGACGGCCACGCCTTCACCCTGGAGGAGCTGGTCCGCGCCGAGGCGGAGGGCCGGGGAGACGCGCTGCCGGACACGGTGCTCGCGCTCGCGCAGGCGCGGCTCGGGGCGCTGCCGAGCGAGGAGCGGCGCCTGCTCCGGGCGGCGAGCGTCTTCGGGCGCGCGTTCTGGCGCGACGGCGTCGACGCGCTGCTCGGCCGGATCACCACCGGGCCGGCCACGGTCGAGGGGCTCGACGCGCTCGCCGGGCGCGAGCTGATCGAGGCGCGGCGCCCCTCGCGCTTCGAGGGGGACGAGGAGTGGGCGTTCCGGCACGCGACGGTGCGCGAGGCCGCCTACGGGATGCTGACGACCGAGGACCGCGAGCTCGGTCACCGCCTCGCCCTCCGCTGGCTCCAGCGCGCGGGGGAGACCGATCCGTTCCGGCTGGCCGACCACGCGGAGCGGGGCCGCGATCGGGACGCCGCGGTCACCCACCACCTCCGCGCCGCCGAGCAGGCGCTCGAGGGCGACGACCTCGACGTGGCCGAGCGGTGCGCCGAGCGGGGCATCGCGGCCGGGGCGAAGCGCGAGAAGCTCGGCCGCCTCCGCCTCGTGCTCGCCACCTCTCATCACTGGCGCGGGCGCCCGGGGGACGCGCGCAAGCTGGCGCTCGCGGCCCAGGACGCCCTCCCCTCCGGCAGCGACCCGTGGGTGCAGGCGATCGAGCGAGAGTGCTTCGCGGCGCTGAGCCTCGGGCTCTTCGACGTGTTCGATCGGGTGCAGCCGCGCCTCGAGGCGAGCCCGGAGACGCGCATGACGGTGCGAGCCCTCGCGCGGCTCGCGACGGGCGCCTTCCAGGCCGGTCAGTCCGAGCGCGCCCACGCCCTGCTCGCGCGCGCGGAGAGCGCGCCGGAGACGCTCCGCGCGGCGCCGGACGTGGCCGCCGCCATCGAGCGCGCCCGGGCGTCGCGCGCCACCCGGCGAGGCGACAGCGCCGGGTGCCTGGTCCATCTCCGCGCCGCGGCCGCGCTGCAGGACGAGGCGGGCGCGCGCCGTGACGCCTGCATCGAGCGGCTCAACGCCGCGGTGCTCGAGGCCGAGCTCGGGCTGCACGAGGACGCCGAGCGCCACCTCCGGGAGGCCTACGACGACGCGAAGCGCATGAGCCTCGCCATCGTCGTCGACGCGGCGCGCACCAACCTCGGCCACGTGCTCACCCACCTCGGCCGCCACCGCGAGGCGCGCGCGGAGCTGGGCGCGGCGTTCCTCTCGCTGCGCGATCGCGGGGACGAGCGCTTCCTCGGCGCGGTGCACGCCTACCTGTCACGCGCGCTGCTCGGGGACGGTCAGCCCGAGGAGGCGGAGCGCCACGCGCGCCTCGCGGTCGAGCACCTCCGCGATCTGCCGCAAGTCCGCCCCTACGCGCTGGCGCTGCTCGCCGAGGCCCTGCGCGCGCGGGGTCGCCTGGAGGAGGCGCGCGACGCGGCGGATCGCGCGATGGACGTCCTGCGCTCGGGCGTGCCGCTCGAGCTCGGCGAGGGCCTCGTCCGCTGGGCCCACGTCGCGACCCTCGACGCGCTCGGCGACACCGACGCCGACGCGGCCGCCGCCGACGCCGCGCGCGCGCTCCGGGAGCGAGCCGCGAAGATCACCGACTCCGCGTGGCGCCAGAGCTTCCTCGAGCGGATCCCCGAGCACGCGGCGACCGTCGCCCGCGAGCCACGCTGACGTCAGGTCGGAGCCCGACGGGGCAGCCGCGCGGTGAACGCGACCCCGGGCGCGAGGGCGCGGTGGGTGAGGGTGCCGCCGTGGGCCTCGACGAGGCGGCGGGCGACCGCGAGGCCGAGGCCGGTGCCGCCCTCCTTGGTCGACGCGAAGGGCTCGTAGGGATCCACGTCCGCGGGGAGACCCGGCCCGTCGTCGGCGACCTCCAGCACGACGTGCCCCCCGTCTTCGCGGGCCGAGAGGGTGACGACGCCGCGGCCCTCCAGCGCCTCGAGCGCGTTGAGGCCGAGGTTCAGCAGGACCTGCCGCAGCTTGGCGGGATCCGCCTCGAGCGCGGCGGACGCGGACGCGTCGACCTCGACGGTGATCTCGCCGGCGCGAGCCCGGAGGTCCTCGGCCACGTCGGACAGGAGCTCGGCGCCGAGCAGCGGCTGGAGATCGAGCCGCGGGCGGCGGGCGAGGTGGCGGAACTCGCTGAGCAGATCCGAGAGGCGCTCGACCTCCTCCCGGATCTCGGCGAGCCCGACCTTCAGGCGCGGGTCGCTCACCTCGGCCTTGGCGAGGCGCCGCTCGAGGGCCTCGGCCTTGAGGGTCATGTTGTTGAGCGGGTTGCCGACCTCGTGGGCGAGGGTCGCGGCCATCTCGCCGACGGTGGCCAGGCGCTCCTTCTCCACGAGGTCGCGCGTCATGCGCTCGCGCTCCGAGACGTCGCGGATGAAGGCGCCGTAGCGCACCTCGCCGCCGCTGCGGCTTTCGGTGACCGACAGCTCCATCGGGAAGCGCGTGCCGTCCCTGCGCATCGCCTCGACCTCGCGGATGCGCCCGATGGCCCGCGCCTCGCCGGTGTGCTCGTAGCGGCGCACGTAGCCGCCGTGCGCGACCGCGTGCTCGGGAGGCATCAGCTTCTCGACCGGCTGCCCCAGCATCTCCGTCCGCGTCCAGCCGAACATGCGCTCGGCCGAGGGGTTGAACTCCTGGACGCGCCCCGAGCGATCGATGGTCAGGAAGGCGTCTTGCGTGGTTCGCACCATCGCCTCGAAGAAGCCCTCGCGCGCGTCGACCGCCACCATCGCGACGCGCGGCTCCGATCCCTCGAGGCGCGCGAGCCGGAACGCGACCGCGGAGCCGCCGAGCGACACGGTGACCCGCGCGGCGCCGTCGGCCAGCGCCCGCGTCAGGGCGTCGTCCACGCGCGCCCGGTCGGCCGCGTCCATCAGCGCGTGGAGCCGCGCCTCCGCGAGCGCCCCCGAGGCGCCGACGATCCGCGGATCCGGCGGGGGCGTCACGAGCAGGAGCCAGGGCGGGTCGGCGGCCTCCACGCCGGAACCCTACCGCGCTTTCGGGACGCGTCGACGCGGACGCGCCGCGCTGCCTATACTCCGCCGCCGTGACCGCCCCCGCACGCATCCTGGTCGTGGACGACGAGCAGAAGGCTCGCTCCGCGCTGGCCGACATCCTCGAGGACGAGGGCTACGAGACGGCGCTCGCGAAGGACGGGATCGAGGCCCTCGACGCGCTCGAGCGCTTCGACCCGGACGTCGTGCTCACCGACCTGAAGATGCCGCGCATGGACGGGCTGGAGCTCCTGCGACGCTCCACGCCGACGGAGCGGCACGCCACCTTCGTGGTGATGACCGCGTTCGGCTCGATCGACACCGCGGTCGAGGCGATCAAGCTCGGGGCCGAGCACTACCTCATCAAGCCGCTGAAGATCGACGCCCTGCTGTCGATCGTGGAGCGCGCCCTCGCCCGGACGAAGCTCTCGCGCGAGGCGGCGCGGCTGCGAGCGGCGCTCGAGGACCGCGCCGGCTTCGACGACATCGTCGGGGATCACCCGAGCATGCAGCGGCTGCTGAAGCGGCTCGCGCAGGCGGCCCCGAGCCGGGCCACGGTGCTGATCGCGGGCGAGAGCGGCACCGGCAAGGAGCTCGTCGCGTCGGCGATCCACCACCGCTCGCCGCGACGCGAGAAGCCCTTCGTCCGGCTCAACTGCGCGGCCCTCGCGGAGTCGCTCCTCGAGAGCGAGCTGTTCGGCCACGAGAAGGGCGCCTTCACCGGGGCCATGCAGACCCGCCGCGGCCGCTTCGAGCAGGCCGACGGCGGCACGCTCTTCCTCGACGAGGTGAGCGAGATCCCGCTGGCGACCCAGGTGAAGCTCCTGCGCTTCCTCCAGGAGCGCGAGCTCGAGCGGGTGGGCGGCAACGAGACGATCTCGGTCGACGTGCGGGTGGTCGCGGCGACGAACAAGGATCTGCGCCAGGAGATCGAGGCGGGGCGGTTCCGCGAGGACCTCTACTACCGGCTCGACGTGGTGCGGCTCGAGATCCCGCCGCTCCGGGCGCGCAAGACCGACATCCCCGCCCTCGCCGCGCACTTCCTGGCCCGCTTCGGCGAGGAGAACGGTCGAGAGGTCGAGGGCTTCACCGACGAGGCGATGGGGCAGCTGCTCCGCTACCCGTGGCCGGGCAACGTGCGGGAGCTCGAGAACGCGGTCGAGCGCGCGGTGGTGATGAGCGAGGGCCCGCGCATCGGCGCCGCGGAGCTCCCGCACGGCTCGCCCGCGGTCGAAGGCGAGCTGCGCAGCATGTTCCCGGGGCTGACCCTGGCCGAGCTGGAGCGCATCGCGATCGAGGAGACCCTCGCCGCGTTCGACGGCTCGACCGCGCGCGCCGCGGAGGCGCTCGGCGTCAGCCAGCGGACCATCCAGTACCGCATCAAGCAGTGGCAGGCGGAGACGGACGCCGAGGAGGAGTGACCGTCAGCGCGACACGTGACAGGGCGCCGGCTCCGGGGTGAGGAGCGCGGGCACCGGGCGCGCCGCGAGGACGAGCGCGCCGACGATGAGCGCGGTCGCGACCACCTGACGGAGCACCGCGTCGCGCGCGAGGTGAGGACGCAGCCGCCGGGCCAGCGCGGCGAGCGCCACCAGCCCGGCGCCGCTCGCGCCCGCGAACCCGATCATGGCCGCGGCCCCGCCGAGCGCGTCCCCGGTCCCCGCCGCGAGCAGCGCCGCCGCGTAGAGCGCGCCGCAGGGCAGCAGCGCGGTCGCCGCGCCGAACGCCACCGGCCGACGGGCGAGCCCGAGGGCGCGATCCCGCAGCCGGTCGAGCCAGCTCGAGCGCGCGCCGATCCCGAGCCGCGTGAGGCCGGGCTCGGGCGCGGCGCGGAGCAGCCGACGCGCGCCGACGAGGAGCGCCGCGGCCAGGGCCCAGGAGAGGAGCGCGCTCGCCCACTTCGCGGGCAAGGCCGTCGCGCCGAGCGCCGCGCCGCCGCCGGCCAGCGCGCCGAGGAGCGCGTAGCTCCCGAGCCGGCCGAGGTGATAGCCGAGCCCCCCGCGCCGGGTCGCGGCCCCGCAGTAGGCGGCGAGGCTCCCGCACATCGCGGCGCAGTGAGGCGCGGACGCGACGCCGAGCGCCCCACCGGCGAGGAGCGCGGCGAGCGGGCTCACGACGCCTCCTCGGCCATCTCGACCTCGACCGCGCAAGGCAAGATCAAGCGCGCGCGCGTCCCCCGCGGGCGCCGCGGGGTGAGGCTCAGGCGCCCTCCGTGCAGCCTCGCGATCCGCGCCACGAGCGGCAGCCCGAGCCCGGTGCCGCGGCTCTTGGTCGAGACGAAGGGCCGCATCAGCACCCGCGGCGAGGCCGGCAGGCCGGGGCCGTCGTCCTCGATCGTCACGTGCACCGTGCCGCCGCGCCGCCGCGTGCGGACCCGGACGTCGGCGCCCGCGTCGCCCTCGCAGGCGTCGAGCGCGTTCGACAGGAGCTGCAGCAGCGCGAGCCGGAGCCGCGCCGGGTCGGCGTCCACCCAGGCGTCGGCCTCGTCCAGGCGCGTCGAGAGCGTGACCCGGGCCGCCGCCGCCGGCCCCTCGAGCACCCGGACCACCTCCTCCACCAGCCCGCCGACGCGCACCGGCTCGGGCTCGAGGCGGTCGGGTCGGGCGAGCGCGAGGAAGTCGTCGAGCAGCCGGGACATGCCGCGCACCTCCGCCTCCACCGCCCGCACCCGCGCGGCGAGCTTGGCGTGGTCGACCGCCGAGGGGTTCCGGAGCCCGCGCCCGAGCAGCTCGATCTCGAGGAGCGCGATGTTGAGGGGGTTCTTGATCTCGTGCGCGAGCGCGTGGGTGAGCTGCCCCATCGCGTCGAGCGCGCCGTCGGCGGGCGTCGGCCGAGCCGAGGCCCCGCGGCCCCGCAGCAGGACCGCGGGCTCCGGCCCCTCCAGACGAGAGAGCGACCACCGGACGTCGTTCGCCGAGAGCCGCACCGGGCGCCCGCCGCGCGCGCGGATGAGGGCGCGCTCGAGGCGACGCGGCTCGAGCATCGGCGCGAGATCCTCGAGCGCGCGCGGAGGACCGCCGAGCGCCTCGACCAGCGCCGCGTTGTACTGGGTGATGCGGTCGGCCGCGTCCACCGTGGCGAGGAACCGCGCGCTCATCGGGCCGGCCCCAGGATGGGCGCCTCGAGCACCGTCGGCTCCTCTCCGTCTCGGGAGACGCGGAGCCGCACCTGCTGTCCGGCGGCGCGCTCGCCTCGCGGCACGTCGACCCGCACCGAGATGTCCGCGTCGCCGAGCGCCCGGACCCGCCGGGTCGCGGGCTCGATCGTGGCCACGCCCGGGCTCCCGTCCGCCGCCTCGACCCGGAAGGTCGCCGCCTCGTCCGCCTTGTTGACGAGGTGCACCGTGAAGAGGTTCCGCACCACCTCTCCGTCGTCGACCAGGTGGAACGGCGCGCCGCGGAGCCGCAGCAGGTTCGCCTCGAACGAGGTGTGCGCGCCGAAGGCTGCCCACGCGCCGACCGCCCAGGCCAGGATCAGCCCGCCGTAGAGGAGGAGCCGCGGCCGGAAGACCCGCTTCGCCCGATGCCGCAGGCCGTTCATCGAGTCGTAGCGGACCAGCCCGCGCGGCCGGCCGAGCTTGTCCATCACCGCGTCGCAGGCGTCGATGCACGCCGTGCACCCGATGCAGTCGAGCTGCAGGCCGTTGCGGATGTCGATGCCGGTCGGGCACACCACCACGCAGCGCTTGCAGTCCACGCAGTCGCCCGCGTCCGGGTCCCGCGGCTTGCCGCGCGGCTCACCGCGCACCGCGTCGTACCCGACGACCAGGCTGTCCTCGTCGGTGAGCACCGACTGGAGGCGGCCGTAGGGGCAGACGATGAGGCAGAGCTGCTCCCGGAAGAACGCGAAGTTCCCGTAGAGGAGCGCGCTGACGACCATCACCCAGCCGAACGCCTCGGGGTGCTCGGCGGGGGAGCGGCCCATCATCTCGAGCATCGAGGGCATCGACACGAAGAAGCTCAGGAACACGTGCGCGACGAAGAGGGCGGAGAGCACGAAGAGCGCGTGCTTGAGCCCCTTCCGCCACGCCTTGTCCCAGCTCATCGGCGCCGCGTTCCGGCGGAGGCGGGCGTTGCGCGGGCCCTCGACCCAGCGCTCGATGCGCCGGAACATGCCCTCCAGGAACACCGTCTGCGGGCACGCCCAGCCGCACCAGACGCGGCCGAGGGTGGTGGTCACGGCGACCAGCGACAGCCCGATGGCGGTCAGCACGAAGAACATCAGCCAGACGTCCTGCGCGTTGAAGGCGCCGCCGAAGAGGAAGAACTGCCGCCGGGCGACGTCGAGGAACACCGCCGGGCGGCCATTGATCCGGACCCAGGGCGCCGCCGCCCAGATCGCCACCAGCGCGGCGAAGACCACGTACCGCCACCGCACGAACCGCCCCGACACGTCCGCCGGGTGCACGCGGTTGCGGCTTCCGTCGGGGTTGAGCGAGCTCGCCGTGGGCACGACGGGCAGGTGGCGGCGCGCGTCGCTCACGACTCGGTCCCCTCCGCGGTGCGTTCGACCGTCGCGGTCTCGCTCGGCGTCTCCTCGGGCCCCGCCTCCTCCTCCTCCACCGGGCCCTCGGGCGGCGCCGCGTCGGGATCCCAGGGCTCGCCTTCGGCGGCGCGGCCGTCGACGTTGGTGTCGCGGATCGACAGCAGGTAGGCGACGAGCGAGCGCACCGTGCGCTCCCCGAGCGGCGGGCCCCAGGCGGGCATGCCGGCCGATCCCTCGAGCCGCGCGTCGTCGGCCGAGATCCCCTCGCGCACCGAGCGATAGATGTCCATCGCGCCGCCGCCGTGGAGCCAGGCCGCGTCGGTGAGGTTGGGCCCGATCTGCCCCTGCCCTCGGTCGCCGTGGCAGGCGGCGCAGGTGGAGGCGAAGGTCTCCCGCCCCTCCGCGACCGCGTCGTCGCTCGCGGCGAGGGTGGCGAGCACGGTCTCGTCCGCCTCCGCGCCCTGCGCGCGCTCGGCCATCTCGGTCGCGTAGGCGTCGCGCTGGAGATCGAAGACCTCGAACTCGTGGAACGCGAACCAGTAGAAGACGCCGAACACGATCGAGCCGTAGAAGGTCAGCAGCCACCACCGGGGCAGCGCGTTGTCCGCCTCCTCGATGCCGTCGTACTCGTGGACGATCTCGCCCTGGATGGGATCGGTGCGCTTCGGCTCACCCATGGCTCACCTCCTCTTCGTCGAGCGGCAGCCGGCCCATGTGATCGACGTGCTCGGCGTTCGCGCGGAAGGCGCGCCAGGCCGCGAGCCCGAAGACCAGCACGAAGATGGCCATCGCGATCAGGGGCCCGACGATCGCCGGGTTGTGCAGAAAGAACTCTCGGGCCAGCGCGCTCATCGTGCCTCCTCCTCTCTGGCGGCCACCTGCAAGGCGCCGCCGTCCTCCTCGGGCTCCGGCTGCCACTCGGAGCGGTTCCGCCCGAGGCGCTGCAGGTACGAGACGAGCGCGACGAGCTGGCTGTCCTCGAGCGCGACCTCCTCGCCGTCGGCGCCGTCACCCAGGTCCGCCCGGAGCGCGGTCGCGATCGACGCCGCCTGCGCCCGCGCGTCCTGCTCGCCGCCGAGCACCTCGGCGTTCGAGTAGGGCACGCCGAGCATCTGCATCGTGCCGAGCTTGGCCTGGGTCATGTCCCACTCGACCGCGGTGGTCCGGAGGTGGGCGTAGGCCGGCATGATCGAGCCGGGCGACGTCGCGCGCGGGTCGATCATGTGCTCGTAGTGCCAGAGATGCGGGTAGCGCCCGCCCTCGCGCGCGAGGTCCGGCCCGGTGCGCTTGGAGCCCCACTGGAAGGGGTGATCCCAGACGCTCTCCTCGGGATCCGACGCCGCGCCGTAGCGCGAGCTCTCCCAGGTGAACGGCCGGATCATCTGGGAGTGGCACGTGTAGCAGCCCTCCGAGATGTAGACGTCGCGCCCGTGCAGCTCGAGCGGGGTGTAGGGCTCCATCTCGCTGGTCGCGCGGTCGTGCGCGCCGAGCGCCACCGTCGGGAGGATCTCGGCCACGCCGCCGATGAGCACCGCCGCGGTGGTGAGCCCGGTGAAGATGAGGCTCCGCCCCTCGAGCACCCGGTGCCACCCGCGGTTCTCGCGGCTGAGGGCGAGCAGGACCGCCCCGCCGACCGCGACGACCGACGCGACGAGGATCATGAAGGTGGAGGCGATGGCGTCGAGCCAGGCGATGCTGCCCACGACGACGCAGATCACGGTGGTGAGGACCACGGGGCCGCTGAAGACGATGTCCTTCCAGGGCTTCACCGGCTCCGGCTCCGGCACGACGACCTCGACCTCGGTGACCTTCGGCGCGCGGCCGCGGATGGTCATCACCAGGTTCCAGGCGAGCACCACGAAGCCGGCGAAGTACATCGTGCCGCCGACCAGGCGCGCCCAGTACATCGGGCGGATGGCGTCGATGGTCTCGATGAAGCTCGGGTAGAGGAGCCCGCCGTCCTCGGCCTCCGCGCGCCACATGAGGCCCTGGGTGATGCCCGAGACCCACATCGAGACGACGTAGAGCAGGATGCCGATCGTGCCGACGTAGAAGTGCGCGTTCGCCGCCGCCTTGCTGTGCAGCTTGGTGCCGTAGAGGCGCGGGACGAGGTAGTAGAACATCCCGGCGGCCATGAAGCCGTTCCAGCCGAGGGCCCCGGAGTGCACGTGGCCGATGATCCAGTCGGTGTAGTGGCCGAGCGAGCTCACCGCCTTGATGGAGAGCAGCGGCCCCTCGAAGGTCGCCATGCCGTAGAAGGTCACGCCGGCCGCGAAGAACTTGAGCACGGGGTCCTTGCGCACCCGGTCCCAGGCGCCGCGTAGCGTCAACAGGCCGTTCAGCATGCCGCCCCAGCTCGGCGCCCACAGCATCAGGCTGAAGACCATGCCGAGCGTCTGCACCCACTCCGGCAGCGCGGTGTAGAGGAGGTGGTGGGGGCCGGCCCAGATGTAGATGAAGACCAGGCCCCAGAAGTGGATGATCGAGAGCCGGTAGCTGAAGACCGGCCGACCCGCCGCCTTGGGCAGGTAGTAGTACATGATGCCGAGGATCGGCGTGGTCAGGAAGAAGGCGACCGCGTTGTGCCCGTACCACCACTGCACCAGCGCGTCCTGCACGCCGCTGAAGATCGGGTAGCTGGTGAGCGACGCGCCGACCGGCAGCGCGAGGCTGTTCACCACGTGCAGCACCGTGATCGTGATGATCGTCGCGATGTAGAACCAGATCGCGACGTAGAGGTGCTTCTCGTTCCGGCGCGCGAGCGTCCAGAAGAAGTTCACCGCGAAGGCGACCCACACGAGCGCGATGCCGACGTCGATCGGCCAGGCGAGCTCCGCGTACTCCTTGCCCTGGGTGATCCCGAGCGGGAGCGTGATCGCCGCGGCGACGATGATCGCCTGCCAGCCCCAGAAGTGGAACAGGCTGAGCTTGTCGCTCGCCATGCGCGTCTTCAGGAGCCGCTGCGTCGAGTGGTAGACGCCGGCGAAGAGCATGTTGCCGACGAACGCGAAGATCACCGCGTTGGTGTGCAGCGGGCGGAGCCGGCCGAAGGTGAGCCAGGGGGCCGCGTTGGCCTGCCAGAAGGCGAGCTGCAGCGCGACGACGACGCCGACGAGCATGCCGACGAGGCCCCAGCCGACCGACGCGCCCATGAACCAGCGCGCGATGCGATCGTCGTATACGACCTTTGTGGACTTCAAGGTTCTTCCTCCGAGGGATCTTCTTCGATGGGCAACAGGGAGAGCTGGTCGAGGTGGTCGTGCGTGCCCGCGCGCACCGTCCACACGAAGAGGGCGACGGCGACGGCGGCCAGGCAGAGGCTCACGAACAGCGTCAGGACGAGGACGTTCACGCGGCCTCCTTCAGCGAGAGGCGCGTGTAGGCGAGCGTCGCGAGGCTGCCCGCCGGCATGAGCGCGGCCGCGGTCCACGGCTCGACCCGACCGGCGAGCGCCAGGGTCACCGCGACCGCGTTGTAGACGACCGCGAGCGCGAGGATGCCGCGCGTGGTCCGGCGCAGGCGGGCGGCGGCGCCGAGCAGCGCGCGCACCGCGCCGAGGCCGGCGGTCACGAAGTAGAAGTCGGTGCGGGCCGGCATGAAGGGCCGGTCGACCGCCGGGGTGCCGGAGACGCCCGCGACGTCCGCCGCCGGGCCGTCGTTGAGCCCGTCGCCGAGGAAGAGCGCGCGCTCCGGGTCGCGCGCGGCGAGCCAGTCGGCCTTCTCGCGCGGGCTCGCGCCGCCGAACGCCCGCTCTTCGGGCACGCCGACGCGCGCCGCCAGCGCCTGCACCCGCGAGGGCGCGTCGCCGCTCAGGATGAAGCTCGGGTAGCCCGCCTCGGCCAGCTTCGCGATCTCGTCCTCCGCGCCGGGGCGGGGCCGCTCGACCGTCTCGAGCCGGGCGAGCGGGGCGCCGTCCTTCGCGAACACGAGGTCGGCGGCGCCGTGGTCGCGGCCCGGCGCGGCCCAGGAGGGCTTGCCGAGGCGGTAGAGCGCGCCGTCGATCCTGGCCTGCACGCCGGCGCCGGGCTGCTCGTGCACCGGCGCGCCCTCGAGGGACACGGCCGGCAGCGCGCTCGAGACGGCCGCCGCCTTGGGGTGACTCGACTGGGCCGCGAGGCGGTAGGCGATCGCGCGCTCGGCCTCGGAGAGCGCCTCGAGCGGGCCCGCGTCCGCGAGGCGCGGCGCGCCGAAGGTGAGCGTGCCGGTCTTGTCGAACACCACCCGGTCCACGCCCGCGGCGCGGGCCAGCGCGGAGGGCTCGCGCACGTAGACCCCGGCGCGCCGCAGCATGCCCAGGGTGCGCTCGTGCGCGAGCGGCAGGGCCAGCCCGAGCGCGCAGGGGCAGGTCACGACGAGCACCGCGGTCGCCACCGAGAGCGCGGCCCCCGGCCCCTCGAGCGCGAGCCACAGCGCGGCGCCCCCGCCCGCGAGCGCGAGCACGATGAGCACGTAGGCGGGGCCCACGAGGCGGTCGAGGAGATCGCCGCGGCGGCGGTCGGGCGGGGTCCGCAGGAGGTCGTGCAGCGACGACTCCACGAAGTCCTTCGCCACCACCGCCCGGGCCGCGCGCGCGCCCGCGACGAACGAGCCGGCCGGGGCCACGGTTCCGGCGGCGGCGTCGCGCGGCTGCGACTCGCCGTCGATCCAGTCCATCGACAGCAGGCACGGATCCTCGAGCACCGCCTCGACCGGCACGAGGTCTCCGGCCGCGAGCAGCAGGCGGTCACCGCGCCGGACCTCCATGCAACGCACCATCTCGACGCCGCCGTCGGTGACCCGGCGGGTGACGAGCCCCTCGGCCCCGTCGGTGGCGAGGAGGCGATCGCGGTCGATGGCGACCATGCGCTCCTGCAGCCAGCGCCCCCCGAGCACCAGCGCGACGAAGACCGCGAGGCTGTCGGCGAAGCCCGCGTCGCCGCCGCGCACCCAGCTCGCGACCGACGCGATCGACGCCAGGAGGAGGCCGAGCGCGATCGGAAGATCGAGCGAGAGCACGCCGCGCCGCAGCGCCTCGATCGCGGCCCGCACCAGGGGGCCGCCGCCCACCAGGACCGCGGCCGCGCCGAGCGCGAAGGCCACGTCCCGCACCGTCGCGTGGAGGGGGCCGTCCTCGAGCCCGAGATAGATCGCGAGCGAGAGCATCATCGCGTTGGCGGCGAGCGCGGCGGTGACGCCGACCCGGACGGTGAGCCCGTCGAGCCCCGCCCGCGCGCGCTTGAGGGGCGGGCCGGCGCGGTAGCCGAGCGAGGCCAGGGCGCGCACGAAGGCGCGGAGGTCGAACGAGGGCGCCGCGACGAGCTCCAGCCGGCCGCGGGTCGCGCTGACGTCGCAGCGGAGCGCCCCCTCGCGGCGGGCCACCGTGTCGATCAGCCAGACGCAGCCGGCGCAGTGCACGCCCTGGAGATCGAGGGCGACCGGCGCGGGCCCGGCCGACGCGGCGAGGCGCGCCTCCTGCGCCTGCATCCAGGCCTCGAGCTCGAGGGACGGGCCGGCGAGCTCGCCCACCGGCAGCCCCGCGCCGCGGCGGAGCTCGTAGTAGCGGTCGAGGCCCTCACGCGAGAGCAGGGCGTGGACCCGCTCGCACCCGCGGCAGCAGAACCCATGGGCGCGCGCCTCCGGCCCCTCGAGGGGGGCCAGACAATGCAGGCAGAGGCCGGAGGCGGCGTCCATGGTCGGGGGGCCTCGGCAAGAGGCGCGCCAACGCTCCCGCGCCTCTCGTCGGAGGCTCCCGCGTGGGGAGGGCGAACGGATTTCGCCGCTCCCCGGGCGAGGCGAAATCCGTTCGCCTCGCGATTGACCGCGCCCCCGCCGGGCGGCTATGCCAGCCCGGTGAGCGACGACCGGCCGCGCGTGAGCGAGCCGCCGGCGCCGGCGACGACGCCCAAGGAGCTCTTCGCCGACCGCGTGGCGGTGGTGGTCAACGGGAACGCCAAGCGCGTGACCGACGACCTCGTCGACATCCTCGACCAGATCGTGCAGTCGGGCGACCTCTTCGTCTCCCGCTCGATCGAGGAGGGCGACGAGATCGCCGCCACCATCGTGCGGCGGGGATACCCCACGGTGCTGACCGCGGGGGGCGACGGGACCTTCGTGCAGATGGTCACGAAGATCACCGCCACCGCCCGCCGCGCCGGCGATCCGCCGCCCCGCTTCGGGCTCCTCCGGCTGGGGACGGGGAACGCGCTCGCCTGGGTCCTCGGCGCGCAGAATCCGCGTCATCGCGGGGTGATCGCGGACCTCGGGCGGCTCCGGCGAGAGGGCGGAAGCCGCAAGCTGAAGCTGCTCGAGGTCGAGGGCACGCTGACGCCGTTCGCCGGGCTCGGCATCGATGCGATCGCGCTGACCGACTACAACACGACGAAGGACGCGCTCTCGAAGAGCCCCCTCACCCGGCCGATCGCGTCGGGCGGCGCCGCCTATCTCATCGCGGTGCTCGGCAAGACGATGCCGCAGTACCTGCTGCGGCCGCATCCGTCGGTGACGATCGTCAACGAGGGCGAGCCGGTGGTGCGGCTGGGGCGCGACGGCGAGCCGGTGCAGGAGCTCGGCAAGGGCGAGGTGATCTACGCCGGGCCGAGCCGGATGGTCGCGATGGGCACGATCCCGTACTGGGGCTTCGGCGCGCGCATCTTCCCCTTCGCCGACGACCGCGAGGATCGCTTCTCGCTGCGGGTGGTCGACATCAACAGCTTCCAGGTCGCGTGGAACATCCGCGACATCTGGTCGGGCGCCTACCGGAGCGACACCCTCCACGACTTCCTCTGCGAGCGGATCTCGATCCGCTACGACGAGCCGATGCCGATGCAGATCGGCGGAGACCCGGTGGGACCGCGCCGGACGGTGGAGGCGCGCCTCGCCTCCGAGCCGATCGAGGTGGTGGACTACTACGCTCCACCTCCTACGTGAGGGCCTCCCACGTGAGCGCTGCCGACCCGAGCGCCATCCATTCGTTGACCGGGGATCTGGCCCTTCGATACCCTCGGGCCCGACCGTCATCGACTTGGAGGGGCATTGGGCCGTACCACTGGACGCCGCCGCGCGGCTCTCTCGACGCTCGCCCTCGCCGGGCTGCTGCTGACCGTGGCCAGCGCCGCGCTCGCCGTGGACGTGCGGGGCACCCTGCGCGTGCCCTCCGACTACGGAGCGCCCGCCGCGGAGAGCGACGAGGAGAGCCGCCGCAACCGCTACTGGGAAGAGTGGAACGGCTTCATCGACCCGCGCGACCCGAGCTTCGACGCGTCGCGCGAGCTCGCCGTCGTGCTCACCGGCGAGGGCTCGATGGCCGAGGAGCAGCCGGGCTTCCGGATCGCGAACGGCGGGCTCTGGCCGGCCACGATGGTGGAGCGCGCCGGGGCGACCCTCCGGATCCAGAACACCGACCCGATGGCCCACCAGCTCAGCGCGGAGGGACACTCGGAGTTCACGCCGACGCCCACCTCGCCCGGCCTCACCCGGCAGCTGCTGGTGAGCGAGGCGGGCGCCTGGCCGGTGCGTGACCAGCTCTACGCCCACGTCCGCGGTCACCTGCACGTGCTGCCCGATCTGGTGGCCCGCGCGCGCATCGACGCCGACGGCAGCTATCAGTTCCGCAACGTGCCGCCCGGCACCTACACCCTGAAGATCTTCCACGGCGAGCGTCAGATCCACGAGCAGGCCGGGGTCGAGGTCACCGACACCCGCGAGCTGACGCTCGAGCCGATCGCGGTCTCGGCGGGGGGGAGCTGAGCGATGGTCCTCTCTCGTTTCTGGTACCTGGTCCTCGCCGGCGCGGCGGTCTTCGCGTTCGCCACCGCGCTGCTCGCGGCGAGTCTCGTCAACGAGCAGTGGGAGCGCTCGGTCCGGAGCGATCTCATCCGCGACCGCTTCGAGGTCGAGGCGCTGCTCAAGCTCGACGCCCGCTCCCGCCTCGACGCGATCGCGCCGATCGCGGCCAACTCGGACGTGCGCACCGCCCTCCAGCGGGCGAGCGGGCGGCGCGCCGGGCAGGACATCGACGAGGAGCTGAGCGAGGGCCTGCAGCGCAAGCTCTCGGAGCTCAACGGTCAGCTCGCGGGGATGCGCGGTGAGCTGCTGTTCGCGGTCGATCGCGACGGCTGGGTGGTCGCCGCGGTCGCGCCCGGCAACGTCCCGGACGGCGCCGGGCTCGGCCAGTTCCCGCTCGTGCGCCGCGCGCTCGACGGCTACGTGCGCGACGACGTCTGGATCTACAACGACCAAGTCTACCGCATGGCCGCGCGCCCGGTGGTCCAGGGCGGCCAGTACGTCGGCGCGCTGATCCACGGCAAGCGCTTCGACGACGAGCTCGCCGAGCTCCTCTCGACCCGGCTCGACGGCGCCTCGATCGGCTTCTTCCAGGGTGAGCGCGGCATGTTCGCGGGCTACATGCCGGCCGGCGTGCAGGGCGCCCCGCGGCGCGACGACATGGGCGACCAGCAGCTCGCCGCCGCGCTCACCAACGAGGCGCTCCAGAACGGCGAGCGGACCGACCCGGCCGCCCTGCCGACCGGAGGCCTCGCGGTGTACTCGCTCGTGACCGGCGCGGCGCGCCACGCGAACGTCGGCTACGCGATCGCGCGACCGCAGCGCACGCTGGCCCAGCCGCTCGACATCCTCGACCACGTCTCCGGCGACGCCTGGGCGGGGCTGCCCTGGATCCCGATCGCGGGCGGCGGGCTCTTCGCCTTCCTCATCGCGATGTTCCTCCTCTGGCTCGAGCGCGATCGCCCGCTCTCGAAGCTCAACAAGCACGCCGCGGCGCTCGGCGCGTCTCCCGAGAACCGCTTCACCATCACCGACTTCGGCGGCCGCTACCGCAAGATCGCCAACCACGTGAACGAGGCGCTCGACAAGGTCAACGAGGCGGGCGGCGGCGCGGGCCCGCGACGCAAGGCGGCGAACCTCGACGAGATCCTCGGCCCGGCCCAGGGCGAGGAGGGCGCGCCGGGGAGCGGCAGCTTCTTCGGCTTCGCTCAGAACGAGGGCGCGGCCCCCGACTTCCCGGAGGTCCCCGCCGGCAGCCCGGCGCAGCCCGCCGGCACCCTCGGCGCTCCCCCGCCCCCCGCGGGCGCGCCGCCCAAGCCGCCGGGCGCGCCGCCGAAGCCGCCCGCCGCCGGGCCGGGACGACCGCCGCCCAAGCCCCCCGCGCCCCCCAAGCCCCCGGCCGCGCCCACGCCTCCGGCCGCGGCCGAGCCCGAGGACGACGAGACGCGCGTCGAGAGCTCGCCCGCGTCCTCGCGCAAGATGCTCAAGTCGACCCTGCTCGGCGTCGCCCCGCCGTCCCTGGACGACGACGACGACGACGACGGCGCGACCATGGTGGCCCGCGTGCCCAAGGAGCTGCTCGAGAAGAGCGCCGGCGGCGGCGAGGACGAGGCCTCCCACTTCCGCGAGGTCTTCGACCAGTTCCTCGCGATGAAGAAGAAGTGCGGCGAGCCCACCGCCGGCCTCACCTTCGAGAAGTTCGCGGTCACCCTCCGCAAGAACCGCGATCAGATCGTGAGCCGCCACGGCGCGAGCCGCGTCCGCTTCACGGTCTACGAGAAGAACGGCAAGGCGGCCCTCAAGGCCACGCCGATCAAGGAGTGATCCCGAGCGGGACGAGGAGCTGGTAGCGGTCCGTCTCCCCTCCATGCCCATCGACATCGAAGCCCTCCCCGCCCTCACCCTCGCCGGCGTCGAGGTGACCGGCCGCCGCAGCGAGCTGGCGCACCGCGTGCCCCTCGCCTGGAAGCGCCTCGCCGCCCTGGCCGCCCAGCACGCCGCCCGGCCGGGCGTCTTCTTCGGCGCCACTCCGGCCAGCGACCACGGCGACGCGCCGGACGCCACCTACACCTACTGGTGCGCCTTCGAGATCGCGGGCCCCGTCCCCGCCGACCTCGCGCCGCTCACCCTCCCCGCCCGCCGCTACGCCCGCGCCACCGTGCGCGGCGACGCCTCCGCCATCGACGCCACCTACCTGGCCCTCGCCGAGCCCTTCCTCGCCGGCGAGCTGGTGGCCGATCGAGAGGGGTGGTTCCTGGAGCGGTACGAGATGGAGCGGCAGTCGCCCGTCCCGCCGTACGAGGGCTTCGACTACGACGTCCTGCGCCCCCTCGCGGAGTGATCGGGCCCGGCCACGCCGAGTCCGACGCCGAGTCCGACGCCGAGTCCGAGTCCGAGTCCGAGCCCGAGTCCGAGTCCGAGCCCGAGTCCGACGCCGAGTCCGACGCCGAGTCCGAGTCCGAGTCCGACGCCGAGTCCGATTCCGACGCCGAGTCCGACGCCGAGTCCGAGTCGCAACGGATGCGACGGCCCCGGCCCGAGGGCTGGGGGAGCGTCACTCCGTGGGGCAGGAGGCGGCCGAGGGGTTACCCGGACCGAAGCAGCTGGTGTCCATCAGGCAATGAGGGCTGCATTGCCCGCCGGTCCAGTTGCAGCCCGGCAGCGCGAGGCACGCGTCGCAGCTGTCCGCGGCGCAGCGGCCGGCGGGCGGCGCCTCACCCCGGGCGACCACGGTGATCCGGACGTTGTGGTCGGGAGCCGGCCCGCCCTGAACGACGCGGAGGCCGTCGCACGTGTAGACGGTGGCGCCGCGGTTCGCCTGGGTCTCGCAGCCGCCGAGCGCGTCGATGAACGCCTCGAGCGGCTCGCCCACGCGGTAGGTGTGCTCGCCGACGCGCACCGCCCCGACCTCGTCGACGGAGAAGCTGATGCTCGGGGGCGAGGCCTCCAGCGTGAACGGTCCCATCTCGCGGAGCTCGGTCCCCGCGTCGCCCAGCGTCAGTCCGCCCGCCCCGAGCCCAGGCGCGACGTCGACCGGCGGGCCCCCCGGGCGGCTCTCGTGCACCGCGGTGACGCGCCACTCCCGCGACGGCGCGTCGGCCACGCCCTCGTTCTCCTGCATCTCGACGCTCACGCGGTGAACCTGCCCCGGAGCGAGCGTGTGCTCCCCCAGAGACACGAACGTCGCCGTCTCCGACGTCCAGGGCCCGTCGGGCCCCTCGGTCACGTGGTGGAGAAGCATGAACCCCTCCCCTTGCGTCACCACCGGCGTCCCCGCGATCCAGCGAGTCTCCGAGGCCGAGCCCCCGGTGGCCGGCCTCGGCGCCTCCGAGGAGCCGCAAGCGGCGAGGAGAACGGTGAGCAAGAGGACGATGAACGGAATCAGCTGCTTCATGGGGCGTAGTACCACGCACCCCGTCCGCATCTTGGGTCGAGGGGCGCCCCTCCTTGCCAAGAAGCGCAGGCGCCCGCGGCGACGGCGGCGACGAGCGAAGCGAAGTCGCCGAGCAAGAGAGAACGAACCTCCGCGCGGCGACGAGCGAAGCGAAGTCGCCGAGCAAGAGAGAACGAACCTCCGCGCGGCGACGAGCGCAGCGAAGTCGCCGAGCAAGAGAGAACGAACCTCCGCGCGGCGACGAGCGAAGCGAAGTCGCCGAGCACGAAAGAGAGCGTCAGCGCGGCGACGAGCGAAGCGAAGTCGCCGAGCACGAACGCTCCCGCCCCGTCCGATCCCGCGGCAGCGGGCGGCCAGCTCGCGCGAAGCGCGAGCGCGAGCCGCGTGGCTCACGCGCGGAGCGCGGGACACCGGCGACGAGCGAAGCGAGGTCGCCGGAAATTGGGTGGGGGGGCC
>Ga0310345_10001167_pt1 | contig 30832 bp, 28 predicted proteins | sample HC15DNA20500_MG_FD_204667 | JGI IMG/M metagenome (GOLD analysis project Ga0310345, IMG submission 204667) | Marine microbial communities from station ALOHA, North Pacific Subtropical Gyre - HC15-DNA-20-500_MG | ecosystem: Environmental > Aquatic > Marine > Oceanic | place: Pacific Ocean: North... | reverse complement strand
ACTGGGGAGAAGGTGGCCCTGGTAAGTGATGATCTCCCGAAGATCAATGCGTAACGCCTTTCTTGACCGAGTGCCATCGGGGTGGGGGTTCAAGGGACTGCCTGAGCCAAAGGAGTTCGACCTGAACTACTGGAACGGGCGGCTACTGGTCTTTGAAGACCCGGAACCGGAGTCGGAATATGTCCTGGGAGTGGACCCGGCTGGGGGAAAGGGTGCAGATCGGTCGGTGATTCAGGTGCTGCGTGTGGGGGACAAGAGACGGCCTGACGCGCAGGTGGCGGAGTTTGCCAGTGACTTCCATGGCCCGCACGATCTGGCTCCGGTCGTGGCCTTGGTGGGGCGGCTCTACGGGGATGGCGCGGGGGGTGAGGCCATGGTTATCGTGGAGTGCAACGGGGAGTTCGGGGACTCCTGTTTGTTTGACCTGCGGAGCCGGATGGCATATGGGAATCACTTCATCTGGAAGATCTATGATAAGACCAAGAACCTCCAGACCTCTCGCCTGGGTTGGTGGACGACGCCCTCGACACGCCCGAAGCTCATTGCCAGGGGACATCATGCCCTGGTGAATGATGACCTGATGATCCATTCCGAGTTCCTGCTGGATGAGTTAGAAGACTTCCAGGGGGATCTCTATATGTCGAAGGCGCAGGCAATTTCGGGACGGCATGACGACCGCGTGATGGCCATGCTGATGGCGTATTGGGCAGCACATGACAATGAATGGCTAGCAGGGATTGATACATCTGCGGAGCGAAAGCGCTTGCAAGCTGCAGGCAAACTAGAGGAGGCTGAAGAGGCAACAGCCTCCCAAAAGCCCACATGGCAGAACACGGCTGTGTCGTATCAGGAGATGATGGACCAGTGGGATGAGGAGGCGATTAACTAAAGGAGCCACGGTGCGCCGAATCATTCTCACGTCCTTATTGTTGACGACTATTCTGTTCTCTCCTGTTAGAGCAGAGGGGCTACCGGATTCGACCATTGCAGAACGTGCGTATGCGGCAACAGCAATTCTATACAAGCAGACCGCCTCAGGCGGGATGGACATGGCCTGTACGGCAACAGCGTTTGAGAAGGGCTCGAAGGGATACCTCTTCGTAAGTGCGTCTCACTGCGTAGCCGAAGATGATAAGACGCATCAGAAGGCGGTGGTCTCCTCATCACCGTTTTACATTTCGTTCGATCAGGTGAATGACAAGACGTTCCACAGGGCCGAAGTCGTGATGGCAGGCTACCAGGGGCGTGGTGATGACTTCGCGGTTCTCAGTGTGGATACAAAGGAAGAGTGGCCGACAATGCCACTGGGACAGGCAGGGCAGGTGAAGATGGGCGAGGAAGTCCTGAATGTCGCCGCCCCTGTCGGCTTAGGTCGTCAGTTGTTCTTCGGACGAGTCAGTCTAGTGAACATGGACCGCCCGGTGACCAGCCGCGAGATTAACTGGAAGAACGCGATGCTCCTGCAGGTGGATGGGGGACCAGGATCGAGTGGTTCCTCTGTTATCTCACTGGAGCAGGAAGCGATCATCTGTTTCATTGTTGGGAGTGTGAAGGGAAACCCAAGCGTGGTGTCCATCCCGGTCTCTCGCTTCCTGTCGTTCCGGGATGCAGTGCGGCGAAGACAGTATAAGTGGTTCCCGTGAAGGAGGTAGCGTGCGCGTAACGATTGACATCCCTGATGGGCTGTATGCAGACCTGAAGAAGCGCTGTAAGGAGCCAAGGCCCAGTAAGGCTGAGGTAAATGATCGAATCCGTGAGGTGCTGAAGGAATTCAACGCGGTAGGCGCTGATGGACAGCGCTATTTCCTGGTAGCAGGAAAAGAGCGGCAGCAGCTGGAAAGAGTCTTCCAGACGACGATCTCCTCAGCAGAAGAACTCGCCAAACGGGTAGAGATTCTCTCGCAAGTGGGTATTGGGGATGCAGTACGGGCATTGGGCCCTGGTGAATCGATTCAACTGACGGAACAGGCGCAGTTCTGGGGGCAAACCCCGAAGGAATACATCGAGAACACAGTGAATCGGGTCATGGATGAGGTGCTAAACAGGGTATAGACCATGCCATTACGTGATTTTGAGTGCCAAACGTGCCAATCCGTGCCTGAAGAGCGGCTGTATACCGTAAAACAGGGTGAAATCACCCTTCCATCGTGTCAGACGTGTGGGGCGGATTTAGCCATGTTACCCCTCTCATCGGGCCGTATTTACGGGAAAACCGCCGTATTCCCTTACACAACCACGCATGTAAGCGGTGATGGGCGGCCCGTAACGGTCGAAAGCCTGGGCCATCTCCGCCGATTAGAGCATCAGTACGGAGTATGTGTGTCGGGGTTCTCACAGGATCCGGGAAACCCGGACTCCCCCCGTGACCTACCGGTCAATCGTCCCGGTGGGCGAGCCTATCATGGACCACGAGCCCCCTGGATGGAGGGATAGATGGACTTTCCGCTACCAAATGAGAAGTACGAGAAGTCGATGCTGGAATGGATCTCGATGGCCCGCACAGAGGGCGAACGAGTCCTCCAGGCGGAGCCGATGTATGGGGAGATTGAGAAGGCTATCTCCTACATCATGGGGGATCAGATTGAATCTCAGCGTCCCTCGACCCTATCGAACGTCTACAATAACCGCACTAAGCATATCGTGCTGCAGCAGGTAGCGGCCCTCACTGACATCCATCCCTTGTTCGGGTTCAAGACACAGAATGACCAGTTCCAGCCACAGGCAGAGGTGCTGAACAAGCTGGCCACAGCATGGTGGACCAACACCCAGGCAGACCTGCAACTCTCGAATGTGTTGCGGTATGCCACAGGACCGGGCACGGGCTACTGCGAGGTGCACTGGGATGCGTCGGCAGCACAGGGTGCTGGGGAGATTGTGCTGATCCCCAGAGACCCACGGGATGTCATCCCGATCCGACCGACTCTGGATGGGGACGTGCAGGACTGGGAAGGGGTCATCATCCGTACAGCGAAGACGGTCAATGAACTCCAGTCCCGGTTCCCTGCCAAGGCGCACCGGATCACAGCGTCACGGTCGGGGGCTATCCCGGATCGAACGTGGGGGAACTCCAAGGGGGCGCACAAGCTGATGTCCCCAGCAGCAGGGTTCCTGTCGTCCACACCGAAGAATGTCTCGGCGTCTGTGGCGACGTCAAACCTGTATTACGTCTACATCAAGGACCGGCGGCTCCACACCGGGGTGTCTCCTATCACGATTGGCGATCCGAATACGTCGTGGTCCTACACGGTGCAACCGGCTGATGCCAGGAAGCCGAATGGACAGCGATATGACGATGATGAATACAAACTCTATCCGCGTGGGCGGCTGCTCATCGCAACGGATGACTGCATTCTGTTCGATGGGCCGAATCCGTTCTGGCACGGCATGTTCCCGATTGCCCGGTTGCGGCTGGATCCCTGGCCCTGGGGCCTGCTGGGTGTGGGGATTACACGGGACCTGATGCCCCTGCAGGATGCTGTGAACGAGACATCAAATGGCATCTTGGACATGGTCAGGAAAGCGCTCCGTCCTGGATTGAAGGGGGATGCGCGGGCCATGCCAGAGTCGCTGTGGAACCGGTTGGACACCCGAATCCCTGGCACCAAGGTGCGGCATAACCCCGTGATGGGAAGCATTGAGTTCGAGCCTCCACCCAACATCCCGTCCTACGTCTTTGAGTTCCTGAAGATGATGGTGTCGGAGATGGATTACCACGGGGGTGTCGGGAACCTACAGGCCCTGACGCAGCTAAAACAGGCTCCTGGTGCAGACAGCATCGAGCAGATGATGGAAGCCCTGAGCCCCACGCTGCGGATGAAAGGCCGGTTGCTGGAGGTGTTCCTGCGTGATGTTGGGGAGATGGTCAAGGCCAACTTCTTCCAGTTCTACACGATGCAACGACGGGTCTCCATGCTGGGTGAGCAGGGGATTGACATGGAGGACTTCCAGTTCGATCCGGGGTCCCTCGTGCCTGCGTATAGTAAGGAAGCGGATGGGGATGCGTATAACCCGACATACGATATGTATCTCCCACGAGCGAAGCGTGCCAAGATCCACCACAAGCAGTTCACCTTCCAGATCACGCCAAATAGCCTGCTGGCTATCTCGCAGATTTCGCGGAAGATGATGTATCTTCGGTTGCACCGGGAAGGCTTGATGGATCCGTGGACTCTGTACGAAGTGCTGGAAATCCCGAATGGGGGCTCGCCTCCGTCTGGCACGAAGGAGATCCCGAAGCGGTTGCAGGAGGCCATGGCGATGGGGATCGGACAGGAGATCCCAACACCGGGGCCCAAGCCGACAGGGCAGTCTCCACCAAAGATGGAGCAGAAGCCTGATGCAGACGGAATTCCCCGCCCCGTCATCTCGGAGTCAAATTAGGTAAGGAGCGTTGAGCATGCTAGCACGAGAGCCGGTATTGGTTGGACAGATCGTCGCGGTGATTGGGGTAGCAGGACTCTTCTGGGATCCTGTGCGGTCGGCCCTGGAAGCGGTGGGGGGTGAGATAGGGTTAATGACAGCTGTCGGCACCGTGGTCACATTTGTGACCACCATCGTCCGAAGCCGCGTAACCCCAATGGAGTAACTTATGTGGAAACGTCTGCTAAATATGATCCTGACGATTCTGACACTGGCCAAGAGCAAGGGGCTCTTCCACAAGACGCCGGGAGTCTCGCCACGGCGAGTGCCAAGAGACTTTTCACCAGACGAGTAGCTCGTTGGTATTGGTGGGGATTCTGCTTCTGGTCCATTTTCTACCTGTTGTCGTTGTATGGATGTGATAAAGGCTTGACGGCTGCAGTCTTATCAGATGACGATATCGCCAATGGCGACTCCTCCTTCCGCCAAGAACCCTGGTGAGGCCTGGGGAAAACCCTGGGCCTCTACCGACTCGGAGGAGGAATAGAAGGAGGAAAGTATGATCAAGACGCCTTTCTCAGACGCGATCTGCAAGCCAGGTAAAGGGAGCTAGTAGATGCCTGCCATGCCCGGAATGGGTGCCCCCCCTCTACCGCCTATGGGCGGAGGTGAGGGTTCACCTACGTATAGCAACATGCTGCCAGCGGAACAGCAACAACCTGATATGACAGGGGCTGGGACGGGGCAGAACCAGATGGGGAATGCGGCTATGCGTTTGGCCATGGAGCTAGATGCCTCCATGAAACTGCTCGCCCAGATGGTCCCACAGTTGGGCCCTTGGGCGGAGCAAGCAACCTCTCAACTGCGAGCACAGTTGGGGCAAGCCCTCATGGGGGGCGACGTCCCGACAGGCGCTGAACCATCAGAGAACGCAGCGTTCCCTGGTGGGCAGGGCCGACTCTAACGGAAGGGATAGGTGGTTCGCTGGATCCCAGCAGGGAAGGTGAACCCATAATATCCTGGACCCAAAGGAGCATGTATGGCGTTTGACACAGAACAGTTTCTGGCCGATGTCCTGAAGAATGTCCCTGAAGACAAGAAGCAGGTTGTCGAGGAAGCTCTGGGAATGGAAGCCGTCTCCAAGGAATTGGGGGAAGGGTATTCCCGGCAGTCAGATTATTCTCGAAAGATGGACGAGTTGCGAACAGCGCGGGATCAGGCGCAGCAGGAGATTGTCCAACAACAAGGGGTAGTGGACGCGGAGCGAGCCCGATATACCGAGTGGTACGAAGGGGCGAACAAAGACTACACTACTGCGGTGGATCAGCTAAATGCCTACAAGGAGGAGTACGGCGATCTTGAGGCTGGAGAAGGAAAGGAACCGACTGTGGCTTCAGTCCCGTCGAACGCCCTCACTCGTGATGAGCATGAGCGTATCCTCGCTGAACAGTTTGATCGGCATGACCGCCAAGCGATTCAATTCGCTGATATCCTGACCGATCTAAAGCTGGAGCATAACCAACGCTTCAGTGAGAAGCTGGACACAGCAAGACTGTTCGACCATGTGAGTAAGAGTGGGTTGCCCATTCAGGCAGCCTACCAGGACTTGATCTCGGAGCGGGTGCAGAAAGCCCAGGAAGAGAAGGTCCAGGAGCAGATTAAGCAAGCGAGAGAAGAAGGTGTAATGGAGGGGCGGAGTCAATCGCAGCTTCCAGTACGACCTGATTCTTCCGGTCCTCGCCCACTTGATGGGCTGGACAAGGAGTCAACTTCGGAGGATCGTGTAAATGCGGCTGCATCTGCATGGAGGCAGGCACAGCTATCACGATAGCCTCTCTTCCTAGAGGAAGGTAAGCATGGCGTTCCTTGATGAACTGAACACCTACACACGGAAGCACATCGTAGGTGGGGTTGTGGACAATGTGTTCAAGAACGACCCTGTCCTAGCGATGATCAAGGCGAACCACTCCGTGAAGTTTACGGGCGGGACGCTGATTCAGGAGAACTTCCTGTATGCGCCGATGGCCGGTGGTTCGTATGCCAGGGGTGATACCTTTGACATCAGCCGCCGACAGACAGCCACTGGAGCAAGCTTCGATCCGAAGCACTACCAAGTGAATGTCACGGAGTTTAAGGAAGATATCCAGATTTTCAACAAGGGTGAGAATTCAGTATTCCGGTTGATCGATGCCGATCTCCAGAATGCGGCCCTAACCATGTCGGCTATCCTCGCCATCGCGCAATACCGCGAAGGGCAGTCTGCGTCCCGTTCGAATGAGATGAACGGGTTCTCAGAGATGCTCAATGATGGCTCGGTCAATAGCTGGGATGGAGCAGCCTACACCACATATGGCAGCCTCTCTCGTGGGGGCACCATTGGGACGGCGCTGAACTCTCCCATGACGTCGCCTGCGGCGTCAGTTGGTGGTCCAATCACGTATAAGATTCTAGAGGAAGCGTATAACAGCATCGTCATTGGTGCTGAGCATCCTGACGTGATGGTCACAACGAACCTGGGCTACTCCTACATCAAGGAGAAGTTCCAGCCACAGTGGCGAGTGGAATCTCAGGACCCGAAGATTGGTTTCAACAGCCTAACCTTCAATGGGTCCCGTATCTTCCAGTCGCAGTATGCCCCTGGGGCGCAGGGAGTCAACGACTCCAACCTGGGGAACTATCTCGCATCTGCCGGTGAGACGTTGTTCTACCTGAACACGAAGTACCTTCGGTTCTGGGTTACGGATGACGCTGAGTTTGGCTTTGGATTCACTGGATTCAAGCCAGCGCAGGACAACACGCAGGTAGCTGGACAGTATCTGGCGACATGCAATATGACAAATCAGGCTCCGCGACTGATGCGGCACCTGTATGCCATCACCGGATAAGGAGCGATTGATATGGCAGGTGGACGAGGTTCGCATTTCCCAGTCCAGACAGTAGATCTGGGCCCGACTGGGTCTCCGCTAACGTACAACGAAGCGACACTCCCAAATGGGGGTAAGCTCGGGATGCTCATGGAATGGAGCAACCGTGTCTTTCGTCTTGTAAAGGTGGACGTCAGCGAGACTGCAGTAGACAGTCTTGACGGTGGCGTTGCGTATTGGGAAGACAGGTCCAATTGGACTGTCAACACAGACGCATCAGCTGGTGAAGGACTGGCAAACGGTGTAGCTGGTGGCACTCATGTCGTCGTTGATGTCTCGGTTGGGACTGACCGGTATATCTTCGTCCAGGTGGGCGGAGATCAAGCAGCGGTTCAAGTCGCGGCGAGCACAGCAATCTCCGACCAGATGAGTGGCCATGCATCGACTGACAACATCCTTACCCGCACAGCGGCAGGAACAGCAGTGATCAACCCACTCGTCGCCGTTGCACTCAGTGCCCGTGGGACAACGACGACTGACAACGGTGTCTCTCTCGCCAACAGTGCTAAGGTGCGGTGGCATCTTGGCATGTTGATGTAAAGGAGATCTGACTATGGCACTTTCTGTCTCCCTTACTGGAGATTGGCTGACCAGTGTCGGTAACCGTCAGCAATCGCATGGAACCATCACCATGGACTCGTCGTATGCCACGGGGGGTGAGACCCTCGCGGCAGCAGATGTTGGGCTAGGTACGCTTGATTCCTTGCAGCTAAACCAGGGTGAAGACGGGTATGTCTTCCACTGGGATAAGGCGAACGGCAAAGTGATGGCCTTCTATGGCGATAACGATGCTGGTGCTGACGGGGTCCTGGCGCAGGTAGCGAGCGCTGTCAACCTCTCTGCAGTCGTTGTCGAATTTGTTGCGACTGGACGTTAGGAGGGGTAGGTGGCTGTTGACACCTTCTCCAGTATGTACCGGTCGTTGCGACTCTGGGTCCCGGATCTTCCGATCTTCCTTGCGAAGCAGTTGGTCCGGGACCGGTATCGCCGCGTTGCTGAACGCCGGGTGTGGTCAGCCCTTCGGGCGGAGGACGAGTTCATTCTGAACGACGCCAAAACCGCTGGAACGGTCACCGCGACAAGGAACTCAGCAACAATTACAGGATCAGGCACGGCGTTCGCGTCGTCTGATATCGGTCGCCAATTCCAGGTTGGGAATCGGGCACCGGTCTATACCGTCTCCGCAGTGGACAGTACGACGTCATTAATCTTGGATCGTGTCTATGGAGATACGACTGTGGGTGCAGGGCTGGCGTATCGCATCCTGGATGCCTATGTCACCTGCCCAGCAGACTTCAAACACTTCCTGGTGGTCTATGACCCGAAGCAGAATTGGCGGCTTCGGCATTTCGTCACCCAGGATGACATTGCCCAGCTTGACCCCGCACGTACCTCAGCGGGTACACCCTGGGCGCTGATTGATCGGCGTTACTCAACACTGGCTGGCACGCTGGGGAGAGCTACCTACGAGATGTGGCCGTATTCCACGTCAGCCCGGAACTACCCCTTCTACTATGAGAAGTCGATAGCGGATCTGACCGATGATTCGGACACACCAGAAATCCCCATTCGGGGAGACCTCCTGGTGCGCGGAGCCCTCGCGGATGTATGTCGCTGGCCAGGGTCTATCGAACGGCCAAATCCCATGTATGACCCAAGAGGCGCTGTCTCTCGGACATGGGAAGCGGAGTTTGAGCAGGGGGTAGCGGAGCTAGAGCGTCAAGATGAGAACACCTACCTGACATGGTGGGGGACAAGCGACTGGAGTGCGTGGCCGTATGCACCGATGGATGCGGCCTTCCTTCAGAAACACGGGTATTAGTGAGGAGATTATGGGGTTCAATACACCTTTCAAGAACATCGTTGGCCGCTCTGAGGTTCCAAAGCGTGGATCGTCAGGCACGTATGATAAAGAACCGCACTTCCCTGGGCGGGCCAGAACAGGTGGCATGCTCCCAGAGAAGCTCCGGGACGACATCACGCCAAAGACACCAGGGTTCATCTCGCCAAGCAAAACAGACATGATCTGGGGGAAGTAATGCGCCGATACGGCATCGTTTTGTTCCTTCTCGTTGCAACTGCAGCGCTGGGGATTGGTGTCCCTGAGCTACGAGCACAGGGTCCGTTCTCGGCACAAATCCGTCGTGCCCTGGATGCATGGGGACTGACGACGCCTGGAGTGTTTACTGGTACCCTTGACATCACCAGCACAGCTGCCGATGCCCTCGACGTAGCCGGGGGTATCCAGGCTGGCTCTGGAGACGTAGCAATCATCAACGCGGCAGGAAAGCTTACTGCCCTGACCTCGACATACCTCAACGACCTCAGCGGGGCGGCACTTACGAGCTTGGATGCCGGGAACATCTCGGCAGGTACCCTTGCCACCGCCAGGCTCCCTGCTGTAATGACCGGCATTACAAGTGTTGATATGGGCACCACGACGGTCTATGGTTCCCGCGCTATCACGGTCGATACCGGGGGCGTCCTAGACGTCGTCCTGGCATCAGCGGCTGGTGACGATTTCACGGTCGATACAGACAAGATCGTGGTCAGTGGAGATTCGGACTATGTTGGCATCGGCGTCACTGATCCCGATGTGAACCTCGACGTGTCCGGCGGCGACAACGTATTAAACATTTTCCGCATCACGCAGCGGGCATCAGGTGCAGCGGCATATGGGTTGCAGGTTGGATTGGATAGTAATGGAGATACCGTCTGGCAACGGTTGGTGAACGATACCGCGACAGAGTCGTTCCGCATGGTGCGGGGGGATGGTAATGTCACTTTCTCCGGGGATGTCGGGGTCGGAGCCAGTGCTGATACCGCATTGCACCTCCATCACGCCACGCCAACATTCTTTATCGAAGCAACTGGCTCGACAGACGCCACGATCATCTTGGAAGATAACGACGAAGCTGGGTGCACCTCCATCACGGCGCTGAATGGGGCGTTGGTGCTCGCTTCGGTCTCTTGCCCGTAGAAAGGTCTGCCATGGCATTTCAGTTCACCGTGCGAACGGATAAGGATACGCACTTCACCGGAGCTATCGCCCAGAACGCGAAGGAAGATGAGAATGTTGTCCTCCCTGGGGCCATGGCTGGGATGAATGGCAACGCCAGGAATATGGTCCGCAGCATCATGCTGCAGTCTGACGAGAACCTTGCCTGGGAGGTGACGTTCTGGTCGAAAGACTCTTTCGAGGATACCAGTGACCTGGATCTGGACTCCTTCCGGTCTCGTTGGTCATTTGTTGTCGCAGATGGAGTGCGGTATGGGGGGACTGGCCAGTATTACTACTACATCGATGGCCTAAACATCCCCTATCAGGACGAAGATAACTCAGGCGAACTCCACATCAGTCTGGTAAACCGAAGCGCGGGGGCGAAGAGCGCCGGATCATCAGGTGAAGCCATCATTGCTGTCACCATGCAACCAATCGGACCAGAAGGCGGCACGCAATAGAGGAGCATCAGACCATGCGTAAGTGGGTTGCGGCAATCAGCGTAGCAGCAATAGCGCTCGCGTTCATGGTGCCTGTGCGGGGTCAGACCCTCTCGGATCAGGTCTTACTCCTCCTGGCCAGAGCGAACTCATGGACGGCAAGACAGACTTTTACTGATGTTACCGTCACAGGCACTTGCACCGGGTGTGTCGGCTCAGGGGCAGGCACGGTCACCAGTGTGGCGATGACGATAAGCGATGCGATAAGTACCCTCTTTAGCCTTTCTGGGTCTCCCATCACAGGCTCAGGTACCTTCTCGCTCTCAATGGACACACAGACCCCCAACAATGTCCTGATTGGGCCTTCGACGGGAAGTGCTGCCGTCCCGACATTCCGCCCCCTGGTAGATGCTGACATCCCGAATGGGATCACAATCTCAGGGACAAATATCGTATCTTGGGCAGCACTTGACAAGTCAGCGTCAGACCTCGCTGATTTGGCCACGCGGAGTGCAGCATCGCTCTCTTCAGGCGCACTGGCCCTGGCTCGCTTGACAGACAGTGGCACCGCGAATCTTCCCCTGGTCAGTGGCGGCAGCGGGGGAGACCCCGTGTATGAAGCCCTGGACCTAACGTCTAGTTCGATTGTCACGGGGCAGTTGGTGGCCGCGAGCTTTCCGGCCCTGACTGGGCATATCACCACGGCAGGAGGAGCCCTGGCCACAACCCTGGTCAACTCTGGGGTCACACTAGGCACGTATGGGGCATCAGGTACTATCCCCATCCTGACCGTGGATGCAACGGGGCGGGTCACTGTCGCAAGTGAGGCCACGGTCTCCTCTGTGGCGCTGTTGGATGCCTCACGCCACTCCGATACAGCATCGGACTCAGCAACACGAGGCTCCCTGATCTTTGGGAATACAGCGAATGCCTGGGATGAATTGGCCATAGGGGCAACTGGTGAGGTCCTCAGGTCTGATGGAACAGATGTAGCCTGGGACAATGATGGGACCGGTCTGAAGATCAATGTGTCGAATGTGGACGGGGGCACGCTCTCACTGGAGTACGGAGGGATAGGAGCAAGCCTGTCAGCCTCACAGGGATCTGTCATCTATGGCACCTCGACAGCGCTAGCCTTCACGGCAGTCGGCTCATCTGGAGAGTGCCTTGAGTCCAGAGGGACAGACCCGCCAGCATGGGATACCTGTGCAGCTGGTGGGACTACCCATCCACTCCTGTCACCTACCCACACAGATACAACGGAGGCAGCAGTCAGTCGAGGCTCCATCATCATAGGGTCGGGAGGTGAGACCCCAAAATGGATAGAACTGCCTATTGGAAGCACAGGAGGCTCTTTCCTCAGGTCTGATGGGTTAGACGCGAGTTGGGGCATTAATGGATCAGCCCTGACCCAGTTGAATGCGGCTAATATCGCCAGCGGCACCCTGTCTACGGCACGCCTGCCAACCCTCCCCGTGAATACGGGGGGCACAGGACTGACCGCCTTTGCCATAGGGGATCTCCTGACGGCAAATACCGCAACATCGCTGACGGCTATAACAGCACCGGTAGCAGGCCAAGTGCTGGCCAGTGCAGGGGCAGGTGTGGTGCCCGCGTATAGCAGCACCCTCCTGACAACCGCCGCTGGGGTGGGTGTAGGGGGTGAGGCTGTAAGCAGCACAACCTTCCTGGCGATTGAGGCCTCTACCGCAAGTAAGTCACATCTACGCCTGACGGAAGGGGCGAACAAGACAGGCTCCCTGGTTGAGGGAGATATCTGGTATGACGGGTCAAACTTCAAGGGCTATAACGCCTCCGGTTCCGTCACCCTGGACGTACAGTCTACCTCTGGGGGCGGTTTCACAGATGACGGTGCGGTAGTCCGGCTGACAACAGCGAGCGATACCCTGGGGGTTGGCACCACCTCAACCAGTGCCAAGGTGGATATTGTCTCCACGTCAGCACAGTTGGAACTGGCCTATGACGGCAGTAATAACTTGACCTTCACCGTAGCAAGCGATGGAGAGACGGTCATCGGCGGGGCAGGTTCTGGAAACCGAGTGGTGATGAACAACGTCCCACTGGCCTTCGAGGGGGCAACAGCCAACGCCTTCGAGACGACCTTTGCCTTCACAGACCCTACAGCAGACCGCACGATTACCTTCCCTGACGGGAATGTCACCATTGGGTCCTCAGCTGTGACGATCTCAGGCACCCCGGCAAACAACCAGCTGGCCGTATGGACTTCGTCCACAGCCCTGGAAGGGGAGTCAGACATCACCTGGGACGGTTCCATCTTCTCAGCCCTGGGCAATCTGGTGGTTGGCACGACAGGAGGGGCATCTCATACGATGACCTTCACTACCAGCCACGCAACAGACCCTGTGCTGACAGCCAGTGGTGGAGTCCTGAACCTCTCCGCTGGGGCAATGCAGGTTGCCGGGAGTGCAGTCGCCGATGCCGGGGATACCCTGGCCCACTTCGCGGCGACAACCTCAGACCAGCTACGAGGGGTCATCAGTAACGAAACTGGAAGTGGTGGAGGGCTGGTCTTTGCCACAGGCCCCACCCTGTCCGCCCCAGTTCTGGGCGCAGCGACAGGCACGAGCCTTGTCGTCACGGCTGATGTCAAGGCAGCTGCCGACTTCTACCTGGAGACAAACAACAAGTTCTACTACGGAGAGAACACCGGAGGTGCGGCCCGACAGGTGATCGGGATGGATAGCAGCAACAATGTTGCTATCGCAGGGAATGCGGATCCCGTCGTCATTGGCGCGAATGTCACCATCACCAACTCCAACCCGACCCTCTCCAACAGCTCAGGGGACATGATCTTCTCGTCTGAGGATTCCCTGACCATCATGATGGACAACAACTCGACCAATGACACCTCAGAGTTGATGATCTTCAAGACTGACGCCAGCAGTACCGTGATGACCATCAATGAGAGTAATCAGGTGGGAATCGGGGCAGCTCCCACGACAGATTTGCAGGTTGGGTCCTTCACCTTCACTGGAGGAGACGTCCCGTCTGCAGGCGCAATCACAGTCAATATCAACAGTGCCACAACACCCTCCCACGTAGACAACGGGTATCAGTTGACACTGACGGATTCAGGAGCCCTTGCCTCAGATAGTGGCGGAGGAGTGGGCTTCCAAGCAGTGTATGACGGATCGAATAACATCACGACCCTTGCGGGAATCAAGGGCTTGCGTGAGAATGCGACGTCCGGCAATCATGCGGGCTATCTACAGTTCCTCACTCGTGGTGCATCAGGAAGCAATACAGAAAGACTGCGGATCTCCTCTACAGGAGTGATGAAGGTTGCTTCGTTAGGAACCGGCGCGAACTACTATGTCTGCGCCGATGCAGATGGCACACTGCATGAGGAGACCACCTGCTCAGGGTCTTCGCTCCGCTTCAAGGAAGGGGTCCAGGACCTCCAGTTAGGCCTTGATACCGTGCAAGCGCTCCGTCCCGTCACCTTCGACTGGCGGGAAGAGTATCGGGCAGACCAGGAACGACAGCTGGGGTTCGTCGCAGAAGAGGTGCAGCAGGTCAGCGAACTCCTCGTGACCTACCGGGATAACGAAATTCACGGAGTGAAATACGCGGAGATGACAGCCCTCCTGGTGAGCGCTGTCCAGGAACTGACAGAACGAATCGAAGCGCTGGAACGCGCATATGAGCAGTAATGGCCTACACTGCGGTCACCCTGACCACGTTGCAAGCCCGGCTTAATGATCGCCTGGGAGCACAAGCGTTTCATACAGCCGTTGAGACAACTCTCGCCTTGAATGAGGCCCTTCGTCTATGGAACCTCTACACGGGCACATGGCGGAGGCGGCTGACGCACGTTCTCCAACCAACCTCGGATAACTACTTCGCCCTTCCCCAGACCCTGGTCTTCCCAATGCGGATAGAGGTCAACGGTACCCCGATGGCCAAGAGTTCGCTGCACGACCTTGACCATGGGCAGCCTGGATGGGAGGGGCAAGCAATCGGGCAAGCAGGTATCCCCTCATCCCCACAGGTCTGGGCTCCCGTGAGCCTGACCCTGATGGCCTACTGGCCTCGTGTCGTGAACGCCACCTTTACCCTTACGGTAGATGGGGTCTCCGCAACACCAGTCCTCGTTAGTGGTTCGGATACGGTGGACCTGAACGAGTCTCGGCATGGTGTACTGCTGGACTATGCCAAGCATTACCTCACCATAAAACGTGGGGGATCTGAGATGCAGCAGAGTGCTCCTGCCATACAAGCGATGCTTGTCGCAGCAGCTGATGAGAACGCGCTGTTCCAGGAGAGCAGCTTCTTTCGGTGGGCGATGGCCAGGGATGAGAAACCAGAGATCCCGCCCAAGGTCGTCCCCCAGCAAGGACGAGGACAATAATGTCACTTAGAGCAGCAGTAAGATGGGTAGGAAAACGCTTACCTACAAGCAGAAGAGCAATAGCAAGGTCCGTTAGAAGAAAGACAATGAAAGATGCGAGCGTCGACAGACTGACGCCATCCCAGACGTCAGTGAGAAGCGAACCCATGATGCGTAAGCGCGTTCCAGGCCAGGCAGCGAGGCCAACCCAGAAAGGTTGGGGGTTGACCAAGGAAAAAGGGCCAAGGAGCCCTCGTGACAAAACCGTACAGAAGTCTGGCGAAGAGACCATGCGACGGGATAAGGCAAAGGAGATTCGGAGCAGTAGGACTGCCGCAAGAATAGTCAAACGTAAGGATGCGGCGAGCAGAGCTGCTCGCGGGGAGGCTTATCTAAAGGAAGCCAGGGCGGAAAGAGCTATCCAGCAAAGAGCGGCTGAAGCAGCTGAGGCACGGACTGGACGGACACCTGTGGTTCCTGGGGCTAGCTCACCGAAAGGGAAGGTGGAAAGATCTCCCAGGAGGAAGACCGCTGACAAGAAGAAGTAGCAGGGGTCGATAACCAGGAGCTACCCATGGCACAAGAAGATGAGAAGAAGTCCGGTCCATGGTTCATGAAGAACATACGGGCCCAAAGGGCCTACATAACTAAAAGATCTAAAACGGAAAAAGAGAAGCGGGAGGCAGTCGGAGAGGAGAGGCGAAGAGAGCGCCTCACGCAGGACGCCACTCGGGGGAGGCATTTCCCTACCCCGGAACAACGGAGGAGTAGAGGCACGCGAGCACAATGGAAGCGGGCACGAGCCAATGCTAGCGGCTCGCGTAGTACTGAAAGGAGACGGTAATGCCAAGACGAAAACCACGTCGGAGACCAGCAAGTAAACCTACAGTAAGTAGACCTACGTATTAAAGGACCTGATGGCCCTTATTGCTGACAACGCGATCCTGGAAGAGATCCAGTACCACCTGCTGGAGCCCCCTAACTTGGGGGCTGAATGGACAACTGGGCTCTGGACCGTGGCAGAAGTGGTGGGGTATGCCAACCAACGGCAGCAGCAGTTCCTGAAAGAGGCCCCGGTGCTGTTCGGGCGGGCGCTCATTACCAAGAGCGGGACAATCTCCCAGACGCTGCCCTCAGATTGGGCGGTAACCACCCGCCTTGTCTGGGTGGATAATGACGGTACCTGGACAGAACTCCCCCGTGTTGATCACCGGGAACTGGACTTGGCCCTATCTACGTGGCCTACAGGCACCGCAACCAAACCACAGGTATACACGGACGCTGACACCCCGACACTCACGATTCATGTCGCGCCAATCCCTACGAACACAGGGCATTTCCAGATCACCTATGTGCCGATTGCTCCCACCATGGACGGCTCAGGTGGGGGATCGGTATTCCTGGTACCTGAGGAATTCATCCCCGCTGTCAAGTATGGGATTATGGCGGATATGCTCGGAAAGGTTGGGCGGATCCATGACCCACAGCGAGCGGCCTACTGTGAGGCTCGCTTTCAAGAGGGTATCCGAGCCGCTCGGTCAATGATTGGAGGCTTCATCTGATATGCCTATCCCGAAAGCTATAGGGGCACGTCCGGTATCGGCCTCAGACAGCACACAACCCTTCTCGACACCTACACTCCGTCCGGGGGCGACAGGGCTCAATCTGAGGAAGACCATTGATGCCCTAGAGACGTCTGAACTCGCCATCATGAAGAACCTGACCTGGACGCAGGAGGGGGGATTATCCACCCGTTCAGGGACCATGAAGATTGCTCAAGCCTCAGGATCTTCCCCTGGCAGAGTGCATACGATTCTGTCACTACGCGATCCATTCGCGACAGGCTATATCAATCGGCTCTTTGGCATAGATAACAGCCTGTATAAGGCAACCTTCGCACAGACCGCAGGTTCCACGGAGGATACCACTGAGATCAAGGCGGGGTATTTCTCAGGGTCTCCGCTCGTCATGGTGCCCTACCGTCCAACCCTGAGTGGGCAGGCCTGGGCATTCATTGCCGATTCTAATGCGAATGAATCGACCAAGATGGTGAAGGCATCTACGAGTGGGGATGTGCGAGAGATTGGGCTCCCCTTCCCCAGGGATGCTGCGGGGGAGCGACTCATCTTGGGGCACGAGAGCATCTATGAGGATGTGCCCTCAGATAACACGGTGCGCTTCGGGCGGGAAGGTCGGGCAGATCTTCTATTTGTCCCCCCTATCAATGCAGAGATAGAAAAGACAGCTCATCTCGATGAGCCCGGCCACCCTGATCATGATCAGCCTCTTGATGGGCCCCCTCGCGGAGACCCTACGGGCCACGAACAGTGGTATGGGAAGAGCAGCGAGGGAGTCGCAGACGGGATAGTCAAGACTCACCTTAATGATTCAACGAACAAAGGACAGCATGTCAGTCTTAGAGCATCGCTCCAGGGAGACAATCAGACAGGAAAGGCGTACTACGTCTGGGCTATTCGTCGGATAACTCCTCATGTTGACTTTACAAAGGTGACACAGACAGGTGGAACAGGGACCACTGACCCACATGTGAGGGATGCAACGGACGATGATCAGGTCCACTTCTGGATGAAGATGGAGGATCCTTCTCATATTACAGAGATCAGAGTCTATCTCCTCATAGACCATCCACTAGATTGGGATAACGACCCAGTGGGTGATGAAGTTGGAAGATCCGTCAAGAATGGGACATTGCTCCCAGGTAACGCGCAGTCGGGCAAGAGGGGATCAAGAGATGCCTACGTCAAGGCAATCAGCCCTGGTGATCTTACAGACTTCTATACAGGCGACAAGACCGCCAAAGATACAGCGGAGGATACTGCAGACAGCCAGGAGGATGAGGACGATCTTGCGGAGAGAGACCGAGACCAAGACCCACAGCCAGTAACTCAGAATGACACTGGATTCCACATTGATGAGGAGACGGGGGATACCATCCCATATATCCCCACACGGTCAGCGAGGGACCACAAGGCAAAGACGAATAAGAAGGCACTTCCAGTAGAGGGTGGAGCGGGACAGCATGAATGGGTGGAGTTTGGCACACCTGAGAATCCACTCCGTCGCGGCGACTTCCGGCGGCTGGGCTCTGGCACGGAGGATTACGAGCCATCATGGAGTCACATCACTGGGGTGGCCCTCTACTTGGGCGTGAAAGCGGGCATACAGTTGCCCGACCGCCCAAAAGTCTACTTTCAGCAGTTGTATCTCACAGGTGGGGCAGGACCCGACACCACTGCACCGGGATCTGCCGGATACGACTATCGGTATACACACTTCGATAAAGATACGGGCGCAGAGTCCAACGGATCTGGTGTGCTGGCCGAAGCTGATCCCTATGGCGTCTTCCCTAACCGTCGAAGCGTGGTGATCAACCCCAGCCAACACGGGGATAATGGTCTTGGAGGTGGGAGTGCAAACGCCGCGATCCGGCAGAAGTTCTACCGGCGGGGTGGGAGCCTGGGGAACCACTGGTATTTCATCGGGAAGAACGGGGCGGATGGGGAGTCCCTTGAGGACTTTAAGACGGATGCACAGATTACCCTCGCAGATACGATCCCTGCGACAAACGCGCAACCCATCACGACAGTCGATCATAAAGGGGATATCAAGTTCGCGGTCCCTTTGAAGGCCCTGTGGGGACCAGTGCAGGATACCCTCTTCGGCTGTGGAGACCGGTATCGACCGGGGCATCTCTACTGGAGCAATCCAGGGGCACCTGACCACTGGAGTCCCTACAATTCGCTGGAAATCTGTTCCCCCTCAGAAGAACTGATAAATGGAGGGTTCTTCGGGGGGCAGGTCTTCGTCTTCTCTCGGGAGCGCATGTACTGGGTCTACCCCAACCTCTCAGGGGATGGCACAGTTACGGCCACGCCCTCAGCCTGCATGAAGGGGCTCTTCACGCATATGGGGGTGGCGGTGGGCTCCTCAGGAATCTTCTTTGTCAACCGGGATGGGGTCTGGCGAACCACTGGCGGAGAGGCCCAGTTGCTCAGTGCTCCTATTGGTGACGAGGATGATGGGGGCATCTTCAGCGAGCGCGACTCTGTAAACACAGTGTATCGGCGGATTGATTGGAATGACCCCCAAGATATCCGCCTGGAAGTATGGGGAACGGAACTCTGGTTCCAATATCGGGACAAGGGTGGGGAGACCAACCACCTGATCTGGGATTCCCTGAGCAATCGATGGAAGTGGTATCAGTTCTCGGCTGCACAATCCTCTGGGTATCTTGCGACGATGTATGCGGATACCACGCAGCATCGCGACAAGAGCACCATGCTCCTGGGATCGAAGGGCAGTGGGTTTGTCTACACACATGAGAAGCTTGACGTAGGAGGCAACCCCATCAGGGGAGATGATAACTGGCCCATCTCAGCGCAGCTCCGAACGGGAGCCTGGGATGTGGGACGGGGCCGAGAGAAGAAGCTCTTTGGTGATGTCTTCGTTGACATGAACCGAGATGGCGCGGAGATCACAGTACAAGCATTCCTCGACAATTGGACAATCGAGAAGCCTGTTAACCAGATCAACACGGGAAGTGACCGCACACAATATACGATAGATCCCTTCGACAATGTTCCTGGACGAGGGCAGAACATCGCACTGGACCTCAGCTGGACCTCAGCCGGGAGTCAGCCTCGTGTTCAGCAGCTAGGTGTGAGCGTCAGCCCTGAACCTGAGGAGACCAAGAATCGCGCCACCCGCTGGGATGATCTGGGGGCTGCGGAAGAGAAGTATGTGACCGGTGTCATGATTGAGTGTGACACAGGGGGAGCCTCCAAGGACATTATCGTTGAGTATATAGGTGGGATCGGGCACGATGACGACACACAAATAGCACAAACGGTCACGATAGATACTGATGGGACAAACACTCGTCAGCGGCGGTTCTTCTCATGGCCTGCTGTCCAGGTAGACCGCATCCGGCTTCGGTCAACAGATGACGTACCCTGGACCCTGTATGAGTGCAGTTGGATTGCACAACAGGAACCTCCACGGATAGCCCAGGTTGACAGTCATTTTGAGATACAGGCCGACAGTTACTATACCGGACTGGATCTGGTCATCAATACCCTCGGCGTGGCAAAGATCTTCAACATCTTCGTGGATGAAACGAGGCTGACCAACCCTGCCACAGGTGATGAGAAGTTCAGTGTGTACGCAAGTGGGCGAAACGTGGTGCACCTCTCCTTTGGGCCGGGACGGGGGCATGTCTACCGCTTCGTTGCCGTAGACGCCAATCCATGCCTTCTGTACTCACACAAATGGTTGGTGGAGCAAGAGCCAACCGCCACAACGAATTGGAATCAGAACTGGACTATCGGAGGGACGCACACCGATAAATATGTGAAGGGCGTCAAGCTGGAGTGTGACACATTCGGGTTTGCCAAGACAGTGATCGTGGAGATAGATGGGGTGACGGCTGCTACGCTGACGGTCAACACACCAGACCGGCGCGTCGTGCATAAAGCATTCGCTCAGGTGCGTGGACGAGTCGTGCGGATTCGGGCCACGGATAACAACCCTGGTCGGCTCTATAGTGCCTCACTAATCTTTGATGAGGAGCCCCTCGGACTCGACCGGTGGGAGACACAAGAACTGACCCTGGGTACCCCTGGCTGGAAGGCCTTGGTCGAAGGTTGGATCACCTACCGTAGCACAGAGACCATGACGATGTCGGTCACGATTATGAGTGAGGATGGCACGTCACGGGAGAAGACCTATTACCTCCCGGATACGGACGGGGTGAAACGACAGTACCACCTCACCTTTGAGGCGGCCAAGGGAGTGCAGTTCAAGTTCCTCTTCCTGAGCACGGCAGACTTCTGGCTCTACCGACCAGAATCAATGCTGAAGATAATGGACTGGGGGGGCGAGATTCGTGGGGTGCAACCCTTCGGGGATGACAACCTGGATCTGACCCGAAGCTTACATGATGCGACGACGGGGGCATCACTTCCCTACAAATCTTCGACGCAAGGAAGGCTGTCGCAGTAATGGCGAACCAAGAAATTGTGCCCTATGGGGAACTCTCTCGTGATGCCCATGCGGCTCGGCGACGAGCCTCAGGAGCCCGCCGTTCAAAAGAACGCCTTAGCTCCCCACCCAGTCGACGCCCCAAGTCAGAGTCCTGGTTGTCAGGTGATCCCCTTGGGATACAGACATCTGTTGAACACGATTTCAACCCAACACACTTTGGTCCACCAGGCCAGCCTCCGGGGGTGATGTATGGAGTCCTGCGTGGGGCACAGACAGCTGCTGACTGGACCGTCCCCCGTAACCTGCGTGATGTTGCCATCAAGGCGTCCCTTGGTCCAATACTGGGTGTTGCAGGTCGTCCCATAGCTCGGGCGGTGCGAGGACTGGGTCGGGGGGCATGGAGCGCGAGTGCGCCTTTCCGTCGAGGGTCGCGGCGCTATCTCAATGATATGTGGCGGCGACGACGACGACTGCTTCATCAAATGCTGACAGGGAGGAAAGACTGATGGCGGGAGCCTTTCCACACCTGAGTCAGGTCAAGGATCCACAGGCGGGCACAACACTCCGTCTGCTGTGGGATCGAATTCATGCGTGCGAGGCAGCCCTGGCACAGGCCAGAGCAGACCGTGCAAAGATGGAGGAGCGGCTGAGTCAGATCCCTGGGTTTGCGGAACGGCTAGCCCTCGCGGCGAGTAGGGCCCGTGGCTAAGCATCGTCCCTTTCCCCATCTTCCCCTGGTGGACGACCCAGCGGTGCAGGCATCAGCGCGGCTATTGTGGGATCGTGCGGCGACTCTCCATGACGGGATTGGAGAGGAGCAAGCCGCCTTGATAGCCGGGGCTCGGGCCATAGAGGACATCCCGGCCCTCCTCCGACAAGATCCGACTCGCCGTAGTCGAGTAGATGACGTAAAACCGGGGAGGTGTCGTCCCACTACGAGGATACATGAGTCACAGCTCATCACGGAGAAGTTCACCAGGACCGGGGCTGACTGGGCCGCGTTTCTGCGGGATGGGCAGCCAATCCTCCCGATCATGTGTCACTATATGGAGGCCTTCTCCCGCTACACTCGGGATAGAAGTCAGGTTGAGGAGGAGCTAAAAGCGATCAAGGCAGCAGGCTACACTGGGATCCGGTTCCTGGATATCTTGAACGTGCAGCCGTTCTGGGAGGGCCGAGAGGTCAACCCTATCGACGTGCCGGATGTTGCCAAGACAGAACGGTATTATGAGAAGCTTGAGGACTTCCTCGCATACTGTAAGGAGATCGGGCTCCTCGTTAATTGGTCTCGTGGTGACCTGGAAGCCTATAGCTCGGACCAGCGCACAGAGCACTTCACCAGGATTGGCGAGATCGCCTGTGCCGTTGGTGTTGAGACTATCGCCGTCTTCGAGGTCGTCAATGAATCTGACCTGAATGGCTTTACAGATGACTTCGAGGGGCTCCTGCCTCTCCTGAACACCTTCTTCTCAAAGGCAGGGACGACTATGCTCTCCGCCCTATCCAGCCCGCTAGTGGCGGAAGACGAAGGCGAGCTAGCAAGGACGTCAGCGGGTGTCCCCATTGCAATGGCCCATGGGCATCGGGGAAATGATCTCTACAACAAACTGTTCGCTATCAGAGTTATCCGTGCTGCGGGCGAACTCTGGCCTGGAAAGGCAGTCTGGCAGGATGAACCCCCAGGTGCAGGGACGAGTGGTACAGATAGTCCTGAGGAGATGGATGAGCAGGGCATGACCCTGATGGCGCTACAGGCACTCCTCCATGATCAGGCCTATTCAGTGACCCTCAAGAATGCGGTTCGCTGGAATAGTACGTTCTCTAAGGATGCTGGCTTCTACGCTGTTCCGGCAGCAGTGGCAAAGCTCCCGAATGATCTGATGACATGGCTTCCAGCCATCAGGTCAGAACCTAACTGGCCGATTCCAGGAGTCCACCCAAAAGCAGAGTTGATCGCGCATGACTTAGCGCAAGGCCCTCTCATTGAGCAGCGGACCAGTTTCCAGCAGGGAAGTGGCAGAATTGCTGCAATTGCCTATCGTAAGGTCGGCGTCTTCGATACAGGGATCAGATCGATGAAGCGGCGATGGAAGGGTATTGCCTATCGATTCACGAATGAGCCCCCGTATGTGGTGAAGTTCGATACGTTTGATCTGAGCAAGGGTGATCACACATCCCTGAATTTTCCTAGTGGGACACGAGGGTATCTTCTTCTAGGGAATGCTATATGAGTACTGTCCGACAACTACCGGAGGAGGAGTGGCCCCGTCTGTTGGACCTCCCAGATAAGTGGCTCAAGAGTCTGCCATACTCAGGGGAGGGGGTCATCTTCGTAGCAGAAGACCACAAGGGTGACATCATCGCGTTCTGGATGGTGTTGCAAGCCTACCATATAGATCCAGTCTGGATTCGGGAAGATCATCGAGGGGGTCTGGTGCCACGGAGGTTGTGGCGGCGGATACGTCAGTTTCTTGACAGTTGCAGCATTGTAAAGGCATTCTGTCTCACGGAGCAGGCTCCTGTAGCGGGCTATCTCTCCCGCCTCGGGTTCCGTGAATTACCGGATAGGACCTACGTATATCATGCTAAGTCAGAGTGATCCACACTCGAATAAGGCTCATGGAAGTCGGAATAAACCCTCAGCCCAAAACCGTGCAGGTTATGGATCGAGCGTAACTGGGAGGAGAGATCCGTTCAATCCCAATAAGCTCAGAGGATCCGAAGGATATCGGGAGGCACGGCGTGGTGTAGTAGGCGGGTCTAGCAATCTTGCTCAGGCTGCAGGGGATGCTGGGCGTAACATCTTCAACATGGCAAACCCTGCGTATGGGAAAGCACTAGGCTTCTACAATGACTTACTGAAGGGTGGGGCATCAATGCAGCAAGCCCTCAGTCCAGCCGTCACAAAGATTAGGGAGGTTGGCTCTAGTATGACGGGGGGTGGCAACTATGGACGGAACCCTGCGGCCCTGATTGCGAAGGAAGAGAATAAGCGTCGAATGATGAGCGACATCAATACCATGTTCGCGGGGGCTCCTGGGGCTGCTGCTTCTGCACTAGCGTCACTGGGATTAGAAGGGCAACAGTCTGCGGCTAACTTTGCGAACATCGCCGGGAATCAGTGGAACCAACTAGGCTACTTGACCAATCAAGCGGTCAGGGATGAGCGAGCGGCTGAAGATACGAACCAATCATTCTTTCAGAATATCGGGAGATGGGGGGCACGCATTGCAGCAGCCTACTTCACAGGGGGTGGGTCTGAGGTAGGCCGGCAGATCATCGGGCTGACCGGAGGTGATCCAGGGTCACGCGAACCTCGACAAACACTTCAGCAAAGGCCGATACCTAGCTATCAGATGTTTGGTCTCAATCCCAACGTCCGTGGATATCCCTCGCTCACCCGCCGTGATCGTCGCACTGATGGGTGGGACGGACGGCAGGGCTGGTAACGAGACTGATTATAGGGGATAAGGACGCAGCATGGCTATGTCAGGTAGTTCGATGAAGGGGCTCCTTGGGGGGCTGCTTGAAGGTGTGGATACGCATGTTCAACAGACCATAAAGGAGAATCGTGAGAGGGCAGAGAAGGACTTCGCGATAAAGAGGGAGAACCTGGGCCACATCATTCAGTCGATGCAGGACAACCCTTATGGCCCTTATGATCCACAATACCTTACAGAGGCGATAGGAGATTATTACTCTCTGGCAGAGTCACCAAAGAAGAAGGTCAGGAGTCTAAATTTTGAAGAGCCCAAACTCAACTTCCTGAGGAAGCTTATCTCAGGAGAGATTGAGATGAATTCTCAGCCGGGGGGTATGGACAGAGTAGTAAACGAAGCCAACAGTCTTGGTCTTCCAGTAACACCTCCAGAACCGAATGGTGTGGCACCAGAGACTCCTACTCAAAGAACCAAAGCTGAACAGAGGATAGCGGATGCGGCGGGAAATGCTGCACAAGTTATGCGAGGTATCAATCCACCTCCACAGATCACCGGGCCGCAACCCGGCATGCAGCTTACGGAGCCGCCCCACCCAGGTCCAAATGTACATCTTCAGAACGCGCGGACAGTAACACAATCTGGCTCTGGCAGTCCCCCTTTATCCTTGGAACAGTCTGCTCGGTCACGGCAGCCTTATCCAAGACGGCAGCCTGATCCGGGTGCCCTCCAATCTCCCTATGACTTTCAGCCCCATCAGTTTAGGGGAACTAGCTTAGCAAATATCGTTCCTGGGTCCGGGCTACTCTCTCCTCATATCACTACTTCAGAGCCCACAGGCTGGGTTGGTCCAGATTCCTTGCGCTATCAACAGGATGGACTTGCAGAGACAGGCCCTGTACGGGAGCACCGTCTGCATGCGGTTCCTGGCTTGCCTCAAGGTGAGGAGCCTCCCGAAAGCCTCGTCCCTTCCAGTCGACCTAGCGTGCCACTGGGCCCACCACTCTCCCCAGAGATTCAGGTTGCTGCGTCACAAGCAGCAGCTCAGTATCCAGATGTACCCATTGACATGATCCGGGCTGTTATTCAGGCTGAGTCCTCAGGTGATCCAAATGCGGTATCCCCAGCAGGTGCCCAAGGCTTGATGCAGTTGATGCCGGACACGGCGCGGGATATGGGAGTCGACGATCCTTTTGACATACGGGAGAACATTCTAGGGGGCGTTAAGTATTTAAGTCGGCTGTTTGATAAGTATGGTGACTGGAATAAGGTCCTTGCTGCCTATAATGCTGGTCCTGGAAGAGTAGACAGATATGGCGCGGATGTTCCATTTCCAGAGACACAAAACTATGTGAGTAAGGTGAAGCGTTTCATGGGGAGGCCTTCTGGTTCCTCTATCATCGTCCCCTTTGAGGAACAGGCAGGGCTGCAGGCAGAGCTGCAGACAGAGCGGCTAAGATTGACGGCTAGTTCACTCAAGACGCTGGCTGATCAGTTTCCATCCGTCCCATACTCCATCCTATCTGCTATGGCAGGGATCCCTGTAGGGGGTCAAGGGTCACATATTGACACTGAGAAAGGTGAGATTTGGGGTGATCCTGGGGATGAGACGAAGTCGGGGGTCTTCTACACGGATATAAATGGCCGCCGTCTGGACCATAACTTTGATCCAACTACCATTCCTCCTGGGTGGCAGCTACTAGATACCGTGATGTCGCGCAACCGGGCGCGAAGGGCTGGAAGGCCAATGCGACTGGGTGACGGCAGCCTCGTTATGTGGCATTCAGATACTCAATCTTATTCGCCACTCCCGCCGGGGGCCAGCATACCTGGCGTGGAGTCACCGGTAACAACGGAAAATCAACAGCCTCAACAAGCCCAGATGAAAGCGGTGGCTGACTCTATAATAGGAAGTGCCGGGGAGAGGCTTGAAGGTGCCGATGAGCAGATGAACGAAACGATGCTCGGCATGCAGTTCGCTGACATGGAGAGGGAGCCTCTGCAGGATACCGATGGGGTGACCTACACTCCTCGGAACCTCTATACAAGCGCACGGATTGCAGACGAAGCAATTACGCAGTGGGATACCCTTCGGCAAAACGCGAGCTTGGGTGTCTTTGATCCTTGGCTGGAGCAGAGATACCCGAATGAGAAGGATGGGATAAGGAATCTCTTCCTTGGTCAGGCTCCTCGCCCGAATTGGAACACCAACCCTATGTCGGAGGAGGGTTTCGGCTGGATGCGCGATGAAAATATACGTAAAAGGGTTACTACACTAGCCAATTATGTCAGAAGCATGCAGGGATTCAGTGACACGCCTCTTCCCATGGTAGGAAGTCGCTCTGAAGCAAATGTCAACCGGGGGGGTTCTCCTTCAGGAGGTTCCCCTCCTCCTTCAGAGGAGCAGGTTAGGAGCCTCATGGAGAACTCAGAAGTGGCGGAGTATCTCAACTCATTGATTAAAAGAGGAATAGACGAGGGTCTCCTTGATGGGACATTTGAAGAATGGCTGAGCCCGGAGGGGGTCCTTCAATTGGTGCAGACTGAAATGCTTGATATAGAGAAACTGGAATCACTTGCTGCTCCCTCACGCCGTAACCTCAGCTTCAATCTTGGTACACCTGGGGTTAGCACTCCTCTTAATCTAGATTCGATGCTGATGAATACGTAGATAGGATAGAGCATGGCACAAGAAGACAGATACGCCCAAGAGCAGGAGGATTTCTTAAGGCGACTTCGTGCTAGAAATGGTCGTAGGCCTGAGCAGCCTGAATCACAGCAGGAGTCTGTAAGGCCTGAATTACAGCCTCCTCCGCAGGATGGTCTGAACCTCCTGATCGCATCACAGAATAGGGAGGCTCCCTCTCCCTCTGTTGAAGGAGGAGCACCTCCTCCTGACCCAGAAGGAAGGAACGTTCTTGGCTCGGCAGCGCTAGAGACAGTTCTTCCGGCAGCTGCCTACTGGGGTGGTGCAGCCCTGGGTGGTCCCTTTGCGCCTATCACCGGACCAATCGCGGGCGGTGTGGCCGGATACCTTTCAAGTTTGAAGGCACAGAAGATGCGGGGGGTGGAAGACCCCAGCAAGTGGCAAGCTCTTGGCGCAGGAGCTTGGAGTGCGTTGCCTCCACCCATCGCACGAGGGGTCAAGGGCCTGAAGGGTGTTGCAGGACAGCTGGCCGTAAAGGGTGCAGGGCAGGGAGGCCTCGGGATAACGATGGAGGAGGGAGGCCGCCGTTTTGAGGAGGGCAAGCGAGGGAGCGAGATATTACCCCCCTGGCAAACGGTAGTTCCTGCTATGGGAGTTGGCGCGCTTTTGGGTGGGGCGGTCCCGATGGCGCTGTGGAAGAGGAGGGGTCCTCGTTATAAGCAGAAGCTCAGGCAGCAGGAAACCCGACCACGAGGCTCTATTGATCCTCAGACTGGGGGACGGACGGGGCCGACACAACGCACCTGGGGAGAGGAAGAACTCATACGGATGCGTGCGCGGCGTCAACATAGAGGAAGCCCATGGAAGCCAGGCTCCTTTGAAGTTGACCCCGTGACAGGGGAGATGGTGCCTCAACCTGGAGCCACGCGGGAACCTCGTTGGGCTGGCCGGGATCGCTATCTTCAGAAGCTGGCTCTTCGCCGGGAAGCTGAACAGAAGAAGTATGCTTCTCTTTCCCCTCCTCCCGATCCTCTTGATCGGAAAGCTGCTCCGGACACTTCTCCTGATCAGCCTCTTCCTGAAGAGAGTGCGGTCGGAATACAGCTGACAGGAATGCAGCGACAGGTAGAGAAGGCAATCGAGAACATTGAGGTGCCTCCTCCACATGAAGAGCTGTCTGACCTACAGGACTTCTTTCCGACCGTAAGGGCCTTTGTTGCTGCTCATACCTCGGACATTGACGAGAAGAGTCTTCAGTATAAGCCTCTAGGTCTCTATGCCGCCGACGCCGCAGGTGAACCCTACCGATGGCGTGTCAATCAGAGGGAAGTTTTTAATGACGCCCTTCGTGCAGGAAGGTTGCCCACATCTGTTGAGGTGTACAAGAAGATACATGCTCATCTCAATGCGATAAAGAATGCGAAACTTGCGCTGGAAGCGCCGGCAAAGTTTCAGCAGCGCAGGCCGGCTAATGCTTCACGGGGACCGTATAAGAACAGCGAGATCGATACTCAAAAGAAGTTCTTTGAGGACGAATTCAAAGAGAGGGTACGTCAGTTAAAAACCGTTATCCTGCGGCGGTTGGAGGAGGATACCAGTCCTGACGCAAAAGCAAGGCTGGAACGGTTTATTGGGAAGACGAGCACAAGCATGTTCCCTCGTCCTAGGTGGGCTGGCAAGAGACCGGATAAACGGTGGTCAGATGATAAAAAAGAAAAGATTGGGTCATTAGAGATACAAGTCGAAGGATCTCTCCTTGCTTACATAAAGACTATGGGCTTTAACCCCAACCGTTTCATGGGGAAGGAAGGCTCTAACAAACTCTTTGATCACATCCTGGACCCTAAGTCTGCGTTTGAAACCTGGGATGCCTACATCACACGGACTGCCGCCAAGCTTGATCCGTTAGTAGATCCGAGTCAAGACCTCGGGCTCTCCCCCTTGATGGAGCAGATCCAGAAGTTCAAGGATGCTGCGGCTGTTAGCGGGCTCAGGCCGACAGGGGAAAGAGCAGCGCGGGAACCGGGAAGACAGAAGGGGCGGCCACCAGGAACGGGGAAAGAGGAGGCCAAGTGGGGATTCCACAAAGAACATAATGCTGGACAAAAACTACGCACGCTCCAGGCTAATGACCCCGACGCTGAGTGGGAGATGTCAGATGTCACAGAGCAGGTGATCACGAATAACCCGGACCCAGCGGCCAGGGCGGCTAACAAGCGTTTACTTGAGACAGCGCAAAGGAAGCAAAAAACTTCTGGGGTACGATACTACCAATTCCTTACAAAGGAAGGACGATTTGCTATAGACAGTGCCCGAGTTAAGGAAGGGCTTCATCGCAAGGCCTACGAAGAGTCGGTCCTGAACCAGGTTTTGGAGTGGCAGGCGGGCCAAAGACAGGCAGCTCAGGCAGCTCAGACACCTCAGACACCTGATCTACCACGCATCGACCTGGGGCTGGGGGAAGAACCCGGTAAGCCACCTCAGACACCTCCGGCAGATGAGCCGATCATAAAACTCGGGGGCACTCCTCCAGACACGTCATCAGGGGACAAATATATCCCTACGGGGGTGAGACCGCGTGCCGAACAAACGACAGCAGAGGGGCGAGGGACGGCTATTGAAGGAGGCTTTGAGGATATTTCAACCAGACTCAATGCGATACCTGATCTTTTTAAGACGCGCCTATATGAGACGACTCCTGGTGGAGAGGGTCGGAAAAAAACCCTGAATAGGAACTTAAAGGTAGCGGGGAACAAGAAAAAACCAGACGAGGCGAGGTGGAAGGCCATCAGAGAACTGCGGGAGGAGGTAGAGTGGATACAGGCTGAAAGGGAGCCAGAGAGGATTAAGGCTGCATGGGATGCTGTCGACGCAGGAGTGCCATATGTACCTGGTCAGAGCCTTTCCCCTGGAGAGCATGCACAAATACTAAGAAAGAAGGAGGGGCCTCCAGCTGCTGATCCCCTGTCTACGTCTGAGCATACTCCCCCTGATATCGGCACCGTCTCGACCGAGCCAGTTGGACATCAACGCCTCCAGGACCTCGACCTCAGGGAGACCAAAGGCAAGATTGCAATGAACGCGGTTCATGCCGATAAGGTTCTGAAGGGAGAGAAGACACAGACGATAAGGACGCGCAAATACTCAAATAGGTTCTATAAGGGACCTGGAGTCTATACGTTAGCAAAGGGTAGGCGTGCCAAGATCACACTAAAGGAGCAGGGAGTCAAGTTCTCCAAGATAAAGGCCAAAGGTCTTGGGGAGGAGTTTGCACGGAAAGAAGGGTATGACTCTCTCCAGGCATTCAGAAATGCAATGGAGAAGGATCGGGAGCTGTTCTCCCCAATCATCAAATGGCTTGATGGGGATCCCAAAGCTGGCCCGATGGATCTCTACGATCTGGAGCCTCTTGAGACTTCTTCGAGGCAACCCGATCTCTCATCGCCACCTTCAGAAGCAGGTCGCAGCGAGGAGCTACCCATAATTGGGTTTGCCCCACCCCCTGACTCACCCCCACCCCCTGAGATCTTCCTTGATGAGCCTGGTCGCCGTGCGCTAAAGGACCGGACAGCCACGAAAGGACCATCAGGTCGTCCTTCCGGGGTCACCAAGTTTTGGATAGCTAATAAGCAAAGCCGTAATAACGCCA
>Ga0310345_10001166_pt1 | contig 30844 bp, 24 predicted proteins | sample HC15DNA20500_MG_FD_204667 | JGI IMG/M metagenome (GOLD analysis project Ga0310345, IMG submission 204667) | Marine microbial communities from station ALOHA, North Pacific Subtropical Gyre - HC15-DNA-20-500_MG | ecosystem: Environmental > Aquatic > Marine > Oceanic | place: Pacific Ocean: North... | reverse complement strand
GGGCAGGGGCGGGTCCGCCCCCGCCCCCCCGCTGCGGCGGCACAACGATGTTCGCTCCGGGCTGCGCCCTCCGCAAACATCGCTGCGCCTCCTCCGCGGGGCCCCCCCACCCACTCCGGGGCCTCGCTCCGCTCGGCCCCGACCCCAGCGCGGGGCGCTGGGGGCCCCCGCGGCTCGCGCTCGCGCTTCGCGCGAGCTGGCCGCCCGCTGCCGCGGGATCGGACCGGCGAGGGTGCGTGCGGCGACGTCGCTTGCTCGTCGCCTGCTCGTCGCCTGCCGTGGGCTTGGACCCGGCTCGTCCGCGGGCAGGGGCAGGGGCACGGGCACGGGCAGGGGCACGGGGGGAGGGCGCGTTCGGCGCCTTACGGTTCCCAGAGGACGTCGAGGGAGCCGTTGTCGACGGGGACGTAGGTGCCGCGGAGGAGGAAGCTCTCGGGGAGGGTCAGCTCGATGCTGACGCCGCCGCCGACGCCGCCGGAGCCGCTCGAGGAGCCGGCCGCGTTCGTTCCGTCGGCGGCCGCGCTCAGGAAGCCCTCGATGTACATGCCGGTGACGAAGTTGCGCAGGAAGTCGGGGATGAGGTCGTTGGCGTTGAAGCCGGCGCGGATGCGGGTGCCGCCGACGCCCTGGCTCTCGATCGCGAGCACGGGGATGACGTCCCCGAACTCCTGACGCAGGCCCAGGGTCAGGATGCCGGCGGTGAGACCGGCGAGGAAGCTCGCCGCCTCCTGGCTCGCGTCCAGCTCGCTCGTCCCGGAGTCGCCGCGGCCGCCGCTGACGAGCAGCGCGATGATCTGGGCCCGGTCGCCGCCCTCGCTCGACTCGAAGCGCACCTGCGGCTCGGTGAGCGAGCCGGTCACGTGCACGGTCACCGTCGCGCTCCGGCCGGGGACCTCGTAGAGCGCGGTGATGTTCACGCGCGGGTCGAGCTCGGGCCCGCCGTCGAAGCTCAGCGTGCCGCCGTCCTGAAGCTCGAAGCGCTTGCCGAAGATCTCGAAGGTGCCGCGGACGAGGGTCGCGAGGCCGGAGACGCGGAGCTCGGGGTCGCGGTAGGTCGCCTCGAGCTGGGCGCGGACCAGCGCCGAGAAGTCGTCGCGGCGGATCCAGAAGGGGTCGCTCGCGTCGATGGTGACCTCGAGCGGGTAGCTCTCGCGCGCGACGACCGCCGCCCCCACCGGGCGCTGTCCGCCGACCACGAGCACCTCGTGGTGGGGCTCGAGCGACTGGAGGCTGCCCGCCTGCTGCTGCGGCAGGCGCACCGTGAAGTCCCGGGTGCGGATGCGGGTCTGGGTGCGGTCGTCGGTGATCTGGCCGCCGATGACCGCGCTGCCGCTGAGCCAGGCGAGGACCATGCCCTCCTGCCGGATCGGGAACGCGTCGGCCGCGACCGAGAGGTCCAGCTCCCGCGGCACCAGGCCCTCGAAGCCGACCCGACCGCTGGCGACCGCGCGCCCGCCCGAGTCGAAGGCGCGCAAGGGACGATCCGCCGGGAAGATCGCCTCGTCGCCGTGGAGCTCCACCCGCCCCGAGATGTCGTGGAGGTGCTGGCCGAGGCCCTCGATCTGGAGGTGGCCTTCGTCCAGGTCGAGCTCGCCGCTGAGTCGGAGGCCCTCCCAGGGGCCGATGACCTGCACATTGCCGTCCATGACCGCGTCGCCCGACACGATGCCGGGGATGAAGGTCAGCACCGGCTCCATGTGCACGCTCGCGAAGTCGCTCCAGCTCACGATCTCGCCGCCGTCGACGTAGGAGGGGATCAGCTCGCCCGCCGTCCAGCTCACCGGCACCCGGATGCGGCTGACCATCTCCCCGCTCGCCGCCTCGGCGACCTCGCGGCACCGCTCGCCGGTGGTGCCCGGCTGACTCGCGAGGCCGAGCACCGTGCAGGCGGTCACTGCGTCCCGCTCGGGCGAGCTGCCGGCCCGGACGTGCACGCGGTACTCGGGGCTGAGGCGCGCCTGGCCCCGCTCGCCGCCGAGCTCCCAGATCTGCAGGCGCGGCAGGTCGACCACCGCCCCGACCACCGGGGTGTCGGTCAAGACGTCCTTGGCGGTGAGGGACGCCCGGATCGGGCCCGAGCCCACGCCGCACAGCCACGGGACCTGCTCGAACGAGACGTCGGAGACGGTGGCGGTCACCTCGGTGGAGGGGAACTCCGGCACGTCGCCGGCGCGGACCCACTGGTCGAGGGGGAGGACCGCGAAGGCGGTGGCGTCGAGGCCGGCCCGGGACCCGCCGAAGAAGCCGTAGATGCGCGCCTCGGCGATCTCCCCGTCGAGCGTGCCGCGCACCGTGGTCAGCGGCCGGAGCTCCGAGGCGCAGGGATCGGCGGTGGCCGCCTCGACGTAGCGGCCGACGGCGGAGAAGTCCGCGTGCGGTCCCTCGGGCCCGCCCTGGGCGGTCAGGCTCAGCGACGCGCTCAGCCCGGCGGGCACGTAGTCGCGCAGGGGCCGGGGCCAGCCGTCGAGCCGCCGCTGCGCCACCCGCACCGAGGCGCTCCACGCGCGGGCCGAGAGCTGCCGCCAGAAGCCGCGGAAGTCCTCCGGCACGTCGTTCAGGGCGAAGGGGAGGGAGGCCTCCGCCTCGACGATCTCGCCCTGGGTGTCCGCGATCCAGAGCTGGCGGACCACGACCTGGTCCTCCCCGTAGCTCAACCGGAGCTTCGCGCGGAGCGGGTCCCAGCCCGGCAGGCCGATGCGGTCGAGCACCACCACCGCGTCGCGCAGCCCCGGCGTGCGCGCGCTGCCGCCGAGCTCGATGCTCGTCGTCACCCGGCCGAGCACGGGGATCTCCTCGAGCACGCCGAGCCGCGCGAGGAGCCGGAGGTCGAGGTTCCCCGCCTCCACCCGAAGGCCGTCCAGCGTCGCCTCGTCGACCAGCCGCGACGGATCGCGGAGCGCGCGCTCGGTCACCTCGATCGGCCCCTGCAGCGCGACGCTCCCCTGGTCGCCCAGGTCGAGCTGCACGTTCGTGCCGAGGGTGGTGCCCTCCAGGGAGAGCTGGACCGTGCCGTTCACGTCGTCGACGTCCCGGAAGGAGCCGTCGCGGATCCGCGCGGTCAGCTCTCCTTGCGGTCGTCGGTCGAGGTCCCCGCGCACCTGCAGCTGCCCGTCGACCCGCCCGCCGAGCCCCTCGAGCGCCTCCGGGGCGAGGGGCGCGAGCTGCGCGAGGTCGACGTTCAGCATCTGCACGTCGAAGTCGTCGGGCCCGTTGAAGCGGTAGGTGCCCTGGGCGACGACGCGCTCGTCGTTGCGCTCGAGCACCAGCGGGTCGAGGGTGATCGAGCGCCCGGGCGCGAAGCGCAGCCCGAGCCGCCCGCGGAGCGGGGCGCCTTCGCCGAAGTCGAGCGCGAGGGTCGGCGCGTCGAGGGTCAGCCCACGCTCGGTCGACGTCGCGCGGCCCTGCACGAGGACCAGCGTGCCGGCTTGCGGGTCGGCGGCGCGGGCGCTGACCTCGTAGCCGCCTCGGCCGCCGTGGATCGAGACCTCGGCGTCACCGAGCGACACGTCGCCGATCCGGAGGCCGCTCGCCGTGCCGTCGACGCGCAGGGTCGGGGCGGGGCCGCTGCCCGGGATCACCTGGCCGGCGACGTCGAGGGTGTCGGCGCGCACGGTGCCGTAGCGGGCGCCGCGGAGGCGCAGCCGGCCGTCGAACCGGAGGTTCTCGAAGCCGGGGTCGGCGCGCACGTCGAGCACGACGAAGGCCGAGCCTCGGGCGTCGGGGGCGAGGCGCCGGAGGTTGGGCTCGTTCTGGATGGCCGGCACCCGCGCGGTGACGTGCACGTCGAGCCGGCCGTCGAAGCCGATCTCGCCGTTGACGTCGGCGCCGCCGCCCGCCAGGTCGGCGTGCAGGCGCGTCAGCTGGATCTGGTCCTCCTGCAGGAGGCCGTCGAGCGTGAAGCCGGGGATCTGATAGCCCTCGATGCTCAGCGGGCGCACCTCGGCGTGCAGCCTCTGGACTCGCTCGCCGGAGCCGGGGGGATCCTCGGGCTCGAGCTCCAGGCGGACGCGCCCGCCCACGTCGAGCGCCGGCCCGCCGGCCACCAGCTCCGCGATCGCGAGCTCTCCGTCGGTCCACGCCTCGAGCGCCAGGGTGCCCTCGCTCGGCAGCTGGCCCTGCACGTAGACGTGGCCGGGCTCGCCGCGCAGCTCGGCCCGGAGCTCGAGGTCGTCGGTCGGCCCCCAGAGGCGCGCGTGCCCGTGATAGGTGCCGCGCAGCGAGTCGAGCCCGGGGACGATCTCCATCTCGGCGAGGGTCGCCATCTCGATGGGCTCCATCGCGACCGTCAGGTCCATCACCGGCGGCGCCTCCTCGTCGGGGCGCACCAGCTCGATGCGGGCGCGGACCCGGGAGTCGTGACGCCGCGCGCGCGCGAAGAAGTCGAGGCCGTCGCTCTCCATGTCGGAGTCGAAGTGGCCGACGATGCGCTCGACGTGGGTGGTGCCGGGGTAGGGCCCGGTCATGCGCGCGTTCCCGTCGTGCACGATGAAGCGGACGTCGCGCTGCGCCTCGACGCGGCCGACGATGGCGACGTCCTCGAAGCGCATGCCCTCGTAGCCGGGCGCGTCTCCCTGCACGAGCACGTTCACGATCTCCACGCCGTCCACCACCACCCGAGGCGGCGGCCGCGCGCTCGGCGGCCCGGGCGTCACCGGCTGGAAGGCGTCGACGAGCGAGACGCTGTCCTCCTCCTCGCCCGACACGTACAGCGTCACCGTGCCGTCGCGGGCCCGGGCGCGGTCGACGCGGATCACGCCGTCGAAGAGCGACGAGAAGTCGGGCCACGCCGCCACCCGGCCGACGCGGATCACCTCGCGGCCCTGCGGGTCGCGCACCACCACGTCGCGCGCGACGAGCTTGGCCCAGCTGACGTTCTGCAGCTCGCCGATCTCGAGCTCGCCCTGGATCTCCCGGTTCAGCAGGGCGGTCAGCGTGTCCACCGCGACCACGCCGGCGAGCGGGAGCTGCAGGTGATAGGCGAGGCTCGCCAGCAGCGCGAGCAGCCCCACCAGCGTCCACCCGACGGTGGCCCCGACGCGTTTGGCCGCGCGCCTCAGAACGCCTCTCCGATCGTGATGTGGATGGCGGCCGGGAAGTCACGCGCGAACAGGAAGTTGCGCGGGTTGCACTCGTTGGCGGTGTCGACCGCGCAGACCGGCGGGAGCGACGAGTCGGCGCCGAGCACCCGGAGCTCGGGAGGCGCGTAGGCCACGTCCAGCCGCAGCGGGCCGACGATGGTGCGGTAGCGGATGCCGACCCCGAAGGAGAGCTGCGGGTGGTCGAAGCGGAACGGCGCGTCGCTCGAGGTGGAGCCGAGCGCGGGGCGCGCGACGTCGCCGGCGTCGGCGAAGCCCACCACGCCGAACGCCGCGGTGATCGGGACGCGCACCTCGATGGACGCCTCCCAGCTCCGGGTGCCGCCGGAGATGCGCACCGGGCGCTGCGTGCGGTCGAGCCCTCGCTCGAGCTGGGTGGTCGAGCGGGGCACGTCCACGTAGCGCTGCACCGAGTCGCCGAGCAGGCCGGGGAGGTAGCCGCGGTTGCTCGACGCGCCGCCGCCCACGAGGTGCAGTCGCGTCGGGCCGAGCACGTTGAGCTGGTAGACGTTGTCGGCGAGGAGATCCGGGTCGGCGCTCTGGACGTGCATCACGCCGATGGCGAAGCGCCCGGCCAAGACGACGTCGAAGATCGACACGTACCCTCGGGCCTCGGCGTTGACGGCGATCATGTCCCACGAGCTCAGCGGCTGGACGCTCTGCTGCGACGTGACCGCGAAGTAGGCCCCGTTGCGTGGGTTGCGCGGGTCGTCCCGGAGATCGAGCCGGATCTCCTCCTCGAGCCAGAGCGCGCCGGTCTCGGGGAGCTGCTGGGTGGGGTCGACCGGCTGCACGTCGGTGGGGAAGAACCAGTTCCCGTGCACGAAGGCGGCCGTGTAGAGGCGGCCCTCGAACCAGGTGCGGTCGAGGCCGACCACGCCGTCGAGCTCCGAGCGGAAGAAGCCGGTGAACGGCATCGGGCCCAGGTCGTAGGTGAGCTGGATCAGCCCGTTGGTGCGCGCCTCGAGGAAGCCCGGGATGCGGAATTGGGTGACCGCCTGCAGACCGAAGGGCGGGTTCTGGGCCGGCGTGAAGTTGAGCACCGGCATCTCGAAGATGAGCCGGGGCCGCAGCTCGAAGCGCCAGCGCACGAGCCGGTCGAAGAGGTTGCGGTGCTCCAGCGTGCCGCTGAGGTGGATGTCCCACTGGGCGGCGTTCTGCTGGTTGGTGGAGGTGGTGACGGTGCCGAACGTCACCGCCTGGCCCGCCTGGAAGCCGCCGCCGAAGCCGTACCGGAAGGCGCGCCCCGGCGAGACCTCGATCTGGATGTCGACCGGCTCGTGGCCCTCGCGCACCTCCTCGGGGCCGTCCTGGCAGAAGCGCTCGACGTCGCCCACCTGCACCTCGACGTCCTCCGCGTCGACGACCGGCCGGTCGGTGGCGCTCGGCACCATCGCGTCGTCGTCCTCCGGCTCCGCCTCCTCTCGGGTCTCCGGGGACACCTCCACGCTGCTGAAGGCGCCGAGCGCGTAGAGGGCGCGCTGCGCCTCCTCGAGGCCGGCCAGGCTGAAGGTCTCCCCCGCCGAGAGGTCGGCCACCGTGAGCAGGATGTCGGGCGGCAGGTTCTCGTAGCCCGACACGCACACCCGGCCGATGACGTTGGGCAGCTCGGCGTCGATCACGAAGATCAGGTAGGCCTCGTGGCGGCTGCGGTTCAGCTTCACCGCGCCCTCGACCCGTGCGTGCGCGTAGCCGGCGTCGGCGAGCACGCGGAGCATGTCGCGCTTGGTCAGCTCGTAGAGCGCCTCGTCGAAGCGATCGCCGCGGGTGAACCGCAGCTGGGCGCGGAGCCGGTCGCGCATCCGGTCGGGGAGGGCGTCGATGCCCCGGATCGACATCCGGGCGACCCGGGCCGGCTCACCCTCCTCGACGGTCACGACGATGTCGACGGTGCAGTCGCTCTCGTCGCCCGCGCCGCAGCTCTCGACGTCGCGGTCGGCCGCGGTGGCCGCGGGCGGGTCGACCACCGTGTCCGTCACCCGGGCGTCGAGGAAGCCGCGGGCCCGGTACCAGCGCTCGACCCGCTCCAGATCGCGCTCGAAGACGCTCTCGTCGTACAGGGGCCACTCGGTCCACGGCCAGTGCCAGAAGTCGACCACCGCGTGGCCGGCGTCGAAGGGCGGCTCGCCGCACGAGGGCTGCCCGCGGAGGCCGAAGTCGATGTTGAACGTCGAGCGCTCGCGGGTGCCGAGGCAGGCGGTCAGCGCGAGCGCGTCCATCTGCTCGGCGCCCCGGACCTCGAGGTTCTCCACGCCGTAGCGACCGGGCGGGATCTCGGCCGGAGCGGCCGCGGCGCCGATCGAGAGGAAGGCGCCCCAGAAGCCGAGCTCCGTGAAGCCGAAGCCGAGGTTCGGGTCGAGGGCCACGTTCAGGCGGGCCTCGCCGAACAGCTCGATCGAGTCGGTGATCATGCCGGTGACCCGGGCGAACACCTCGGCCGAGGTCTGCACGCTCTCCATCGCGAGCGTGGGGCTGAAGATCGCGCGCAGCCGGACCCCGCCGAGCACGTGCTCGTGGCGCAGCCCCGCGCCGAGGGTGGTCTCCACCACCAGGTCGATCGGGTCGATGTTCTCGCCGTCCTCGTTGTCCTCGGGCGGCAGCAGGCCGACGTCGTCGTCGAGCGCGATCATGACCCCGGGGCGCACCGAGCCCTCGAAGTAGAGGGGCTCGCCCGGCACCCACTCGAGGCTGAGCTCCGGCACCAGGCCGAGGCGCTCCGGCGCCCAGAGCCACACCTCGCTCAGCCCGCGGCTGCCGGAGGCGAAGAAGGCCGCGTTGCGCTCGGCGTCGCGGTCCTGGATCACCGGGATCGCGATGCCGCCGCCGAGCCGGAGGCGGATGTTCTGGTCGCCGATCACCGGCAGCACCGAGATCATCGGGTTGCCGGTCGTCCACGCCTCCGCCTGGCCGAAGATCTCCTCGTCGAGGTCGCCGTAGGTGAAGCCGTAGGTGAAGCGGATCTCGGTGGTGCGCTCGAGCACGAGGCCGAGGCGGCCGAGCACCGAGAAGGACGCGAGCGCGGTGTCGTCCCGCGAGGCCTGCCAGAAGCCGAGCTCGACCAGGCCGCCGCTCCGCGGGACCTCGGTGAAGCCGCGCGGGGAGGGCGTATCCCACGCGGGCTGGGCGTGCGCGGGCGCGGCGAGGCAGAGCACGCCGAGCAGCCACCCGAGCAGGGCCAGCTTGGTCAGCGCCCGTCTCATGATCGGGTGGAGGATGCACGCCGGGCGGGGGTCGGTCGAGCGCCCGCCCGAACTCCGTTCAGCGCTCGCCCTGGACGGGAGAGCGCACCGTCAGCACGGGGCAAGGCGAGTGGCGCACGACGTTCTCGGCCACGCTCCCGATCAGCAGGTGCGCGAGGCCGGTCCGACCGTGCGTCGAGATGACGATCAGGTCGACGTCCTCCTTCTGCGCGTAGTGGCAGATCCCGTCGGCGGCGTTGGGGCTGATGATCAGCGCCGTCTTGGTCTTCTCGATGTCGCCGTAGTGCTTCTCGACCACCTCGGTCAGCGCCGCGTGGATCGCCTTCTCCACGTCCTGCTCGACCGCGAGCTGCTTCGCCGCCTCGCCGCGGGTGGCGATGGGCGCCAGCGGAGAGGGGTCGAGCACGTGGCAGACGGTGACCTTCGCGCCGACCTCACGCGCGAGCTCTCCGGCCTTCTCGAGGCCGTAATTCGCTGCATCCGAGAAGTCGGTGGCGACGAGGATGCTCTGGGTGATGGCCATGCGGCTCAAGGTATTCCCGGCGCTACCGTTTTCCAACAACCGAACGCGGGCGTCGTGCGTCTTTGGCCCATGTCAGACAGACGCGGAGATGGTATGAAGGGCAAGCTCCTACGAGGGGCCGAGCAGCGAATGGGTGAGACGTCGAAGTGGGGCGGCGGGGGCGAGGGGGCCTCGGACCGGAGCGCGGTGACCCGATCGGGGACCTTCTCCGAGCCGACGCTGCCGCGCACGCTGAACGAGCGCTACCGCCTCGAGGCGCTGATCGCCAAGGGCGGCATGGGGCGCGTGTACCGCGCGACGCAGCTGCCGCTCGAGCGCTCGGTGGCGGTGAAGGTGCTGGTCCCGCCGCCGAACGTCCACGGAGACTTCCGGCAGCGCTTCCTGCTCGAGGCGTCGATCTGCGCGAAGCTCGCCCACCCGAACATCGTGGTGGTGCACGACTACGGCGAGTCGGAGACCGGCGACCTGTTCATGGCGATGGAGCTGCTCGACGGCGAGCCGCTCAAGGAGCTGATCGCGCGCGAGGGGCCGCTGCCGCCGGAGCGCGCCGCCCGGGTGGCGTTGCAGGTCGCCCGCGCGCTCCGCGCCGCCCACCGCGAGGGCGTCGCCCACCGCGACCTCAAGCCGGGCAACGTCTTCGTGCTGCGAGAGTCCCTGGACGAGGACGCCGAGCCCGACGCGGTCAAGGTGCTCGACTTCGGGCTGGTGAAGGTCTTCGAGGAGGACCGCGCGGACGTCGAGGAGGATCTCACCGACTCGGAGATGGTGCTGGGCTCGCCGCGCTACATGTCGCCCGAGCAGATCCTCTGCGAGCCGGTCGACGCGCGGGCCGACATCTACTCGTTCGGGGCCTGCCTCTTCGCGATGCTGACCGGCCGACCCCCGTTCCTCGGGCGCAGCCCGATGGAGGTGCTCACCCAGCACCTCCGGCGGCCCACCCCGCGGCTCGCGGAGGTCTTCGACGAGCTCTCCGAGCGGCCGGCCTGGGAGCCCCCGGCGGCCCTCGACGCGATCGTCCAGCGCTGCATGCAGAAGCACGCGGAGGATCGCTACGCGACGATCGACGAGGTCATCGGCGCGCTCAAGGAGGCCGGCCCGGCCGACGCCAACCGGACGGGCGCCCACGACGCGCTCGCCTCGTCGTCGGGGGTGCGGGTCGGCTCGCTCGGGCTGGACAGCGACCCGGAGCTCGACCTCGACGCCGACGCCGAGCCGGAGGGTCGTCGCGGGGCGCCGTGGCTCGCGGTGCTCGTGTTGCTCGGGCTCGGCGGCCTGCTCGCGGCGCTCGCCGTGCCCCGCTTCCTGGAGGACGAGCGCCCGGTCGCGCCGGCCCCGGTCGCGGACCCGCCGCCCGCCCCCGAGCCGCCGGTCGCGACCACCGCGCGGGTCACGATCACCAGCGAGCCGAGCGGCGCCGAGGTCAGCTCCGGCGGGGTGCGCCTCGGGGTGACGCCGCTCACCCGCGAGCTGCCGCACACCCCCGAGGGCGCGAGCCAGGTCTTCCAGCTGCGCCTCGAGGGCTACGAGCCGGGCGAGGCGCGGCACGCGCTGCTCGGCGACGAGATCGAGGTCCACGTGGCCCTGCGGCCGACGCCGCCCCCGGAGCCCGAGGCGCCGGTGGAGGCGCCGGTGGAGGCGACGCCGGAGCCCGCGCCCCGCGCCAGGCGCCAGCGTCCGCGCCGCCCGCGCGCGGAGCCGGAGGCGGCGCCGCCCACGCGCCGGTCCTCGTTGGTCGACGAGCGACGGACCCGCATTCCCGTCGTGGACTGATGGGAGTAGGGTGCGTCTCATGAGCAAGCCGTTGGGGGCCGCGCTGCTCGGCGCGCTCTTGTCGCTCGGGGGGTGCTCGCTGCTCCTGGATCCGCAGCTGAGCGAGACCGGCGAGACCGCGTTCGGGGGCGTGTGCGCCGAGGGGTTCGAGTGTCAGAGCGGCCTGTGCCGCGAGGGACGCTGCACGCGCGAGTGTGACGCCGCCCAGCCCTGCCCGGAGAACGCCACCTGCGGCGGAGGGGGCACCTGCGATCTCCTCTCGCCGCCGCCGCGCTCGCCGCTGCAGGTCGGCATGCTCTACGTCGGGCCGGTGGGCGACCACGGCTGGACGAAGGCCCACGACGACAGCCGGGTGCACTTCCTCGAGCGCATCGACACCGCCACCGCGATGTTCGCGCCGTCGGTCTCGACGGTGGACGCGCCCGATCGCATCGAGGAGTTCGTGGCCCGCGGTGACAACGTCATCATCGCGACCAGCTTCGACTTCCTCGTCCCGGTGCAGAGCGCGGCCCTGCGTCACCCCGACGTGAACTTCCTGCTCTGCTCGGGCTTCGTCAGCGGGCCGAACCTCGGCAGCTACTTCGGCCGGATGTACCAGGTGATGTACCAGGCGGGGCAGCTCGCCGGGCGGACCACCGAGGTCGACCGGGTCGGCATCGTCGGTCCCATCGTCATCCCGGAGACCGTCCGTCACATCAACGCGTTCGCGCGTGGGGTGCGCGAGGTGAACCCGGACGCCGAGATCGTCGTGCGCTGGGTCTTCGCGTGGTTCGATCCGGAGGAAGAGGCGGCGGCGGCCAACGAGCTGGTCGACGCCGGCGTCGACGTCGTCTTCGCGCACACGGACACCACGATCCCGATCGAGACCGTGAACGCGCGCAGCACCATCGAGCGCCCGCTCTACACCATCGGCTACGACAACCCCGACAGCTGCTCCTTCGCGGAGGAGACCTGCATCGCCAGCGCCTACTGGAACTGGGGCCCGCTGGTGACGCGCCTGCTGGAGGAGATGGAGGCGGGCACCTGGCGCCCGGACATCCAGCCCTGGGAGCAGATGCGCGCGGATCCGAGCCAGAGCACGGTCTACCTGAACATCAACGATCGCAACGTGCCTTCGGCGGTGCGGGTCGACGTCGAGGGGCTCGTGCCGGATCTCTCGGCCGACACCGATCGGGCGCGCTACCTGCCGTTCCTCGGCCCGGTGACCGACAACACCGGCCGGCAGCGCGTCGCGCCGGGCGCCATGCCGACCGACGAGCAGCTGCTCGAGATGTGCTGGTTCGTCGACGGGGTGACCGACCTCGAGGGCGCGCCGGCGGTGGTCCCGAGCGGCTGCGTGGGGGAGCGATGAGGACGATCGCGGCGCTGATGCTGGCTCTCCTCGTCGGGGGCGGAGGCGCGGGGCTGGCGCGGGCGCAGGACGCCGACGCGGAGGTCTCCTTCGACGCCCAGCTGGACGCGGGCCTCGAGCACTACCAGGCGCGGCGCTACGCGGAGGCGGCGGCCGCGTTCGAGGCGGCCTACGCGATCCGCCCCGAGCCCGAGCTCGCCTACAACATCGCCCGCTCCTACGAGCGCGCGGTCATGCGGGAGGAGGCGATCGCGGCCTACGACCGCCTGCTGGAGCTGCCGGGCACCACCTCGGAGATGCGCACCCGGGCGCTGTCCGCGCGGAGCAGCCTGAGGGCGGAGATCGAGGCGCTGCGGCCGCCCGAGGAGCCGGAGCCCGAGCCCGAGCCGGTGGTCGAGCCTCCCGACGCGAGCGCCGCGGTGGAAGTCGAGCCCGCGCCCGCGACCCCGGCGCCGCGCGCGTCGTCGCCGCTGGTGCCGGTCGGCTGGGTGCTCGTGGGCACCGGCGCGCTCGGGGCCGCGGTGGGCGGCGTGTTCGGGGGCCTGGCCCTCGCCGCCAACGGCGACTTCGAGGCGGCCGATGATCGCGACGAGCAGATCCGGCTCCGCGACGAGGTCCGCCGCTACGCGCTGCTCACCGACATCCTCGTCGGCGCGGGCGTCGGCGTGGCCGCGATCGGCGTGGTGCTCGTGATCCTCGGGCTCGACGCGGAGTCGCAGCCGGTGGCGCTCCGCCCGGTCGTCGGCCCCGACGTCGTCGGCCTCGACGCGGCGCTGCGCTTCTAGCAGCGCGCGGCGAATATGCGCGTGATGGATCGTCGAGCGCGACGTCGCGTCCAGCGCGGCGGGCCGACGACGAAATGCTTCAGCATTTCGGAGGAGCGACTGGCGCGCTGGGCGCGGCGTCCCGCCGGCGAGGCGCGCGCAGTCATTTTCGCCGCGCGCTGCTAGTCGCTCACACCGCCTTCAGCATGCGGTAGAGCGTCGCCGGGCGGTGGAAGGTGAGGGTGAAGTGCCCGAGCCGGACGACCGCGCCGTCCTTCAGCGGCCGCTCGCCCTTCAGGGGCGCGTAGTCGAGGTCGATGCCGTTCTTCGAGCCGGCGTCGCTCAGGCTCATCGCGTCGCCGTCGATCCGGACGCGCGCGTGCAGCTTGGAGATGCTGTTGTGGTCGATGCAGATGTCGTTGCTCTGCGCCCGACCGATCAGCAGCGTGCCGGCGAAGCGCGGCTGCACCTTGATCATCGGGAACAGCAGCGACGTCTTCAGATCGATGCCGGGGGCCGCCCGGCTGAACGTCCCTCGCAGCGCGACCGTGTGATACGACCAGCTGCGCTCCTCCTCGGAGACCGGCGGCGAGCCGACGAGCGCGCCGAACCCCAGCCGCTCCGTGAACGCCTGCTCGGTGCCGTGCTTGGCCAGCTCGAGGGCCTCGCCGATCGGGATGGGCTCGGGGGGGACGACGCCGGACACGACGGCAGCATACGTGCGGGCCGCCCACGCCGGCCAGCCCGATCAGGGCTCGAGCGGGGTGGCCGCCGGGTCCTCGAGGGTGAGCGCGCCGGCGGGAGCCCCGGACAGCCTCAGGTGCCCGTTGGGATCGCTGCGCGTCACCCAGACGCTGCCGTCCGAGAGGCGCAGCGCCAGCAGCCGCGAGCCGAGCACCCGCTCGCCGTCGGGCGCGTACGCGTAGACGTCGGCCTCGGCGTCCAGCGCCGGCCAGGTGGGGCTCGCGCAGACCGCGGCCGCCTCGGGGGCGAGGGGCTCGGCGGCGCAGCGCTCGAGCGCCTCCGTCACCGCGGCCCGGGGGAGGTGGCCGGCCTCGGCGGCGGCGCTCGCCCAGCGCGCGGCGGCGGCGCGCACCACGCCGGCGTGGCGGCGCTCCAGCCAGCCGAGGGGGTGAGCCCCGGACGGGCAGGGCGGGGCGGAGAGCGCGCCGAGCGCGGTGGCCACGTTGGCGCGCACGAACGGATCGTGGCTCGTGCTCATGCGGCAGAGCCCCTCGTGAGCGTCGGCGTCCAGGACCCCGCGGCGGGCCATGCGGGCGAGCGCGAACGCCGCCGCCGCCGACGCCGGCCAGGAGAGCTCGGGGCCGCGCTCGAGCAGGAGCGCCGCCTCCTCGGGCCCGCCCCGCTCCCCCATCACCGAGGCAGCCTGCGTCTGCACGGACGAGCTCGGGTCGTCCATCAGGCGCCTCAGCGCGGCGCGCGCCGCGTCGTGGTCGAGGGCGCCGATCGCGCGGGTGATCATCAGGCTCCGGCGCGGGCCGGCCCGCTCGAGCAGCGAGGCGAGCGGCTCGGCGGCCTCGGGCGGGTGCCAGGCCACGAGCACGTCGAGCGCGCGCGCGGCGAGCCCGAGGTCGTCGCCGCTGGCCACCTCGACCATCAGCTCCCGCGAGGTCTCGGCCAGCTCGGGCGGCAGCGCCTCGTCCGCGGCCAGCCGGGGCAGGGCGCGCGCGAGGGCCATCAGCACCGCGTGGCGATCGGTCGGCTCCCGGCGCCGCAGGCGAGAGAGCAGATCGCGGATCACCTCGGGGGACGCCGCCGCGCCGGCCGCGCGCGCCGCCTCGAAGCGGAGCCGCCCGTCGGTGTCGTCGAGCAGCGCCAGGAGCGCCGGGGCCCCCTCCGGATCGCCGATGTCGCCGATCGCGCGGACCGCCGCCAGGCGCAGCTCCGGATCGCGATGCGAGAGCAGCGTGCGCAGGGTCGGCAGCGCGCGGGTCGCGCCCACCGTGCCCAGGAGACCGATCACCGGCTGGCGCTCGGCCTCGCTCACGTGACCGAGCACCGCGAGCAGCGGATCGGCGGCCCGCCCGTCGGGCTCCGCCTCGGCGAAGTAGCGGCGCAGGGCCTCGAGCACCGCGAGGCGGATGTGGACCTCCTCGGCCCGCAGCCGCTCGAGCAGCGGCACCAGGGCCTCGGGCGCGCCGGTCGCGCCGAGCGCGCGCAGGGTGGCCGGCGGCTCCCCACGCCCCTCGCGCAGCGCGGCCAGGAGCGCGGGCGCGGCGGCGGCGATCGAGTCGAAGCTCGAGACCGCGAGCAGGGTGCGGGCGAGCTGGGTCGCGTGCGCCGGGTCGTCGGCCGTCTCGAGGGCCTCGGCCAGCGCGCGGGTGATCGCGCCCGAGCCCTCCTGCCCGTCCCGGGAGCCGCGCCGAGCGCGCTCCACCAGGGTCTGGGCGGCCATCGGCCGGGTGCGCGGCGGCCAGAGCGCCTCCACCAGAGCGGCCCGCGCCACCTCGCCTTCGATCTGCCCGAGGGCCGCGGTCACCGCGCGGGGCAGGCGGGTGTCCGGCGACTCCATCAGCGCGACCAGCGGCCGCACCGCCTCCTCCGAGCCGAGCCGCCCGAGCGCGCCCACCGCGGCCAGCCGCGGCTCGGGGGCGTCGTCGCGCAGCCCCTGCACCAGCGCCGGCACCGCCCGGTCGTCGCCGAGATCGCCGAGCGCCGCGTAGACCGCGGCCCGCACCTCCGGCGCGTCGTCGCGGGCCCGGCCGACGAGCGGCACCACCGCGCGTCGGTCGCCCAGGTTGCCGAGCAGCTGGGCGGCCAGCGTGCGCACCCGGACGTCGACGTCGTCGAGGCGCCCGAGCAGCGGCACCACCACCTCGTCGCCGCCGATCGCGGCCAGCGCCTCCACGCCCGCGCGCCGCACCTCGGAGTGCGCGTCGCCCAGCACCCGGACCAGCTGCGGCACCGTCCCGTCGGCGGCGATCTGCCCGAGCGCGCGCGCGGCCGCGGCCCGCACGTCGGCCTCTGGATCGTCGAGCCAGTCGAGCAGCCGCGGCACCGCCTCGGGCAGCCGCACCCGGCCCACCGCCTCCGCCGCCTCCGCGCGCACGCCCGCGTCCTCGTCCTCGAGCGCGGCCAGCAGCGCCCCCTGCACCTCCGACGCCGGGTAGCTCGACAGCAGCTGCACCACCTCGCGCCGCCGCGCCGGATCCGGGTCCTCCATCTCGCGTCGGAGCCGCGTCAGCCGCCCCTCCCACTCGAACCCGAACGAGGAGACCGCGAGCGCCACGATCAGAATCCGCGAGACCCAGCCCACGCCCCCGTTCTAGCAAAGCCCCGCGCCCCGAGCCGGAGGGGACGGAGTTAACTTGTGAACCTACGTGGGTGATTGGCCTACGTGTGGTCATATCGCCTACACAGGTCAACAAGTTCACTCCGTCCCCCGGTCCGTATTCGGAGACCTCGGCAGCGCTGCTATCGTCGCGGCATGGCTCGGAGCGTCTTCGTGCGGGCGAACGGTCTGCGCTTCCACGTGCTCGAGGAGGGGGAGGGCGATCGCCTCGCGCTCTGTCTGCACGGCTTCCCGGAGCTCTCGCGCTCCTGGCGCCATCAGCTCCCGGCGCTCGCCGCGGCCGGGTACCGGGTCTGGGCGCCGGATCTCCGCGGCTACGGTCAGACCGATCGACCGGGGCGCACCGCGGACTACGCGATCGAGCACCTCGTCGACGACGTCGTCGGGCTCATCGACGCCTCGGGCGCGCGCGAGGTCTCGCTCATCGGGCACGACTGGGGCGGCTTCGTCGCCTGGCACGTCGCCTCGCGGCACCCGACGCGCCTCGCGCGGCTCGCGGCGCTCAACATCCCGCACCCGATGCCCTTCCTCCGCGCGATCCGCCGCGGCCCGCAGCTGCTCCGGAGCTGGTACGTGCTGACGTTCCAGATCCCCGGCCTCGCCGAGCGGCTGCTCTCGGCGAACGATCACCACCGGGTCGCGGCCGCGTTCACGAGCATGGCGGTCGACCCGGGCCGCTTCACCGACGAGGACCTCGACGCCTACCGCCGCGCGGCCGCCGAGCCGGGCGCCCTCCGCGCGATGCTCTCCTATTACCGCGCCTACCTCACCGGCGGCGGCGCGCGACGTCAGCGCGCGATCGGCTTCCCCCCGATCGAGGTGCCGACCCTCGTGATCTGGGGCGAGCGGGACACCGCGCTCGGCCGCGAGACCCTCATCGGCACCCGCGAGTACGCGCCCGACCTCACCCTGCGGTTCATCCCGCACGCCTCCCACTGGGTGCAGCAGGAGGCGCCCGAGGAGGTCAACGCGTTGCTCTCCGCCTGGCTGCGCGGCGAGCCCGTGCCCCGCACCTGGGAGCTGTGAGCCTCAGCCCCCGCCCATCTGCTGGAGGGCGAGCAGGCCGAGCACCCGCTCGAGCTCCTCTTCGGTGAACGACGCGCGCAGGTCGACCTGCGGCCCGGCGGCGGTGATCTCCGCCTCGCGCAGGGGCCGATCGAGCCCGACCGCGCGCACCAGCATCTGGCCGGCGTAGAAGTCGCGCTGCTCGGTGAACCAGCCCGCGGCCGCGGTCGCCGCCGCGTCGTCGGCGTAGGTGCCGTGGGCCTCGAGGTTCACCCGGCCCTCCTCCTCGGCGTCGTCGCGCACCACGAGGTCGATGCTCTCCGGCGGGTGCTGGATGCGCCGCGTCGTCGCCGCGCTCAGGTTCGACGCGCTGGCCGAGATGATGACGCCCTGCTCGAGCGCCATCGCGGGCTCGAGGGTCTCGTCGGCGTCGCGCCGCAGCTGATGGTCGCGGGCCACCTCCACCACGTGGGCGAGGGACGCCTCGGTCGTCACCGCCAGCTCGTTGTCGGCGGTGAGCACCACCACCCGCGGCGGGTCGGTGTCGGCCGGCCAGTCGACGACGTCGAAGCCGCCCTCCTCGCGCCACGCCGGGCGCTCGCCGCGCTCGACCGACATGTTCAGCACCGCCTCGCGCACGCGGGCCGGGCTCATGTTGTGCCGCACCAGCATCACGCCGTCGCCGGCCATCGAGCCGGACGCGGTCACGAGCACCCGGTCGAAGTCGCGCACCGGATCGATGCCGCTGTCGCCGAGGAGCTGCTGCCAGGTCGGGTAGCTGCGCACCGCGGAGGCGATGTCGTCCGACAGCGACGAGCTGCGCACGCGCTCCATGTCGACCACCGCGCGCACGTCGTGCTCCGCGGTGACGTGGCTCATCGGCGGGCCGGTGGGGCGCGGCGGAGGCGCCTCGACCTCGGCTCCGGCGGTGGCCTGAGGCGTGGGCTCGGCCGCCTCTCCGCCTCCGCAGGCGAGCAGCGTCAAAGAGAGAGCGATTCCAAGTCGTCGGATCAAGATGATGTCTCCGGAGGGTCAGACGCGCGTCGCGTCGTCCGCATTCTCGTCCAGGAGCTGAAGCTCCACCAGGTGACGATAGAGCCCGTCGGCCGCCATCAAAGCGTCGTGCGTCCCCTCTTCCACGATCCGGCCCTGATCGAGCACCACGATCCGGTCCGCGCGCCGCACCGTGCTGAGGCGATGCGCGATGACGAGCGCGGTGCGCCCCCGGAGCAGCACGTCGAGCGCCTTCTGGATCGCGGCCTCGCTCTCGGCGTCGAGGTGGCTGGTCGCCTCGTCGAGGATGAGGAGCCGCGGGTCGCTCAGCAGCGCGCGCGCGAGGGCCACCCGCTGCCGCTGCCCGCCCGAGAGCTGCACGCCGCGCTCGCCCACCGTGGTCTCGTAGCCGTCGGGCAGCGCCCGCACCATCGCGTCGATGTAGGCGTCCTTCGCCGCCCGCTCGATCTCCTCCATCGTCGCGTCCGGCCGCCCGTAGGCGATGTTCTCGGCGAGCGTCCCGCTGAAGAGCACCGGCTCCTGGGACACGGTCGCGATCGCGCGGCGCAGCTCCTCGAGGTCGGCCTCGCGCACGTCCAGGCCGTCGAGCCGTACGCGGCCGCGCGCCGGGTCGAAGAAGCGCGGCACCAGGCGCGCGAGCGTGCTCTTGCCCGCCCCGCTCCGGCCGACCAGGGCCACCGTCTCGCCCGGCTTCAGCACCAGGTCGACGTGCTTCAACACCGCCACGTCGGGGCGCGCGGGGTAGCGGTGCTCGACGCCCTCGAAGCGCACCTCGCCGCGCCCGGTCGGCAGCGCCTTGGCGTCGCGGGGCGAGCGGATCTCCGGCACCGTGTCGATGACCTCGAAGAGCCGGTCGGTGGCGCCGGCCGCGCGCTGGAGCGAGCTCCACAGGTTCGCGAGGCTGCCGAGCGCGACCGCGACGATGGTCGTGTAGAGCATGAACGCCGCGAGGTCGCCGCCGGTCATCTCGCCGGCCGCGACCGCGCGCCCGCCCACCCAGACGATGAGCGCGATAGCGCTGAATCCGGCGAAGGTCGCGCTCGCCATGAACGCGCCGCGCCAGATGGCGAGCCGCCGCGCCGCCTCGAACGCCGCCTCCACGCCGTCCGCGTAGCGCCGCGCCTCGTCCTCCTCGCGCCCGAACGCCTGCACCGTCTCGATGGCGCCGATCGCCTCCGACACCCGCGCGCTCGCCTCGCCGAGCCGGTCCTGCACCGCGCGGCTCCGCTCCCGGATCTTGCGGCCGATCAGCACCACGCCCACCGCGAGCGGCGGCACCACCGCCAGCATCACGAGCGTCAGCTTGGCGTTCTCGATGAAGAGCAGCACGAGCCCGCCGAAGAGCTGGATGGCGTTGCGGAGCGACATCGAGATGTCGGTCCCGACCGTGCCCTCGACCACCGCCACGTCGCTCGCGAGGCGCCCGACCAGCTCACCGGTCGACCGGGTGTGGAACCAGCCCGGCTCCAGCGAGAGCAGCCGCCCGAAGACCCGCTCTCGCAGCTCCGCCACCGCGCGCTGCCCGAGCCAGCTCATCAGATAGTGCCGCGCCCAGGTCAGCCCGGCTTGCACCACGAAGAGCCCCACCAGCCCGAGCGCGATCCAGTTCAGCAGCGCGAGCGAGCCGTCGACCACGCCCTCGTCCACCGCGAAGCGCACCGCCTGCGGGTAGACCAGCGAGATGCTCGAGCCGGTGAAGAGCGCGATCGTGGCCAGCACGAAGCGGCCCTTGTGCGGGCGCAGCACCTCCCCGAGCCGGGCCAGCCGCCGCAGGCTCCGGTTCGGCGTGCGCCTGGGCGGGTCGGCCGCGTCGAGCGCGGCCATGGACTCGGAGCCGGCAGCCATTCCGCCAGACTTTGCGGCCGCCCCCGCCCGATGACCACCTTTTCTTTCGGGACCGTCAGTCCGATCGACGCACCACCGTCCCGACAGCCCGGTGGACGACAAGAACCCCCACGACGCGCTCTTCAAACGCGTCTTCTCGCGGACCCCGGAGGCGGCGGGCCTGCTGCGCGCGATCGTCCCGGTCGAGGTCGCGCGCGCGGTGGACTGGGCGACCCTGAGGCCCCTCCCGACCGAGGGCCGCGACCCGCGGCTCGGCAAGACCGAGAGCGATCTCGTGTTCGCGGCGCGCCTCGGGGACACCGAGCTGCGCTTCGTCTTCCTGCTCGAGCACCAGACGACGGTGCCCAGGCGCATGGCGTTCCGCTTCTGGAAGTACGAGGCGGCGGTGTGGGATCGCCGCCGCGGCCCACCATACCCGTGGATCCTGCCGATCGTGGTGCACCAGGGCCCGCGCCGCTGGACCGCCCCACGAGACATGGCGGACCTGCTCGAGCTCCCGGGGGCGCTCCGCGACCACGCGCTCGTCCCACGGCTCGTCTACCTGGTCGACGACCTCACGCAGCTCGACGTGCCCTCGCTGCGCGCGCGCGCCCTGCCGGCCACCGCGACCGTCGCGCTGTGGGCGATGAAGCTCGCGCGCGACCACGGGGTCCTCGAGTCGGTCAGGCAGATGTCCGATCTCTTCGTGTCGCTGCTCCGGAGCGAGGACGGCCCGGAGGCATACACGACCTTGCTGCGCTATCTTCGCACCGTATCCACGGGCGAGACCGATCTGATCGAAGAGCTGGCGGTCCGCCTCGACCCGCTGGCGATGGAGAAGCTCATGACGCTCGACGAGATGTACGACGAAGTGGTCGAGAAGCGGGTCACCCGGCGAATCACGCCGCGGATCGAGCGCGAGGTCACGGCGCGGGTCGAGCGCGAGATCACGGAGCGGGTCGAGCGCGAGGTCGCGGAGCGGGTCGAGCGCGAGGTCACGGAGCGGGTCGAGCGCGAGATCACGGAGCGGGTCGAGCGCGAGTTGACGCAGCGGATCGAGCGCGAGGTCGAGGCGCGGCTCCGTCGCCTGGCGCACCGCGCGGCGGTGAACCAGCTCGTCGGTGTGATCGAGCGTCGCCTGGGCGCGCCGTCGCCCTGTCAGCGCGAGGCGCTGGAGGCGGGGGACGAGGGGGCGCTGGCGCGGTGGACGGAGCGCGCGCTGGACGCGCCGAGCTGGGACGCGCTGCTGGCGGAGTGACGGCGCTCAGGTCTCGCCGAGCTCCCAGACGCGGACGAGGAAGTGGGGCTCGCCGCGGCGGTCGACGACGTGGATCTTGAGCGGGGGCTCGCCGGGGGCGGCGACCGGGGTGCATCCGGGGCCGGAGTAGAGGTCGCCGAGCATCGACGCGTCGAGGATCTGGCCGCCCTGGTCGGCGAGCTGGCCGGGGGCGATGCCGAGGGCCGCGGTCAGGCGCTGGAGCAGCGGGCCGAGGTCGGGGTCGGCGCAGTCGTCCTCGCCGTCGCGCGCGGCCACGAGGAAGTCCTCGGCCACCTCCGGGGTCGGGGAGGGCACGAGGCCGAGCTCCTGCTGCGCGGCGGCGCAGGCGGGCCCGCCCGGTTGAGAGCACCAGAGCACGATCGGCGGCAGATCCTCCGCCTCGGCCAGGGTGGGCGGCGGCGCGTTCCGGTTCGCCTCGGTCGGCAGCGGCTGGTCGGGCGAGACCACGCGCGGCCGGTTGGTGCGCGCTCGCAGCTCGACGCCGCCGCACCCGAAGGCGACCGTCAGCGACCAGACCACACACCACCACGCGCGCACCGCCGGGGACCTTGCGCCGAGCCGCGCCGGTTCGCCAGCCGCGCCCTACGCGCCCTACGTGCGCAGCACCGTGCGCTCGAGCTCCTTGCGGTGCGCCTTCCCGCGCAGGCTCCAGTAGGGCTTGATGTGCAGGCTCGCGCGCGGCACGCCCCGCTCGAGCAGCGCCGCGCGCAGGGCGAGCACCGAGCCAGCCTCTCCGGAGAGGAAGACCCGGCCGCCCGCGGGCACCTCCAGCCGCTCGAGGTGCGCGCGCAGCGCCGGCCCGTGGGTCTCGGCGCGCTGCACGGGCTCGAGCTCCGTGTCGGCGCCGAGGTGCGCGACCGAAGCGGCGTCCTCGGCGGCCACCTCGATCGCGCCGCGCAGCCGCACCCCGCTCGGGAGCGCCGCCGCGATCGCCTCGGCCAGCCCGATCGCCGTCTCGTCGCCGTAGAACGCCGCCCAGCGCACCTCGGGCCCCGGCCCGGTCATGCTCGAGGCCGGGCCCAGGAAGTGGATCGCGTCGCCGGCCGCCAGCCCCCGGGCCCACGCGCTCCCGGGGCTGTCTCCGTGGGCGTGGAGCACAAGGCTCATGACGCCCGCGGCCGCGTCGACCGAGGCCGGCGTGTAGCTGCGGAGCGCCCCGTCCCCGACGTGGATCTTCACCTTGTCGCCCGGGGCGAAGCGGGCGCGACGCAGCGCGGCGCCTTCGACCCAGACGCGGATCACCCGCGGAGACAGCGCCTCGACCTGCGTGACCGAGGCCGCGTGACCGGCGGCGCGCGCGAGGGCGCCCTTCATGGACGAGATGGACATCGAGAACCCTTTCGTGTCGAGAACGGTTCTCATCTTGGGGCGCGTCGCACGAATGTCAGCCCCCAACTGGAGCCAGAACGTTGCGGACGCGGCCTCGCCCCGCGTACTCTGGTCGGCGATGGAACGCCGCGCGAACGAGCGCTACCGCGTCTGGTTCCCGCTGACCGTCGTCACCGACGAGGGGCAAGAGGGCACCGCCATCAGCTACGACGTCAGCGCCTCCGGGCTGCTCATGGCGTGCCCCGGCAGCCTGCAGGTCGGGGACGAGGTCACGCTGCGCTTCAAGATGGCGGCCGCCGACGAGCGGGAGCGCGCGGTCCGGGCGAAGGTGCTCCGGGTCGAGGCCACCTCGGATCCCGAGGGCCCGTGGCGCTACCGCATGGCCGTCGAGTTCGCCGAGCCGCAGCCCGACCTCGAGGGCCTCCTCGAGGGGCAGGTCGAGGATTGACGGGCCGGCTCTCCGCCTCCAGACCGTAGAGACGATGGCACACGAGGGCGACCGACCGAACCTCCCCGTGCTCGGGGGCCTCTGGGGCGCGCTCGAGACCGGCGGGCCGCCCACGCTCGAGGACGCGCGCGCCAAGCTCGGCGGCGCCTGGGTCTCGGCGCGCCACGTCGGCGAGTCGCTCGACGTGCCCGGTCCCGAGGGCCGCCGGATCGGCCTCGTCATCCACTCCACCCCCACCGAGCGCGACCTCTGGGTCGGCCCCGGCCGCATCCAGCGCGTGGCCCTCGCCGACTGCCGCTCGGCGGGCGGCCTCGTGCCCGACCTCGACGACGTCGCCTCCGACGCCCGGGTGCACGCCTCCCTCTCGGAGGGCCAGCGCGTCACCTTCCAGCGCCGCGACGGCTCCGTCGGCGTCGGCACCCTGGCCGAGAAGTGCCGGTACGGCTCCCTCGTCGGCCTCGACGACGGCCGCATCCTCGCCGTCAGCTTCCGCAAGCTCGCCCCCGCCGCCGCCGACCACGAAGCCCCGAGCTGAGGGCGCCGCGTCTCGAACGCTGTTACCTTGAGCGGCAGTGACTCGACGTCTGCTGCTCCTGACGCCGCTCTGTCTGCTCGTGCTGGCGCTCGCGCCCCCGGCCTCGGCGCGCCCCGACAACCCGCCGGGCGGCCGCCGCGTCGGCCCGTTGACCATCGGGCAACCGCCCCCGCCCCTCGCGCTCGAGCGCATCAGCGGCAGCGGGGGCCTGACCCTCGACCAGCTGCGCGGACAGGTCGTCGTGCTCGACTTCTGGGCGACGTGGTGCGGCCCGTGCCGCGCGGTCATGCCCATCCTCGACGACATGCAGCGGCGCGACGGCCGCCGGGGCCTCACCGTCGTCGGCATGTCGCCCGAGCCCGAGCGCGCCATCCGCCAGCACCTCCACGCGCAGCCGGTCGGCTACACCATCGCGCGCGACCAGGGCGGCACCATGCGCGCCTACGGCATCCGCGGCATCCCGACCCTCGTCATCCTCGGCCGGGACGGCGACGTCGCCGAGGTCATGGTCGGCGTCGACCGGGCGCGCATGGCTCGGGTGGACGCGCTCGTGCAGCAGCTCCTGGCCCAGCCCACCCCGTGAGCCCCGGCCTCGACGCGGTCGTGCTCGACCTCGTGAGCGTCGCGCGCAAGGCGGGGCTCCGCATCGGCACCGCGGAGTCGCTCGACGCCCAGCGCGCGGCGATGACGGTGGGCCTCGCCCGGCGCGACGACCTGCGGGCCGCGCTCGCCTCGACCCTTTGCAAGCGCGAGGAGGACCGGGCCACCTTCGACCGGATCTTCGACGGCTTCTTCCAGCGTTCGCCGCTCTCCAGCCCGGCGCCGCTCGAGCAGCTGCGGGCGGAGGGCGTCGACGAGGAGACCCTGGCCGACATGCTGCAGCGCCTCGAGGCCGGCGGGGGCGACGGGAGCGGCGGGGGCGCAGGCCTGGCCGCGCTGCTCCGAGGCGACGCCGAGCTCGAGCAGGCGGTGGAGCGGGCCATGCGCCGGGCGCGCGTCTCGGACATGCAGAGCGCGATGCAGGTCGGGCTCTACTCGCTGCGGGTCCTCGACGCGCTCGACCTCGACGCGCTCGAGGCGCAGGCGGGCGAGCTCCGCGCGATGCTCGCGGCCGAGGGGCGGGGCGGCAGCGCCGTCGCCGAGGCGCTCAGCCGGGCCCTCGAGACCCTGCGCCGCCGGGTGCGCGCCCGCGTGCGCGAAGACTTCGAGAACCGGAACCCCGACCGGCTGGCCCGGGGCCGCGCCGAGCGGCTGGAGCGCGAGGCCCTCGCCCGCCTCGACGCCGACGAGCTGCGCCAGGTCACCGCGGAGGTCCAGCGCCTGGGCCACGTGCTGCGCGACCGGCTCGAGCGCCAGCGCCGCCGCGCGCGCCGCGGCCGCCTCGACGTGCGGGCCACCGTGCGCGCCGCCCAGGGCACCTTCGGCGTCCCCTTCGAGCCCGTCTTCCGCCGCCGCCGCCGCGACCGCCCCAAGCTCGTCGTGCTCTGCGACGTCAGCGACAGCGTGCGCGCCGCCGCGCGCTTCCTGCTGGTGCTCGTCTACGCCATGCAGGAGGCCTTCCGCCGCACCCGGAGCTTCGTCTTCGTGCGGGACGTGGGCGAGTGCACGCACCTCTTCGACAGCCGCCCCATCGAGGAGGCCACCGCGCTCGCCTTCGGCGGCGACGCCGTCCCGGTGGGCGCCAACAGCGACTACGGCCGGGTGCTCGGCCAGTTCGCGGACCGCCACCTGGCGCTCGTGGACCGGCGCACCACGGTGGTCATCCTGGGCGACGGCCGGAGCAACCACCTCGACCCCCACGTCGAGGCGCTCGAGTCCATCCGCCGCCGCGCCGCCCGGGTGGTCTGGCTCAACCCCGAGCCGCGCAACAGCTGGGGCTTCGGCGACAGCGAGATGGAGCGCTACCTGCCCCACTGCACCTTCGCCGCCTCGGTCCGCACGCTGGCGCAGCTGCGCGCCGCGGTGGAGCGCCTGGCCCGCGCGATCGCGCGCTGATCAGCCTCCGCAGAAGTCGGGGCCCGCCGTCGTGTGCGGCCCGCAGCGCGGCAGCGACGGCGCGCACTGATCATCGGCCTGGCACTCGTAGGTGCAGAGGTTGGAGGTCGTCACCGTGTCTCGGCAGATTCCGCCATCCGGGCACTCCGAGTCCATGCCCCCGGGACACCGCTGACGCGCGATGTGGGCCAGGACGGCGTCGCAGGTCGTCAGCGTCTCGTTGATCCCACACACGATGAGCCCGGTCTCGCCGGAGAGGCTCTCCAGCCCGGAGATCGGGAAGGTGTACGGAGCGGGGCAGTCGCCCGGCGCCCGGGTGTCGAGCATGCAGTAGGCGCGGGTGGAACCGTCCCACTCGAGCGGCACGCAGAAGTGGTCCGCGACACAGTTGTCGTCCGTGTCGCAGGGCTCGCACGACTCCTGGGCGGTCCCGTAGTCGGAGCAGGTGTTCCCGACCGTGCAGGGGTTGCCGCCGCACGCCGAGGCTTCGAGCTCGGTGCACTCCACGCAGGTGCCCGCTCCAGGCTCGCAAACCGCCAGGCCCTCGATGCCGGCGCACTGCCTGGAGTCGTTGCAGCCGACACACATCCCCGAGACGCAGCGGGCCGCGGTCGGGTCCGAGCAGTCGTCGTCCTCCATGCAGCCCACGCAGGTGTTGGTTCCGACGTCACAGACCGGCGTATCTCCGGTGCACGCAGAGGGGTCGTCCGCGTCGCACTGGATGCAGACCGCGTTCTCCTCGTCGCAGATCGGCGTCGCGCCCGTGCACGGCGTGGGGCAGGGCCCCGCGGCGTCGGGCGCGGCGTCCTGCGGCCCCGCGTCGGTGCCGTCCAGGGCCACGCACTCGTCCTCCCCATCAGGCATGGCGAAGCCCTCTGGGCAGGAGACGGTCTCGGGGCAGCCGGTCAGGCAGAGGGCGAGAAGCGATACGAAGCTGAAGGTTCGTGCGGTCACGCCGGAACGATAGCGAACCCGCGTGGACGGAGTGAAGTAGCCAGGCACTAGGTCACGGGTCTGCCGGTGACGCCCGAGGGCCGGCGGGGGCGTCCGATTCAAGCGCAGCTGAGTCGGCCGTATCGCTGGGTGGGTGATTGCGACTGGCGTCGAGCTCGTCCAAGCGCTGCCGGAACTCGCGCAGACCCTCGATGCCCTCTGGCCGAAGAGCGAACACGTCGGAGCAGACCCGGCCGCGAACCGAGGTAGCGGCTAGCAGCGCCGACAGGGTGGCCGGCGGAACAGATGCGGACACTCGCTCGCTCACCACCGAACCGTTCCCACCCCCAGGGACTCGGCCGGCGTGCTCGGATACGCCCAACTCCACGCGCTCTCCGTCGACGAGCATGTGGAAGTCGTGACAATCTCGCCAGCGCCACCCATCCGAGTTCGAGGCGACCGCCACCGTCGCTTCTCCGCTGCTCGCCTCGATCGTCACCGAGAACACGGCTGGGTGCCGGCGTTCTCCGTCCTCCCAATCCACGCCCGTGCGCATCCGCGCCCGGACCTCCCCGGTGAACTCGTCCTCCGCGACCTCGACCTGCGTTCGTTCGATTCGCTGGAGCTGCGCCTGGCGCTGTCGAAACTCGGTGAAGCGTCGGTCACCGGAGGAGGCGGCACCGGAGAACCCGGCTTCCCGAAACGTCTCCAGCGCCGGATCGTGTACGTATGTGCGCCGCACACTGCAAACCATCAGGTCGTACCGCCACCGCCGCTCCCGGTCTTGCAGCGGCGTCGTGGTTTCGCGTACCAGGGTTACGCGGTGCCGAGGGCAGTCGTGATCGCCGGCTGCGGCGTCCATCGCCAGGTTCTGTCGAACACCCGCGCAACCCACACCCACTATCACACCGAGCAGAGCAACAGCACTTCGCAGCATGACGTGAGCCTATAGGAGAGCCCACCCAATCCTCCAGCACTAGCCTACGCGCCGCGCCATCCAATCCTCGGGTAATCGGTGAGCGAGAGTGGAGAACCCGCGCAGCAGGTACTGTGTCCAGGTGGGCACGCGCCGCGAGACCCCCAAACGGACGCACGTGTCATCCAGGCACTAGACTAGAAGGTCCATCCCTCACGTCTCATGAGGCCTTCAAGGTTGATGCACTTAACGCCAAGTTTCTTGCAAACCGTTGGTATCTTGGCTGAGTTGGGCTTCGGGGCTTCCTCGGTGACGACAAAGCAATCGTGGTGCTTCGCGCGCGCCACCAGAAACGGGTCTGCACAGGGCATCCCGTTCTGCATTGTCTTCTTGCTAATCACCTCGTGAAACTTTGGGTAGCTGAATATTCTGCGAAGGATCATGCCCTCCTCGTGTGAGGGGGGATGGAAGATCTTTCGATTCGCCTCCGCCCACTCGCGTACATGCGCAGCTACGACAGTCTGAGTGACTTCGTGCAGAACCTCCCGGACAGAATGAACTTGTCCGGCGTCAACAGCCCGCTGCAGGTAGCCCCAGAACGTGGGGAACAGTTTGGGGTAGTAGGACTTGAACACATTGATCGAACTCGTGTCGAGTACGTACACCCGCGGTCACCCCCCCTGCTCGTAGAGCGCCGTCTCCAGGCGGGGCAGTAGGCTTGCCCTCATGTTCAGGCTCTCTGCGAGTGCGGCAGTTGAAACTCGCCCCTGGTCTCGGGCCTCAAAGGCAAGTCGGACGAAGTTTCGGCCTAGATATGCGAGTTTGTTGTTGTAGAAGCTGCCGCCGCCACGCCTTGAGTGCGAACGCGAAGTTGTTGGTCGCCGCTGCAGGTACTCCTCCCGGGAGAGCATCCCGGTGTCGAACATCACGCGGAGGATGACCTCTCGGCTGACCCAGAATCGCTGGGCCAAGTGCGCGACATCCGCGTTGGAGGTCGACCGGCCCTGAATACACTGCGAGAATGCTTCGCGCGGCACCAGGGCACGGCTTGCGAACGAGTTGCAGAAGACCTCTGTAGTGCGTTCGTAGTCACGCATGTGATGGAGGTGCCTGTCGCTATCGAGCGTGACGCCGCTAGTGTGAAAGAGGAGGTGGCCCAGCTCGTGGAACAGAGTGAATACTTGGCGGGTGAGTGTCGTGGCGTTGTTGATGACGATAAGAGGGAACTCATCATCATAGAGGCAGAACCCGGAGAATGTCTCCTGTTTGAAATGGCGCTTAAGCACAAATACCCCCGCCGCCTCGAATGCGTCACGCCAGGAGCCAAGTGCGGTCCTCTGGTCCGTCCATCGCCGCTGCACGTCAAGCGAGATGCCAAGGTAGCCCCGTACGCTACGCGCGAGTTCGTCTGGACCGATGGCGGTCTCGGCCGAGAGATCGTGGTGGATGCACCGCTCCGCGGGGTTTCGACCGCCAGTCAACTCGCGCAGCGAGACCTGATGTGATCTCGCCTCGCGTACTGCGAAGATAGTGTCTGGGACAAGAGCATCGAGCTCGTGGTTCGGCAGTGACCTGAACTCAGCTTGCGGCAAGGGCTCGGTGGGCGGAGCTGGCATGAAGAAAGCTCCGGGTGGACGACGGTAAAGCTGCGCAAGTTTCTCTAGCTGGGAGTAGGTGGGTGCGTCTGTGCCCCCCTCCCACTCTGCGATGGTCGAGGGGCTCTTGCGTAGCCGAGCCGCGACATCCTCAAGGTCAAAGCCTGCGGACTTCCGACCCCACACAAGCATCGAGGGGACCACGGCGTAGATCTTAACCGCCATCCGCGAACTCTACCGTCCAGCCCTGGAGACGTACAACTCGTCTGCGACTAGCAGCCGCAGCCACGCTTGCCGCGGGTGCGGGCCGTCTCTGCAGACCAGATGTTTGGTCTCTAGGCGCACGCCATGATGAGGCGGAGTACTTCCGAGATGCGAGCCACGACCTTGATGATGCTCGCCCCACGGTCCCCCAGGTCCTTGGCGGTCTGCTGTGCGAGCTCGATGTACCTGTCGATGAGTGACCTGTCAGGCGACGGCGCCATCGCCTCCTCGGTAGCTGACCTTACGCGTCGGTCTATCTCGCGACCAGTAGCTTCGTCCGAGTCTTGGAGTTCAAGTAGCAGGTGTCGTAGCTCTTCCAGGTGTGTCTCCAGGCTGGTCTGCTGATTCTCAGTTACCTGGTCGCGCTGTTGGAGCGTTTGCGTTACGGAGCCGATCCAAGCTCCCGGCGCATAGGTAAGGTTTCCCGAGTTGTTGATGATTGTCACGTTTATCTCGTAGATGTGAGTGCCAGGTTCAGGCGACGTCGGTCGCACGCCCAGGACATCTAGGTGCTGTTCCTTCAAGACGGTGACGAAGTGTCGCAGCACGCTGCCGGAGAGCACCGGCGTTGCCAGCAGTACGTCGGCGTCCACGCCGTTCCGGCTCCCATCCCCCACGTGACGCCCCGCTACTTCGCGTGGTCAAGTTCCGCGCGTCGTACCGCCTCCTGCAGAGCGTCGCGCAGTTGCTCCTTCTGCTTCGGTAGAATCCCGTCTCCGAACTTGAGTCCGACGCGCTGAATCGGGCGGTTGAGCACCAGGTCTTCAAGCACGCTGACTCTCTGATCAGCATCAAGAGCCCTCTGTTCCGCATGCTGTAGTCGCAGCTTCAAAGCAGCGATAGCCTCCTCTGCCGCCTCTAGTCTCTCGGCGAGCCTCGATGCTACGGCGAATCGTAGAATGCCGGTCTTCGACTTGACGAGCATCAGCAGGTCGTCGCTCCGGACGCCAGCCCTCTCCAGCGGTTCCTCGGCAGAACTCGTCGCGATCGTCGTGTCGGCCGCAGACCGCAGGCCGCGGCTGATCCTCTCTATCTTCACGACTGGGCCAATGCCTGTGCGGCCAAACTCCATCACCCGTGTCGCCAACGCCCCCCAGTCCAGCGGCCATTCGGACTGAGGCGATGCAGCAAGGTCCCGTCGAAGCGGCACGGCGATTGTGCGCGCCGAGGAGAGGTCGCTGCCGTGTTCCTCAGTGGCTGCAGGCGACGGGGAGCGCGATGCAACTCGTCGGTCCTTCGGCGAAGCCCCGCCCGAAACTGGTGCCTTGGCCATCTTGCTGTCGAATGTAGCAGGGAGCTTGTCGCGAGTACAATACGCTGAAGTCTTGCGTGTATGTAATGGTGGGTGGCTCATCTGCAGGGGCTGGGACGCTGCGGGCTCGGACGACCAGCGAAGCCCCGCCGGAGCGGGTGCTCCGGCGGGGCTTCGGTGGGTGCAAGCTCGGTCAGGCCTCGGGGGTGGGCTGGTCGACCTCGGGCATGGGCTCGTCGAGGTTCACGACGGGCTCCTCGGTGTCGGTGGGCTCGGGCGAGCTGGTGTCGCGGTCCCGGCGGTTGCGGGCACGCTGCGCGTCGATGGGGGACATCGCGCTGAGGAAGCGCTCGCGGCTCTCGGCGTCGGTGCGGTCGAGCTCGCCGGCCATGAGGCGGGCGTACTCGGCGATGGCGAAGGAGAGGTCACCGATCGCCT
>Ga0310345_10001165_pt1 | contig 30846 bp, 46 predicted proteins | sample HC15DNA20500_MG_FD_204667 | JGI IMG/M metagenome (GOLD analysis project Ga0310345, IMG submission 204667) | Marine microbial communities from station ALOHA, North Pacific Subtropical Gyre - HC15-DNA-20-500_MG | ecosystem: Environmental > Aquatic > Marine > Oceanic | place: Pacific Ocean: North... | reverse complement strand
CGGCCCGCTAATGTGGATATGAATCAGAGTTACGGACATTTATTTGTCTCCCTGCTTGTTCTGACCATCGCCCTTGGCGGGCGCTGGCTGATTGAAAATTCGGTCGAAGGCGGCTTGGTCGATCACGCAGCCGCCTGCTTAGTGGAGTCGTACTGTTGGATGGCCCACACGATGGCGTAGCAGCACCAGAGGTAGTGGGTTTTCCACTGCTTGCAGTCGACTTCCCAGAAGTCTTGGAACAGCTCTTCATCGTTGAAACGAAACTCCATGGCTGCATTGATAGCGCGCCATTCGTTGTCCGCTTCGCTGAGCACCTCGCTCTCTACCTCCTCCCACGCTTCGGCTTTGTCTTCTTCGCTCCAATCCTCGGTGACATCGTCGAACCACTCTTTAATCTCAAGCCGAAACTTGTCTTCTACCCATTCCTTGCTGATCTCATCAGGCGCGATGCTAGGGCCCGATTGCAGCTTTTCTTGCCAGTAGCCGGGGTTAATGGCTAGCTCCTCATTGCGGAAGAACTTGAACATGTCTTCAACGCGCTGGAACACGTAGCAGCCCATATCACCGCTGATGCAAAGGAAGTCAGGCCATGTGGTGATGTTGAAATAGCGGTCGCTGCTTTGAGGGCGAGCGCAGCGCAGGTGACGGTGTAGGCCATCGTCGTGAACGATTGTTAGATGGTGCTCGCAAATGGTTTCTTGGAAGCGATCAAGGGGTGTTTTCTGCTGTGCGGTCATGTTCATCACCTCAAAACTGAACAATCTGAACGGGTGGCTGGGCGTAGTCGGTTGAGCTGTCAAGGAATCCTTGATGGCTCACTGCTGGCGCTGCTGGTCGCATACCAGGGCAGCTCTCTTCGGCAATGCCCTTGTAGTCCGGCTGGCCGGTGCGCTGGTTGAGCGGCACGCCGCGGGCTTCTTCCGCTGCCCAGATAGCGGCATCGGTGCAGTAGCTGGTGAGCCATTCGGCCTCTTCCTGCGCTTCGCTTTTCGATAGCTGACCCATGACGAGCAGCGCGACGAACAGAAACGCGGCCCAGAGTAATTTGGTGGCTTGTTTGCTCATGCGGCTTGCTCCTCAGTGGCGGTGAGCGGGTGGGGGTTGAGGTTGATGCGCTTCTCTACGTGAGCGCCCCACAGCACATCGCGCAGGCTGTTGCGGGCGGCTTGTTGTGTGGGCAGCGGTGTTGCCATCTGCACCACGACGCGGGTATCACGTTTGCCGACGAACGCGGGCAGGTAACCGCCTTCCACCGGCACCGCTTCGATGACGGTGGTATGAAGCGTGTAGCCGTCTTGCATGGCCAGCAGTTGCCAATGCTTCACGATGAAACGGCAGGGGGTGTGTAGATCGCTCATTGGGCACCGCCTTGCACGCGGGCATCGTTGACGACTGACATCACGGCGCGGATCTCGCTCACGGTGATGGGGTAGCCGCTCTTTTCGGCGCGTTTGACGCATCCCGCTAAGCTATCCATCACTGTCTTGAGCCAAATGGTGTCGTCGTTGGTGAGGCTGCACGACTTCTCGAATTCCAGCGTGTCGCGGGCTTTATCAAGCAGGGCGGCGTAGTGATTCAGCGCGACCGGTTCAATCTGAATGCCCTTGGTGCTGGCTGCTTCGGCTTCTTCACGCATAGCGCGCGCTGCGCCCTTTATGCGCAGTAGCGCTTGTTGGGTATCGAAGTTCATGCGAACACACTCCCTGCATCACGGCGTGACACGTTGCGGCTGGCGCTTACCTGCTGGCGCGTCCGTGCTGGTGGACGGTGGCGCAGGGCTTCGGCGTCTGGGTTGATGCCGCTGACCATGAGCGCGACGAGTAGCGGGGCAATCCAGCCACGGCGCATGGCCTCGGCGACGGCGCCAGCGGCACGGTGCGCGTTCAGGTAGTAGAGAATGGCGGCAGAGGTCGCGCTGATCGTACGAGGCGAGCAGCCGCGCAGCTTGGCAATCTCTTTGTGGGTCATGCCCGCCGCGATGCAGGCAATCACCTGCGCTTGTACGCGGCTCGGCCATTCGCTGTTGCGGGGGCCAAAGCGGCACTTGAAGCCTTGGCATTCAAACTCTGTTGGTTCGATGGTGGATTGCATGGTGGCTTTCTCTAAGGCGTTTTCGTGAACTGAATATGTACCATAGGTTCAAGTTAGTCAAGTACCAATGGTTCAATTTTAGGTTCACAAAATTCTCTAGAGAAATTTCATGCACAAAAAAGCCCGCACTATGGCGGGCTTTCGTCGCTTATGTGAGATGGCTTACCAGTTGCAGGCCTCACGCAGCGGTTGGATTCTTTCTTCTAGGTCTCGAATGGGGAAAGTGACGCTGACCGATGACTGGTTGTAAGGAGTGATTCGCATGACGACTTGGTCGTGACCGATCAATTGCCTGACTACTGGTATTGATTGGCTACCAGACCAGAGGCCAAGCGCCTCGTTGTCGGTAGACTCTTTCATCCTGGCGGTTCGAGCCTGTAGATCGTCAACGCGGTATGTCACATTACCGTATCCCTGTATGTCTGCCAGAAAGTGGCCGTTCATTTTGACGTACATGGAGGTGGTGTTTTCGAGGCATCGCAGGATTAGCGTTGCCGGGCCAGCACGACCACCATAAGCCCCGCTATAGATACCGAGTGAGTTGGTCGTTAGCGAAACGGCAGGGCTGTCATCCATCTCGGATGTCCATTGGTTGACTCGCCAAGGCGAGGGCGGCGGGCGTGGTTCAGTGGGTTCACGTGCGGCGGAGCTGGATGATGGGCTGGCGCTGGATGATTGGGCGGATTCACGGGGCGATGTGCCTTCCTCGTTCTCATTGATAAGACCTAAGAGGAATAACACAACCACTATGGCAAAAATGATCTTGGCTATCATGCAAAACTCTCCCTGTGCGATGCCCCATTATCGCCATTAAGTTTTATTTGTCGAACGACTCCCACCAGAAAACGCGGCCAATAATTCGAAGGTCTTGTAGGTCGGGGGGTGACACGATCTCGTCGGGGTGCTCGTCACTGTTGTCGCTAACAATACGAATGCGGTTCATGGGCAGGCGATAAAGGCGCTTAACCCTGAACATGCCGCCATGGTCAATGGCGTAGATCTTGCCGTCTACAATCTGAGTGCAGCCGCGATCAATCGCGATAGGGCTGCCATCCATGATGGTAGTTTCCATGGAATTACCCACCAGCGTGGCGCATGCCGCATTCTCAGGCTGAACGCCAGCTCGGGCGAGCTTCGCTATTGGGAACCGCATACTAACACCGTGGTTTTCGATGACCTCGGTACGGCCAAGGCCGCCCTGCATTTCAACCTCTCGGAAGTAGGGTAGCTCTATTTCGTCGTGGTAGAGCGGCCCGGGCGTCTCCGTGATCTCCATATTGGTGGGCTCGGTCATAGATGGATATTCATCCATTCTTGGGCCACGCCCATACAGTAGCCAGTCCTCACGCACTCTAAGCGCGTTCGCCACTTTGACCACCTTTTCATGGCTTGGCCTTGCCTCACCATTCAGCCATTTGCTGGCGGCCTTTGGAGTTACGCCTGCCGTTTTTGATAACCACGCCCCTTCACCACGCCCGGATTTTCTCGCGTGCTTAAGCGCTTCTCTGAGTCGGTCGCTAAAAGCGTCCCGTGAATCGTCTGTATGAACCATAGGTTCAATGATCGTTGAACTTGATTGTACTTTCAGTTCCCGTCTATTATGTACCGATAGTACATATCCAAGAGGTTCAGGCTTATGAGCGCCTTGCGCTTTGCAATCGACAAGGTCGGCGGAGTGGCTGACGCCGCCAAGATCTGCGGTATCAGTTCTCGCGGTGTTTATAAGTGGCTCCATCGTGATGCGCTTCCCCGCACTGAGTACACAGGTGAAACCAGCTACGCCAAGCGGCTTGCTGAGGCTTCGGATGGGGCTTTCACCTCTGATTGGCTGCTTAAGCATTCAGGCCCCGTTGTTGATGCTCAGGATAGCGCCATAGCCACGCCCACCGCATCGGCACCGCAGCCGTGAATTTCTATACAGGTATTTGTGAGGTGAAGCTATGAGCATGATGCTGATGGCTAAAGCATTCGGCATTAAGGTGGGCAATGCCAGCCGCAAGCTAGTGCTGATCAAGCTGGCGGATAACGCCAACGATCAAGGCGAGTGCTGGCCTTCCTACCAGCACATCGCCGATCAGTGCGAGATGAGCCGACGTTCAGCCATGAACCACATTGATGCGCTGTGCGAGTCAGGGCTTGTGGTTAAGCGGACTCGAAAGGGCGTGAAAGGTAATTCGAGCAACGTCTACTTTCTGAACCTAGATGGTGAAAAATCTGCACCATGGGGTAGTGCAAATAATTCACTAGGTGGTGAAGCATCTGCACCAGGGGGTGGTGAAAATTCTGCACCCGGAATCAGTCACTCTTTTGAACCAGTCACTAACCCCTCTCACTCTGGCGAGCGCGATTCGCATTTTCCGCAAAACGTGTTCGAACGTGCTGCCCAGCAGGCCGACGATGGCGAACCCGCTGCCGACGATCTGAGCCAGCCCCGAAAAACCGCCATGCACCTCGAATGGGAACCGGAGCCGGAAACCTACGCCACGGCCTGCTGGCAGCGTGGGCTAGCCCCGGATGCGAACGTTCACGATGCGCTGCTTGATTTTCGTGAGCACTTCGCAGCACAGCCAGCCCGCACCGCCACCCATGCCGATTGGACCCGCCGCTTTGTGCGCTGGGTCGCTGAGAACGCTAAGCGCCAGCAAACCGCCCTGACCAACACCGGAGGCAACGCCCATGCAAACCGCCGCAGCAGTACTCCAAAACGCCGTCTCACCGCTCAAGAGGCGCGAGCCGCCCACGAAGGCAGAGCGCCAGAGCCACCAGGGCAAACGCTCGACGGGGAATACACCCGCGCTAACGGCTGGTGACGTGGACGAGTTGTTCAATGCCATGGGCGAGATGTACGGAAACAAGTTCACCAGCGAGTGGGGCGCGTTTGATGCCACTGGCGCGTGGTGGGCAGAGCTGCAGCACGTGACGCCTGCACAGTTGGCGCCAGGCCTGCGCCGTTTGCGTCAGCAGATCCAGGATGCCGCCCTGGCCGGTGCCGAGGCATGGCCACCAACGCCGCTAGCCTTTGCCGCGATGTGCCAGCCGAAACCCGAAGACCTGGGGTTGCCCAGCGAAGCGCAGGCATGGCGAGAAGCCACCGCCAACGCTCACCAGCCAAGCCGCCACCAGTGGAGCCATGAGGCGGTACGCATAGCAGGGCAAGCCGTTGGCTGGTGGGATTTGACCCACGGCGGGGGCGAAAGCCGCGCAGATCGGCTAGAACGCCGCTTCCGGAAAGAGTACACGGCCCTGGTTAACCGCGTGATGGGCGGGGAGCAGTTGCAGCCGCGCTCACTGATCGGCCACGACAGCCAGTTAAACCGCGCTGAATTGGCAGAACGCGCCAGCCGTGAAGCCGCACAGCAACAAGCCGAAGCGGCGGGCATGCCGCACCGGATGAATTCAGAGCAAGGGCTGCGCTCACTGCGTGCCGCCCTGGGGGGTCGTTGAGATGAAGAGCGTCATTCCGATTGAGCGTGAGTACGAAGGCTTGCCGGTGAGCTTTAGCGTTGAGGGCTGGATCAACGCCACTGAGATCGCTAAGCGGTTTGGAAAAAAGCCTGTTGAGTGGCTTAGGCTGCCGGAAACAGCCTCTTACCTGGGCGCTTTGGCTCGACACTTAAAGGTGGGGGAATCCCACCTTTACCACACGACCAAGGGGCGCCATGGCGGGACGTGGCTACACCCCAAGCTAGCTGTCTCTTTCGCCCGCTGGCTCGATGTCGACTTTTCTGTGTGGTGCGACCTGCGCATTGATGAGTTGTTGCGCGGCGAAGTCAGTGCCCAGCAGCAGTTCGATAAGGCCTGCGAGGCGCTGGAAGATCGGCGTGGGCTGGCGAGCGCTCAAGGGCGATGGCTGGCGCAGTGGAAATACGAAAAGCAGCCCCTAGAGGCCCGCGTTGAATACTGGAAGCGTGAGCTTCAGATGTCATTACCGCTAACCGCTAGCGAGGTTTCAGCATGAATACCGCACTTCAACCGAGTGGCAATGAAGTGAAGCACGCCGCGTTTAGCGATCACCGCCGTAGTGGCCGCATGAAGGCCTCGCAAGGCGCGGTGATTGCTGCCCTGGTCAGCGGAGGCATTGCGATGACGCGCAATGAATTGGCAACCGCTACCGGACTGCCGCTTTCGAGCGTGTGCGGCCGCTGCCGTGAGCTGCTCGATCTGGGCAACATCGAAGTGGCGGGCATGACAGCAGACAAGCCCGCTCGGCAAAAGCTGCAGTTGACTGAGAGGGGCCGGGCGCTGGCGTTAGCGGCGGCTGAGGGGGTGGCGTCGTGAAGCGCCTTACGAAAGCCGAGCGAAGAGAGCTTTTTGGCATGTTTGATGGCCGCTGTGCCTACTGCGGTGAAGATCTCGGCAGGCGCTGGCATGCCGATCATGTCAAAGCTGTCTTTCGTCGCCACTCACTTACCAAGCAGCCGGGGATGGGCTACAAAACTCAGCTGGTGGGCGCAGATCGCATTGAGAATGACACGCTCGACAACTTCATGCCCGCTTGCGCTCCCTGCAACCTGTCAAAAGCTACGTACACGCTAGACCAATGGCGCGATGTGCTGGCTGGCTACGTTGGCGCGCTTGATCGTAATGCGCCCACTTATCGCATGGCAAAGAAGCACGGGCTGATTACTGAGACTCATATCAATGTTGAGTTCTATTTCGAGAAGTTAGCTAGAGGAGCCGCCTAATGCCATCGCTTAAACCCATCGACCACCAGAACATCGTCCTACGCTTGCTGGCGCGTTCAGCGGCCTGTGATGCCCAGCACCTCGCTACGCTGGCGCAGGCCCACAAGCTGCCCGTATCGCTACATCAAGTGCGGGTGGCGTGTGACGAGCTATGCGAGCAGCAGTTTGTTGCCCGCACGATCACGGGTTACCGCCTGACCACGCATGGCGAGTGCGAGCTACCCGCCGTGCCGTTGCTGGAGAGCTATTACATCGCGCCCGCAGGGGGTATTGCATGACGCGCCAAGCCTACCAGCAACCCAAATGCCCAGAATGCCAGTACCGCAAGCCGCCTAGCGAATTTCGCGACCCCGGCACGTTCGAGCCACTGCCCGCGTGCAAGCAGTGCATGCGCCGTAAACAGCGAGGGGGTGCCCGATGGACGGCGTGACATGGTTCCTGCTTGGCATGCTGTTCGGCGTGTTTCTCGTCATCGCGTGTGCTGTGACAGTGTTTTGCCGCAGCGTTGAGGGGCTGGACGATCAGGGGGAGCAAAACGATGGATAACGCCCAAAAGGGAGGCCAACAGGCCCGCCGCGCGGCGATGCTGTGCCAGAACCCGCGATTTTGGCTGTATCTGGATCATCGCTGGCGCGCTAAGCACAAGCTGAGTGAGAGCGAATTCCCAAACGGCACGCACCAGTTGGCTGGCGCTACACGGTGGCTACGCAAGGCCTGTGGTATCCAGAGCCGTGCAGAGCTGGACCATAACCCAGAGGCGGCCGCCATGCTCGAGAAGGTACTGGCGGCTTACAGCAAATGGGAACGCGGTCAGCGGAGGGCAGGACAGTGACCGAGAGCGCACACCCGATAGAAGACCACGCCAAGGCGCTGGCAGACGATAACCGCTTCTGTGAATGGCTGGATGCTATCGATGCGCTGGAAAGCGGGTGGCCACACAGCCATTACACCGCCCGCCGCTGGATCGAGGATCAGTGCGACGTGGAAAGCCTGGGGCGCTTAGCCACTGACCCAGTGGCGGCGGCCTCGCTTCATCAAATCGCCCGTCGGTTTGCCGTGTGGGATAAAAACCAGGAGCTAGACCTATGACCGTTCGCGGACTACCCGCCTGCAAGCGCCGCCAACGAAAGCTAAAGGCAGACGGCACACCCCGAAAGCGACCCGTCGACTGGGAAGGCCAGGAGCAGGCGGTGCTGATCCGCTGGCTGCTGGGCGAGAAGATGCGCGGGGAGCCCGTGGGCCAGCTCTACGACGCCATATATCACGTACCGAACGGCGGCGTTCGCAGTTTCAAGACGGCGGCCGCGATGAAGCGTCAGGGCGCTAAGGCGGGCGTGTCCGATCTACCGGTGCGTCAGGCGCGTGGGGGCTGGCACGGTCTATATCTGGAGTTTAAAGCGACCCCGCCTCGCGATGCCGACCTGAGCGATAGCCAATTCACGTGGCTGGAAGGCAGCGAGTATGAGGGTTATTGCGCTGTGCTGGCGCGGGGTATCGATGAAGCCAAGGCGGTGCTAAGGGAGTACGCGAGCTGGCCACGCACGCAGGTAGTGGGTGAGCGGCAGGTGATGAACAGCGGTACCGAGTGGAGAAAGGGCTAATGACACAGGTTAAGGGGGTAGTGATGCAATTTGATGAGTGGAAACGGGTAGCCAACCCTTGGCGTGTGATTGAAGCGGCTCAGCGCGACGAGCGGGCGCGGGATGCCGCCGTGGTGCGCATCATCGACACCATGCTAGAACTGCAGCTGGACTACCGGCACCAGAGCGCCGGGTATCAGCCGTTCAGCCCTACGGCGCTCATGGGTGAAATGCCTGGGGGCGGTGGGCGTAGCGATCAAGCGATGTTGGCGGCGTTGCGCTATCACCCGGAGAGCCAATGGCACAAAGCGTGCGCGGTGCTGCTCGCTCAGCTGCCCAAGCGCCAAGCCGCCGCGATGCTGCTACAGGCTGCCCGGGTACGTCCGGAGAAGATGGGGGCTAGCCAGTGGATGGTAACCGCTAGGCAGATGGTCGAGCGTCAGGGGGAGTTGCTGCGCTGCCTGGGGCTGCATGAGGGGGTGCGGCATTTTGAGAGTGTCAATGCTATGCAGCATGCGGCGCGAAGGGCGCGTACCCAGCTGTGGGATTGGCTAGCGCAGGGGGAGGTGCAGGCGGCTTGACTCGGGCTCTCTAGCTATCTAGTATTTGTTTGTGCCGCCGCGCAGGTGGCTTAGCAAAATTAATGCGCTGCAATGCATGGCTACTGAACAAGTAGCTCAGCAATATCATCATTCGCTTTTGCATTACCTGCCGTAATGGCAGCAAAAAGCCCGCTAAGTGCGGGCTTTTTTGTGGCTATCGTTCCGTTGCGGCTTTGAAAATCGTGGCGTATTGCCTTGCCTCTCGCCATGCTTTAGTGCCCTTTTCGGTGGGCAGCCCTTGGATGCGCACCCATTCGCCGTAGGTTTCGGCTATTTCCGCGACCTGCTGGCGTTCGCTGGCGTTGATGTAGACGCCGTGGCCGAGCATGGTTTTGATGCGCAGGCAAAACTCTTTTTGATGCTCGGACGGCTCGCGCATAATAATGGTCTGCTTCGGCGCGGCGATGCGCTTTGCTTCGGACCTTGCGGCCCGCTCGGCGAGTTCGGCGCTGGCTTTCTGTATCAGCTCGATTAGCTCGGCATCGTTCATTATGGAAAGGTTCATAAGCTCACCCCCAGCTTTTGAACGCCCAGCTTGTGCAAAAGCAGGTGCCACATGGCATAGCTCATCGCTTGCCGAGACTTCGCCCCTTCCTGCGCCGTGTACTTGCGAAAGCTGCTGGCGTTAACGCCTACCAGCTCTGCCGCTTTGGCCCCGCTAATACCAATAAAGCTGCCCACGCCGACAACGTGGCGGAACTCCCAGGGCGTGGGGGCACGCCATTCGTCTGCGTTGGTGGTCAGTACGTCGTGGGGCAGCAGGTCGGCTATCCAGCTGTATTTCATCACTTCATGCTGTTCGACCAGGGTGGCAAATTCGCCCAGGGTGACTACTTGCGAATACTTGCCGCTTTCGTCTTTTAGCCAGTAGTCAAAACGGTCATCGACCAGGCCCGGCGTCATGTCGGGCAGCACACCTGCTGCATAAAATTTGCTGAGCGTTTTGCCTTGGCCGTCGGTTAGACGAATCAGCGTGGCGCGTTCGTGATCTTCTCTCAGTTGGCGGCGCAGCGTTGACATAGCTTCTTCGGCGGCCTCGGCGACTTCGCGCTGGGTGCTGGCCTTGGTGACGATCTCGGTGCTATAGCGGTGGTTATAGCTCACGCTGAAACGCTGGCGGTGCGGGCCTACCGCCCCCGTAGGGGCGATAGTGAACGGGCCGATGGTGAAGTCTTGTTTTAGCATGATGCTTATTCTCCCTTCTCGGTGCGTTGCTCTTGCGTCTCGCAGTAGAAGCGCTGCATTTGTTTGAAGCCTGTATCTGGGTTGCCTTGCGGGAAAGTCTGGCCAGCGCCGGTAACCGTGTAGGTGCGGGTAACGGTGGCGGCGGGGCTGGCTTTCATGCCGATGCGCTGTTGGCGCTTGTTGGGCTCAAAGGCTTCAACGCTGAACTCTTGGGTAAAGATGTCACCGATGTTAACGGTGCCTGCCTCTGCTTCAACGAAGCGGGTATTGTTTTGCGCGATGCCAAAGGTAACGGTCATTTTTAAGTCGCTCCATGCTTGTTTGAGGGCTAGCTTGAAGGCCACCATGTAGTTACCAACGGCAGCGGCGATGCTGCGAGCGATGCGGTGGGCGTTGGTGAAAAGGGCTTGCTTGTTCATGGTCGTCTCCTTAGAGGTTCAGGGCTGGCGGTGTGCCGTCCTGATGTGTTTAATATAGCTCCAATGGAGCTATTACGCAAGGGGAAAAATGAAGTTGTTTATCCCCTTGCCAAAGTGGCGTGTTTGGTGCACTCTTATCTCTAGGCTGCGCAAGCTACGCGCTTAAGCCATCCCACATTGAAGCCCTGCCGGTCACCCGGCGGGGTTTTTGCGTTTCTAGCGGCTGTGGACCACCGGCTGGTTGCCGGGCTCATATCCCGGAGATAGCGGGTTAGATTCCCGCCGCCGCTACCATTTCATGCGTTGCCGCCTGGGCTTCGCTTTGCCCCTTCGTGCGGGGCCTTTTCTTCTATCAAGTGACCGCCTATGCCTGTTATCACCCCTGCCCAAGCGGGCGGCGTCAACGTGTGCGCCTTTCTCGACATGCTGGCGTTTGCTGAGATCGGCAAGCCCATGCTGAGCGACCCGCGTACCGATAACGGGTATCGGGTCATCGTTGGGTCGTTACCCGGCAAACTGATCCTGATGGATAGCTATGCCGACCACCCGCGCAAGCTGGTAAAGATTCGAAAGGGCCTGAGTTCTACCGCTGCAGGGCGTTATCAGCAGCTAAGCCGCTACTGGAACCATTACCGTGATCAGCTAAGCCTGCCGGACTTTGGCCCATTGAGCCAAGACCGCTGCGCAATCCAGCAGATACGCGAGCAGAAGGCGTTGCTGATGATTCAAGAGGGGCGCATTGCTGACGCTATCCATCGGTGCCGGAATATCTGGGCGTCACTGCCTGGGGCCGGTTATGGCCAGAACGAATATTCATTGGAGCGCCTGCTTTATGAATACCAGCGGGCGAAGGGCGTGCTGTGTGACGCCGACAAGACTTGGTACGAGCGGGCGCTATTGAAGCGCCGCGCCTTTTAAACACTATTGGCCGCTGAGGTGGCCAACATGCACTCAAATAAAGAGCCTGACGCAATGCCTAACCGAGACCCTAACAACTGGCAGGCGCTGTTAAACGTAGTGCTTAGCCTGTGGCCTCAGATCTACGCGGCGGGTCTGGCAATGCTGATCGCTCTGGTGCGCGCCATCCATGCGGGAGGCCGACCCATGAAGAGTTTGTTGGAAGCGGTGCTGTGTGGGTTTCTTACGTTGGCGTTAATGCCGCTGCTTGCGTACCTGGGCATGCCGCAAGATATGGCAATCGCTATAGGCGCAGCTATCGCGTTCTTAGGCGTTGAGTGGGTGCGTGACCGCATCGACGCGCTATACGAGAAGATCATCGGCAGGTGGCTAAAATGATTGGCCGCTTGCTGGGTGGTGTCACGCCCTGGCTGTTAGCAGTGCTGATAGGTCTTTCTGCATTCCAATATCAATATACGCAGCGGGTGGCTGCAGAGCGCGACCGTGCAGAGATGCAGGCCAAGCATGCGAACGACCGCGCAGAGATACTCAAGCGCCACCAGCAGTTCCAGCGCCAGCAGATCCAAACGCTGAACGACGCGCTTGCCGAGCGAGATAGAGCGCTAACCATCATTGCTGACGATATACGCGCCAGCACGGCGGCGCTCCAATCACTGGGAGAGACCGATGCGGATGCGCGCGAATGGCTGGATAGTGATTTGCCTAGCGGTATCACTGACTGGCTGCGCCAGTTCCAACAGCCCAGCGCCAGTGATGGCGTGCGACTGCCCGACGGTGCCACAGCACCTAACGAGTGAGCTGCCCGCACCTGAGCGTAAGCTGTCTAGTCAGCGTGGGCTACTGCTGTTACTCGCTGAGTACGAGGCGCTGAGGCGTCGCGCTAACGCTGACCGCGTGGCAGTGGTGGAGATCATAGGCAATGGCGACAGAGGTACATCAAGCGATGAGTGAGCCAACTGATACAGCCGCTCTAGTGGCTGCCCTGCAGGCGCAGACAGAGGCGATCAACCGCTTGGCAGATAGCAATCAGCAGGTGATCGATTACCTACTCTCGCAAGAAGCCGAAGGCCTGGATGATGACGGCAGCGCGCCATCGCGTTACTTAGACCCGGATGAAGAGTAATGCCAGCACGTACCCCTACACCATGCCGCGATAAGCTATGCCGCCGCACCACGCGCCATGCCCACGGCTACTGTGACGAACACGCAGACCAAGCCAAAGCATGGACACGAGGACGTGCTGGCCGTGGTCGTGGTGGTCGAGCATGGCGCCGCATCCGTGATGCGGTGATGGTTCGTGATCGTTACCTATGCCAAGCGTGCAAGCGCAAGGGCATTGCAACGCCTGCAGAGTCTGTTGACCACATCACACCAGAAGCCGAAGGCGGGCGCACTGTGCCCTCTAACCTTGAAGCGCTGTGCGGCCCTTGCCACGCAGCCAAGACGCAGGCAGAGGCGCTCAGGGCGCGCCAGCGCGGTGGCTGACAGGGGGGAGGGGGTGGGTAAATCTCTACAGCCCTCGCCAGCGGACACCGCACACTCAATTCAATTTTTTTACGTGAGAAATAACGAAGATTTTTCCGGAGTGATCGAATGGGAAATGAAGCGCCCGTTCGGGCATCGGGCGGAGGTCGAAAGAGGAAAACGTCACTTCAACACAAAAGCTCAATATCGCGCATCGCGCCACCTGCCGAGCTGATCGATGAAACGGCAGTCAGCCTTTGGAAGAGTCAAAGCAAAGTCTTGATTGAGCGCGGCACCTTCGAGCCCGAAGACGCACCGCTGCTCCTGGCCTACTGCAATAGCTTCGCTTACATGATTAAAGCGGATCTCAAAATAACCGATTGGGCTGCTGACGATGGCGGCATGGTGGTAATGACTGGCGACGGCAGCATTAAGAAGTCTCCTTATGTCGCTGCCCGTAACGACTATGTAGCGCAGTTATCGCGCCTCGGCTCATTGCTCGGCCTGGATCCACTGACGCGCCTACGCATGATGGGCGCCGGTGGTGAAGGCTCGGGCGAAGAGGGTAACGAATTCGACGAGTTCTGATATATGGCCGCATACCCCAACGTCAACGCGGCGCAGAAATATGCGCGAGACGTGGTGGGCGGCAAGATACCGGCATGCCTTTACGTTAAGCAGGCCTGCGCAAGACACCTAAACGATTTAAAAGCCAGCAAGGCCAAGAGCTATCCCTTCAGATTTGACCGTGACCTAGCCGAGCGAGCGTGCCGCTTCATTCAAAAGATGCCGCACACGAAAGGGAAATGGGCACGGGGCAAGCAGCGCATCACGCTAGAGCCCTGGCAGCTGTTCCTGTTCTCGATGATTTACGGCTGGGTGCGCAAGGCCGATAAGACACGGCGCTTTCGTGAGGCCTACATCGAGGTGCCGCGTAAAAACGGCAAGTCGATCATCGCCGCCGGCGCTGGCATCTACGCCTTCTGTGCTGATAACGAATACGGCGCGGAAGTGTATTGCGGCGCGACCAGTGAAAAGCAGGCCTGGGAAGTATTCAAGCCTGCGCTTGAAATGGCTAAGAAGCTGCCCGCGTTACGCAAGCGTTTCGGCATGGTGGTGTGGGCCAAGAAGATCGAGCGCACGGACGGCAGCAAGTTCGAGCCAGTTATCGGTGACCCTGGCGATGGCTCCAGTCCTTCGATGGCCATCATCGACGAGTACCACGAACACCCTGATTCACGGCTATACGACACGATGATAACGGGCATGGGTGCCCGCGATCAGCCGCTAGTGCTCGTGATTACCACCGCAGGTTTTGACATTGCTGGCCCCTGCTACGGAATGCGGGAACGCAGTATTGAAATGCTCGAAGGGATCCACGCAGACGACGAGCTATTTGCCATCGTCTACACCATCGACAAAGACGACGACTGGACAACCAAAGACGCGCTGATTAAAGCCAACCCCAATGCGGGCATTTCCGTTGGCCTCGATTACCTAGTGGCACGCCAGCAGGCCGCTATCAAGCGCGCCCGCATCGCCAACAGCTTTAAGACGAAGCACCTCAACCTATGGGTTTCCTCGAAAGAGGGCTTCTTCAATATGCAGAGCTGGGCAGCGTGTGAAGACACCGCGCTAACGGTTGACCAGTTCATGGGCATCGATTGCTACTACGGATTTGACCTGGCGCGAAAGCTCGACCTTACGGGCATGGTGCGCGTTTTCGTCAAGCAGATTGACGGCCAAAACCACTACTACTGCATCAGCCCAACGTTCTGGGTGCCCGAAGACACCGTTCATAACGACGAAGACCGCCGCACTGCCGAGCGTTATCAAGCCTGGGTGAACGGCCAATGGCTCGAAGCCACGGACGGCGCAGAGATCGACTACCGAGAAGTGCTGGCGCACGCCACCGAAGCGAACGAAGAAGCGCCCGCTCAAGAATCAGGCATTGACCCACACGGCGCCGCTAACCTCTCGCACCAGTTAGATGATGCGGGTATGAACCCGGTGACGATCGCCCAGAGTTACACCCACATGTCAGACCCGATGAAAGAACTGGAAGCCGCGATTATAACGGGCCGCTTCCATCACGATGGCCACCCGATCCTGACGTGGTGTGTGGGCAACGTGGTTGGTAAATTTTTGCCCGGTAATGATGACGTGGTTCGCCCCATCAAGCAGGGCAACGCAAACAAGATCGATGGCGCGGTAGCGCTAATCATAGCCATTGGCCGCGCGATGAACGCCGCCCAATCCGGTGGCAGTGTTCTCGACTCCCTTTCCGACGACGACATTCTGGTGATGTGAATGCGCCAATTTTTACTAGACACCCTGGGCCTTGCTGGCTTTGGGGCGCTCAACTACGGCCTATATTTGCGGTTTGGCCTCGCTGACGCCCTGATCTATGGAGGCTCGCTGCTGTTATTGCTGGCGCTGCTGGCCGCCCGCGCGGCAAAGCGCAGCGCTGGGGATAAGGAGCGTGGCGCATGATCCTAGATAGCCTGTTCTCATCGCCCAGTCAGCGCAGTATCGAAGACCCCAGCACCCCGCTAACCGGGCAAAATCTCGCTGAATACTTCAGTGGGGATATGTCGATCTCGGTTAACAACATATCGGCCATGCAGTTGGCAGTGGTCTACGCCTGTATCTATGTGCTGAGCAGTTCTATTGCCCAGCTACCGCTAGGCGTCATGCGTAAGCAGGGTGGCAAGATCGAAGCCGCCAAGGATCACCCCGCCTACTGGCTGCTGCACGACGAGCCCAATATGTGGCAGACCAGCTACAAGTGGCGCGAAACCAAGCAGGCGCACGTACTTGGCTGGGGCAATGGCTACACGCACATCATTCGCGCTAACAGTGGCGAGCTGCGCGAGTTGATTAGCCGCTACCCGTGGGAAACTGACCTGGTTAAGAACGGTAGCCGGTGGATCTACACCAACTACGACGAAGAAGGCAGCCGCGCTATCCAGATCGAGGACATGATTCACGTTCGCGCTCTGGGAACGTCGTTCCGGAAGGGTAAGAGCCTGATACGCCAGCACGCCGAAACCATCGGCCTTGGCCTAGCGGCACAGCGTTACGGCAAGGAGTTTTTCGAAGGCGGCGGCCGCCCAACGGGGCTAGTCAGCGTTAAGAGTCAGCTACAAAAGGATAGCTGGGAGCGCCTCAAGAAAGCCTGGGAGTCATCAGTTCAGAAGCTGCGCAGTAGCGATAACAAAACGCTGATGCTGCCTGCAGACCTCGACTACAAGTCAATCACAGTACCGCCCGAAGACGCTCAGTTCCTCGAAACCCGCAAGTTCAACCGCTCGGAAATCGCCGGCATCTTCAACGTGCCCGCGCACATGATCAACGACCTGGAAAAAGCCACGTTTAGCAATATCAGCGAGCAGGCCATTCAGTTCGTGCGGCACACCATCATGCCCTGGGTGAAGAACTGGGAAGAAGAGATTAACCGCCGCGTATTCACGCGCTCAGAGCGGGCCGCTGGCTACTACGCCAAGTTCAGCCTGGCTGGGCTACTGCGCGGCACACCCACCGAGCGAGCCGAGTTCTACAACCGCGGCATCACCGACGGCTGGATGGACCGTAACGAAGTGCGCGCCCTAGAGGACATGAACCCGCGTGATGGCCTCAGCGAAATGCTAATGAGCGTCAACGCCCAGCCGCTGAGTCAGCTTGGCCAACCAAACGAAGAGGAACCCACCTCATGAGCGAGACCGAAAAGCGCGCGCTGGCCTGTGAGGTGCGCGCGGAAATCGAAGAAGGGCAGCCCGCCCGCATCATCGGCCACGGCGCGGTATTCAATAAGCGCTCCGAAATGATCATGGGCATGTTCAAAGAAGAGATCGCCCCCGGCGCGTTCGATGACGTGCTCGGTGATGACGTGCGAGCGCTGTTCAACCACGACGCCAACTTTGTGTTGGGCCGCACCCGTAGCAGCACGCTGGCGCTATCGATTGACGCCGAAGGCCTGCGCTACGAAATCACCCCACCGGATACCCAAACCGTGCGTGACTTGGTGCTAGCGCCGCTTAGCCGTGGCGACATTACCGGAAGCTCCTTTGCGTTTCGCGTTGCCAACGATGGCGACGAATGGCGCGAAGACGAAGACGGCTTGATTGTGCGCACTATCAATCGCTTTAGCCGCCTGCTGGATGTGTCCCCCGTTACCTATCCAGCCTACCCAGACGCGGGCGCCGCTGCGCGCTCCTTAGAGGCACGCTGCAGCGAGATCAAAGGTCTCGCCCAGCGCGCCATTAACCAGCGCCGCGCCCGCGAGCGCTTCTTAGAAATCATCGGAGCCTGAGGCCAACCATGACACTCGCAGAACTGAAAGCTAAATATAACGCCATCGCAAAAGACATGCGGGCGTTGAACGACACCATTGGTGATAACGACTGGAGCGACGAGCAGCGCACCAGCTGGAAGAAAATGAAAGGCGACCTCGACGCGCTGAACACCAAGATCGAGCGCGAAGAAGAGCTGCGCGATGCCGACAACCGCTTTGCCGAAGAAAACGCCGAAGGGTTTCGTAAGCAAGGTGGCGCTGACGGTGGCGAAAACGGCGATACAAACGGTGCTGGCGCCAATGTAGACGAACAGCGCGCCCAGGCGTTTGATGCCTTTCTACGCCACGGCATGAGCGACATGACGCCAGAGCAGCGCAAGGTGTTGAAAGAGATGCGCGCTCAGGCCACCAACCCGAACGAGAAGGGTGGTTACACCGTTCCAACGGAAATGTTAAGCCGCATTTACGAAGCCATGAAGGATTATGGCGGCCTTGCAGGTGTTTCGCAGATCATGAGCACCGATAGCGGTAACGACATCGAATGGCCTACCAGCGATGGCACCGCAGAAGAAGGCGTGCTGCTGGGTGAGAACCAAGAGGCCACCGAGCAAGATGTCGAATTCGGCATGGAAACCTTAGGCGCCAAAAAGCTGACCTCGCAGGTGATTCGCGTATCCAACGAACTGCTGCAGGATAGCGGTATCGACATTGAAGCGTTTCTCGCTGCACGAATCGGCTCTCGCCTCGGTCGTGGTGAGGCCCGTTACCTCGTCAAGGGAACCGGCGCAGGAACCCCCACGCAGCCAAAAGGCCTTGAGGCGTCAGTCACTCGGGTCACGGATGCGGCAGCCAACACCGAGTTCACCTGGAAAGAGATCAACGGCCTGATTCACTCCGTTGACCCGGCGTATCGCCGCGCGCCTGGCTTCCGCATCGGCATGAACGACAACACGCTGAAAATGGTCACGGAAATGGAAGACCTGCAGGGTCGTCCGCTTTGGCTGCCTGCCGTGGCTGGCGCTGCACCTGCCACCATCCTGAACCAAGCCTACTTCGTGGATCAGGCCATTGCCGATTTAGGAGCTAGCGCCAAGTTCATGTACGCCGGTGACTTCCAGCAATTCGTTATTCGCCGCGTTCGCTACATGGTGCTCAAGCGCCTGGTAGAGCGTTACGCCGAGTTCGACCAAACCGGCTTCCTCGCCTTCCACCGCTTTGACTGTGTGCTGCAAGACGTGGCCGCTATTAAAGCCCTGCGTGGTTCTGCCACTTAACGGAGCCGTTCATGCTCGAGCTGGACATTATCAAGCAACACGTCCGGCTCGAGCCGGACGATACCGAAGACGATGCGCTGCTGGACACGTACGCAACCGCCGCCGCGCGGTACGTTGAAAACCACACTGGCCGCACGCTTTACGCTACGGCGGGTGCCGTACCTGCGGACACGGACGGCAACGTAACCGATGAGCATGCCCTAGTGCTTAACGATGATGTAGTGACCGCCATGCTGCTGTTGATCGGCAACTGGTACGCCCACCGCGAAAGCGTGGTGGAAGGCGCTATGTCAGAGCTTCCCATGGCCGTCAGCGAGCTCATTCAGCCGTACCGCCACTACTTCTTTTAGGAGTTCCCATGGCTACCAAGAAAACCCCGCCTGCTCAGGAACAGCCGCCAGAGCAGGCCGCCGCTAACCCAGCGGAAACGGCAGCACAAACCCAGCCGCCGAAAACGCCAACGCCACCTGCTAAAGCAACTGAATCGAAGAAGGGCACCGCTGGTTGGGTAATGGCCACGCTGAAAACCCGCCACTGTGACGGCGGCGTGTGCAAGGATGCGGGCGAGCAAATGCGCCTTACACGCGGCACCTATGAACGCCTGAAGAAATACGGCCGGGCGGAGTAAATGCAAGCCGGAAAACTCTGCCACCGCGTCACTTTGGAGTGGTGGCAAAAAGGGCAACGCACCGACTCAGGCGCGACCCCAGAAGGGTGGCAGCCTGAGCCAAAACCCCGTTGGGCAGAGGTCGAACAGCTGCGCGGCCGCACGCTCTTCGCCGCGCAGGAAGCCAACGCCGAAACCACCGCCCGCATCCGCATGCGGTACCGAGCAGACATAGCCGCTGCCACCGGCAAAACCCTACGCCTACGCCATGGCGATACTACCTATGAGCTGGAAGGCAGGCCAATCGATCTAGGCGGCAAGCGCGTCGAACTGGAGTTGATGTGTCATGAACTCGTTTGATTGGCAGGTAAGAGGTGTTCACCTGCAAGACATGCAGCGTGAGCTAAAGGCGCTAGAAGACAACATCAAAGAGCGCGCCATCCGGGCGGGCTTGGTGTCGGTCGTCGCGCCCGTCAAGCGCACCGCTAAAAGCCTCGCCCCGGCAGACAGCGGCGACATGGCCCGGGCGATTGGTCACCGCAACATCAACAAACGCCAGCGCAGCCGTTTGGGATTCAAAGCGGGCGAAGTTGGCATTCTGGTAGGCACCAACCGCCGCATTAACGGCCGCTGGCAAGGGCGCAAAGGCATGTGGCAAGAGCGTGGTACCAATCGCATGGACGCTAATCCGTTCCTACTGCCCGCCATGCAACAGTACCAAAGCGGTGTGCCTGGGCGGTTTTACCAAGGGCTTTCCAAATACCTAGACCGGCAGCGTAGCAAAGGGACCATCGCATGATAGACAGCATTATCGCCGCGCTTGCTGGCGCAGGCATCACCGCCGCGCCCAGCAGCGATGCCGACCCAAGCCGCGCCGATACGGTGCCTGGGCTGGTCACGCTAGTGGACCCGGTAGTGAACAGCGATCTATGGCCGCTCAACCTGCCAGCCGATGCCCCCGCGACCAACGGCGTTTACAACCTGGCAGGGCAGAGCAGCATTGAGGTGGACGGTTACCGGTTGGGGCGTGTGGATACCTACGTGCTCAGCCTGCGCTCGCCCACATTCGACCCGCTACGCACCATGAGCACCCAGCTCATCGAGCGCGTTGCGGCACAAAGCGGCAGCGAGGCGTGGGAAATCACCGACGCCGCCACGGATTACGAGTTTGACCAGAACCAATACCGCGCCCACTTCGAGCTGCAGGCCACCAGCCTAGCCATGGCCGCACCCGCGTTGCCCGCCGCCTTCGTGCATCCCGTGCAGGCCGACGCCACCCCCAACGGCATAGGTACCATGAACGTTCGCCAAACCGTGACCGAGCATATCGCCGTGGTGCTGGTGGCTGAACAGGCGCAAATCGAAACACAACGCCGCGCCATCACCTCAGCCCTGCTGGGCTTAGAGAACCCTGTGGATGCCGTTGCCCCGCTGGAATATGCAGGCGGCCAACGTGTAGCTGTATCCGGTAGCCACGTCTACTGGCGCGAGCTTTACCGCTACGACCGCCTGATACGCAGTTAGACCCAGCCACCCCACAAACCCCGCCGCGTGCGGGTTTTTTTATGCCTGGAGGAAACCCCCATGCCCAATGCAGGAGGCCGCTACGAGATCCGTGGCGGCAAGCGTGTGCTAGTGCACAACACCAAGCCCGTGCCCGCACAGCCCGCCAAGGCGGCAGGCACCAAGCCCGCAGCAGCGCCGGTGAAAACCGACACTGCCGCACCCAAGCCCGCTAAGGCAGCGGCCAAGCAAGAGGTAGATACCAATGAGTAAGCAATGGCGCCGCCGCCTAGCCGTGGTGGCTGTAGAAACGGAGTACGGCGTAGCGCCCGATCCCGCTACCGCCACGATTCTAGAAGTGGTCATGCTAGACGCAGGCAACCCCTACGCAGGCAATACCGTCGAGCGGGAACGCATGCGCTACGGCTTCGGCAACTTCGAGCAGATCAACACCGGCCCCAACGTTGAACGCCAAATTCGCGTGCCGTTTTCCGGCTCCGGTACCGCTGGCGAGCCGCCCGCGTACTCCCCGCTGCTACGTGCCTGTGCGCTATCGGAAACGATCGACAGCGCCGTTGATAGCGAAAGCGTTACCTACCAGCCCGTGTCACAGAACATGGATAGCGTCACTATCTGGTGGTACGAAGACGGCCAAGTGCAGGAAATTCGCGGCGCACGCGGTACCTACGAAATTGGCGCGGATGCCCAAAGCCTACCGTACTGGCAGTTCAACCTCACCGGCCTTTACAGCCGCCCCGAAAACGCCCCCACTGTGCAGGGCGTAGAAAGCACCGTGGCCGGTGAGGTGCCGATCAACAAACAGAACAGCACGTTCACCCTGTTCGGCTACCCGGCGCGCCTGCAAGCGTTTAGCCAAAACGCAGGCAACCAGGTGGAATACCGCAACCTCGTCGGCTATGAAGGCGTGCACATCACCGACCGCCGCGTAACGGGCAACATCACCATCGAAGCCCCCGCGCTGGCCGACTTCAACGCCTTCGAGAAAGTTGAAAGCCACCAGGGCGTGACCTTGGGCGCCGTCGCGCTCACTCACGGCACCACCCCCGGCAACATCATCAAAGCCGAAGGGCTGCAGGCGCAGGCGGCCAACATCACGCCCAGCGACAACCAAGGCATCATGCACTACGGCATGGAAATTCGTTACCTGCCCACCGGCAGCAACGACGACGACGTGAAGTACGTATTCACCTAACCCAACAAACCAGCCACACCACGCCGCCCACTGAGGCGGCGTGTTTGTTGTACCCCTACCCATTTCAAGGAAAACACACTATGTCTCTGGTACTGAAAAAGATCCCCACCACCACCGTTGATGTGCCTGTTCAAGTGCCGGGCGAAGAGAAGCCTGCCACCATCCAAGCCACGTGGAAGCTGCACGATTGGGACGCCTACCGCGCTACGGTCGAAGCGCAACAGAAGGGCGAGAAACACGACGAAGAGTTGCTCGACGATCTGGAAAGCGTGAGCGGCATTAAGGACGAAAACGGCAACGACATGCCGTTCAACAAAGAGCTGGTCGAACAGCTCATGCAGGCCACCTACATTCGCCGCCCGCTAATCCTCTCCTGGTTCGCTGCCCAAGAAGGCCGCAGCCAGGCCGCCGCAAAAAACTAACCGGCGCTGGCCAGTGGTGGGCGGGCGCCCGGTCGATTAAAGACCACACCGAGGAAGACGCCAAGGCGTGGGGCATCCAGCGCAAAAAGCCCCGCGCTCCCGCGCCGGAAACCTATGGCGTGTGGGAAGAACACTGGCCAGCGCTTGAACTGTTTCTGGCTATGCGCACCCAGTGGCGCGTGGTGGCGGGCATGGGCGGTGCCCATCACCAGGGGATTGATTACACCGCCCTCTACGGCCACCCCAAATTTGCACGGCTCGGGTTTGATGAACAAGACGCGCTGCTTGCGCAGGTGCAGCATATCGAAGCGGGCGCCCTCGCCGCGTTGAACGACAACCCGATAGACGAAAGTGAAGACCATCGCCGCATAAGTGACGCTATCGCAGCACAGCACGAGCTGCAGGTAGCCACGCTGCTGGCTCATCACGAAGCAAATATCACGCCCTAGCACCCGCTGGGGCTTTTTTGTGCGAGGAATTCAATGAGCGACACCAGACACAGCTCTTTGATGCCATTACCTCTATTTTGATACGTCGGCTTGACGTCAGTAAATTCGTTTAACCGCGCCTAGCCAAACTTAACCAAGTGCGCTACGTTCCCTGTCGGGGTGACTCAACGGGGAATTTGTCGTGGCTGAATATTGCCGGAACTGTGCGGTGAAGCTCTTTGGCGAAAAAGTGGCCGCCAAGCATTTTCGCGGGCTCTGCAAGAAGGGCGAAACCTACATGGAGCTATGCGAAGGCTGCGGCGATTTTGTTGAGTTGGATCATAATGGTTGGCGTGTAGTGGCTGAGGAAAACGATGATAAAAGCACCAGATAGAGAGCGTTGGATTGGGTGGGTGGCGCTGGCATGGATACTAGCAGCCATCGCGATCATTGGAGGCATTGTGGTGATTAGCGCGGCAGGCTTTATAGAAGTGCCTCGCCCAAACAGCTTTGGAAGAATGGAAACAGTCAAAGAGCCCAATGTCTTTATTTGGTCTATTGCTATTGGGCAAGCTTTGAGCGCCACGATGCTGGCGGCCATCTTCAGCATGATCAATAGCATTTATCAGAATTCTTGCGATCAGCTGTCTGGAACGGTATTTACAAAGGAAGCAAGCAAAAAGCCTGAAATGAAGCGTACTAAAGCCCTGCGCCTCACAACGGTTCCTGCTTCAAGCCCATTGTCCAAAACGCTTTCTACTGGCGATATGGTTTTATCGTTCAACGGTAAGTCGGTGACATCACTGAAAGATGATGTGATTGATCACATCGTAACAGGCAAAAATGCGATGACGATTTTGACGGTGGCGGGAGAGGAAAAGGAAGTTGAATTAGAGGTGGATCAGGATGCCTTTGCAGGGGTTAAGGGCGAAGCGGATTGGTTGCCTAAATACAAGAAACCGGTTGAAGGGCTAAGAGTTGCAAGCATACACAGAGCATCACCGCTTTCAGGCTTATTAAAAGAAGGGTACGTGTTGCTAAGCGTGAATAGTCAAGCTGCGCTGACAGAAATGGATGCTGCAAAAGCAGTCGTTAAAGGTAAGAACGTTATTGAGTTTTTGAATGCCGACGACGTTAAGCAGTCGTACTCTATTAGAATGGATCCTGGACCCTTGCATATTAAGTTCGAAACATAAGCCTATAGCCCGCCATCGCGCGGGTTTTTTAATGTCCGCTACTCAATAGACCCGCCAAGTGCGGGCTTTTTTGTACCCGCAATTTGAGGTCGCCCCATGGCTCAAACCTATAAAACTGGCTTAATCATTACCGGTGATGCCAGCGGCGGCATCCGTGCCATCAAAGCGACGGATGATGAACTCGGAAAACTCAATCAAGGCTTTGACCGGGGTGCGCGCCGTAGCAAGCAGTTTACCCAAAACATTAACGGCACTAGCCGAGAGCTGCAGATGCTGCGCCGCGCCGCCGCGCCCATTGCGGGCGTTATTGCGGGCATGTTTGCTGCCAACTCGCTGCAAAACCAGATCAACTGGGGTGACCAGCTACAAAAAACCAACCTGCGGATTGGTGCCAGCACGGAAGCGCTGAGCCAGTACAACTACGTCGCCAGCCTTTCCGGCGTCGAGTTCAACCAGCTGACGACGGCATGGCAGCGCCAAACCCGGCGTATTGCCGAAGCCGCTGCAGGCACAGGGGTAGCCGTCGCGGCACTGGATCGCCTCAACCTTAGCGCCCAAGAGCTGAATCAACTGGCCCCAGAAGACCAGTTCGAGCGCATCGCGGAAGCCATGCAGGGCGTGGAAAACAGCAGTGAGCGCGTGCGCCTTGCCCAGCAGCTTTGGGATAGTAAAGGCGTGAAACTGGTGCAGATCGTTAACCAGGGCACCGATGCCATGGCCACGATGCGTGCCGAGGCGGACGCGCTGGGCCTTACGATCAGCCAAGACACCGCCAACGCCATGGCAAGCTATAACGATGAAGTCGATCGCCTAAAGTTTGCCGCGCAGGGTGTCAGCCAAACGCTGCTTTCTGAGCTAGTGCCTGCGATGACGGCAGGGCTGCAAAACGTCAATGCGTTTATCCAAGAGGTTGGCGGCGCAGAAGTGGTGGTTGGCCACCTCACTGATGGCGCTCAAGTGCTTGCCGCACTGCTGGCAGGCCGCTACGCGGGTGCATTCGCCACCGCTACGGCGGCAAAACTGGCGGCTACTCAGCAGTCTATCGCCTATCAAATGGCACTTGCGCGCATGGCGGGCGTTAGCACCACTGTGGTCGCCAGCCAAACCGCGCTTGCAGCCGCGACACGCGCGGCGACAGGAGCCATGACGTTACTGGGTGGGCCTATTGGCCTTTTAATCGGCGCTGGTGGTTTGCTTTATATGTTCCGCGAGGAGCTGGGGCTGACAACTCAGAAAGCCGGGTTAACTGAGCAGCAAATTTCAGACTTGAGAAATGAACTAAAGGATATGTCGCAGGACGATTTAAGCGACTCTTTAGCTAGTCTCAACCAATCACTTGAAGAAGCCACGCTTAAGGCTGCAGCAGCTCGGGAGCAGCTTGCTAACCTTCGGGCTGAGCGTGATCAAGGGCAAGGCCCAAGGGCCGCATTTAGAACGTTAGAGGCGGGAGGGTACGAGGCAGAAGTGCGCGGCATGCGTGCTGTAGAGGAAGCAGAGGAGCGTCTTCTTGAAATACAGCAGCGCCGCAATGCCACATACCGAGAAAGTGTAAGAAGCTGGAAGGAGCGGCGTGAAGCCCAAGAGAAGGCTAACGAAACGACTGAAGAGGGCATAGATGTCACTGAGACAGCTACCGCCGCCTCCCGCGAAGCCGCAAAACAAACCACCACGCTCGCCAACAGCTACGAAAACCTGCTCGACCGCATCCAGCCCAACCGTCGCGCCGCACGGCAGTACGCGCAGGACGTGGGCACGCTGAACCTCGCCCTGGCCACGGGCCGCATGACCACCGTGCAGTACATGCAGGCCATGGGCATGCTGCAGGAGTCGTTTCAGGCGGCGCAGCGGGAAACAGAAAACACCGCTAATGCCTCAGAAGACGCCAGCCAGCGCATCGCCAACAGCTTCCTCAGCTGGGAAACCGTCGCGGATAACACGCTGCGCCGTATTGATGATTCCGGCCAAAGCTTGTGGCTAGGCTTGATCGACGGTTCTGAAAGCGCGCTAGACACCGTGAAGCGCGGCTTCCAGCAATCGCTGGCCGAAATCGCCCACATGCTCACCACGCAAAAAATGACCTTCCAAGTCGCGGGCATGATGGGGCTAGACACCACCGGTATGCCCGGCGGGGGTGGCTTCAACCTTAACGGCATTAGCTCGCTATACAACGGCGCTAAAAAGCTGCCCTACGTGGGCGATGCCATTGGCGGCATTGGTAGTGCGTTGGGCTTTGGTGCCTCAGCCGCCGCACCGATTGGTTATGCAAGCGGCTTTGGTGCTGCTGCTGCCACCGGCACGTATACCGGCTTTGCTGGCAGCGCAGCTGCTGGCGCGGCAGCGGCGGGCGGTGGTGGCCTGATGGGTGCCGCCAGCGCCGCCATGCCGTGGGTAGGTGGCGCGTTGTTGGTCGATAACGTGCTAGGGCTGGGCATTACTGACGGCATCGTTAAGGGTATTAGCAGCCTGTTTGGTGGCGGTAAAACCGCCCCTAAATTCGAGCTGGCTACAGTTGATTCTAACACTCGCGGTCATGGTGTTTTTGAAGACTATGGTTCAGGTGTTGTTTCCCGTGGAGCGTTTGGCGCGGTGGGCTTTACCGACGAGGGGACAGCACGACTAGAAGAGACGTTCGGCGGATTTGAGAATGCCACAGCATTTCTCGACTCCATCACCGCGATGGATAACGCCCTGGCAGCGGTGGCGGGCAGCGAACAAGAGCTTGACGCGATGACAGAGGCAGTGCGTGCTGTGCGGCTCAACGCCAGCGACGCCGCCGGGATCGCTAACCAGCTTGCCACGCGCACATTGGCGGTCGTTGATGTTATCGACGGTGATTTTTCCGCGTCTCTGCGCGGCCTAGGGCTGAATGCCGAGCAAATCACCGGGCGCGTGGTGCAGGCCGCTAACGCCATGCAACTCCTCGACAGCAGTAGCGCCCGCCTTAATTTGCAGTTCGACGCCAGCGCCGCCGGGGCTATGCGCGCCGCCGATGGCATGGCGCAGCTCATGGGTGGCGTCGGCAACCTGAACGCTTCGCTGGGTAGTTTCTACGACGCGTTCTACACCGAAGAGGAGAAGCTGCGGCACCTTGCCGAAGATCTTTCCAGCACGTTTGCCAGCATGGGTCGCGAGCTGCCCACCACCCGCGAGGGCGTGCGGGACGTGGTCGAAAGCCTGGAGCTGATGGGCGCGGCTGGGCAAGAGCAGCTAGCAACAATCCTGCAACTGAATGGGCCGCTAGCGCAGTACATCGCGGCGATGGAAGAGCAGCGGGCGGCGGCGGTGGAGTCAGGCGAAGCGATAGACGACAACGCCGAATCCATGCGCGCCATGGCGGATATTGCCCGCGAGCGGGCCGGATTGGAGCGTGAGCTGTTATCTCTGCAGGGCAATACGGCAGAGCTACGCCGCCGCGAGCTGGCTAGACTGGACCCGAGTAACCAAGCATTGCAGTCGAATATCTGGGCATTGGGTGATGTGCAGGGTGCGTATCAGCAGGTGGAAAAGGCGGTCAATGCAGAGCGGCAGATTCTGGAAAACGCCTACCGCGCCACGACCGCCTCTATTAACGCCAACATCTCAACCGTTCAGCAGGCGATGCAGGAAAGCGCGGCAGTGGCTGACACGCTGAGCAACTCGCTCGATACGCTGCTGAATGCCCGCCGACGTGAAAGCATGGCCTCACGCCGCGCCGCTCAAGACTACCTGCAGTCCACGCTGGCCAGCGGCGGTCTGGGTGATTCTACGCAATTAGAGCAGGCGCTGGGGGTGGTATCTGAGCCCTCAGAGGGATTGTTCTCGTCGTTTACGGATTACCAGCGCGACTTCTACCAAACCGCCAACGTGATTGCGTCGCTGGAAGAGCGCGCCGAAGCGCAAGTGAGCGTAGAAGAGCAGTCCCTAAAGGCCCTAGAAAATCAGCTGCAAGCGGCTGAGCGTCAGTATGCCCGCGAAATGGAGTCGCTGGACTCAATGCTGGTTCAGCAACAGCTGCAAATTGAAAACGAGCTAGGGCAAATGGCGTGGCTGGAAAGCATCAACGGCAGCGTGCTGGGCGTGGGCGAGGCCATCGGCGGGCTGCAGTCGGCTATTTCGTCGGCCATTTCTTCGGCGGCAGCGGCAGCGGCATCGGCAGCAAAGGCGGCCTCGGAGGCTTCTCGTGCTAGCGCCGCGTCATCATCAGGCAGCGGGTACCGGGTGGTAGATAACGGTGATTCGGCCACGTACTTCACGCCTGGGGGTGGCTCGCACACCGTGCAGGGCTCAGGTGCGGCTGACCTGCTGCGAAGAACCTACGCCAATCAGCTAGATGGCAGTCATGCCGATGGCCTGTGGTCGGTGCCGTTTGACGGCTACCGGGCAGAGCTGCACCGAAGCGAAACCGTATTGCCCGCCCCGGCGGCGCAGGCGTTCCGCGATTTTGCAGGTAGCGGCGGTGGTGGTGGCGAAATGCTTAAAGCCTTTCAGCAGCTCATCAAGCACGTCGAAAACTTGGAGAAGGAGGTTGGCGAGCTGAAGTCGATCAATAAAGGTACGGCGTCTCACACTAGCAAAATTGCCAGCACCGTTGACCGGATGCGGCGCGAAACCATGGAGTAAGGCATGAGCATTAAAGTGATAGAGCCTCGCCCCATCACTGGCGACCGCTTAGTGAGCTCTAACGCCCCTACCGACACTATCCCTGAGTACGACCCAAACGCCGCGTATAGCCCCGGCGCGAATGGCGCTCAAGGGGATAGGGTGGTAGAGGGTACTGAGATCTATGAGGCAGTGGCAGAGGTCACAGGCGTACTGCCTAGCGAGGGTGAGCAGCAAGAGCCCAAGAAATGGATCTTAGTGGGCAGCCTCAACCAGTGGGCGGTGTTCAACGGCATCATTGGCGACCCTACCGAATCTGGCGAGCCGATGCCGGTGCACGGCGGTAATGGCCTGCAGTTCGTGATACGCCCTGGCCGTGTTGTCAACGCCTTGGCGCTGCTGGGCATTGAGGGGGCCAACGAAGTGCGTGTTGAGGTGATCTCAGGCGGCGACGTGGTGTACGACACGACCCGCAGCTTGCGCAGCACGGTCGGCATTAACAGCTACTACGCCTATTTTTTTGAGCCGGTAGAGCAGGACACTGATGCGGTATTTACCGGACTGCCTAGCTACAACGCTGATATTCGGGTCACGGTGCCCGCGCAGGTGGACGTAGTGCGTTGCGGGCTATGCGTGGTGGGCCGCATGCGGGATCTTGGCTTGCTCTACTGGGGGTTTAGTACCGGCATTATGTCGTTTTCCCGTCGCGTGCGCGACGAATTTGGGCGCGTGCGTCTGCTAAAGCGCGATAACGCCAAGCTGGCGTCGTTCGAGGTGTCTGTTGACGGCAATCGCAGTAACGCCCTGGCGCGCTACCTAGCTAAGTGGGACTCCGAGCCGCTGCTGTGGATTGGGGCAGAGCAGTACGAGCCCACCATCATTTATGGATTTTACGAAGACTGGCGCTTGGTGTACCCGCACCTGCACTTTCATAACTGCACACTCGATATAGTAGGGCTGACATGAGCATTCCAGAAACCCCCACGATCATTAACCCCGGCCCGGCCCCGAATCGCGAAATGGGTGACGAAGCGTTCGAGCCTGCGGCCAATGCGTTTTTTGGCAAACTGCCTCAGTTTTCGGAAGACCTGCAAAGCTCGCTAACCTGGGCGGCGCTGGTATTTGATGCGACCGACCAAGCGCGGCAGCAGGCCGAAGAGGCGCAGCGCCAAGCCGAGCAGCGCGCAGAGGATGCCGCTAGCGACGCAGCCGCCGCTCAGCAACAAGCGCAGGCCGCTAGTACGCTAAGAGACCAAACCCAGGCTCTGCGCAATGAGGCCGAGTTCTGGGCGAATCAAGCAGCGGGCGAGCTGGATATGCCCGCGCTGAGCGGTAATGAGGGCTACGTTCTCACGGTGGACGATGATGAAGGCGGGTTTAGTTGGCAGGCACCGACGACTGCCGTGGAGGTGGCGCTGAGCAGCGCCGCGCAAACAGCGGCCACGTTCAGTTGGGAGGTTTCGGCATCTGGCGCCTCTCGCCACGCAGGCGGCAGTATCGCGTTTTTTATTGTGCGATGGTGGGATGGCGTGACCCAGCAGTTTACTGCCACGGCAGGCAGCGCCACGCTCTCGCGCACTGTAGACGAGCCGATTGGTTCAACGGTTACCGCTAAAGCGTGGGCGTACGATGACGCGGGCAACCGTAGCCGCCCGCAAACGATCAGCGCAGAAGTAGTGGGCAATCGCCCGCCGGTCGGGCCTATCACGATCAATGCTCCGACGCAGGCAGCCAAGAACAGCGTGTTTCAGGTATCGCTCAGCGGCGCTAGTGACCCAGACGGCGACCCAATCACGTATCAAATCACTGACGCGGGCGGGCTGGCGTTTGCCAAAATGACCGGCATTACGGCGGGTGAGATTATCGACGTTACCGCCCCGGACGTGACGGACGACACAGCCGCCACCTTTAGCGTGCGCGCCGTGGACGACAAGGGCGCGGCAACCTCAACCTACACCAAGACTGTCGCCGTGCTAGCTGCCCAGGTAATGGGTGTTGCGCTGCGCGCCACGGGCGGCCCTGGCGGTACGTGGGATCATATCGACGATACCGGCGCAACCATTGCCACTCCTAGCGCCTCCTGGTTTAACGCTCATCCGATTTTTGGCGGCATGCAAGATGTCACGGTGGATGGTCAGGCTATGGTCGAAGTGCCGAAATTCTACGTAAAGCGCGGCACCGCAGGCGGCGACCCCGCGTGGTGGATTAGCGACCAACCGCTGGCGGGGTATGAGGTGCATCCTGCGTTTCTGCTAGATGGCGTCGAGGTGCCCGCGTTTCAGTACGGCAAATATCAGGCATCGCTCAGCGGCGGCAAGCTGCAGTCTGTGCCGGGCGTTACGCCAACGGCATCGCGCAGCTTGACGCAGTTCCTGGCAGATGCCGAG